>Ga0247825_10002180_pt1 | contig 12971 bp, 9 predicted proteins | sample 13C_Vanillin_Day_FD_194413 | JGI IMG/M metagenome (GOLD analysis project Ga0247825, IMG submission 194413) | Soil microbial communities from agricultural site in Penn Yan, New York, United States - 13C_Vanillin_Day48 | ecosystem: Environmental > Terrestrial > Soil > Agricultural land | place...
GGGTGCATCTCCGCGCGCTCCGGCACCGCGGCCGGCCGCCGGGTCGTTCATCAGGCAGCACGAGCTCATTGCATAGAGCGCGGCAAACGACGCGGGCTGCTTCATTCCCACTCTCATCGTGCCGTATCCGCCCATCGAGTGCCCGGCCAGTCCGCGGCTGTCTCTCGACGCGATGGTGCGGTATCGCTTGTCGATGAACGCCGGCAGATCCTGCGCGATGAACGTCTCCCAGTCGCCGATCGTCGGCGAATTGGAGTACATGCTGCCGCTGTACTTCGTGAAGGCATCGGGAAGTACGACGATCATTTCGCGAACGCCCGCCGCCACTGCGCGATCGACCGATGCCGGAAGCGCGAGTACCTTCGCGTAAGCCTCGGCCGTCGCAGTGTAACCGTGCAGGTAGTAGAGCACCGGATAACGGCGGGCCGTCTCCTTTGCATAGCTCGGAGGCAAGTACACGATCACCGGACGATCCGGAGAGTCGCCTTCAAGGTTGCCCTCGAGGGAGCGGCCGTGAACCGTGATGCGCTCGATCGTCCCGCCCGGGTTGGGCTGCTGTCCGGCGAGCTGCGTGTTCGACAGCCCGACCGTGAATGCGACGGCGATGAGGGCGAATGACAGGCGGCAAGAGGACATTGATGACTCCCTCAATCAGGCAGTAGCATTCTGCCCGTACTCCGTGACATCCAGTTGCTCGAGCACTCGCCGTGTCGGGTTAAGTGCCCAGTTCAGGATCAGGCCGATGAAGAGCAACGCCGCGAGGCCGGTGGCGAGCCAGAAGCCGTAGACGATGTGACCGTAGGCGTCCGCCACAGCGCCGATCGCAAGCGGCGCAAGAACAGCAGATACACAGGTGAAGAAGAGAATGACGCCTGCGGCTGCACCGTGTTCGGTCTTTGGCAGACAACTGATTCCCTTCGAGTTGAGCGTAGGGTAGACCACAGACATGAACAGGCCGGACACGGGGAGCAGATACACACCCCACTTCACGCCACCGATCACGCTGAGGACGAAGCAGAGCAGCATGCATCCGCTGAACAGTGCGAGCACGGTCTGCCACTGAACACGCGTCAGAACCCACGCCCCGAGAAAGCGCCCGGCCGCGCGCAGGAGAAAGAAGATCGAGATGCTGTAGGTCGCCAGTGTCACCGCCGAGCCGGTATAGCCGGCCATCAGTGTCGGCATCCACACGTAGATCGCGGCTTCCACGCCAACGTAGAGGAACGCGCCAGCCGAAAACGCGAGCACGTAACCGTTCTTCATCGCGCGCGCGGTCCCGGTAGACGCGTCGGTATGCGCAGGTGTCACGGTTTGCGGGTACTTCACCAGGAGTGCGAGCACGATCAACACGACACAGATTGCGCCCGCCAGGACGTACAGCCACGTCCACGACATGCCGGCAGCCAGCATGCGTGTGAGGATCGCAGGGCCGATGATGGCGCCGACGCCGAAGAACCCTTCGACCGTGTTCATGATCGAGGTGTGCTGGGCGGTCGATGTTGAGATGTCGCCGATGAGCGCCAGCGCACCTGTCTTGAACACGCCAATCGCCAGACCCGAGACGCCGAGCATCACCGCGAAGAACAGGAAGGTGTCTCCGGCAGCGAGGAGGAAACAGGCAGCGGCGAACAGGGTGAGGCCGGCGATGATCGTGGGCCGGCGGCCGAAGCGATCGGCGAGCTGTCCGAGCATCAAACCCGCCAATGCGATTCCGGTCATCGTGGCGTACTGAAACGTTCCTGCCGCAGTCAGCGACAGCTGGAACGTCCTGATCACTTCCGGGATGATGATGCCGACCGAGTCGGTCGTCATCGCGAACATGGCGAACATGAGATACGTGAGCGTCTTGACGACGGCCATGTTGCGCGACGTGGTGGCGGTCGTCATGCCGGGGCCCCCACTGTCGATTGCCATGCCACGGCACGCTCGATCGCGGCTTCGATGCGTGAGCACGTGATCGACGCGCACATCTCCGTGAGGTTCACTTCCAGACGAGCGGACTCCTCGTCGTTCGTCCAGACGAGAGCCAGCGTGTCTGCTGCCGAGTCGACGACCGTGAAGGCTCCCTGAAACGCGGGATACGTATTCCGGATCCGCAGCAGTGCGAGCAGCGACTGAACGACGGGCCGTGTCAATTCCTGTCGCAGTTCATCCGCCTTGTAGTAGTGGCGATTGATGTCGCGCCCGATGCCAGTGCGGCGAAGCAACTCGAGGTCGTCGCGACCTGCGAGCAGACCAACGTAGTAGACCTGCGGGATCCCCGGCACGAAGCACTGAATCGCGCGAGCGATGAGGTACTCGGAGTCACGGCTGCCGAGCGCGTCATAGAACGTGCAGTTGATCTGCGACGAATCGACATTGCTCGCCGCGCTGCCGCTTGCGATCCGGCTCTCGCCGCGGCTGCGGCGATGGATGGTCTCAACAAGTGCGTCGATGTCGTGCGCCGGCAACAACCCGGCAGCCCGACCCGAGTCGCGGGCGGCGTCCACGTCCAACAGGCCGATGCCATCGTGCGTGTCGAGCACGTTGACGGCGTTGCGCGGCCGAATCGCGAGCCAGCGTTTCAATGCCGAGGCATCGCGCGTGTAGAGCGTGTGCAGGACGAGCGGGGGCAATGCAAAGTCGTACACCCAGTCGACTTGGCACGCCACGTCGATCTGGTCCTGGTAATGCCCGTGGACCTCGACCAGCACTTCCATGCCGAGCGCGTGCGCCTGTGCGGTGATGCCGTCGATGAAGGCGAATGTCTCCGGAATCATGAAGCAGCTGGTGCCCGCCTTTTTTACCGCGAAGCCGACAGCATCGAGCCGGATCGCTCGGATGCCAGCGCCGTGCAGTCGACCGAGGATGTTGGCCAGGTACCGCTGCCCTTCGGGGTGGAAAACGTCGATGTCGATCTGATCGTTTGTGAAAGTGGTCCACAAGAGGACGTGCGTTCCGCGAGTGGTCTGATGCGCCGTAAAGGGAAGGCCCGGGCGCGGCGTGTTGAGCGCGAGAAGCTCGGGCTCGCGGGCGCCGTCAGGGAACACATGGCTGTAGGTGAGGAACATCCCGGCGTAGGGTGAGTCTTCGCCGCGATGGTCGTAGTCGACGAACTGCGGCGAATGGCGCGACACGTGATTCACGATGACATCAGCCATGACATCAGTTCGCGCTGCGAGCGCCGCCACATCGTCCCACGTGCCAAGGCGCGGATCGACCTGGGTGTGATCAATCGGATCGAAACCGGCGTCGGCGCCATCGATCGGATGAAAGAAGGGGAGCACGTGGACGCCCCCGAAGGCGCCCTGGAGAGGTCCTTCGAGCAGGAGCTGCAGATCGCGGAAGGTGCCGCCCGGGAAACGATCGACGTACGCGATCAGTTGCGCCTGATTCTTCATCGGCTCGCCGGAAGGGTATCATCCAGGGCCGAGTAGGAGGGAAGGGCATGAGGCGCTGTTGGGCGATATCCGTGATGACCCTGGTGCTCGGTTTTCCCCTGGCCGGCGTGGCACAGACGACAAACGTGCCGTCGCCAATCCGAGTGGGCGCGGCGAAGGTGGATGTCACGCCATCCGAGAACGAGTTTCCGAAAAACAACCTCGGCGTGCTCGACCGCCTCTACGCAAGAGCAATTGTGCTGGACAACGGAGCGACGAGCGCAGCGCTGATCACAGTGGATGCCGGCGCGATCCCTGATGCGCTGTGGCAGACCGTGTCAGGACAGATTGAAAAAGAACTGGGGATTGCACCGGCGCGTGTCCTCCTGACGGCCACTCACACGCACAGCGCCGGGGGGCCGCGAGGATCAAATTACAGTCAAAAGATCGTCGAGTCGGTTCGGCTCGCGAAGCAGAGGCTGACACCGGCCCGTATCGGGTACGGCACCGGCCTCTCGTTTATCAATGTCAACCGTCAAATCGTCGATCCAAAGACCGGGCGGTGGTGGGAGGGGGCCAACTACGACGGTCCCTCGGACAAGACCGTCGCCGTGCTCAAGTTTGAAGGCCTCGACGGATCGCCGATCGCGGTCTACTACAACTACGCCGTGCATGCCGTGCTCGCCGGGCAGTTGGATCAGATCAGCGGTGACATTCCCAGCGCGGCGTCGCGGTACGTGGAGGACTCATTCGACGACCGAGTCGTTGCGTTGTGGTCGTCCGGCGCCGCGGGGGATCAGAATCCCATTTACTACCAGCAGACGTACGACCTGCGAGAGATTCGCATCAACGACTACGCCAAGCGCGGTGTCGATATCAGCAATGCGATGCCTCCGGGTGGAGAAGGTCTCAACCGGAGCGATCCGACAGTCACCCGATTGATGAACCAGCAGCGGCAGATGGTGGCCTCGATGGGGCAGTTCCTCGGAGAAGAGGTGCTGCGCGTGGTCCGCAACACCGAACGGACGGAGACGACGGTTGCGCTCTACGGCAGTCAGACCACTGTGCGGTGTCCCGGTCGGCAGCGGATGAACGATGGGCGGGCCGGCTTCGTGGGCACGTACAAAGACGCGGAGCCCGTGGAACTCCGGCTCGGGATGCTTCGCGTGGGCGACGTCATGATCGGCACGGTCAACGCGGAGGTGTTCACGCTCATCGCGCAGCGATTGAAGCGCGAGTCTCCGTACAAGGCGACGATGCTTGCCACGTTGACGAATGGAATGGCCCGCTCCGGGTATATTCCCGACGATGCGTCGTTCGGCAAGTACACGTTCGAGGTCCTGTCATCGCGTTTGCAGCCCGGATGTGCCGAATCGTCCATCGTCAACGGGATTCTGGGCCTGATCGACGGCTCTCGAACGACGACACACTAGAACTCGCGAGAGTCTGGAGAACGGACATGCGAATCGTCAGCATCGTATCGGGCGCCGTGCTGCTGTGCGCATCTGTGGCGTCGGCGCAGACGCTGCGGACCACGCCAGTGGCGTGTGACGCACTGCGTCAGCTTCAGGTCGCTGGTGTCGCGCTCAGCGTCACGAAAGCCGAATGGTTCGCCGCCGGCGCACCGCTGCCCAGTGGCCGCCGCGGTGCCGCACCGGTCGCGACCAAGTTGCCGGCGTACTGCCGCCTCGACGGCGTGATCGATCGCCGCATGGGGGCGGGCGCGACTTACGGCATCGGCTTCGCGCTCGCGTTGCCGGAGGACTGGAACGGCCGATTCCTCTTCCAGGGTGGCGGCGGGCTCAACGGATCGGTGCAGAACCCGCTGGGTGCATCGGCGGCGGGTGAGCGGCCGGCGCTGGCCCGCGGCTTCGCCGTCGTGAGTACTGACACCGGCCATCAGGGAACCGGCGCGTTCGACGGCAGCTTCAGACAGGATCAACAGGCGAGCCTCGACTTCGCCTACGTGGCGGTTGGACGCGTGGCGGAGATCGCGAAGCGCATCATCGTGCAGCACTACGGGAAGCCGCCGGACCGTTCCTATTTCGCGGGGTGCTCGACAGGTGGCCGCGAAGGAATGCTGATGACGCAGCGGTATCCCACGTACTTCGATGGCGTGATCGCCGGTGCGCCGGCGATGCGCACCAGCTACTCCGGCATCGGCGATCGCTGGGTGGCCGTGACGTTGAACGAGATCGCGCCGAAGAACGCGCAGGGCCAGCCGGTCACGCGCGACGCGCTTTCCGAGAGCGACAAGAAGGCGGTGATCGATGGAATCGTGAACGCATGCGACGCCAACGATGGCGTCAAGGACGGGATGATCTTCAACGTCGCGGCGTGCAGCTTCGATCCGAAGACGTTGGTCTGCAGCGGCGCGAAGACCGACGGCTGCTTGACAGCGGCACAGTCGGCGACGGTCGCCAAGGCATTCGCCGGCCCGAAGGACTCGAAGGGCCGGCAGGTGTATCCCGGATTCGCATGGGACACGGGGCTCGCGGTGACTCAGGGCTTACCGGGTCTGCTGCACGGCGGCCAGGTTGTCGGCGGTGGCGCCACGACGGTCGGGATGGACGTGGACGAAGCGGTCGCGCGCGTGTCTGACGATCCGGCCGAAGCGTTGAGCACCACGTCTCGATGGACCAACCTCAACACGTTCACGAGCCACGGCGGCAAGCTGATGTTCTGGCACGGCGTGAGCGATCCGTGGTTCTCAGCGCTCGACACCATCGACTACTACAGCCGCATGACACAAGCGAACGGGGGTCCCGAGCAGGTGCGCGGCTGGAGCCGGCTGTTCCTGTCACCCGGCATGGGGCACTGCGCAGGCGGGCCATCGCTCGATACGTTCGATGCGCTGACGGCCATGGTGCGGTGGGTGGAGGAGGGCGTCGCGCCCGAGAGCATCCCGGCCACGGGTCGTTCATTTCCCGGGCGCAGCCGTCCGTTGTGTGCCTATCCGCTGCACGCGCACTACAAAGGACAAGGGAACCCCGAGGACGCCGCGAGCTTCGAGTGCCGGCCTTGAGATCGATGGCGCGTTGATTCCGACATTCGTGTCGTCGTCGATCCACGCGCGCCGATCACGATGAGGGATCAGTCGATTTGACTTTTTTTTGCCGGCACCTGCGCCCGTCCGCACAGATCATACCGTTGCGATCACGAGCGGGGAGCTGGACCATGGCGACCCCGCTGCGTGCCCACGCGACACGCACTCCGTTGAGGCGGCCCGATCTGGATCGATTCTTCTGGCTTCGTGCATGCCAGGCCTTGCCATCTGGAACGCAATGTTGTGGGTGAGGAACGGTGTTGAGGCACTCCTTTCTTGTCGTCATGATGGTGGCGGCGATCAGTGTGGGAGCGATCGCGCAGGGAGTCACGACCAGGGCGCTGCCGCTCGACAACCGCTACTTCGTCTTGCTTGGCGACCTTCCGGCCGATCGTCAGGTCGGCTATGTTGCGATCGGCGCCGCGAATGGACGGGCCCCGGCCATCGGCCACTACTGCGTGCTCGCAAAGGTGTACGACCGTGCCGGCATGGCCAGCGCGCTGCAAACCGCCGGATTTGGAGTCGCCGCGGCGGGGCCGACGGGCATGTGGCCCGATCCCGATCGGCTGGAGCTGCAGCTGTTCCAGCCGCCAGCAGGTCTCGTGACGGCAGCCGTGCCCTCACCGCTGCCGGTTCGAGCACGACGGGCTGCTCTCGCCTCGGGGCGTCGATCACATGCTGCTGCGCGCGAGCAGCCTGGAGAAGTCGCTGCCGTACTACCGGCTGATGTACGGAACGGCGGCAGAACGTCCGCGCGACTCGAATGGGCGGGTGACGTTTCAACTCGAGCACAACACTCGTCTCCTGCTGGAGGAGGCGCCGGGGCAGGCGCCAACCATCGCGCACTACGCGATCAAGGTTGCACCGTTCGATCGCGGCGGGTTGGAGACGCGGTTGAAGGACATCGGTGCGCGGGTATTTCCGTCAACCGACGAACCCGACGTGGTCCGCTTCGCGGATAACAACGGGATCGTCGTCGAGGTGAGGGTGGCGCAATGACGATCTGGCGGGGAGTGGCAAGTACAGTGGCCGTGCTGATGCTGGTGGCAGCCACCAGCGCGCAGTCGGCCTTCACGCTGAAGGTGCACACGGGCCGCGGGCAGGTCGGCTACGACGTCAACTCGACGATGATCATCGGCGAGCGCGACCTCGTGGTCATCGACCCGCAGTTCTCGCTGAGCGAAGCGCACAAACTGGCGGCCGAGATTCTCGAGACCAAGAAGCGCCTGACGACGATCTATTCGACGCACGCGCACCCGGATCATCTGTTCGGGCTCGCCGTGCTGAAGCAGGCGTTCCCCGAGGCGAAGATCGTCGCGTTGCCGGCCACCGTCAACGCGGCGAAGACCGGCTGGCCAGCCCGCCAGAAGTTCTGGTTTCCCGTCTACGGCAACAACATCCCCGGTCCCGATCCCGTGCTCCCGGAAGAGTTGTCGACACCGTCGCTGACGCTGGAAGGGGAGGCGTTCCCCATCACCGGCGGCGTGCAGGGGGCAGACGGCCCTGGCAACAGTTTCGTCTACGTGCCGTCACTGAAGGCGGTCATCACCGGGGACATCGTCTTCGATCACGTCTATTTCGGCGTGCCGCGCGACGCGGCACGTGAGAACTGGCTGAAGACGATCGACCAGATTGCTGCGCTCAAGCCCGCCGTCGTCATTCCCGGCCACGAGGGGCCGGGCGCGACACGCGACATGAAGGGGATCGAGTTCATGAAGAAGTACATCGCCGACTGGGACGTGAACGTCGGCCGATCGGCAAACGCAGCCGAGATGCGGGCGAACGTACTCAAGCAGTACCCCGGTCTCGGCATGGAGTTCACGTTGAACGACCGTATCGCCACGTACTTTCCGACCAAACCCGCAGGGAACAAGTGATGAAGACCCCAGGATTCGTGCGTGGCCGGCAACGTGAGTTGCGCCTGGAGGCGCCCGCCCTCGTGAAGGTTCACGTTCGCGTTCGAATGAGATACGCAGGCGTCGCCGCCATCCTGGCGCTCGCGGTCGCCCTGACCTCGGCCCAGTCGGTCTATCCCACGGGCACCACGATCTACGACCCCGAGCGTGCGTGGAACGGATTCACTGTGCTATCGCCCCTGCAGACGCCGGCCGTGCTCGTCATCGACATGAACGGCAACGTCGTCAAGCGATGGGACGACTTCAACAACTCGGCTGGCGGTCCCGCGCGCGTATTTCCCAATGGCGTCGTCATCGCGGCGAGCGGTTCGCGTCCTCCGCATCAGGAGTCGCTCGAGCTCGTGCGGCGTGACTTCGCGGGCAACGTGCTGTGGCGGTTCTCGCAGAACGAGCAGATCAAGACGCGTGAAGGCAACATGGTCTGGTCGGCCCGCCAGCATCACGACTGGCAGCTCGAGAGCTTTCCGGCCGGTTACTACTCACCTGACAGCACACCAGCCGTTGAAGGAGTGAACACGCTCATCCTGACGCATACCGACCGGATGCAACCGAAGGTCGCCGACGTGATGCTTGGCGATGATCGCCTGATCGAAGTGTCGCCGAAGGGCGAGATCGTATGGGAGTGGGTGGCGAGCGACCACATCGACGAACTCGGATTCGCCGCCGACGCACGGAGCGCGATCAAAGCCGCACGCAGCTTCAACAAGGCGCGGGGCAGCTTCGACTGGCTGCACGTCAACTCAGCGACCTATGTCGGACCGAACCGCTGGTTCGACGAGGGGGACAAGCGGTTCGCGCCGAACCACGTCATCATCAGCAGCCGCGAGGCCAGCCTGCTTGCCATCGTCGGCCGCGATGGCTCGATCGTCTGGCGTCTCGGTCCTGACTTCAGTGCATCGAAGGAGCTACGCGCGATCCGTCAGATCATCGGCCAGCATCACGCGCACGTCATCCCGAAGGGCTTGCCCGGTGCCGGGAACCTGATGGTGTTCGACAACGGTGGTTCGAGCGGCTACGGCTTCGCCGGTCCGATCGCACCTGACGGCGTCGGCGCGTTTGCGCGCGCGACGTCGCGCGTGCTCGAGATCAACCCGGTGACGCTGGAGCTCGTGTGGTCGTACACGAATCCGAGGTTCTTCAGCACGAACATCAGCGGCGCACAGCGATTGCCGAACGGCAACACGCTGATCACGGCCGGCGCCGGCGGGCGGATGTTCGAGGTGACGAAGGAAGGCACGATCGTCTGGGAGTACATGTATCCGCTGTTCGGCGGCGCCAACGCGTCGAATGCCGTGTACCGCGCCTATCGCGTGCCGTACGGATGGCTCCCGAAGCTCGCGATGCCAAAGCAGGAGCGAGTGACTCCGCCCGCGCTCGGCGACTTCCGGGTCTCGTCGTCAGGCCAGAACAAAATCATCACGGCGTCAGACTGCACCGCCGAGCGGCTGGGCACGTCGATGGCCACCTCGGGGATCGGTGAGCCGGTCCGCGGCGTGACGTTGTTGGCTCCGTCGTGGATTGAAGCGGGCAACGGCGTGGCCGCGCATTGCCGCGTCAACGGGGCGATGGCTTCGATGGACACCAACAGCACCGCGAGGCCGATCAATTTCAGGGTCGTGCTGCCTGCGACGTGGACTCGGCGCGCCGCGCAGCTTGGCGGTGGCGGCATGAATGGCTTCGTGCCCAATCTGACCGGTGGTGGGCCGGGCGCATCCGGACCGTCTCGTCTGGATCGTGGCTTCGCGACATACGGGAGCGATTCGGGGCATCAGGCGGCGTTTGGCGGACCGCGCGGCGGCGGGGCCTCGAGGCGGGGGACCACCGGGAGTGAATCTCTCTGACGACTGGGCGCTCAACGACGAGGCGATCAGAAACCTCGGTTACATGCAGATGAAGAAGACGCACGACGCGGCGATCGTGATCTTCGACGTGACACGGGGTGTGTCCGGGCGCAAGCCATGGACGACCAAACAATGTCGATCCGAATCCTGAGGACACGAGCGCGACTGCCTGCCTCACCGATGGGCAGACTTCCACGCTCGAGTTCATCTACCGTCGTTACCCGTTTGCCTCGCCGCTCGCGAACGGCACGCGATCCTTTGGCATGTGGGTGCCGAATACCGATCCGTCCGGCAGCGGTTTGATCCTGAACGCGCGGTTTCGCGGTCAGGAGGGTGCCAACGACAGTGCACCGATGCACGCGCATCTCGGCGTGCTTGGTGTGACCGGCTTCCTGATGAAGAACCTGTCGGCGAACCACTTGGACTATGCGGAAGGCGGCGCGTTCAACCAGCGACGTCAGGAACTGTCTGCGATCCTCGACGCGACGAACCCGGACCTCTCGGCGTTTCAGAAGCGCGGCGGCAAGATGATCGTTACAATCGGCACGAACGATACGTTGGCGTCGCCAGGCGCGCAGCTGGACTACTTTCAGTCCGTCGTCGATCGAATGGGCCGTACAATGGTCGATCAGTTCGCGCGCTTCTTCGTGATGCCGCAGACGGGGCACGGGTTGAGCGGTACGCACTACGGCGTCAACGGCGAGGGAAAGACCATCGCGTCGCTCCCGATCCCGAATCGCTACGACCAGCTTGGGCTGTTGTTCGACTGGGTCGAAAACAAGGCCGCACCGGGCATGTCGGTCACCGTGACCGCCGACGACAGGAGCCTGCCGCTCTGTTCCTATCCGTCGTATCCCCGCTACGAAGTGGTCCCGCGGGTTCGGCGAGCTCGTACGAGTGTTCGACGTCAGCGAGTCAGCCTGTGAAGTAGTCAGGCGAACTCCGTCCAGATTTGACAGGTTTTTGCCCGGCTCGGACTCTAGAATTGGGGAAATGTGTTGGTTCCCTGCCCGCGTCGAGCAAGCGGAGGCGACTCGATTTGGCTTGCCCAGTCGTATTGACTCGTCAGCGGGCAGAGCCGGAGGTGCAGCAGTGAGCAAGTCGGGAATCCTGTCGGTGCTGGCGTTAGCCGGTATGCTGGCACACCCAGGTACGGCTGACGCGGATCAGCGTCTCGTTCAGGCGGCCGCGCGTGGCGACGTTGCCAGCGTTCGTCTATTGCTGCGCGAGCGCGTTGACGTCAACGCCGGAGACTCGGACGGGTCAACTGCACTTCACTATGCCGTCTGGAGCGATGATCTGACGACGACGGACGAGTTGATCAGAGCGGGTGCAAACGTCCGCGCCGCGAACGCCTTCCGCATCACGCCGATCTATATCGCTGCCGAACAGGGCAATGCGGCCATCGCATCGCGGCTCTTGAATGCCGGTGCGGACGTCAACACGACCGACGGCACCGGAGACACGCTCCTAATGGCTGCTGTACGCGCCGGGGACATCGATCTGGTACGGCTGCTTCTCGATCGCGGAGTGCAGGTCAATGCCGCCGAGCCCGAACTAGGTCACACGGCGCTCATGTACGCGGTCAGGGACGACAAAGGGGCGATCGTCAACATGCTGCTCCAGCACGGTGCGGCGATCGACGTGCGCACGCGCGTCGGTGCGAAGCTTGACGCCCGCCCGCCTGGCGCCGGCGGCGGCTCGCACGGCGTGGGCATCGTTCGCGGCGGCGTGCCGCCGCAAGGCGAGCAGTTGCCGACGCCCGGAGGCATGACGCCGCTGCTCTTTGCAGCGCGCGACGGCGCGCTGGCGGCAACCGAAGCGCTCGTCGCTTCGGGCGCCGACCCGAATGCGGCCGACCCGAACGGCATGACGCCGCTCATGATGGCCATCACCAACAACCAGCTCGATGTGGCGCGATTCCTCGTGGTGGCGGGCGCGGATGTGCGCAAGGCGGACGCCTACGGTCGGACGCCGTTGTGGGCCGCCGTCGAGATCCGCAATCTCGATCTGCGCAGTGGTGCCACCGAGAACGGCGTCGATCGCGAGGGCGCCCTGCGCCTCGTCACCATGCTCCTCGACAAGGGCGTCGACGTGAACGCACGCGTGAGAGAGTTCCCACCGCAGCGGCGCTACATGTTGCCGCTTGGTTCGCTCGAGTGGGTGGACTTCACGGGTCAGACGGCGTTCATTCGCGCGGCACAATCCGCCGACGTACCCGTGATGCGGCTGCTGCTCCAGAAGGGCGCGGACCCGAGCATCACAACGTTCAACGGTACAACGGCGCTGATGGCCGCGGCCGGCGTCAACTGGGTCGCCGGTCAGACCTTCTCCGAATCGCCCGCCCGCTGGCTCGAGGCCGTGCAGCTCTGTCTCGAGCTCGGTGGCGACGTCAACGCTGTCAACGGGATGGGGCTGGCTGCGATCCACGGCGCCGCCAATCGCGGATCCAACGACATCATCGAACTGCTCGCGAAGCACGGCGCGAAGATCGATATGCCGGACAAAGAGGGTCGCACGCCATTCGTCTGGGCGGAGGGCGTGTTCCTAGCGACGAACTCGCCGGTGGCGAAGCCGTCCACGATGGCGCTGCTCAAGCGGTTGTCGAGCGAACGTCCCGGGCAGACTGGAGACGCGAGGAAGTGACGAGCAGAATCCTCTGGTGTGCCGCGATCGTCTTCGCAGTCGCCACCGTGCCTGCGCTCACACAGAGCCAGATTCCCGCAGTCCGGACGTCTACCGCGTCGCCGCCTGACGCGGCGTTCCTGAAGCAGTACTGCGTCAGTTGCCATAACGCACGGGTCAAGAG
>Ga0247825_10002181_pt1 | contig 12971 bp, 11 predicted proteins | sample 13C_Vanillin_Day_FD_194413 | JGI IMG/M metagenome (GOLD analysis project Ga0247825, IMG submission 194413) | Soil microbial communities from agricultural site in Penn Yan, New York, United States - 13C_Vanillin_Day48 | ecosystem: Environmental > Terrestrial > Soil > Agricultural land | place...
CCTCCCCCCAACCCCCTCCCCGCTTGCGGAGAGGGGGAGTTGGGGACCGAGCGCTGTTCTGGCTCCGCCCAGACGGAGTCAGCTGCAGGAGCGACAGCGGATTCAGGTCGGGGGCTCTGGGGCGGGCCGTCGGCGATGATGCGACCGTCCTCCAGTTCGATGACCCGGTCGGTGTAGGCGGCGACCTTGGGGTCGTGGGTGACGAAGACGATGGTGATGTTGCGCTCGCGGTTGAGGCGAACGAAGACGTCCATGATCTCCAGCGTTGTCCGCGAGTCGAGGGCGCCGGTCGGCTCGTCGGCGAGGATGATTGCGGGGTCAGTGACGAGAGCGCGGGCGATGGCGACCCGCTGCTGCTGGCCGCCTGAGAGCTGCGTCGGACGGTGGCGCACGCGGTCGGCGAGACCGAGGTCGTCCAGGGCTTTGAGAGCGCGGCGCTTGCGGTCGGGGACGCCGGCGTAGAGGAGCGGCATCGCGACCTGCTCGAGCGCCGAAAGCCTCGGCAGCAGGTTGAAGGACTGGAACACGAAGCCGATGAGCCGGTTGCGCACTCGAGCGAGCTGATCGTCGCCCATGCGGCTGACGTCGCGACCTCCCAGCTCGTAAGCACCTGCAGTCGGTCGGTCGAGGCACCCGATGATGTGCATCATCGTCGACTTGCCGGAGCCCGATGCGCCGATGATTGACACGAACTCGCCGCGCCCGATCTGGAGGTCGATGTGCCTCAGGGCCGGTACGGGCACGTCGCCGGCACGGTAGACCTTAGACACGTCACGGAGCCCGATCATCGCGTTGCGCCACCCGGTGAGAAGAACTCGATGCGTCCTGGGCCACCACCACCGCCGCCGGGTCCGATCGTGATCGGCTGGCCGCTGACGATGTCGCCGTTGCCGCCACCACCGCCGCTGTTCGACGGTGCGGCCTGCGGCAAGACAACCGTCTGCCCCTCTTCGAGGCCGCTGACGATCTCGATGGCGCGGTTGTTGCTCAGACCTGTGACAACGGGCACTGTCTCGACGCTGCCGTCGTCCTTCAGTACCTGCACGGTGCTCTGACCGGCGACGCGCGTCACTGCGGCCAGGGGCAGGGTTAGGACGTCCAGGCGCTGATCGGCGACAAGTGTGACCTGTGCCTGCATGCCCGGGAGAGGCGTGGGCTTCGCCTCCGGCGTCGATGCCGCCGCCGACGGTGCTCCAGACCCTTGCTGTGCTTCGGGACGGCCGGACGGAGGCGCCGATCCGTCCGGCGAGACTTGCACCTGGACGGGTGCGCCGCTGTTGATGCCGGCGACGGCGGCGGTGCCGAGGTCGAGGATACGCGCGGTCGCCCTGTAGGTGACGACTCCCTGGTTGGTCGAAGGCAGGGAGCCGATCGACTCGATCTCGATGGGGAACGATGCGTTGTCGAGGCTGGAGACAGTGGCGAAGCCCTTCTGCCCGACCTCGAGGTCCTGGTAGTCGGTGTCGCCCACTGTTAGTTCGATCTTGAGGGAATTCGGCGTGTGCAAGGTTATCGGCGCAGTATCGCCACCGGCGCCGACTTGATCGCCGACTTTGATGTTGAGTTCTGCGACGGTGCCATCGAAGGGCGCGACCAGCGTGGCGCCGGCCATCGTTTCCTTCGCGGTGTCGTAGGCAAGCTGGGCTTTCGCAACGGTGTTCTGCTGCAGCGCGATGTCGTTTGGTTCGGCGCCCCTTAGCACCCCGTCCCGCTTCGCGATCGCCGACTCCAGCCCCGCTTTCGCGGCAGTGATCGCCGACTGCGCTGACTGGACGTCGATGGCGTCTGGGCCGTTGGTGAGGTCGGTGAGCTTCGCCTGCGCCTCTGAGACGCCAAGCTTAGCGGCCTGGATGGACGTCTTTGCTGCGGCGATCTCGGTCTTGGAGGCGCCGGTGTCCTCTAGCTTGTCGAGGTTCGCTTCGGCCGTCTTGACCTGCGACTGGGCACTGGCGACGGCCTGTTGCGCCGCAAGCAGTTCGCTCGTGGTCGGGCCAGCGTGGAGCTTCTTGAGCGCGTCTTCCGCCTGCTTCAGCGTCGTGGTGGCCTGGACGACCGACTGCTCTGCGGAGGCCTTGTCGGCGGGTGACGCCCCTTCGAGCATCTTGCTCAGGGATATCTGGGCCGCCTGCAGGTTCAGCTCGGCTTGTCGCAGCCCATCCTTGGCCGCCGGTGAGTCCAGTTCGGCGAGCACATCGCCAGCCTTCACCTCCTGGCCGAGCGTCACGTTGACCCTGGACACTGTGCCGGTTTCGGCGAAGGTCAGCCCGGACGTTGACTGCGCCGCAATGCTGCCACTGAGGCTGACGTTCGTGGTGATTGCTCCACGTGTCACGGTCGCGGTCTGACGGTCCGGTGTCGCGGACTCCGAAGGTCGCAACAGCGCGTAGTAAGCGCCCGCCGTGAGCGCGCCTATAACCGCCAACGCCGCCACGATGGCGAGCGGCCTCGCGCGCCAGACGGGGCGATTGAATTCCCCGAGAAGCTGATCCAGTTCCGTTGCCAATGCCCTACCTCCTGCCCACCCCACGACCGCGGCCCGGGCGCCCACGTGCGGGTTGTGGGCGGCCTCGGTCCGGGCTTCTTCGAGCGTATGGAGCAGCCCAAGCGCCCATCTACGGCGAAGTGTTAGGAAACGGTTAGGGCACGAGATGGCTAGAACCAGTAATGCGTCATGTGTCCGGCTCCGTCTAAAGAATGAGGACTGTCAAAGCCCTATGGCGCATGTCAGCCTGCGGGCCCGATTTGATACTGCATCCAGAGCCGCCACGGATGCGGCGAGGAGTACCGAAGATGAATGCACCAATCCTCGAACACAGAGTCTCGAACATCGACGAAGGCCCTCTCTTAGAAAGGGCTCGCACAGGCGACGTCGATGCCTGCGCCGCCCTTCTCGATGAGGTTGCGCCCGATGTTTACGGATCGGTGCTGCTGGAAACCCGGGACGCTGGAACTGCAGAACGGGTTACGCACGCAGCACTCGTCGCCGTGGCAACGCCTTTGCAGAAGGGGGAGATAGCAACGGTCCGTGAGTTGCGCTGGCGCTTCTCTTCGCTTGCCCGCAGGGAGCTTGCCGCGATGACCGAGCGCCGGCAGCGACTGACGGGCGTTCGGGCGAGCATCCGCCATCTCTTCGGCCTGGTATCCGTGTCCGGTCTGGCGGTGTACGCCACCGTGGTGGCGATTTAGTCGCGGGAACTTCCGCAAAGGAGGATTCGTCATGAAGGTGTTGTTGAAAGGATGTGCACGCTGTGGTGGCGACCTCATGCGCAGCCGCCCGGACGCTGAAACAGAAACGCTGACCTGCCTGCAGTGCGGCGCAGAGCGAGACGTGACGCCGGGCACTGCGTGGCCGAGTCAGTACACCCGCTCTTCGCACCTCGTCGACAAGGTCAATGATGCGAGAGGAGAAGCCGCATGACTCGATACGAAGACGTGGTGCGCCACGTGGCCGCAACACTCGCCCTGATGGCCCTGACCCTTGTCGCCATCGCCTACGTCGCGGAATAGGCACCCAGAGGGAACCCCTCACCATTTCTGGCGAGGGGTTCCTCTCTGTCTCCTGGTTGAAGCAGCCCAGTGCGGGCGGTGCGTCACGGCTCGCTAAGGAACGTACGGACTTCGGTAACCAGCTTTTGCCACGCGGGCTCGTCTGCACGGGTCAGGTGGTTGCGGCTGTCCAGGCTAACAAGACGCGCATTTGGGATCAGGGATGCGATAAGCCGGCCTTCACTAAAGGGCACTCGTTCATCGCCGATAGCATGTAGCACCAGCGTCGGCGCCGAAACCAGCGGCAGGCGATCGAGGATGTTTATGCCGCTTCCGGTCTCCTGGATGCGGGCAGCGTTCTCGCCGGAGGTGGAAATGCGCTGCAACTCGTTAAACCATTTCATTTGCTCGGTTGTCGCGTCAGGGAGAAACTGGCTAGTGAATATCTGGCGATATGCCGGGTTATCTCGCCCCCAGCCCTCCCGCATGAGTGTCAGTGTCGCCTGGAACATCGACAGAGAGTCGCCTCGGGCCAGGCGGCCGCGAGTGTAAGCGCCGTAGATGACCATGCGCCGGACGCGCTCCGGGTGCCGGATTGCGTACTCGACGGCAACAGCGCCGCCTTGAGAGATGCCGAGGAGGTCGAAGGTCTGTTGGCCACTCGCGTCGGCCACGGCCTCCAGATCGCGGATCCAGGCTTCGAAGGACAGGTCTTCGACATTGCGGTCGGACAGGCCGGACCCGCGCTGGTCGAACCGGATCAGCGTGTGGTCCTGGGCCAAGGCCTGCCACCAGTGACGCCACACCGGGCTCTCATGCTCGTACTCGAGGTGGGTGAGCCAGTTCGGGGCCTTGAGCAACGGAGGGCCCTCGCCCATCGTCGCGTACGCGATGTTGACGCCATCGCTGGCGGTGCAGAAGCGCACGATCTGGTCTATCTCATCGGCAGCGCTTGCGGGCGCAATCGGCGCTGCTTCTGAAGGCGATGTCACCACTGGCGCTGCGGCATTGACCTCGCCGACGAAGCGAAAACCGCGACCGTGCATCGTCTTGATCAGACGCTGCTCCTTGCCGCTGTCCCCGACGGCGCGGCGAGCGGCCATCAGCCGGCTGTTCACCGCCGCTTCGCTGATGTACTTGTCGCCCCACACCTTCTCGAGCAGCTCGTCCTTGGGCACCATGCGGTCGTGGTGCTCGACGAGGTAGGCGAGCACGTCGAAGACCTGCGGCTCCATGCGCACGGCTTCGCCATCGCGACGCAGCTCGTAACGGTCGGTGTCGAGTTCGAAGGTCTCGAATTGGTACGTCATGGGTGGAATTGTAGCGTCGCGTCCGTACGGTGCGTACAACAGGTTCTTCGGCGAGACTCTCAGGGCCTTCTCTAGGAATCCTCAACACCGTCTCCAAGCTTCGATCCGGCGCCGGGCCTACCTTGATATCACCGGCGCAAGGGCTCCGGCGAGTAACGAAGGAGACTCACGATGGTCACTCAAACCCTGGAACGACGGCCCGATGCAGACGACATAGGAAACTCCGTTTCGGAAGGGGAGCGCCTTGGGCTCTACAGCGCCTTCGAGACAGCAGGGCCGATGACGGCGTTCGGGTTGGCGAACGAGGCGATGATCCCGGTCTCGCTGGCCATGCGCTGGCTGGCGTCGCAAACGCAGGCGGGCTACGTCGTCCGGGACGTGGCTACCGGGCGCTATCGGACATGGTGCGAGTTATCCCTCTAAGGCGTGCCCCGAGTACTCGGTCGCCCTCAGAATCTTGTAGCGGGCCGATTCATCGGCCCACAGCCGCAGGGATGAAAGACGAATGCGCGTCGCGGTGCATGCCGCCGGTTGGGCACAATGAATTGCGCCGCTATAAGGTAAATGGTGCTTCGGTGTGGCTGGGCCAGTTGCCTGCTTGCGCCGGCCAGGGCAGACCTGCAGCTCCGTCTTCAACACTGGGTCGTTCCCTTGTTACACAGAACGATCGAAGACGCAATCGACGTTGCGCGAGCGCTGGCTCCCAGGTTCCGCGAGCGCGTGAACGAGACCGAAGAGCTGCGGCGCCTGCCCGACGCCAACGTGCAAGAACTACGAGAGAGCGGCCTCCTCGCCCTCGAGACACCGAAGCGCTGGGGCGGCCCGGAGCTCGGGCTCGATGCGCTGCTCGAAGTCACCTCGACGCTGGCCGAGGGCTGCTCATCGACGGGGTGGGAGTACGCGTTGTGGGCCTCGCACATGTGGCTGATCGGTCAGTTTCCGGAGCACATCCAGGCAGAAGTGTTCGCCGACCCCGCAGCACGCGTCTCGTCTGTAGTGACCACGGTGGGTACCGCCACACGCGTCGATGGCGGGTTCACCTGGTCGGGCCGGGGCTTCTTCTCCAGCGGCGTCGACCACTCGACGTGGCTGACGGCGGCGCTCGACGTGCCGGTCGAGGAGGGCGGGTCACCAGAGCGACACTGGATGCTCCTGCACCGCGAGGACTACGAAATCGTCGATGACTGGCATACCGTCGGTCTCAAGGGCACCGGCAGCAAGACCATCGTCATCGACAACGCCTTCATCCCGGACGAGCGCATCGTCAACGGCCGCCAGACTCTCCCGCGGCGAAGGCGTCGGCGCAACGCTGCACGGCTCGCCCCTCTACTGCGCCGCGATGGACTTCACCTTCAGCCTGCCGCTTCCGGGTGCGGAGCTGGGCATCGCGCGAGCAGCCGTGTCAGCCTTCGAAGAGCGCTGCCGCGAGCGCCTGTCCTCCGGCAACGCCCGCCTCGCCGCGGAGCAGTCCGCAACGCTAACCCGGCTGGCGCACGCCGGTGCTCAGGTGGAGGCGGCGAAGCAACTCCTGCTGGCAGACGCGCGCAAGTTCTGCAGCCTCAACGCCCGCGAAGCCACGGCCCTCGACCGCGCCCAGTGTCGCCGAGATGTCTCATTCGCCACGCAGATGTGTCGCAAGGCCGTCAACAGTATCTACGAGGCCGCAGGCGGCAGCAGCGTCTACACGAAGAACGACCTCCAGCGCATCTGGCGCGACGGCAACGTCGCCGCAGCACACCACGGCCTCATGTGGGACTTCCACGGCCTCGCCTACGGGCGGCTGGTCGTGGGCTAACGGCGATGCCTGATCCGGCGGGGCTGTAACAGACCGGCTTTGAGACGACCCGAAATCTGTAGGGACCCAGCATGCTGGGTCCCTACAGACGTGTGATGGAGCTTGAGGCTCTACTTCCGGCGTGCGAACTTCTGCAGTCGTGCGCCGTTCAACACCTCGGCGACGTAGATCGAGCCCTCGGAGTCCGTCCAGATGCCGTGGGGGCCCCAGAACTTGCCGGGGTCGTTGCTGCGCTCTGAGCCGTAGCGGCCAATCAGGTTGCCGTCGAGATCGAGGATGCTGAACTGGTCGTCCAGCTCGGCGACGTACATGATGTCGTCCCGCGGGTCGACGTAAATCTTGGTCGGGCGGCCGAAGCCGGTCCAGATGTCGATGAACTTGCCTTCGGGCGTGAAGATCTGGATGCGGTTGCTCTCACGGTCGGCGACGTAGACCTTGCCCTTGTGCTCCCAGACGCTGTGCACGGTGTGGAAGTGGTTGGGCTGGTCTTTGGTGTGGCTCAGCTCGCCGGCGTGACCCACCTCACCCCAGGAGGTGAGTAGCGTGCCATCGGACGAGTACTTGTGCACTCGGCAGTTGCGGTAACCGTCTGAGACGTAGATCTCGCCGTTGGGGCCGGCGCTGACGTCGGTCGGGTGGTGGAAGGGGTCGCCGGGGTGGCCGACGCCGTTGCGCACGGGGATGCCGCCGCCGGAGACAAGCGGGCCGGCAGCTTCGCGGACTTCCTGGGTGTAACCCGTGTCTGAGTGCACGCCGCGCTTGCCCAGCGAGAGGCGGTGCTTGCCTTCCTTGCTGAACTTGAGCACGAGCTGAGGCATGCGGTCGACGAAGTACATCGTGCCGTCCGGCGCGATGCACATACCGTGGGCGTCTTCGAAGATCTCTTCGCCCCAGTGGTCGAGCATCTTGCCCGACTTGTCGAACACCCGGTAGGGGTGCTCAGCGCGGGTGAAGATGTGGACATTGTCGTCCGAGTCGACGCAGACGGCGCCAACCTGTCCCCATTGCCAGCCGTCGGGCATCTCGCCCCAGCCCTGGACCAGCTCGTACTGCCGCTCGCCAACATCGATGATCAACGGTCCGACCTCTCTTTCGCGCGTGATTCTACGCCCCTCACCTTGCCATTGCGAGGAGGGAATCCGACGAAGCAATCCTTCGCACGCCGTTGATGCCGACCTCATGGCACCGTTGTGTACGGAACAAAATAACGATTGTTTTTTTTAATCGAAAGTCCTAAAGTGATTTGCGATGACTGCCCGTATCGAACCGTCCCTCGAAGCCGTGCCCGCCCTGGAACTACGCCGAAAGCGCCAGATCCTGCCGGCGGTCATCAGCGTCATCGCCGAAGAGGGCTTCGATGGCGCGACGATGCGCAAGATCGCAGATCGTGCCGGTGTCAGCGTGGGCATGCTCACCTACTACTGGCGCGACAAGCGGCACCTGATCGAGGACTCGCTCCGGGACGCCCAGGGCCGGGCGAATAGCCTCGTCGATTCCAGCATCGGTGAAGACGTGGGACCGCATCGCATCGAGGCGCTGTTCGAGAACATGCTGGAGGGGTCTCGTACAGGCACGTTCCCTCTCAGCTTCTGGCTCGCCTACTGGGGAGAAGCGGCGCGCGATGAAGAACTGCGCCGGTTCAGCCTCGGCGGGCTCAACCGTGTACGGCAGGCGTTCTTGCGTGCCCTCGAGACCGGCATCGCACAGGGCGAGCTCGAGGAGGACCTCAATGCCGAGAATGCCGCCTCTCTGCTCATGACCCTATGGCAGGGGGTCCGAGCCGAAGTCGGGCTGGGATATGCGACGGAGACGGACGTCGCCGTAGTGATCGAAGAAGCGCTTCGGTTGATGAGGAAGCGCTAGAGCCATACACAAGGGCCCTGAGGAGGGAATAGTGAGCACGACCAACTACTGGCATCGATTTACAAGCGCCCGCGTTGGACGGCGACGGGGACTGCAAGCAGCGGCACTGGTGGGAGCGTCTGCCGCCTTCCTCGCCGCGTGCGGCGGGGACGACGAAGGCACCGGGACTGGCGGAGCCGGCGATAGCGGTTCCAACGGCCTGGTGACCCGGGTCACAGACAGCACGAAGGAGGCGAAGCGCGGCGGCGTCCTCAACTGGTTCAGCGCCACGGAATCGCCGAGCTTCGACCTCGCTACCGCCAACCTCTCGAACAACGACAAGATCATCCTCGCCTACAACACGCTGCTGCAGGTGAAGCCTGGCGTCATGAAGGCCTCCGACCGCGAAGTGGGCGGCGACCTCGCGCAGAGCTGGGAGTGGTCGCCGGACCTGCTGACCCTAACGATGAAGATTCGCCCCGGCATCACGTGGCACAACAAGGCGCCGGTGAACGGCCGGCCATTCGATACCGAGGACGTGAACTTCAGCTGGGACCGCGTGACGCGGCTCTCGGGCGATCGCAGTCAGATCGCCAACGTCGTCAACCCGAACGCGCCCATCCTTTCGATGACGACGCCGGACTCCAGCACTATTGTCGTCAAGCTGAAGTACCCGCAGTCGTACCTGCTGGGCATTCTCGCGCGGAACTTCGGCGCCAAGGTGAACATGGTGCCTAAAGAGACGGACACGACGTTCGACATCCGGCGGGACATGATCGGCACAGGCGCCTACATGCTCTCGAAGTACGAGCCGTCGGTGGGCTACGAGTATAAGCTCCACCCCGGCTACTACGAGCCCGACCACCACTACGTCGACCAGATCAACCAGCCGATCATCCGCGAGTACGCGACCGGCCTGGCCCAGTTCAAGGCCGGCAACCTCCACACCTGGAACGTATTGCCTGAGGACGTCCTCTCCGTCAAGGCCGAGTCGCCCGGTATCAACCTTTACCAGGGCGAGTTCGCGTCCAACACGTTGAACACCGCCTTCGGCTATCTGCCCGGCTCTCCCTTCCACGACGAGCGCGTCCGCCAGGCCTGGTCGATGTCGGTCGACCGCGACCTCTGGATCGAAGTGTTCTACAACGTCGCGAACTTCGAGAAGGAGGGGCTGCCCGTCGACACGCGCTGGAACTCGGCGCTGCTGATGACGGAAGAGGGGTGGTGGGTCGACCCGAAGGGCAGCGACATAGGCGAGGGTGGGAAGTATTTCCAGCACAACATCGAGGAGGCGAAGAAGCTCCTCGCCGCCGCGGGCCACGCCAACGGCTTCGACGTCCCGGTGACACTGCCGGTAAACGCGTCGGGTTATCCGACTGAGTTCAATGCGCAGGCGGAGGTGTTCGACCAGATGATGCGCGAGTCCGGGTTCCGGCCCCAGAACCAGCAGATCGACTACGTCGCCCAGTTCGTGCCGCAGTACCGCGACGCCCAGGGCAAGTTCGACGGCCTGATCTACAAGGTCGGGACGACGGTCGCGGATGACGCCGTCGCCAGCCTCGGCAGCCGGTTCCAGTCGGCTGCGGGCGCGCAGTTCTACGGCTTCGACGCCGGCGGCAAGGGCGACCAGTCCGGCGATCCGCAGGTGGACTCGCTGCTGGCGAAGGCGATCGGCGAGATCGACACGGAGCGCCGAAAGGGTATCGTGAAAGACCTCGAGCGCTACCTGGCGCGGAAGCAGTACCTGACGCGCTGGCCCGGCGGCGCCACCGGATTCCAGATGGCGTGGCCGACGGTGCAGAACTTCCTCGTGTACCGGGGCTCGGCCGCCGGCACGTCGGTGGGCAGCAGGCTGACGCCGTACTACTGGTGGCTGGATAGCTCGAAGACTTAGGACACCGTAGCGACGACCTTCAGGTCGCCATGGCTTTCAGGAGGCAGAGATGCTCAGCAAGGAACAGAACGAAGTACTCTCTCGCGTCGGAGCGGGAACGCCCATGGGCAACCTGATGCGCCAGTACTGGCTACCGGCGCTACTCTCGACCGAGCTGCCTAACGAAGATGGCCCGCCTCTACGTCTTCGCCTCCTGGGCGAGGACATGATCGCCTTCCGGGCCACCTCCGGCGCTGTCGGCGTGATCCAGAACGCCTGCCCGCACCGTGGCGCCTCGATGTTCTTCGGGCGCAACGAGGAGGAGGGCCTGCGCTGCGTCTACCACGGCTGGAAGTTCGACACGACCGGCGCCTGCGTGGACATGCCATCTGAGCCGGCGGAGTCGAACTTCAAGAGCAAGGTGCGCACGAAGGCCTATCCGACGCAGGAGCGCAACGGCGTCGTTTGGTTGTACATGGGCGCCCGCGCAACGCCGCCGCCGCTGCCGAACCTCGAGCCGAACATGGTCGATGGCACGGTGCGGTTCGGCAAGGTGCTGCGTGAGTGCAACTGGATGCAGGCGCTGGAAGGCGACGTGGACACGAGCCACTTCAACTTCCTGCACGGCCGCTTCAACTGGAACCCGTCGCCGGGCACCTTTGAGTACTACATGGAGCGCGACAGGTCGCCAAAGTACGCCGTGACCGACACGGAGTTCGGCACCTCGTACGGCGCGTACCGGCCCGCAGAGCCGGGCACGAATTACTGGCGTATCGCCCACTTCCTCTTCCCCTTCTACACAATGATCCCGACAGGTGTGATGGGCGCCGAGGTACGCGTGCGAGCATGGATGCCCATCGACGACGAGAACACGATGTGGGTGGAGATGGTGGCTCCTCGCGCCAGCGCCGCGGTGACGCAATCCGGCACGAAGGTCGAGGCCAACCCGGACGCGCGCCGGGTGCCGCCGCGGCCACTGGAGTACGAGCCCGACACCACCGGCTGGCTGGGCAAGTGGCGCCTGGCAGCGAACGCGGCGAACGACTACAAGATCGACCGCGAGGCCCAGCACGCCCAACGCAGCTACACCGGCATCGATACCGGTGGCGCCCTCCTACAGGACCAGGCGATCACGGAATCGATGGGCGGCATCTACGACCGCTCGCACGAGCACCTGGGGACGTCCGACGCCATGGTGATCCGGACACGCCGCCGCCTGATCAACGCCGCAACGGCGCTGCGAGACGACGGCATCATCCCGCCCGGCGTCGACAACCCGGCGATTTACGAGACCCGGAGCGGCGGCGCGATTCTGCCCGTGAGTGCCGACTGGCTCGATGCCACTGCATCGCTGAGGAAGGCGTTCCTGCAGCACGACGTGGAGAAGCTGGTTACGCCAGTCGGGTAACGAGGGCGGGCGCTTAGAACAGGAAGTCTGTAGGGACCAGCATGCTGGGTCCCTACAGCTTTAGGGCGCCCGCGCGACCTTGTTCTGAATGAGCGCGGCGATCTCCTCATCGCTGTAGTCGAGCTCGGCGAGGACCTCCCGCGTGTGCTGGCCGAGGGTAGGCGAAGCAACCTTCGCGCCGGTTTCCGCCTTGCTCATGTGGATGGGCGAGCCGGCTACCCGGATAGGGCCCACCAGCGGGTGGTCGAGCTCCGGGATCAGGTCCTGGGCGCGCACGTGGGGGTCTTCGTAGAGCTCCTCCGTGATTCGCACGGGTCCGCAGGGGACGCCCTGGGCTTCGAACGCCGTGCACCACTCCTCGGTGGTCCTGGTCTCGAAGATCGCGTCGATCTGGTCGTTGAGCTTGGCCGCGTCGTCAGGGTCGAGCGTCGTCGAGTCCCACTCATCGATCTCGACGCGCGGGTCGTCGACGCCGAGTAGGCGTGCCGAGGCCCTGCGCAGGCGGTTGTTCAGGCAGGCGATGACCATGTGCGAGTCGCGCGTCTTGTAGACGTTGTAGTAGGGGTTGGTCGCCAATGCCGGTGCTCCGGTGCGCTGGTGTCCCGGCGCGTCCGGGTCGTTGATCGCCTCGTCGCGCCGCGTGCCCTTCGCCGAGGCTTCGTCGAGGCGTTCGATAAGGGCCTGCCTGGCGTCGAGGTCGAAGAGGTTAATCGACATAAGAGGGCGGTACTGCAGCGCGATGCCTGATGCGAACAGGCTGGTCTCCACCTCCTGGCCCTCTCCCGTCGCGTTGCGCTGGAAGATGGCGCAAACGACGGCGTAGGCGAGGTTCATGCCGGCGCAGTAGTCGGTAATCGCAGCGGACGTAATGCCCTGGGGCCGGCCGGCACGCCCGAAGCTCTCGAAGGAAATGATCCCGGTCATCGCCTGCGCGACGAGGTCGAAGCCCGGCTTGCCGGCGTAGGGCCCGACGGAGCCGAAGGCCGTGTTCTTGGCGTAGATGATGTCCGGCTTGATCGCCGATAGCGCCGTGTAGTCCATGCCAAGTCGCTCGGCGACGCCGGGACGGTAGCTGCTGAGGACAACGTCGCTGCGGGCAACCGCCCGGTAGGCGATCTCCTTGCCCTCCGGCGTTTTGAGGTCGACGACGAGACTACGCTTGCCGCGGTTGACGCTGAGGAAGTTGCGGCTCTCGTCCGCGGCGACCATGTTGGTCAGGCGCCACTGGTCGCCGGAAGGAGGCTCTAGCTTCAGCAC
>Ga0247825_10002182_pt1 | contig 12970 bp, 13 predicted proteins | sample 13C_Vanillin_Day_FD_194413 | JGI IMG/M metagenome (GOLD analysis project Ga0247825, IMG submission 194413) | Soil microbial communities from agricultural site in Penn Yan, New York, United States - 13C_Vanillin_Day48 | ecosystem: Environmental > Terrestrial > Soil > Agricultural land | place...
TCTGCGAACAGTCCCCATACCGCCGACATCGACGCGCCCGGGGACGGCACAAGTTCGCTGGTCGCTGCAATAAGCGCCCAGACACCGATCAACCCAATGACGATGAGTATTCGCAGGAGGTTGTCGGCCCACCGCTGTGACAGGCGGAACCGCTGTTCCGTATTCTGTTTGCCTGCTTCGCCTTCGGTTCCGGCGCTGAGCGTGGTGGCGTTCACAACATGTCCCTTCGAATGACTCGTTCAGCTAGGCCGAGTGCACTGTTCACTGCGATGCTGAAGACCACGACAATGGCAATGTAGGCCCACATGTCCGCGACGTAGAGTTCGCGGTACATAAAGCCCGCACGAAACCCCAGGCCTTTCGACGCCAGAATGAACTCCATCGCGATGGTGCCGATGACTGCGTAGATGAATCCGAGCTTGATCCCGGGAAAGATGAGCGGCGTGGCGGCCGGGAACAGCACCTTGAAGTATTGCTGCCGGCGCGAGGCATCGACCGATCGCGCCAGTTTGTGCAGCACCGGTTTGACGTCTCCGAGCGCCACCATCGTGGTCAGCGCTATTGGAATGAGGGCCATCGTGCTCGCGATGACGATGATTGGTCCCGCGTTGAGTCCGAGCACCGCGACCAGAATCGGGTAGAACAGCAATGTCGGCATCGCGTACCCGGTGACGATGAATGGTTCGAGGACTCGACCGATGACCCGGACCCTCCAGAGCAATACCCCCAGGGGCACCCCGCCGAGCACGCCCAGTGCGAACGCCGCAAGTATGGTCACGCTCGTCCGCGTCAGATCGGTGACGAAGTGGGTGCTCGGGATGATTGCCGCGACGTGGGCGAGTATCTCGGACGGCGCGACCATCTGATTGCGGTCGATCCAGCCGGTTCGCGTTGCCGCCTCGAGCAACAACACAAGAGCAACCAGCATCGTCCAACGTACGACGCGTGCCCGATGTTTCGCTCGTCGGAATCCAGACCTTGGCGTTTCGTGGAGGGCCGCCTGCGGCGAGGTCACAGTCATGTGGCATCCGTCCCGTGCCCCAGTGTCTTAGCGGCCTCTTCCTTGATGATCGACCACAGGTGATCCTCGAGTTCCTTGAATCTGGCCATGGCGTGTGTGCCGCTCGGGCGTGGACGGGGTAGCCCGACGTCGATCACCTCTCGGACCACCGATGGACGTGCCGACATCACCCAGATCTGATCCGACAGATAGATCGCCTCTTGGATGTCGTGGGTAACGAAGAGTACCCGATTGTGGGTCTGCTCCCAGATCTTCAAGAGCTCGCGCCCGATGAACTGTCGCGTCTGCTGATCCAGAGCGCCGAACGGTTCGTCCATCAGCAGAATTCGAGGATCCGTGGCGAGTGCACGGGCGATCGCCACGCGTTGACGCATACCTCCGGAAAGCTGCCCGGGCCGGTGCTTCTCGAAACCCTTCAAGCCGACCAGTTCGATCATCGCACGCGCTTTTTCCAGGCGCTCGTCCTTGTCGACGTGCTTGATTTCCAACCCGAAAGCCACATTGTCGAGAACACTTCGCCAGTGCAGGGTCGAGTCTTCCTGAAACACCATGGCGGTGTCCTTACGGGGCCCTGTGACAATCTCCCCATCGATGGTCACCCGTCCATGCGAGGGAACAAGTAAGCCACAGGCCATGTCCAGCAAGGTGCTCTTTCCGCATCCACTCGGACCGATGACCGATACGAACTGGCCCTCCGCGATCGATGCCGTGACGTTACGCACGGCCTCGGTCCGCCCGGTGTCGGAATCGAAAGTCATACCGATACCGTCGAAAGAGACGTTCTTCGATTCGACTTGTGTAGTGGTCATGTTCTCTTCCCGCCTTATAGTTCGACTACAACTGCGTCAATATCGACCTTGCCGCCGAGTCGTCCGGCCTCGACGCCCGAGGCCACGACCGCTTCGAGTTGCGGGCGCGCGAAGTCGAGACTGAAGAAACCTCGCGAATTCTCCAACGCCGCCAGGGCGATCTCGGGCTTGTACTTGATTGCGCGGCCATAGATTTCGGCCGCCCGCTCGAGATCCGTATCGATCATCTCGATACCGCGACCCACGGCACGCATCCACCCCGCCAAGACGTCCCGATTCTTTTCGATGAACGGGGTGGTGGCACATAGGCAGGTGTCCGACCAGTCCTGGACGTAGTCCCGGGATCGCCAGATCACCTTCGCGCCGGTTTCGGCGATGATGCGCTCGGACAGCGGGGACGCAGTCCACGCGACATCGACAACGCCCTGGGAGGCGACGGTCCACGAATCGCTCGCGGATCCGACGCTGAGCAACTCGACGTCGACGCCGGGTGTCAAACCCGCCAATCGAAGCGTCTTCTCGGCGAAGTCGGTCGAGTTCGATCCCGGGCTGCTCACACCGATGGTGCGGCCCCGAACATCTTCGATCGTGTTGATCGGGGAGTCAGCGGGGGCGATGAAGTCCACAGATGCCGCGGTGTAGACGTTCCCGAACGCCTTGACGTCGAGTCCGCGCTCCACGGCGATGAACACCGGAATCGTCGCCGAAGTGCCGAATCCGATCCCGGAGCCGATTCCCCGCACGGTGTCCAGCCCACCCGGGAACTGAACGTTCTCCAGCGCCAGCATCTCTTCTTCGTAGTAGCCCTCGGACGCTGCGATCAGAAACGGGGCCGAATGGATCAGGCTCGCCAACCCCGTGATGGCGACGTCACCTCGGTAGACGCCGTCCCTACCTCGGGACTGGGTAGCACACCCTGCGCCGGCTCCCACAGCAAGGAGACCCCCCAGAGCCGCCGTCACTCTCATGAAATCCCGCCGACTCAGCGAACTACTGCCCATATCGACCCGATTCCTTCTGTAGTCCCGTCACACCTGGCCCCGAAAGTGAAGCACATCACGTGACTGTTGTACAGAAGCTAACTCTGGTCTGCAGAGAGACGGTGTTGCGGGTGTCCCCAAATGCCACACTGCACCGTGGGTGCGCAGAACCTCGCGCTTTCACGATGATTGAGCGGAAGTCCACCCCTGCGACACAACCCCGTTCCCAGCCAGACCCAACGGGTCACGGCTCCATCCCCGAGGTCTGGTGGCGGAAAGGCTGACCTTGGTGTTCCTGATGGCGTCGGCCGACTCGATGTACCTGATCGGCAAGTCCCGCGAACATCCGAAGCACGTGGGGTCCTGGCGCTGCTCGGTCTCCCGGTTCCGATCACCGTCGATCATCGCACTCGGCTCCGTCGTGTCGCCTCCGTACCCGCACAGGTCCTGAAAGGCTCGGCCCTCCTGTGCGCGCTCATGGCCGCGTCGCTATTGCCCGCGTCGGTTTCGCCGCCCTCATGACCTCATCGGCCACGACAGACAATGACTCCAGCACAACCGGAAGTCACCTCCCGCAGGGGAGCCCCGCATGCGTCGACACAGACACGCTGGGAGCGTCGCACGCTTCTCCGTAACGCGGGGGGTGTGAGTTGCAGTCTGGGTGGGATCTCACAGAAGCCGGCCGAGTCTTGCTGCGTATTTGTTCAGTACGGGCACGGCTGCCTCACGGATGTCGTGCAGGGTGGTTCTGGCTGTGGACGTACTGACACTCATTGCCGCCACGGTTTCGCCCCGGGCAGTCCGGACCGGTACGGCTATCGACAGCATGCCGAGTTCGATTTCTTCGTCGGTGCAGGCCACGCCGCTCTCCCTCGCCGTCAGGATTCGCTCGCTGATGGCATCGACATCGGTCAGCGTCTTGGGTGTGCGGGGCTGCGGGTGGCATTCTCGGAGGTAGTCGTCGAGTTGCGTATCGGGGAGTCCGGCCAGCAGTACTCGACCGGTCGCGGAGCTGTGGGCGGGCAGTTTGGCGCCGACCCGGACTCCGGTCGCGACGATCCGTGCGGCCTCGGCGCGGGCGACGAACAGGGACCACCCGTCTTCGAGAACCGCGAGCGACACCGACTCGCCCAGCGCATCGCGGGCCTCGGCCAACTGCGGCTGGGCAAGTTGCGGCAGTGGCGCGGTGTCCAGATAGGCGCCGCCGAGCCGAAGCATCCTGGGTGTCGGTCGGAAGTTTCCGTTGTCGTGGGTCAGGTAACCGAGCTCGACGAGAGTGAGCAGGCAGCGGCGCGCCGCGGCGCGGGAGGTGTTCGTCCGCTGAGCGGCGTCGGTGACGGTCAGTTGCGGGTGGCGGATGCCGAAGGCCTCGATGACCGCCAGGCCCTTCGCCAGTCCGGCCATTCCCTCGGGAGCGCGGGCAGCACCCTTGACACTTCCCTTATCGTCCGGCTTAATTGTTCGAGAATTGCTCATTTGTTCGTTATACGAACAGCCACGGGGCTTGTCAAGTCCCGGCGAGCGAGTTCTCTGATGTCCCGACTGGTTGTCCAGACTGAGGAGAAATTATGGAAAGCAGCGTTGTCCACACGGTCCGCGAGACCACGGCGGATTGGACTGACGACCTCACCCGGGTGCCGTATCGGGTGTTCCAGGGCGAGGACATCTACGCAGCCGAGCAGACCAAGTTGTTCCATGGCCCGTATTGGAGCTACCTGTGCCTGGAGGCGGAGGTAGCCGGCCCGGGAGACTACTGCTCCACCTTCGTCGGCGAGACGCCGGTGATCGTGGCGCGTGATCGCGACGGTGAGCTCTACGGCTTCGAGAACCGGTGCGCCCATCGCGGCGCCCTGCTGGCGCTGGACGACCGCGGAAACACGAAGGACTTTACGTGCGTCTACCACGCGTGGAGCTACAACCTGCAGGGCGATCTGACCGGCGTTGCGTTCAAAGATGGGGTCAAGGGCGAAGGGGGAATGCCTGATTCGTTCTGTATGGAGGACCACGGACCGCGCAAGATGCGCATCGCCGTCCTCTACGGTCTGGTCTTCGGGAGTTTTTCCGATGACGTGCCCGACATCGAAGACTATCTCGGCGAAGAGATCACGAGTCGGATCGCCCGTGTCCTCGGTGGACGCACCCCCGAGATCATCGGACGCTTCACACAGATCCTTCCCAATAACTGGAAGCTGTACGTAGAGAACGTCAAGGACTCCTACCACGCCAGCATCCTGCACCTGTTCTTCACGACCTTCGAGCTCAACCGACTGTCGCAGCGCGGTGGGATCATCGTCGACGAGAGCGGCGGCCACCACGTCAGTTACTCGGCGATCGACCGAGACGCCGAGAAGGACGTCGCGTACTCGGATCAGAACATCCGGTCCGAAAGCGCCTACAAACTGGCCGATCCAACGTTGCTCGAGGGGTTCAGCGAGGTCGGTGACGATACGACGCTGCAGATCCTCTCCGTCTTCCCGGGCTTCGTGCTGCAGCAGATCCAGAACTCCGTGGCTGTGCGCCAGATCCTGCCGACCGGGGTCGAACGAACACGGCTGAACTGGACGTACCTCGGCTTCGAAGAAGACACTCCCGAGCAGCGGGAAGTACGACTCAAGCAGGCCAACCTCGTGGGCCCCGCAGGCTACATCTCGATGGAGGACGGCTGCGTCGGAGGCTTCGTGCAACGCGGAATCACAGGTGCGGCAAGCCAGTCCGCCGTGCTCGAAATGGGAGGCTGTCTCGCCGAATCCAGCGAAAGCCGTGTCACCGAAGCATCGGTTCGCGGCTTCTGGAAGGCATACCGGGCCGCGATGAACCGACAGGAAGAGGCATGAGCGTGAACGACTTCCAGCGAATCGGCCGTGTGCAGGCCGACTACTCCCGCTGCATCGACGAGGGGCCGCTCGAGCAGTGGCCAGACTTCTTCGTCGAAAACTGCATGTACCGGATCACCACCGCACAGAACTACAGCGAAGGCCTGCCCGCCGGACTGGTGTGGGCCAACACTCGCCGGATGCTGGTCGACCGCGTATCGGCGCTGCGTGAAGCCAACATCTACGAGCAACACACCTACCGTCACATCCTGGGCCAGCCCTCAGTCCTGGAAGAGAACGGTGACGGTATCCATGCCGAGACCAGCTTCCTGGTGGTACGGGTGATGCGTGACGGCCAATCCGACATCTTCGCCAGCGGGCGGTATGTCGACCGCTACGTCGACGTGGACGATCAGTTGAAGATTGCCGAACGAGTCGTGGTGTGCGACAGCACCAACATCGATACCCTGTTGGCGCTCCCGCTATGAGTGGGTCCCCTCCGCGGGTCTTGCTCACGATCGGCGATCCGAATGGAATCGGCCCCGAGCTCGCGGTGAAGGCCGTCATGGCAGCGCAGGAGCATCCCGCATTCAATCCGGTCCTGGTGGGCGATCGATGTGTCGTCGAGCCGCTCGCCCGCTGGGCAGGCATGACGGTCCGCGAGACAGCCGACGGCTTGGCCACGCCCGTGACCGATGTCGTCGACCTGCTTCCGGTGCACTCGCTGCCCGCTGGGGCTTTCGCACCGGGCCGGGTGACAGCAGAGGCTGGGAAGGCGACGGTGGCGTATCTGGAACGGGCGGTGCGATGTCTGCAGGGCGGCGGAGCCTGCGGCATCGTCGCATGCCCGCACTCGGAAACCGCGGTCAACGCCGCCGGCATCTCCTTCGACGGATATCCGAGCTTGCTGGCCGAACTCGTCGGCGCGCGGCCCGATCAGGTGTTCTTGATGTTGATCGGTGCCGGTTTGCGCATCGTGCACGCAACGTTGCACGAATCGCTGCGGGATGCGCTTCGGCGCCTCACGCCCGAGCTGGTGCACGGGGCGGCACGTGCCGCGGTGGAGACGTTACAGGCGCAGGGCATCCCGTCCCCGCGCATCGGCGTCTTCGGCATCAATCCACACGCCGGCGAGGGCGGTTTGTTCGGTGACGAGGACCTGCGGGTGACAGCGCCAGCGGTGGAGCGGCTGCGCGCCGCAGGGATTGACGCCTCGGGACCGGTCGGGGCCGACCTCATGCTGGCAGACCCAGGCTTCGACGCGTTCGTCGCCATGTACCACGATCAGGGCCATATTCCCGTCAAACTCCTCGCTGGGCGCAGCGCAGCCGCGATGACGATCGGCGCCGGAGTGCGGTTCTCCAGTGTCGGCCACGGCGCGGGGTTCGACATTGCCGGCAAGGGCACAGCCGACCCGGATGCGGTAGTCGGGGCGCTGCGACTCGTCGGCGCCGCCGAAACCCACATGTCGGCACCCGGCACCTTTGGAGCTACCTCATGACCTACACAGTAACTGTCACCGGAACGGACATTAGCTTTCCGTGCGAGCCCGATGAGAGCGTGCTCGACGCGGCGGAACGTTCCGGATACGCGATCCCGTACTCGTGCCGCAAAGGCGTGTGCTCGAGTTGCGAAGGCGCACTCGATGCCGGCTGCCTCGATGTGCGCGGCTGGGGGATGTCGCAAGGCCCTCAGAGCGGAGTGCTGTTCTGCCAGGCCCGGCCGAGCACCGACACCTCGATCACGCCCAAGCGGATCACCAAGCAGGACAGGGTGATACGCAAGACCCTGACCGCAAAGGTCCATCGGATCACCCGTCCGTCGCCCGATGTCACGGTGGTGCAGCTGCGTCTCCCCACCGGGGTGCGTGCGAAGTTCGCTGCCGGGCAGTACCTGAAAGTCTTTCTCGACGACGGTGACAGCCGGAATTATTCGATGGCGAATCCGCCGCATGAGAACGACGGAGTGCAGCTTCACATTCGTCGGGTGCAGGGTGGACGCTTCTCCGATGAGGTGCTCGGCGGGCTCGAAAAGGGAACCAGACTGAGGATCGAGCTGCCCTACGGCGAGTTCTCACTGAACCCCGACTCGGACAGGCCGGTCATCTTCGTCGCCAGTGGCACCGGCTTCGCCCCGGTCAAATCGATCATCGAGGACCACCTCAAACGTGGTGGAGAACGGTCCGTGCACCTCTACTGGGGCGCACGAGGACAGGGCGACATCTACCTACCCGAGTTGCCCGAGAAGTGGGCCTCGGATCCGGGTCGTGTCTCATTCACTCCCGTCCTGTCACATCCCGCGGAGGACTGGACCGGACGCACCGGGCTCGTTCATCGAGCGGTGCTCGAGGACTACGCGAACCTCAGCGACCACGAGGTCTATGCATGCGGAAGCCCCGCAATGACCTCGGCGGCACGCGAGGATTTTGTCCACGAGGCCGGTTTGGCGCCAGACAATTTCTATTGCGACGCCTTCGTACCGTCGGGCGAGCCCGTTGTCACCGCGTGATCCGCTACCACGACCACATCATCCGGGAAACCGGGCATCAGATAATGTGAGGCAATCATGTCCTTAGCACCATCGCGCGTGAAACTGCCGGATTTCATCGATTCGCGGCCAGTGAGTCGATACCAGTACATCGTGATCGCTTTGTGTGGGGTGGTCATGTTCATCGACGGCTTCGACACTCAGAGCATCAGCTACATGGCGCCCCACATCGCCGAGGAGTGGGGCCTGTCGAAACAGGTGCTCGGGCCCATCTTCTCCGCCGCTCTCGCCGGTCTCATGGTCGGCTATCTGGCGCTCTCGCCGCTGTCCGAGCGGTTCGGCCACCGCCGGATGATCCTCACGAGCACGGTCATCTTCGCCCTCGGCACGTTGGCGGCGGCCTGGTCACAGAACGTCACCGAACTGATGGCGTTGCGCTTCATCACCGGAATGGGGCTCGGTGCCGCCGCGCCGAGTGCCATCGCACTGACGGGCGAATTCAGCCCCAAGCGTCTTCGGGCAACCTTCGTCCTGGTGATCTATTGCGGCTTCTCCCTCGGATTCGTCGCGGCAGGGCTGGTCTCCGGTTGGCTGATCCCGATCCTCGGCTGGCGGTCGGTACTCGTCGTCGGCGCAGTAGCACCGCTGCTCCTGCTCCCGGCGTTGCTGCGCTACCTGCCGGACTCACTCACCTCAATGATCAACAGAGGCGCGGAGCCCAACAGAATCCAGGCGATCTTCCGCAAAATGGATCCCGCCCTCGCCGTCGGCCCCGACATCACCTACGAGGCCGAGAAGCGGACCGACGGACAACGCACTGCACTGAGGAGCCTGTTCACCCGTGACCGGGTCTTGGGAACCCTGCTGCTGTGGCTGGTCTTCGTCATCAACCTCGGCGAGTTCTACGCGCTGCAGAGCTGGCTACCGTCGATCATGACGAGCCTGGACTACGACATGGGTACGGTGGTCACCGCCACCACCCTCACGACTGTCGGCGGCATCGCCGCTGCATTTGTCACCGGGCCCTGTATGGACCGACTCGGCGCGTACGTCACCCTCGGAACCGTTTATGTCGTCGGATTCGCATTCGTTGCGCTGACCGGTGTCGCCTTTACGGCGCCGTTGTGGGTCCTATTGACGGCCAATTTTTTTGCGGGGGTCTGCATCAGCGGTGGGCAGAAGAGCCTCATCGCGCTGTCCGCGGTGTTCTATCCGACATCGATGCGGTCCACCGGGGTTGGATGGGCGTTGGGTGTTGGCCGCCTCGGCGGCATCGTCGGGCCGATCGCTGTCGGAGCGGCACTCGGCATGGGCTGGTCTGCCAGTGCAGTCTTCTACGCAATGTCAGTCCCAATGCTCGTCGCCGGAGCTGCGGTCTTCCTCCTCGGCCGCTGGGTCCGAAGCGACAATCACCCCGATCGCAAGTCGGCAGAAAGTCATTCGCTCGCCCGCAAGTAGTGTGGATCGGCAACACCGGCCGGGTGATCTCAAGGCCTGCGATCTCCAGCTGGGTCGGCTACCACGACCGCGGTGCACAGGCAACGCGCTGCCACCCCGCCTGGGCGATGTCACCCCCTTCGTGATCTCGCGGCCGTCCAGTTCGAGACCGAGCTCGCCGAACCGTGGGACGGCGGTACCGTGGATACCGAGGTCATTCTGGGCCGAAAACCAAGGCCCGGCCTCGGCGTCGAACCTCGGATTTCGCGTTCCCCGCCACACCCCAAGGGCGAAGATCTGCAAACTGTTCGGCCGCCCGGCCTGGACGGCACCCGGCGCTGTTCCAGGCCCTCGACGGCCCGAGTTCTGGTGGGTCATCGGAAAAGTGCACGACGTCAACCTTTTAAGAACGTGGAGTCGGCGGACGAACTCCATGGAACCCGCAATTCGTCAAGTCAAATGAGCACCCAGTTCCGTTCCCGGGACGCCTCGCAGGCCTGAAAATGGGGTCGGGTCGCCTGCCGACGCCGACGTATTCTTGGGAGTGTAAGCCCGTAAATAAGCCTGGGGCCGGGGCCCGACCTTGGAAAGGTCATGCACTGTTGCTTCGAGCACGCCGGTCAGAATTTCGGATTCCCTCGACCGAGGCCCCAGGCGGCCCGCCCGTGGAGAGTGCCGACGCGACTGGAGGACAAACAAAGTGAAGCCGGAACCGGAAGAGATTCCCGACGACGATCACGAGTTGGTGATCGATCGGGTTGCTGCGATCGATGTGGCCAAGGCGGCGGGCACGGTGTGTGCCCGAGTGCCGCGGCCGGGCCGGGCAGGCCGGCGGGTCAGCCGGGTGTGGGACGTGACTGCCACCACCGCCGCGGTCACCGAACTGGCCGACAACCTGGTCGGCGACGAGATTCAGAGATAGAGCCCCGGGGAGTGGTGTAAATCCTTGAGCGCGTTGCTCTGCGAGTGCGGTGATCAAACTGTAAGGGCGGTCGCCCCGTCACTCGAACAATTCGGGTATGCGCGTCATTGTCTCGAAATACGGATCCGCACCGGTGAACGTGGCTATCTCGATAGCCGACAGGATCTCCTCCACGCTGGCACCTGCATCCAGCGCGGCCCGCGTATGGATCTGCACGCCTGGGACGTATAGGTGTGTGACCACGCAAGAATTGGCAATGTAGATCAATTCACGCAACTTCACTGGCAGCGAACCGAATTGGGCCCCGACGGTGGAGAAGTTCACGTAGGCCTCGAACATGTCCGGGTCGAGCGCCAAGACATCGTCCCATCTCTTGTGCCAGTACCCGCGCTTCTGTTCGAAATCCGCACGCAGGTTCCGCTGTCGGTCGCTCAGCCCGAATGGAGGACGAATCCCCCGTTCGGACAGAACTTCTGCAACGGCCGGCGCCCCGATCGACAGCGCATGGATACTCATGATGCTGACCAGCTGCAATACGTCACGGACTTCGGCTCGACTCGCGCCGAGGTCGAGAGCCGCCCGCACATATGCACGCAGTCGCGGCCAATTCGTGCTGGCAGCGTTGCCTACGACAGCGACCCCAATCAGCGCTTGTTCGATAGGGGTGAGCGCCCCACGTGATCGGGGGACGTCGACCATAGCGCCAAATCTGTCGAAGAACTCTGGGGAATCGTGGTACTCGGCGTCGAGCGTGTCGTTCCAATCATCGAGGTGACCGGATAGAGCCTGCACGGGGGCCAAATTCTCCTTGGAAATTGTCATCGGCAAGCCTGCTCAGAGCAGCTACGATCGTCCTCGGCCTTCTCGCGCAATCCCGTGCCGCGGTGTACCTCAGTGCCGTTTGGGGGCTGGCCTTCGGCGGGGCTGCCAGTCTGCTGCAGCCCGCTACGCCTTCCCGCCTTGCACACCCATGACGGATGCTGACCACAAGGCTCACTGGACGCCGGGTTGTACGTTTCGCGGGCCGCGATCATCGCGCCTCGTTCGACGGTTGTCACGTCTCCTCGATGCGTTGCCGCTGCCGGACCCCGTACGCCGCCTCCTTGACGGCGGCGTCGTCCTCGAGACCCGACCCGAGGGCCCCACCGATGGTTGCGATGGACGCCAGCAGCCAGGTGAGCGTGAGGTAGTCGGAGAAGTTCACCGCGCGCCCGAGAACGGGGGACAGCAGTTCCGGGGGAAGAGCGAGGCACGTGGTGAACAGGAGCAGGCAGAACAGGGCCACGTGGAGGATGACGACGCCGATGACCAGGGTGGCCACGGTCGCGGTGTTGTACAGCACCGATCGATCGCGTTCCGTCGGCGACTTCGGCCGCTCCCACAGTTCGTGATCGAGGATCAGCCAGAGAATCATCGCTACGATCGACAGGATCGTCGCCGCACTCATACGCCATGGACCCATCGTGTCGGCGAACAACCAGATCGTGTCGGTGGCCAGTGCGATCGCACCCGTGGCGAACGCGCCGACGAGGACCTTCGACAGTCCGGTGACCAGTCGCCACGGCCGGTTGGCCCGCACCATTCCCGACAGCAGCCGCAGCCGCCGCAGCCCCGAGGGCGCGAAGTACCGGATACCGTCCTTGATCTGCGCGGACCGGAACCGTCGCGCCGCGCCGGGGGGCATGAGTTCCGGTTCACCGAGGACGCAGGCGATCGCGAGTTCGGTGACGGTGCGGACGCGGCGCTCGATGTAGACGCCGCCCACCCCGGGGACGGAGATGAGCGCGAAGAGGTAGTCGGCGCTGACGTCGGCCACCACCGGCAGGGTGTCCTCGCGGCGTGGTAGATCGGTGAGGTACACGACGATGTCCTCCGCTTCGGAGGACGGATCGACTGTGTCGATGACATCTGCGAAGTCTGCTTGCTCGTCGGGGAGGTACGGTTTTCGGCGCACGCACGTCGTCCACCGACGCTCGGGGCGGTCACGGCTCTGCAGGCGTTGCGGCAGGTACTCCGCGATACGTTCCGCGAGAGCCGCAGGCGTGCCCGGATCCGCGATGAACAGCACCGAGACCTGCTCACCGGCCGCACTGGATTGCACTCCCTGCAGGTGCTCGTTCACCGCCTTCGCGTACCCGCTCGGTCTGCCCCCAAACTCCAGCCAGTGCGTGCGAGTCCACTACAGCGCCGCCGCGGATCTCCGCCGCCTCTGTCCCGTAGACACCATGAGCGGCCGAGGATGCACCGTCGACACGACTACAATCGGCTAGCCAACGCAACGTGCCGGGCCGCAGCACCGATTCCGTCCACGCGCGTTTCGGTCGCTCTTGGAATCGTCGTTCAGCCGGCGGGGCGGTCTGTCACGGTAACCGAGATCTGCTGGGTCTCGCCGCCGCGGAGCACGGTCAGTTCGACTCGATCGCCGGGGTCGACGGCACGGATCGCCGCGATGAAGTCCTCCGCCGACTCGGTGTCGTGGCCGTTGACCGCGGTGATGACAT
>Ga0247825_10002184_pt1 | contig 12969 bp, 9 predicted proteins | sample 13C_Vanillin_Day_FD_194413 | JGI IMG/M metagenome (GOLD analysis project Ga0247825, IMG submission 194413) | Soil microbial communities from agricultural site in Penn Yan, New York, United States - 13C_Vanillin_Day48 | ecosystem: Environmental > Terrestrial > Soil > Agricultural land | place...
GGTGGTGCAGGATGTCACCCTGAACGAAGTGAAGGGGACCATGTTCGGCATGGCCCCCTTCGCTGCGCTCAGGGTGACATGGTGTCCGGCGGCCGTGCGCCGAGCCCCGCCTCACGCAGCAACGTCTCGCCCCCGGTCGGCCGCCCACCACGGAGACCCGCACGTGTCAGGATCAGACGGTCCTTGGCGCGGGTCATTCCCACGTAGAGCAGGCGACGCGACTCCTGAATCTCCTGCTCCCGATTCTCGGCCAGCGCCTGGAGCCCGGGCAGCGCGCCATCCTCCGCGCCGACCACATACACCCGCGAGAACTCCAGGCCCTTGGTGGAGTGCAGGGTCAGCAGATTGATCCGGTGCTCGTCGGTCTCGCAGCCGTCGCTCCGCGAGAGCGCGACCCGGGCCAGCAGGAGGTCGATGCTCTCGGCCAGCGTCGCGTCGGCACTGGCGGCCACCAGCGCCGAGAGCCTGGCCACCGAGGTGGGATACTTCTCCGCGGCCGACCTCTCGGTGCGGATCCGCTCGATCAGCCTCGCCCCGCCCAGCCGCTCGACCACCGCTTCCATGGATGGCGCACCCGCCGCCTCCCGCTCCTCGGCATACACCTGGAGGCAATCCCCGTAGTGGCCGACCGTGGCGGGGAGCGCCAACTCCCGCAGCAATCGCTCCTCGCCGGTTGGCTCGGCCTCGTCATCCAGCGCCATCGCCAGTCCCAGCCAGCCGAGCAGCTGCACCAGCGCGCAGCGGCGGGCGCGGGCCAGCTTGAGCGCGCCGAGGTGGCGCATCACACCCGCGAGCGCGGAGGCGTCGTCCAGCGCGTGGTGTGAGCGCCCCGCGCTCACGCCGAAGCGCTGGGCCAGGTGCTCCAGCTTCGCGCTCTCGTCCAGCAGCGAGCGGGCGAGGGGCAGAGTGTCGTAGAGGACCAGGGTCTCCAGCCCCGGGAGCCCCGCCGCGAGACGGCGGAGCACCGGCATGTCGAACTCCTGCCCGTTGTGCGCCACCAGCAGATCGTCACCGACGAAGGCCCGGAACTCGGGCCACACCTCCTGAAACGTCGGCTGGTCGCAGAGGTCCGCGTCGTGGTAGCCGTGCACCTCGCTCGCCTTCCGGCTGACGGGCCGCCCCGGCCGCACCAGTCGCTCGAACTGCTCCACCACTACGCGATTGCGCACCCGCACCGCGGCGATCTCCACGATCTCGCAGTCGGCGATCTCCCGGTCGGTGGTCTCCAGGTCGAAGGCCACGTAGTCCTGGAACGGGTCCTCCATCTCGCGACAGTGATGGAGCTGAAGGGCCTTGAACAGCGTGAGTGGGCGGACCGCGCCGGCGCGCAGGACGAGATCGCCGGGGAACGGCTGGTCTCCGGGGCGGAGCCGCCGCACATCGCCGCCGATGGCGCCCTGGAGCAGCCGGACGATCGGGATTTCCAGGCCGCGGTCCGGCTCCACCCAGACCGCCCCCTGCGCTCGGACCACGTCGCCGATCCGGTCGGCCAGCGCCCCGGCGCCGGGATACGCGGCCGGATCGCTCAGCTCGGCGGCCCGCTCTTCCAGTGGATTACGGTAGCGTCCGACCCGCTGCGAGAGGATCTCGTCCACCAGCGACGGCAGGCTGTCGTGGGTGTGACCCAGCGCGCCGAGGTTCTCCACGTGGAAGACGAAGCGCCATGCCCGGCGCCCGTTGACGTCGCCTTTGGCCGCGCGGCCGAAGGTGCGGAGCGCCGACACCAGGTCGCAGTCGCGGTAGCGCGCTCGCACCTCCTCGACCAGCTGGCGCGGCAGCACCCGCTCGGCGAACGCCTCGATCGCCAGCTCGTCCTCCGGCGCGCGAATCACCCGCAGCGACGCGAGCACGAAGGCGATGACTTCGTCGTCGCGAACCGACTGACCCTGCGCCAGCCGGCACGGCATGCCGGCCTCGATGCACCGCGTCTCCAGGTATTGGCCGATCGCGTGGGTGCGGTACAGCAGCGCGTACTCGCCCCACTCCAGCCGCGACGCCTCCCGGTCGCGCCGGAGATCGGCCAGCAGCCAGTCGGCCTCCTCGACGTCGTCGTCGAAGGCGTAGGCGACGACGCAATGCTCCGAGTCCCGGTCGGCCTCGAGCCGCTTCTCGAACAGCGTCGGGTTGCGGGCGATGACCCGCCGTGCCGCCTCGAAGATCTGGCGGGAGCAGCGGCGATTCCGGTCGAGAACGACCGGCGCCTCCACCTCGAAATCATCCCGGAAGCGCTCCAGGATCCGAGGGTCGGCCCCGGCCCAGGAGTAGATGGACTGCTCGTCGTCGCCCACGACGAAGCAGTGCCGGTGCTCCTTCGCGAGCCCGGTGATCACCTCGTACTGGGCAAGGCTCAGGTCCTGAAACTCATCCACCAGGATGGCATCCCAGCGCGCCCGTATCGCTGCCGCCTCCTGCGGGTGCCGTCGCAGCAGCTCGCCAGCGAGAGCGATGAGGTCGTTGTAGTCGAGCAGCCCCCGGGCGCGGAGTGCTGCGCGATACGCGTCGAAGAGCTCGCTGTCCCCGGCGATGAGGGGAACATGCTCCAGCTGGTGGCGGCCGAAGAGGCGGAGGAGCTGGGCCTGTCGCTCCGGCCGTACCCGGAGGCGGCGGAGCACCCGCTTCTGGTAGTCCTCGTCGGCCAGACCGAAGCCCCGACGCAGGCCCATGAGCGACGCGTGCTCGCGCAGGAGCGCAAGGCACAGCGCGTGGAGGGTACCACGCGTGACTTCGTCGGCCGCATCGGCGCCGACGTCGCGCCGCAGCCTGGCGGCTATCTCATCCGCCGCCTTGTTGGTGAAGGTGACCGCGCAGATCCGCGCCGGCGGGATGCCCAGCACCCGAATGAGATGGCCGATCCGCCCGATCAGACAGAAGGTCTTCCCGGTCCCCGGACCAGCGACGACCAGGACGGGGCCGGCCGGGGTCTCGATGGCACGGCGTTGAGCAGGGGTCGGAGACGGCCCAGCCCCGAGGGCGGGGGTGGCGTCGACTCCGGTTGTGGCGGTCATCGGCCAAAGATACTTCGCCGGCGTGACTTCAGCCGTCCGGATCGATCACCAGAGCGTTGAGCTCCGCCCGGTCCAGCTCCTCCTCGACCTGATGGAAGGCGTCGTCGCCGATGGTCCCGTCCGTACGCAGCTCCAACAGTCGCCGGCGCTCCGCCCGGGTGGCATTCAGCGCGGCCCCGGCGAGCTCGAAACTGGAGGCCGTTCCCGTGTCCTCGGGCTCGCGGCCAGCGTGTCGCGCCTCGGCCTGCGTGAGTCGGACCTCGTACTGCTTCCGCAGGAGCTTCGCTGCCTGGTTGCCTCCGACGCCGTCGGTCAGCGCGGCGGCGCCGGCTCGCAACGTCTCCACCCTGGCGAGCCGCACCTCCCGCTCCACCGCGTCATCGTGCTCGAGGCCGAGCCGAGCCATGAGCGGCTTCAGCGTCAGACCCTGGATGACCAGCGTGCCCAGCACCACGAGAAAGGCGGAGAACAGGATCAGGTCGCGGTAGGGAAAGCGCCCCGGGAGCGCCAACGCCGCGGCGAGGGTGACCGTCCCGCGCATGCCGCACCAGGCCACGACTAGGGCGCCACGGCGCCCCTGTCGGCTGTGAGGCCCGCGCACGAAGTTCGTGCCCATCACCCAAACGATCCGCGTTGCGATCACGGCGGCGCACACCGCGCCCGCCACCGCAGTGTATTCGCGCAGCTCCGCGCCGCGAAGCTGCGCCACGATCGGCTTGAGCTGGAGGCCGACCAGGATGAACGCCAGGGCGTTGAGAATGAAGACCGCCACCTCCCAGACCGCGTACGAGGGGATCCGGACCCTCGCGGGGACGACGTCTGGGGCGGTTCGCGCCACGGACATGGCGTACACCACCATGGTCAGGATGCCGGAGAGGTGCAGCCATTCGGCCAGGATCCACACGGCGAAGGTCGAGGAGAACTGCACGATCACCGCGGTCGAGACGTCCTGGATCCGCGAGATGAACCGAAGGGTGAATGGCGCCAGGCCTACACCGAGCACGATGCTCCCCACCGTGGCGTAGAGCAGCGTGGGCACGACCGCCGCACCCGAGAGCGTGCCGGCGGCGGCCGCGCCGACGGCGAGCCGATAGATGAGGAGGGCGCCGGCGTCGTTGAACAGGCTCTCGCCTTCGAGGATCACCAGGAGACGGTGCGGAGGCCGGAGCTGACGAAGCACCGCCGTGGCTGCCGCGGCATCCGGCGGGGCCACCACCGCGCCGAGAACGACGGCGGCGGTCCACGGCATATCCGGCACCAGGGTCCGCACCATCACGGCCACGGCGGCCACCGTGACCCCCACCGTGAGGAGGGCCAAGCCCGCCACGGGGCGCCAGTTATCTCTCAGGTCACGGACCGAGGTGTCGAATGCCGCGTCGAGGAGGACCGGAGCCACGAACAGGACCAGGGCCAGCTCGGGATCCAGCGTGACGACGGGCGTGCCGGGCACCAGCGCCAGGCCCGCGCCCGCGAGAGCCAGGAGCGCGGGGTAGGGCGCCCCGATGCGGCGGGCCAGGGCGGCCAGTGCCGCGCCGATCAGCAGGAGGACGATGACGGTCTCGAAGATCTGCAAGGCGTGGCTCCTGGACGGTGCGATCCTGTCGGCCGCCGTGCGCTGAGCCACGGCAGTTGCCATTCCGCCCCCCAAGGATTACAGCTTGGGCAGTGAATCAGAAGGACCGATGTTGCGCATCGCGATGATCTCGACGCCGTTCATTCCGGTGCCGCCGAAGGCTTACGGCGGGACCGAGCTGGTCGTTTACGAGCTGGTGGAAGGATTGCTGGACCGGGGGCACCAGGTCACCCTCTTTGCCACCGGCGACTCCCACACCCGGGCCACGCTCCACGCGCTCTACCATGAGGCGATCTGGCCGCCCGACCACTTCAGGGAGCTCGACCACGTGTCCTGGGCGATGCGCCAGGCGGCCGAGGGCGGCTACGATGTCGTCCACGCCCACTCTCCGTCCGCCTTGGCCCTCAGCCGGCTGGCCCCCGGCCCGCCCCTGGTCTACACCATCCACCACGCCCAGGAGCCGGTGCTCTCCCGCTACTACGCCCACTTCGAGGGAGTGGACTTCGTCTGCATCTCCCGGGACCAGTGCCGGCGGGAAACTGGTACTGCGTGGTGCAGTGTGATCCACCACGGGCTGGACGCCTCCCGTTATCAATGGAGTGAGCAGGCGGAGCCCTACGTGTGCTTCGTGGGACGTCTTGCCCGCGAGAAGGGGCCGGTGACGGCCATCGACGCTGCCACGAGGGCCCGAGTGGCCATCCGGATGGCCGGCAGCATTCATCCCGAGGATCAGTCCTACGTCGAGGACAAGGTGCTGCGGCGGATGGGCGGGCCGGGGGTCACCTGGATGGGACCGATCGGACCGGACCAAAAGATCCCGCTCCTCCGGGACGCGCGCGCCCTGCTCGCCCCCATCGAATGGAACGAGCCGTTCGGGCTGATCCTCATCGAGGCGCTCTTGTCGGGGTGTCCGGTGGTCGCCTTCGGCCGTGGGAGCGTGCCCGAGCTGGTGGAGCACGGCCTCACCGGCTTCGTCGCCTCGTCGGAGAGCGACATGGTCGAGCTCATCCGGCCCGGCGGGCCGGTGGACGGCCTCGATCGGCGGCGGATCAGGGAGATCGCCGTCCGCCGCTTCGACCGATCGCGGATGGTGGCGGACTACGAGCGGGTGTACCAGGCGGCGGTCGAGCGGGGGCGCCGCCCCGACCTGAGGCCGATCACCGCGGCATGACGACGACCTCACCGGCGGAGCAGCTGCGGCCGGTCACGATGGAAGAGGCGGTCGGCTACCCCTCGATCGCCTGCACCCACGAGACGCTCTCCGAGCACACCGTCGTCCTCAAGCACGATCGGCTGTTCCTCCTGGTCACCCAGCACGGCGACATCTCGCCCCCCGGCAGCTGCTCGCTGGGCCTCTTCCAGGACGACACCCGGATCCTGAGCCGCTACCGGCTTCGCGTCGCCGGGGGCCCTCCCGTGCTGCTGTCGGCTCAGACGCCGCGCCCGTACGGCGCGCTCATCGATCTCGCGGTGAACGACCTGCCGTTCGGCGGCAACGCCTGGGACCCGCGCAACGTCATCCACATCCGGCGGGAGCTGTCGCTGAGCGACCGACTGATCGAGCGGCTCACGCTCACCAGCTACCTGCGCACGCCGCTCGACTACTGGGTCGAGCTCGAGTTCGGCGCCGACTTCGCCGACATCTTCGAGGTCCGGGGCTGGCGTCGGGAGGCGCGGGGTCAGTACTTCGCGCCGCTGCTGGAGGACGACTGCATCACCTTCGCCTACCGCGGCCGGGACGGACGCGTGCTCCGAAGCGTTCTGCGCTTCCGCGACCCGCCCGCCCCCGGCGGACTCACCCAGCGCTCGGCGCGCTGGGCGCTGCGGCTGCATGACGAGAAGCGGGTCGAGCTGGAGTGGGAGGTGTGGGCCCAGGAGGATGAGGGCCGCACCCGGCCGCCGCGGGGGCTGGACGACGCCGGCTCGCAGCTCGACGGCGTCTACCGGGACTGGCAGGAGCAGGGGAGTCGCTGGACCACCGATGCCCAGGATCTCGATCATCTGATCCGCCGGGCCGCCGACGATCTCCGGGCGCTGCACGTAGAGGTGGACGGCGAGCCCGCGCTCTCCGCCGGGCTCCCGTGGTACTCGACCATCTTCGGCCGCGACGCGATCATCACTTCGCTGCAGACGCTGCCGCTCAACCCCGGGATGGCCCGGCGCACGCTGCGCTACCTCGCGGCCCGCCAGGGGACCCGCGAGGACCCCTTCACCGAGGAGCAGCCGGGGAAGATCCTCCACGAGATCCGTCGGGGCGAGATGGCTCGCGCCGGCGAGATCCCCCACATCCCCTACTATGGAAGCGTGGACGCCACGCCCCTGTGGCTCGTCCTGCTGCACGAGACCTGGCGCTGGACCGGGGATGCCGAGCTGAGCCGCGAGCTCCTGCCGCACGCGGAGCGCGCGCTGGCATGGATCGACCGGTACGGCGATCTCGACGGCGACGGCTTCGTGGAGTACCTCTGCACCTCGAAGAAGGGACTGGTCAACCAGGGGTGGAAGGACTCGGGTGACGGGGTGCCTTTCCCCGACGGCCGCCTGCCCGAGCCGCCGATCGCGCTCGTGGAGGTGCAGGGGTACGTCTACGACGCGAAGGTCCGGATGGCGGAGATGTACCAGTACCTGGGGCACGCGGAGCGTGCCGCCGAGCTGCGGCGTCAGGCCGCGGAGATGCGCGACCGGATCCGGGACCGGTTCTGGCGCGAGGAGCTGGGCACGTTCGCGCTGGCGCTCGACCGCCACAAGCGTCCGGTGGCGACGGCGACCACCAACGCCGGCCACCTGCTCTGGAGCCGGGTCCCGGCACCGGACGAAGCCGAGCGGATGGCGAAGCGCTTCCTGGAGCCGGATTTCTTCTCCGGCTGGGGCATCCGGACGCTGAGCGCCGCGCACTCGGCCTTCAACCCGATGAGCTACCACAACGGCTCGGTCTGGCCCCACGACAACGCGATCGTCGTGCTCGGCATGGCGCTCTACGGGCACGCGCGGAGCGCCCTCCCGGTGGTGCGCGCGATTTACGAGGCGGGCGTTCAGACCGAGTACCAGCGGCTGCCCGAGCTGTACTGCGGAATGACGAGAGGGAGGGGACACCGCCCGGTGGCCTACCCGGTGAGCTGCTCGCCCCAGGCCTGGGCGTCGGGCTCGCTCTTCATGCTGCTGCAGGCGATGCTGGGGATCTACGCGGAGGCGCCGGCCCGGGTGCTCCACGTCCGCGACCCCGTGCTCCCCGACTTTCTCAACGATCTCACCGTGAGCGGCCTTGCGATCGGCGGCACCCGCGTGTCCCTCCAGTTCCGCCGCCACGGCCACCGCACCCTGGCCAACCTGCTGAGCCTCGAGGGCGATCGACTGCAGGTGCGGATCGAGCTGAGTTGAGCCGGACGCTGCTGCTGCTCGCCCTCCTGGCGGCGTGCGCGGGTCCCGCCCCACCCGAGCGGGCCGCGACTCCCGAGCCGGTGCAGGAGGCGGCCCCACGTCGCGCCTGGTGGAAGGAAGTGGTCGTCTACCAGGTCTATCCGCGCAGCTTTCAGGACAGCGACGGCGACGGTATCGGCGACATCCGGGGGATCACCACGAGGCTCGACTACATCAAGAGTCTGGGCGTCGACGTGGTCTGGCTCAACCCGGTCTACCAGTCTCCCAACGACGACAACGGCTACGACATCTCCGACTATCGGGCCATCATGCGGGAGATGGGCACGATGGCCGAGTTCGACGCGATGCTCGAGGGCCTGCACCGCCGCGGGATCAAGCTGATCATGGACCTGGTGGTCAATCACACCAGCGACCAGCACCCCTGGTTCCGGCAGAGCCGAAGCAGCCGGGACAACCCGTACCGTGACTACTACCACTGGTGGCCGGCGGAGCGCGGCACTCCGAAACATCGGTGGAGCTTTTTCGACGAAGAGGGCAGCGCCTGGCGGTACGATTCCACGACCCGGGCCTCCTACCTCCACTACTTCAGCCGCAAGCAGCCGGACCTGAAGTGGGAGAATCCCCGGGTGCGGCGCGAAGTGTATGAGATCATGAGGTTCTGGTTCGACAAGGGGGTGGACGGGTTCCGCATGGACGTGATCCCCTTCATCTCGAAGGACACCACCTTCCCTCCCCTGCCGGCGTCATACAACGGCGACTATGTGGCCTACTACGCCAAGGGGCCGAGGCTCCACGAGTATCTGCGGGAGATGAACCGCGAAGTGCTCAGCAGGTACGACGTCATGACCGTGGGCGAGGGCGGCGGCGTGGCGGTGGAGGACGCCTTGAATCTCGTGGGCGACGATCGCCACGAGCTGCAGACGTTCTTCCAGTTCGAGCTGGTGGATCGCTGGGGCCGACGCCCCGGCAACTGGCTCTACCCGGACAGCACCAACCGGAGCCTGCCGGAGCTCAAGCGCGTGTTCACCAAGTGGGACAGCGTCTTCGCGACATCGGGCTGGGGCACCGTGTTTCTCGGCAACCACGATCAGAGCCGGATGGTGAGCCGCTACGGCAACGACGATCCCCGGTACCGCGCGACCGCGTCGAAGATGCTGCACACCTTTCTGCTGACGATGCGCGGCACGCCGTACATCTACAACGGCGACGAGATCGGCATGGCCAATATCCGTTTTACGGACATCGGGCAGTATCGCGACCTGATGACGATCAACTACTACCATCGCCTCGAGCGGGAAGGCGGGGACCTGCGGGAGTTCCTGGCGGGCCAGGCGGAGATCAGCCGGGACAACGGGCGCACGCCGATGCAGTGGACGCCGGACAGCAACGCCGGCTTCACCACCGGGACGCCCTGGATCGGCGTGAACCCCGACCATCGGACCGTCAACGTCGCCGCGGCGGAGGCGGACACCGGCTCGGTGCTGCACTACGTCCGCCGGCTGCTCCGGCTCCGGAAGGCCGACCCCCTGCTGGTCTACGGCAAGTACCACCTGCTGGACCCGGAAAACCCCCAGGTCTATGCCTACACGCGCAGCCTGGAGGGGCGCACGCTGATGGTGGCGCTGAGCTTCAGCCCTGCGGGCGGACGGACGGCCCTGCCGCCGGGGTATACGTCGGGCAGGATCCTCATCAACAATCTGGCCGCCACACCGCTCCGAGGCACGCGACTGGAGTTGGCGCCCTACCAGGCGGTCGTGCTGGAGCTCACGCGCGACTGACCGCCTCCCCCTCGCGTGCTCGCTCGAGCGCCGCGATGTCGAGCTTCCGCATCCCCAGCATCGCCTGAACGGCCCGGCCCGCCGCCGCGGGATCCGGCCCGCCGAGCAGGGCACCCATCGCCCGGGGGACGACCTGCCAGGACACCCCGTACCGGTCCTTGAGCCACCCGCACTGCGACTCCTCACCGCCCCGGGTGAGCGCGTCCCAGTAGCGATCGATGTCCGCCTGGGTCTCGCAGGTCACGACGTACGAGCACGCGTCGGTAAAGCCCGGCTCCCGGCGGCCGTTCAGCGCGAGGAAGGGCTTCCCGTCGAGCACGAAGTCGACCGCGATCGCCGGGCTCCCGGGGGCGCCGCGCATCACCCCCGCGATGCGGGAGTTGGGGAAGACGGAGACGTAATAGTTCGCGGCCTCTTCGGCCTCGGCGACGAACCAGAGACAGGGCTTGATGTCGAGCATCTGGACGATCCTCCTGTGTGTGGGGGGATCCCTCGTGGATCCTCACCCCTTAGTCGGAGCCGATCGCTGGAATTCGACATGCGGGGAGCCGGTGGGTGGTGAGGACCCGTCGGGCCAAGATGCGGGCCTGCTTGCTCTGGCGCTACCCGGCAGCCCCGGCCACATTCCGGGTCGTCGTCCGCCTTACTTCCCCCCTCGTGAGGTCCCCCATGCGCCAGCACACGATGCTATTCGTGAGCCTGGTCGCCGGAACGGTTCTCTTCGCCAGTGCCTGCTCCGACACCACGCAACCCATGCCTTCGTCCGACGACAAGGTCGGCTTCGATCCCATCCAGCAACCCGACGATCCCGTTGCCCTTGTCCGCGACGTTCACGGCTTCGGCGGCTTCTTCTTCGATCGGGACGGCGCCCCGACCGTGTATCTCCGGGACGTGTCGGCCCGGGCCCAGGTGGAGCGGGCTCTCGGTCCGTGGCTCGCCTCGCAGGAAATCGGGGTCGCCGCCCTTCGCGTGCGCGGGGCGGACTACGACTGGGTTTCGCTGGAACGCTGGCAGGGCCGGGCGACCGGCGAGGCGCTCGCCATGCGTGGCGCGGTGTGGGTAGACGCGGACGAGGCGAGGAATCGGGTGACGATCGGCGTGGAGCGCGGGACGTCGATGGCCCAGGTGCGCTCCGCCGTCGCCCGGCTCGGCGTGCCGTCGGGCGCAGTGGTGGTCGAGGAAGTGGAGCCGGTGAGGTTTGCGGCCACCTTGCAGAGCCGGGTTCGGCCGGTGGTGGGATCCCTCCAGATCAACTTCCCCGGCTTTCTCTGCACCCTTGGCTTCAACGCGACTCGGAGCGGGCAGCGATCCTTCATTACCAATTCGCACTGCACCAACGTCCAGGGCGGCGTCGAATCGACGCCCTACTGGCAGCCGAGTCAGGGGGTGGCGCCGACCCAGATCGCGACCGAAGTAGCGGACCCCGCGTACACCACCGGAGGCGGCTGCCCGGCCGGCCGCCGCTGCCGCCGCAGCGATGCGTCGCGCGCGAGCTACGCGAGCGGCACCACCTCCACGCTGGGCCGGATCGCGCGCACCAGTGGCGCGAACAACGGCTCGCTCACCATCACCGGCAACTTCAGCATCACTGGGGAAGGGAGCGCGAGCGCGGGACAGACGGTGCACAAGATCGGGCGGACCACCGGCTGGACCCGAGGGTCGGTCAGCAACACCTGCGTCAACGTCAATGTCAGCGGGTCGAACATCTCCCAGCTCTGCCAGACCCTGGTCTCGGCAGGCGTCGGCGCGGGGGACAGCGGATCCCCGGTGTTCCGGCGGGTGGGCACCGGCAGCAATGTGACGCTGGTGGGCATCCTGTGGGGCGGGAGTGGAAGTAGCCTCTACGTGTTCAGTCCGATCTCGAACATCGAGACGGAGCTGGGAGCGCTCACGACGTTTTGACGTGCCTCGTCCTGCTCGGGCTGGCCGCGGCCGCCGGAGGGCAGCCTGATTCGATGCGGGTGGAGATCGTGGTTCCTCCGAGGGTCGCGGTGGGTGCGCCGGTGCCGATCACGTTGCGGATCGCCAATGCCGGCGAGCGGCCGATCGAGCTCCACCTCCAAGGACGGACGATCGTCTTCGACCTCACCGTGAGGCGGGGAGCTGCGGTGGTGTGGCGGCGGCTCGAGGGTGAGTCCGTGCCAGCCATTCTTCAGATCCGGATGCTTGCGCCGGGAGAGGTGCTGGAGCTGAAGGAGACCTGGGATCAGCAGGTCGGCCCGGGGGACTACAGCGTGAGCGGCGAGATACCGACGGATGGGGCGCCGCTCAGGGCCGGGCCGGTGCCCCTCACGATCAGCGGTTAGCGTCGACCCCGCCTGGCGGACACGCCTTTTCGGGCGATACGTTAGCCCCTTCAGCGCCCGGGCTCCCCTCATGCGACGACTCCTGGTCATCCTGATGCTTTCCGCCTGCGGACCCGACGGGTTCGAGCCCGGAGGCGACCTGGGCGCGCTGCGCTTCGACCCCCCGCCGAGCTACCGGGAGATGTGGGCGCGTGCCGAGGCGTGCAGCGGGCGCCGTGGGAACTTCGAGCGAATCCGGTGGTGGGTTGTGCCCGGGGTGAAGACGTTCGAGTACGGCACCGAGCAGCCGTACGCGGATGGGCTGTGGGACAGCGACGGCGACATTACCCTCGCGGGCGGCGTCCTGTCACACCCGATGGTGGTGCGGCACGAGATGCTGCACGCCTTGGGCTTCGGCGTCGATCACCCCGCGGTCCCCTTTCGGGACCCCTGCCGCGCGACCTGGCGATCGTGGGACACGACCGAAGCGTTCCTCGAGCTGCCGTCTCACCTTGCCGCCTACGCTCCCTGAACTGTCGAGATCAGTCGCTCGGCTTCTGCACCTCCATGACCCAAACATCACTATGCTGGGCAGGGGCCGTGTACACGATTCGGTTGCCGTGGATTCCCCATCCGCCACGAGATGGCTTGGGTCCCTGACCGTTAAACGTGAGGAGCAGATGAGGAGCCTCTCCATTCAAGGGGACCTGCCAGAACGTGGCATCTCCCTCCTGGTTGGTACTGCGGGTCAGGATCGATCGGCCGTCCGGGCTCCACAGCGGCTGATCGCTGAACACCCCGTGGGGTCCAGTGGAGTCCGCCACCAGACGCGGCGGTCCCGAGTCCGCCGGCATCATCCAGATCGAGCCACGGATGAGGTTGCTGCTGAAGGAGAGGAACTTTCCATCGGGTGACCAGCGGGGCCACACCCCATGGTCCAACCGAAGTACGGG
>Ga0247825_10002185_pt1 | contig 12967 bp, 11 predicted proteins | sample 13C_Vanillin_Day_FD_194413 | JGI IMG/M metagenome (GOLD analysis project Ga0247825, IMG submission 194413) | Soil microbial communities from agricultural site in Penn Yan, New York, United States - 13C_Vanillin_Day48 | ecosystem: Environmental > Terrestrial > Soil > Agricultural land | place...
GGTGATCGCCCGTGTGGGGCACGGAGGCAGGTACGGTGGTCATGGCGAACTCCAACGAAGAAGTGGCGGAGGTGCTGCGAGGAGGTCCCGATCGCGGGGTCGGAAAACGTGGCACCGCGGCGCTGGGGTGCCCAAGCGGTCATCGGCAGGATGGCAGTCCTGCCGATGACCTGTGTCCGCGGACTCAGACGGCGAACAGTTGGTCCAGGTCGGCGAAAGCCTTGAATTCCATAGCATTTCCGGCGGGGTCGAGGAAGAACATCGTCCACTGTTCGCCCGGCTCGCCCTCGAATCGCACGTACGGTTCGATCACGAACTCCGTCCCGATGGACGTGAGTTTCTCTGCGAGAACTTTGAACTCGTCGACCGGCAGAACCAGCCCGAAGTGAGGAACCGGAACATTGTGTCCGTCGACCGGGTTCGTCCCGGCCACCCCGTCGCGGGGCGTCGCGCTGGGACCGTCACCGACCTGATGGGTGACAACCTGGTGTCCGCCGAAGTTCCAGTCGATCCACTTGGTGTCGGACCGACCTTCGCTGAATCCGAGTACACCGCCGTAGAAGTTGCGGGCGGCGTCGATGTCGTCGACGGGAATGGCGAGGTGGAAAGGAACAAGGTTCGTCAGTTGGGCGGTCATACTTTTCCTCTTCTGTGATTCGTGAACTCGGAGATGGACGGGACGTGCGGGGTTCGGGTCAGTCGTGTCCCCTCGGGAGCGCTGCGAGTCGGATCCGGGTGCCTGGTGCTGCCTGCGCCACGAGGTCGACGTCACGTTCGATCACCACCCCGATGACCGGGTAGCCCCCGGTCACGGGATGATCGGCGAGGAACACGATCGGTTCCCCGGACGGTGGAATCTGGATCGCCCCGAGAGCCATGCCTTCGCTCGGCAAGTCCACCGACCCGACGGTCAGCGGCGGTCCCGTCAGCCGGGCGCCGACGCGGTCGCAGTCCGCACTCACCGTCCACGTCGTGGCGGTCAGCGCGGCCCGATCCTGTGGCGCGAACAGGCCGTCCCGGGGGCCCCACCGGAATCGCACCTCTGCCGCCCCGACCGGAAGTCGGGGCACAGTCAGCTCGAGCGGGATGTCGTGGGGTACCGGATGACCCGCCCCGAGCGCGAGGGTCGTGCCGGACCGGACCTGTGTCGGACCGACCCCGGACAGGCAGTCGGTGGCGGCGGAACCGAAGACCCGATCGGTGTCGATTCCGCCTTCGACCGCGACGTAAGTGCGCAGTCCCGTGACGGGACGGCCCAGCGAGAGAATCTGCCCGGCCCGCAGCAGGATTCGCCGGCCCTCCGCCGGAGCGCGGCCGTCGACACGAATCTCGACGGTGGCACCGGTGATCGCCACGTACCGGTCCGCGGACACGGCGATCGCGAGCCCGCCGAAGGTGTTCTCGAGCGCGGCGGCGCCGTCCGCGTTGCCGACGAGGCGGTTCGCCAACGTCAGGCTGGTTCGGTCGGCGGCACCGGACGCGGTGACCCCGAGGTGCGCGAATCCGGGCCGGCCCAGATCCTGGAGCGTCGTGCTCCGCCCGGCGTCGATCACCGACACCTGCGCGCACACCGTAGTACCGGAAGGTAGTCGAACGGGCCTGGTCAGCACCGAGGTCATCTACTCCACCGCCTCGAAGACGACGCGGTCACCCACGGACAGCCGGCTGGGATTCACCGCGTCGATGTCCCACAGGACCTCCGACGTCGAGCCGATCAGGTGCCAGCCACCCGGTGTGCCGCCGGGATAGACAACGGTCTGGGTGCCGGCGATGGCGACGAGTCCCGCACCGACCCGTCGGCGCGGCGACGTGCGGCGAGGCAACTCGAGCGCGTCGGGCAGGCCGTCGATGTAGGCGAACCCGGGGGCGAAACCGAAGAATCCCACGCGATGCTCGGCGGAGGTGTGTGCAGCGACAACCGCCGCCGTGGTCATGCCCAGTCTCCGTGCCACCTCCTCGAGGTCCTCGCCGTCGTAGCGCACCGGGATGACTACCGGTTCGCGTTCGAGGAATGCCGCCGACGCGTCTGCGCCGGCAGTGTCCACAAGGTGACGGACATGGTCGGAGAGCAGCCGCATGTCGGATGAGGTGTTGGCGCGGAACATGATCGAACGCGCGGCAGGGACGACGTCTTCCAGCAGAGCCGACCAGGTCTGAGCACGCGCCGCGGCCACGACACCGGCGATCCGCTCGGGTGCGACATCGACGAGCCAGGCACGATCGCCCGCGCGGAGGAGGTTGCCGGATTCAGTCATGGCGTCCACCCCCGATCCCGACCAGAGCCACGTCGTTGCGCCCGAGCAGTTCCCGGGTCTGCCGGGCGATGTCGACCGCACCGGGGGTGTCGCTGTGCACGCACATCGCGATCGTCGCCGCCCCGTCCGGCAGTACCGTGGCCGTCCCGCCGTCCACCGCGTCGACCGAACCGGTCACGACCATGTCCACGGCCCGTTTCGCGGCTGCGGACGGGTCGACGACCAATGCGTCCGGGTGCGACCGTGGTACCAGCAGCCCCTCATCCGTGTACGACCGATCGATGAATACCTCCGCCTGAGGGGTCAGTCCGGCGTCGAGAGCGGTGTGCCACAGCACCGTGTCGTACTGGCAGAGCACGGGCAGGTCCGGGTCGACCCGTCCGATCGCTTCGGCGATGGCGTGCGCCTGGCCCGGATGCCGTGCGGCCGTGTTGTACAACGCCCCGTGCGCCTTGACGTAGGACACGACCGTCCCGGCGATCCGCGCAAAGGCCTGCAGGGCGCCGATCTGATACACGATGTCGTTGACGAGCGTCGGGGTGGGCACGTCGATGAATCGGCGACCGAAGCCGGCAAGGTCGCGGTACGACACCTGCGCGCCCACCGAAATCCCACGGGCGGCGGCCATCTCACAGGTGCGGCGCAGGATGTCGGGATCACCGGCGTGGAAGCCGCAGGCGATGTTCGCGGCGGTGACCTGATCCATCAGCGGCGCCTCGTCACCGACACCCCAGACGCCGAACCCCTCACCGATGTCGGTGTTGATCGAGACCGTCCGAGTGCCCATCAGCTGCGCTCGGCCCAGTAGGTGCGCATGTCCTCGGCCGAGTTCTCCCAGGCGCGGTGCAGACCGGTCTGCCCACCGTCGATGTGCAGGATGATCTGCCGAGCCAACTCCTCGGAATTGCCGTCGGCGAGCGCCTGAACCATCGCCTTGTGCTCGTCCTGGACCCGGTCGTACGCACACGTCCCGTGCACGTAGAACCGGGAATAGGGCTCGAGCCGGTGATACATCTGGGCGATGATTTCGTAGCGCATCGGCAGGCGCGAGAGCCGGTACATGTCGAGATGGAACGCCAGGTTGGTCCGCGACCACGCTCCGGCGCCGGTGTCGGCCACCTGATCCATCTGCTCGGCCATCGTCTCGAAGCGGCTGATGTCGCGCCGCGAGACTCGCTCGGTGACGTGCTCGGCGAAGCTCGGCTCGACCAGGCGGCGCAGGTCGTAGATCTCGTCGATCTCGTCGAGGTCGAGCGCGGTGACGAACGTGCCGCGGCCCGGGACCGTGCGCAGCAGGCCCTCCCCCGCGAGGGTCCGCATGGCTTCGCGCAGCGGAATCCGCGACACCCCGAACCGGTCGGCGAGTTCCTCCTGCACCAAGCGGTGGCCAGGGGGATAGATGCCCTCGACGATGGAGGTTCGGAGCCGGGACGTCAGGTCCCCTTCCGGAGACCCGAACTCGTGTGACGTAGGCGACATATTCACTGTATACAGTGGATCCGGTTGCCCTGTCCAGCCCAATTCGCCCTGGGAGTGGATGTTTTACAGAACCGAAGCATCACGAAACACACCGATAACCGGATTCGATCGGCGCCCTGACGAGGGCCTACCGGTACCCGGGGCGGACCCAGCCCGGGAAGATGTCCGGAAGATCAGAGGTGACTTTGCGGGTGAACCGGGGTGGGCGCTTTTCCAGGAAGGACGTGACGCCCTCGTAGGCGTCGCTGCTGGCGCCCTGTGCGCGCATACCCCGGGACTCCGCGATGTGCGCGTCCATCGGATGTGCGGCGCCGAGCATCCGCCACACCAATTGCCGGGTCAGCGTCACCGACACGGGTGCCGTGTTGTCGATGATCTCCGCCGCGAGAGACCGAGCGGCAGCGAGCAACGTTTCCGGCGGATGGACGGCACTGATCAGGCCGCCTTCGTGCGCCTCCGCTGCGGTGAACAGCCGTCCCGTGTACAGCCATTCCATCGCCCGCTCGACCCCCACCAGACGCGGGAGAAACCAACTCGAGCAGCTCTCGGGAACGATGCCGCGGCGGGTGAAGGGAAACGCGAACTTCGCCCCCTCCGAGGCCAATCGGATGTCCATGGGGAGGGTGATGGTCGCGCCGACTCCCACTGCCGGACCATTGATCGCCGCGATCACGGGCTTCGTCGAATCGTAGATCCGCAGGGTCATCTCACCGCCGCCGTCGCGGGGCACTCCACCGTCGGTCTCCTCCGGCGCGTCGAATCGCGAACCCCCTCCAGAGAGGTCGGCGCCGGCGCAGAACGCTCTACCGGAGCCGGTCATGATCACCACGCGGACCGCATCGCTGGCGTCGGTGTGATCGAAGGCTTCGATGATCTCCGATTTCATTTCCGTCGTGCATGCGTTGAGCTGATCGGGACGGTCCAGCGTGACCGTGGCGATGCCGTCGTCGACCTCGAGGCGAATGGTATTGAACTTCATCGGGAACCTGTCTCTTCGGACTTGTCGAGCACGTCGGCTTCACCGTCCTCGATTCGGCGGCTCGGGTCAAAGATCCGTTGCCTTCCAGAGCAATCGGCTTCACGCATGCCTCTCCCCGGGGGCCGAGCCGGTGGCGAGAGCGGCGAACGCTGCGGCCGCCGGTGACAACGGTCCCGACCGGAACACCACACCGTAGTCGTGCCCCAACTCGGGCTCGGTTCGCATCACCCGCACTCCGCGACGCTCGGCTCGACGGGCCTCGGAGTCGGTCAGGAAGGCCGCGCCTGCTCCGGCCTCGACGAGTAGATACACGTTGTGTTCATGTTCGACCTCCACCGCCACGTTCGGGCTGAAACCGTGTTGAGCGCAAGCACGTTCGACCTCGTCGCGAACAGCTGTACCCCTCGGTCCGGCGATCAACGGTAGCTCGGACAGTCGATCGATCGGGAAGATCGGCGTCTGCGTCTGGGGTGCCTCAGCCGGTAGCCCCAGCAGCAGTCGGCGACGGCCGAGCACACGGGTCGACAGCTTGTCGTCGTCGGCCGGGAGATAGTCGATCCCGACTTCGCATCGAGCGGTTCTCAGGAGAGTCTCCACGTCGGCGTTGGGCCCCGGATCCATCAGATTGACCCACACGCCCGGGTACTGTGCCCGAAATTGTGCCACCAACGAGGCGAGCGGTTCCACCGCGAGGTCCGGCGGGCTGGCCACATCGAGCCAGCCGTTCTCGAGCGTGGCGATCCCCCGCACGATCTCGTCCGCACGGCGGGACGACTGCAGCACCTGGCGCGCGGGCCCCAGCAATGCCGCACCCGCATCGGTCAACTCCATTCCTCGTGGCACCCGCCGAAAGAGTTCGACCCCCAGTTCACCTTCCAGCGCCCGCAGCGACTGCGACAGCGCCGGCTGGGCCACATACAGAACCTCAGCTGCCCGGGTCACGCTGCCGTTCTCGACGACAGCGAGGAAGTAGCGCAGTTGACGTGAGTCCACTTCCCGACCCTACCCAACGTGACGTGGGCGATAAGGTGACACTGGCGAAGCAGTGGTCTTCGCGTTTCGCGCTCCGGACGGCGGTCACGTCCCTCACGCGCGGGCCACGGTGGCATGGAGGTGGACATGGAGTTCCGGCAGGCCGAGCATTTCCTTGCCGTGGTCGAACACGGCGGTGTGGTCCGCGCGGCCGCCGCGCTCCACCTCGCGCAGCCCTCTCTGTCGCAGTCGATCCGCGTCCTCGAACGTGATCTGGGCACCCCCCTGTTCCATCGTGTCGGCCGTGGGCTCGTTCCGACGACGGTGGGTGCGGCGCTGGTTGCTCCTGCCCGGCAACTACTCCGGGACATGGCCACCGCGCAGGCCTCCGTTGCCGAACTCTCCGGCCTCCATGGTGGACACGTCGATATCGGCACTACCGCGGGCCTCTACGAGTCCCCGCTCCCCGACCTGATCGGTGACCTGAGGCGGGCGTACGGCACGGTTACCGTCCGCATCAGGGAGTTTCGGTCCGAGAACGACGTCGCCGGGGCGGTGCGCGACGGCACCGTGGAGTTGGGGTTCGGGTTTCTCGAACCGGCCGACTCCACAGAAGTGACCGACCGCCGCGACCTCGACACCCACAGCTTGGGCACCGACGAATTGTGTATCGCCCTTCCGCGGGTGATCGCGGACGGTCTCCCCGATCCCCTGCCGTTCGAGCAGATCCCCGATCTTCCGGTGATCGCGGTGACCGGTGGCGCGCAGGGGCGGGTCTCGGTGGAGTCCGCGTTACGCCGTGCATCACGACGGACAACGCTCGGTGTGGTCACGGCGCATCGCCAGGCCACCGTGCCGCTGGTTGCTGCAGGCGCCGGAATGGCCTGGGTCACCAGGGCAGTCGTCGACAACGCCGGTGAGCCGGGCGTGGTGGCACGGGCAATGGAGCCGCCGGTGATTCTCACGGTCGCGGTCATGCATCGGCCGGGTGTGCTCTCCCCCGCTGCGCGCGCGCTCCTCGACGCGGCCCTCCGCCGACGGGACCGGGACGATGGAACGACCCGGTAACGGGTCAGTTGAAGGTTCTTCCTTCCTTCGCCAATCTCGTCAACAACGGCGCGTGTTCGGTGTTTTCGTCGAACCTCCGCAGCGCTTCTTCCACTCGGTCGAGCCCGACACCGTCGGCGTGGAACATCGGTCCACCGCGATGGCGCGGAAAGCCGTAGCCCGCGAGATACACCACGTCGATGTCGGAGGCACGCAACGCTATCCCTTCGTCGAGAATCCGTGCGCCCTCGTCCACGAGCGCGAAGACCAGTCGCTGCACGATCTCCTCCGCCGAGAAACTCTGCCGCCGAATGCCGGTGTCCCGGTAGTACGACTCGAGCAGCTCTGCCACGACCGGACTCGGGATCGCGTCACGCCGCCCGGGCTCGTAGTCGTACCAGCCCGCCCCCGTCTTTTGCCCGAATCGGCCCATCTCGCACAGCCGGTCGGCCAGTTCGTTATGTGGCGCGGCGGGATTCTCGGCATAGCGCCGCTTGCGAATCGCCCAGCCGATGTCGCCGCCGGCCAGGTCGCCGGCCCGATACGGGCCCATCGCATATCCGAAACCCTCCATGGCGGAGTCGATCTGCTCCGGCGACGCTCCCACCTCGAGGAGACGATCCGATGCCCGTCGATATCGGGCCAGCATGCGGTTGCCGATGAACCCGTCGCACACGCCGGCCACCACCGTCACCTTGCCGACGCGTCTCCCGAGAGCCGACGCCGTTGCCAGAACGTCGTCGGCGGTCTTGTCCGCTCGAACGATCTCCAGCAGTGTCATCACGTTCGCGGGACTGAAGAAATGCATCCCCACCACATTGGCAGGCCGACCGGTGAACTCGGCGATGACGTCGACATCGAGCGTCGAGGTGTTCGACGCCAGGATTGCACCGCGCTTCATCACCTCGTCGAGTTTCGTGAATACCATGCGCTTGACGTCCATGTCCTCGAACACGGCCTCGATCACCAGGTCGCAGTCCGCGAGGTCTGCGTAGTCGACGGTCGGATCGAGCAGTCCCATCCGCCTCTCCAGGGCCTCGGGCGTCAGCTTTCCCCTGTTCACCTGCGACTGATAATTGCGGCGAATCGTGGCCAGACCGCGGTCGAGCGGTTCCTGCGACGTCTCGAGCATGGCGACCGGGATGTCGGCGTCGAGGAAGTTCATGGCGATGCCGCCGCCCATCGTGCCTGCGCCGACGACCGCGACTTTCTGCACCGGCCGTGCGACCGTTCCGGCCGCCATTCCCGGGATCTTCCGCGCAGTCCGTTCAGCGAAGAACGCGTGCCGCAGCGCCGCCGACTGATCACTGCCCACCAATTCGAGGAAGGCCGCCTGCTCGGCGTCGAGCCCCACCGCGAAGGGGCCGCGTGCCCTCTCCACGAGGTCGAGGGCGATCAGGGGAGCTGCGAACCCTCGACTCCGTTTGGTCAGTTGCGTGTGCAGGGTCCCCAGGTCGTCGCCTTCGGCGGCAACGAGGTCACGTATCCGCGGACGCCGGCCGCTCGCGGCCATCCGGGTTGCGAAACGAATTGCGGCAGCCACGGTATCGGCATCCACGACGAGATCGAACAGCTTCTGCCCGGGGATGGCAGCGAGCGAACCGGCGGTGCGGGTCGATCCGCCGGTGATCATGTCGGCGGCTGTCCGCATGTCGAGCGCCCGCGGCAGTCGCTGGGTGCCACCTGCGCCGGGTACGAGCCCCAGCTTCACCTCCGGCAGAGCGACTTTCGCCGTCGTTGCCGCGACACGATAGTGCGCGCCCAGAGCGAGCTCGAGGCCGCCGCCGAAACAGGTGCCCTCGATTGCCGCGACAACTGGTTTGCTCGAGTCCTCGAAGGCCTCGATCAACTCACGCAGCGACGGCCCGGCAGCGGACCGGGGTGCGGCGACTTCGGAGATGTCCGCACCGGCCGAGAAGTCGGCGGCATTGCCGGTCAACACGATCGAGTCGATCCCGGGTGCGTCCAGAGCGCGGGTGAAGTCCCGCAGAATCCCCTGCCGGGTGGAGAGCGAGAGCCCATTCAAAGGCGGATTGTCGAGGTGAATGATCGCGACACTGCCGGCGACGCTGTACTGCGTGGACACAGCGTCACGATCCTTCTCTGGTTCGCCCGGATTCCTCGCCGTGGGTGGCGGCATACAGCTCCTCGTCTTCGGCCGAGCCGTCGGCGTTGGTCAGCGGATCGATCGCCGCGATCCGCGCCCGGTCCCGCTCCGGGTCGATGGTCAAGAACATCACCACCGCACCCACGATCGCCACCACACCGAGTATCTGGAACGCCGAGGTGTACCCGTCCGCTGGGGTCGGTGCCGCGTCCACCAGGTACCCGGTGAGCCACGGGGCCAGGATCCCGGAGGCCTGGAACAACGCGACGAACACTCCCAATGTCGACGCGACCTGACGATCCGGGCTGATGTAACTCACGGCGACGAACATCAGCGGGAGGGTGGCGACTCCGACGCCGTAGCCGGTGACCACCAGCGCCACGGCGATCCACGATTCGGTGACGAACGGGATCACGGCGAGGCACACACCGCACAAGACCAGAGCGACCACCGTCACGAGCCCGCGCGACACCCGCACCGTCGTTCCTCGTCCTGCCAGACGGTCGGTGACAAACGAACCGAGCAACATCGCGGTCATTCCGGTGACGCTGGGCAGCGCGAACAGCAATCCGGAGTTGATCCGGGTGTAGCCGAGGCCCTCCTCGAAGTATGACGGCAGCCAGGTCAGGACGACCGCGACCATGCCGTAGACCGCAAACATGCCGAGCACTCCGCCCCAGAACGTGGGGAGCGCCGCGATCCGGAGGATGCTTACCCGCGTCACCGTGTCCGTGTCGCCGGTCTTGGCGCGCTCGCGGGCGCTGTTCACGGAGTAGGGGCCGTCCTTGCCGACGACCAGCCAGACCGCGGCCCAGACGGCGCCGATGATCATCATGGTGATGAACGCCGCCCTCCACCCGTATGCGGCCACGATGAGGGTCAGCGCGGGAGCCATCAGAATCTTCGCCAGAGAGGAGCCGGACGAGACCACGGCGGACGGCAGCCCACGTTCTTTCTTGGGGAACCAGCCGAACACCGCGACGTTCACGAGCGATGCAGCCGGACCCTCGGCGGCGCCGAGGAGAACCCTGCTGACGAGTAATGCCCCGAATGTTCCGACCAACAGGATCGGGATCTGCACCAGCGACCAGAGCAGTGCCATCACTAACAGCACCCAGACGATCTTCACGCGGTCGGCGATGAATCCACCCAGGAGCCCGGTCACGACGAACAAAACGTAGAAGACGCTGCCCAACAGACCGATGTCGGCGTTGGACAGGCCGAGATCCTCCGACAACGGTCGGGCGACAATCCCCAACACGGCTTTGTCGGCGAAGTTCACCGTTTGCAGAATCATCACGAGAAAGGTGATGCTCCAGGCGGTGCGTGCGGTCCGCGCGCCCACAGGCGTCCTGGCCTCGGGCATCGTCCCCGCGGAATTGTCCGCACGATGTGGGCCGTTCGCGACAGTCATAGGTAGGCCTCCGCCTCAACAGTTGTGATTGTATTCAGTGAAGTCAATTCAAATGACGTGGGTCACAGACATCAAAGACCAGACCCCTATTGCGACGATCGATGAAACATATGCCGTCCGGCTCACCGATTGGAGCGACCGATCGGTCCCCTACTTCGGCAGGCCCAGGATCCGCTCACCGATGATCGTGCGCTGAATCTGATTCGAGCCACGTGCGATCCGGCGTCCCCGGCTCTCCAGGAACACCCGCTGCAGGGGGTCGAGTTGATAGCCGTCCCCCTCGGGGCGGTTCAGAGCCGAAGCACCGAGAAGTTCGAGGCTGGTCGAACCGAAGTTGCAGTGATATTCCGACCAGTTGATCTTGTCGATCGCGAGCAACTCGTCGACGGACTGCCCCTCGGCGATCCGGGCGCTGATCACGGACCCGACGGCGCGCATCAGTTCGACCTCGATCACGAGTTCCGCCAACTGCCGGCGCACGATCGCGTCGTCGAGTCGCGCGTTCTTGTCCAGCCGCTCCACCAGGACGTCCCATTCGTGGCGATAGCCGACGTACTGCGTGGCAGCCTTGCCGGCCCGCTCGGCGCCGAGTGTGGTCATCGCGACCGCCCAACCGTTGCCGAGCCCACCGACCACATTGCTCAGAGGCGTTCGGGCATCGGTAATGTGTTCCTGCGCAAAGCCGCTGGCGCCCGACGCCATCCGGATCGGATCGACGGAAACGCCGTTGTCCGTCATGGGAACGAGCACGAACGAGATGCCGCGGTGTTTCGGCGCGTCGCGGTCGGTGCGGCACAACAGGAACATCATGTCGGCCTGATCGCCGTGGCTGGTCCAGATCTTGTCGCCGGTGATCCGCAACTCGTCGCCGGCCACGGTTCCGGTGGTTCGCAGGGAGGCGAGGTCGGATCCGGTCTCGGGTTCGGAAAATCCTTGGCACCACGTGTCTTCGCCCGACAGGATGCGCGGCAGGAATCGCCGCTTCTGGGCCTCGCTTCCATGTGCCAACAGGGCAGGCGCCAGGAGGATCTCGCCCATGCCGAGTTGCGGGCGACGCAGTCCCGCGCGGGCGAACTCCTCCTCCACCACAAGCGTTTCGACCGGACCCAGGCCCCGCCCACCGTGTTCCTCCGGCCACGACAGGCACAACCACCGCCCCTGACGCAGCAGGTCGATCCAGCGCTTCTCGGTGTCGGTGTCTTCGTGCCCGAACGGTTCCTGCGCGTACTCGAGTGGCATCCCCTCGGTTCCATGCTCGACCAGCCACCCGCGGACCTCGGAGCGCAGTTCCGCCAGCGGCGCGGGTTCGTCGGTCCGCACACAGCCCTCGACCGCAGCGGCGGAGAGGGCTCCGGCGAGTAGGCGCTCCCGGTGCCACGTCGACGATCCGAACATCAGTTGATCCGTCTTCGCCCTCTTGAGATGGATGTGAGCCCAGTGCTCCCAGGTGAAGCCGATCGCGCCGTGCAGTTGAATGGCTTCTCCGGCGATCTGCAGGTACCTCTCCGGCCCCGCAACACACAACAGGCTCACCAGTGTCGGCAGCTCCGGGGAATCGGTATCCGCGGCGTGAGCGGCAACGTCGACCGCAGCGGCGACCGGTTCCAGCGCGCGGATCAGATCGGCGAGCCCGTGCTTAACGGCCTGGTTGGCACCGACCGGACGACCGAACTGGTTTCGGGTCTTCGCGTATTCGGTTGTCAGATCAAGGCACCGGCGAGCTCCGCCGACCCTCTCCGCAGCCTGCACGACGAGCGACTTGTCGAGTGCCCTCGACAGCGCCTCGGAGATGTCGACGGCACCACTGATCCGTTGCGCCGCCGCCCCGGCGAAGGTGAAGGTCGTCAGTGGTCGAGTCAGGTCCAACGCCGGGCACCGGACCCGCCGAACATTCGGATCCGATGGATCCACGAGAAAGAGTCCGGTCCCCTCTTCGGTGCGGGCGGCGACGACGACGGTGTCGGCGCAGTGACCGAAGAGCACGTGGTGGGCCCGTCCGTCGAGCCGCCAGCTGTCGCCGTCCGGGTGTGCACGCACCGCCTCCGTCCCGGCCTGCCACCACCCGTCGGCATCGGCGAACGCGAGGCACCCGAGCCGTGTGCCCGCAGCGAGACCCGGCAGCAACTCGGTGCTCCACGCTTCCTGGGCGCAGTCCGCGATCGCGAGCGTGGTCAGCACGGAACTCGAGAAGAACGGACTGCACGCCGCGGAGCGCCCGAATTCCTCGGCGACGACGACGAGGTCACGGATCCCCGCGCCGGAACCGCCGTGCTTTTCGTCGACGAGCATTCCCTGCAGTTCGAGTTGTTCCGCCATCGTCGCCCACATCTCGGGGCGGTAGCCGAGTTCCGAGTCCTGAACGAGCAGGATTTCGGTCGGCCCGCTGGTGTCGGCGAGAAAGCCCCGAACCGCCTCGCGAAGTGCGCGGTGTTCCGCGGTTGTCGCTATTCCCATTCGATTGTCTCCTTCGCGATTCCCTCGAGCGCGATGATCGCTTGTTTCATCGCGATTCCCCCGCCATGGGGGTAGGCGGCCACTTTCTCGGCGAGTTCGGTTGCCCGGGCCAGAACCCGGTCGTCCGGCACCATGTCGTAGGCGAAGTTTCGGCGCAGCAGCGCCGGCCCGTAGTGGCGTTCACATCCCAATGTGAGTTGCAGTGCCTGGTTCACGTCGTACTTCGCGAGCAACCAACGTAGGTTGTTCGCGAAGTACGA
>Ga0247825_10002186_pt1 | contig 12962 bp, 13 predicted proteins | sample 13C_Vanillin_Day_FD_194413 | JGI IMG/M metagenome (GOLD analysis project Ga0247825, IMG submission 194413) | Soil microbial communities from agricultural site in Penn Yan, New York, United States - 13C_Vanillin_Day48 | ecosystem: Environmental > Terrestrial > Soil > Agricultural land | place...
GTCTCGAAGATCTGCTCGACGAGCCGTCCATGGGCCTGGCACCCGTGCTGGTCGAGCAGATCTTCGAGACCATCGGTGAGGTCAATCGCCAGGGCACGACGATCCTGCTGGTCGAGCAGAACGCTTCGATGGCGCTGAGCATCGCCCATCGCGGCTACGTGCTGGAGACGGGGAGCATCGTCCTGACCGGCACCGCTACCGCCCTGAGCGAGAACGCCGAGGTCCGCCGCGCGTACCTGGGAGAATAGCCACGCATGCAGACCCACGGAGTGACCTTCGAGCAGCACACGGTCGGCGACGTCCATCGTACGCTGGCCCGCACGGTGTCGGAGACCGACATCGTCAATTTCGTCAACCAGTGCGGCTTCACCGAGCCGCTCTTCCTGGACATGGAGTACGTCAAGCGGGAATCGGTCTTCGGCCGCCGGGCCGCGCCGGGGGCGCTGACCTTCTCGCTCAGCGAGGGCCTCGTCATGCAGACGGGGCTCATCCACGGCACCGGCATGGCCTGGCTGGGCGGCGAGCTGCGCGTTGTGGCGCCGGTGCTGGAGGGCGACACGATCCGGGTCGAGGTCGAGGTGGTCGACAAGCGGGAGACGAAGAAGACCGACCGCGGCATCGTGACGTACCGCCACCGCGTGCTGAACCAGCGCGACGAGGTCGTGCTGGAGGCGACGATCCAGCGCATGATCCGCCGCCAGGCCGGCCGGGCGTGACCGGGGCCGGCCGGATCGTCCAGCTCAGCATCTCCGCGGGCGGCGTGCCCAAGCGCGGTGTCGCCGAGGCGCGGGTCACCCGGCTCGGCCTCGAGGGCGACGGCCACCGCGACGCGGAGCACCACGGCGGTCCCGAGCGTGCCGTGTGCCTGTTCTCGCTGGAGGCGATCCACGCCCTGGTCGCCGAGGGCCACGCGATCGCGCCCGGGGCGATCGGCGAGAACGTGACGACAGAGGGCGTCGACTGGTCGCACGTGGTACCCGAGGCCTACCTGCTGCTCGGTGAATGCGTGCTGCTGCAGGTGACCCGGTACACGAGCCCCTGCGTCAACATCGCTTCCGTCTTCGTCGCCCGCGAGTTCAGCCGCGTCTCCCAGAAGCGCCATCCCGGCTGGAGCCGCGTGTACGCGCGGGTCCTGGTCGAGGGTCGCCTTCGCACCGACGACGGCGTGCGGATCGTCACCGCACCGGAGGCCGCCGAGCTGGGTGCCGCCACGCCGTGAGCCGCCCGGCGTGACCGCGCCCGCGGTCGCCGTCGTCCTCGTCACCTTCTACGGCGCCCGGTATCTCGAACGGCTGTGGGCGAGCCTGCAGGCCCAGCGCTATCCGGCCGAGCGCTGGCGCCTGACCGTCGTCGAGAACGGACCGGACCGCGCCGCCGAGCGCTGGTTCCACGAGCGGGCCCCCGGGGTCCGGGTCCTCGTGCCCGGCGACAACATCGGCTACGCGGGGGGCAACGCCCTCGGCATGCGGGCCGCACTGGCCGACGGCGTGGACTACGTCGTGATCGTCACCCAGGACACGCACCTCGAGCCCGACGTGCTGCGGGCGCTGGTCGACGTCGCCGACGCCCATCCCAGCGCCGGCGCCGTCCAGCCCAAGCTGCTGCGGCGCGAGCCCGACGGCCGGGTCGTCATCCACTCGCGCGGCAACGAGCTGCACTACCTCGGGGTCGGATTCGTGGGCGGCGACGGCGAGCCCGACCGCCCGCTCGACGTGCGGCCCATCGCCTACGCGAGCGGCGCCGGCGTGCTCTACCGGGCCCAGGCCCTGCGCGAGGTGGGGGTGTTCGATCCGACGCTGTTCATGTACCACGAGGACTCCGACCTCGGCTGGCGCCTGCGGCTGGCCGGCTGGGAGGCGCTGCTGGCTCCCGCCGCCGTCGTGCACCACGACTACGACTTCGCGCGGTCGTCGTGGACGCGCAAGTGGCACTACGTCGAGCGCAACCGCTGGATCAACGTGCTCACGCACTACCGCGCGGCGACGCTGGCGCTGCTGGCGCCGGCCCTGCTCGCCTTCGAGCCGGTGGGCCTGCTCTACGCGGCGCGCTGCGGCTGGCTCGGCCAGCGGCTCGCCGTCTACGGGTTCTTCCTGCGCCCGGCGAGCTGGCGCTACGTCGCCGCCAAGCGCCGCGCGGTGCAGGCGCTGCGGCGGCGACGCGACCGCGAGCTGGCGCCGTTCCTCTCGGCCCGGTTCGCCTTCGGGCCGGTCGCCACCCCCGCCGTACGCTGGATCCTCGATCCGGTGTTCGCGGCCTACTGGCGCGTGATCAGCCGCCTGCTTGCCTGGTGAGCGCGGCGACCGCGGTGTGCTCGCGCTCGAGGGCGGCGGCGCTGACCTCGGGCCCAAAGCGCTCGGCGGCGAACCGCCGCGCCGCGTTGCCGAGCCGGCGCCGCAGCGCGGGATCGCGGAGCAGCCGTACCACCGCCATCGCGAAGTCCGCCGGCGTGTCGGCCACGAGCAGATGGACGTCGGGCGTGGCCCCGAGGCCGTCGTTGCCCAGGGTCGTCGTCACGACCGGGCACCCGGCCGCCATCGCGTCGATCGTTTTACCGGCGATGCCGCCGGTGATGCGCATCGGCGCCACGAACACTGTCGCCGCGCCGTAGTAGGGCTCCAGCGCCGCGACGAAGCCGGTGACGCGAACACCGGGGCGGGTCGCCAGCCGCCGGACGTCGTCTGTGGGCTCGCCCCCGACGATCGTGAACGTGGCCGCCGACACCTCGGCGCGGATCCTGGGCAGGACCTCCGCGCTGAAGTAGCCGACCGCGTCCACGTTGGCGTCGCGGTGCATGGCGCCCACGAACAGCAGACCGGCCTCGTCGCGCGGGACCACTGTCCGCCCCGGATCGATCCCCATCGGGAGCGGCAAGACGCCGACCGATAGACGCGGATCACTCGCCAGCAGCGTCGTACGGTCGTTCTCGGACATCGTCAGGATGCGGTCGAACTTCCGACAGATCCGGTGCTGCAGGCGCGTGATCCCGCGCCAGTAGAGCCACGCGCCCAGGCGCGCGCGGGGGCCGCGGGCCAGGTCGAGCCGGTGGCGAGCCGGCTTGGCCAGCTCGTCGATGGCGATCGCGACTTTCGGGACGGGCAGCGCGGCATCGATGCCCAGGCCGGTCTCCAGATACTCGACGTGGAGGAGGTCGAAGTGGGCGTCCTCGAGAAGGCGGTTGGCCGACCGACCCAGCCGGAGGTACGACGCGGCGATGCGCGGCACCGCCAGCCTCCCGGCCGGCCGACGGAACTCGTGCACGTGCAACCCGGACAGCCGCGCGCGCCACCCCTCGGCCTCGGCCCGTTCGGCCGGCTCGATCCGGCACAGCAGGGTGACGGCGTGGCGCTCGGCCGTCCACTGGATCCACTGGGCAAGGGCGCGGCCACCCGTATGGGGCGCATCGGGCTTCGGGAGGAACGGGCTGACCCAGAGAATGTTCATCCGACGGATCGCGGGCCACACTTACTATAGACGAGGGACCCCTGATGAAAGTCGTGCTTCTCGCGGGAGGGCTCGGCACGCGGTTGCGGGAGGAGACCGAATTCCGCCCCAAGCCCATGGTGACGATCGGGACCCGCCCCATCCTGTGGCACATCATGAAGACCTACGCGCACTACGGGCACCGGGACTTCGTGATCTGTCTGGGCTACAAGGGCGACGTCATCCGCGACTACTTCCTGAACTACGAGGTGCGGCACCAGGACGTGACGGTCACCCTCGGCTCCCGGGACGTGCGCGTGCACGGCTCCCACGCCGAGGCCGGGTGGTCGATAACGCTGGCCGAGACCGGGGAGACCACGCACACCGGCGGCCGGCTGGGCCGGGTCGCCCGCTTCCTGCTCGACGGCGAGCGCTTCATGGTGACCTACGGCGACGGCGTCGCCGACGTCGACCTTGGCCGCCTGCTCGACTTCCACCGCGCGCACGGCCGGCTGGCGACGCTCACGGCCGTGCGGCCCTCCTCGCGGTTCGGCGAGGTCGTCATCGACAGCGACATGGTCCAGGTGTTCCAGGAAAAGCCGCAGGTGCAGGGCGGCTGGATCAACGGCGGCTTCTTCGTCTTCGAGCGCGCCGTGCTGGACATCATCGCCGGCGACGAGGAGAGCCTCGAGCAGTCGCTGCTGATCAAGCTCACCAGCCTCAAGCAGCTCGCCGTCTACCAGCACTCCGGCTTCTGGCAGTGCATGGACACACCGCGCGAGATGGAGCTGCTGAACGACCTCTGGCGACAGGACAAGGCCGCCTGGGCCGTCTGGCGCTGAATGGTCACGCCCGAGTTCTGGCGTGACCGGCCCGTCGTCGTCACCGGGCACACCGGCTTCAAGGGCGGGTGGCTGGCGACGTGGCTGCTCGATCTCGGCGCCCGCGTCACCGGCTACGGTCTGACCCCGCACACCACCCCGTCGTACTTCGTCCGCTGCGGCCTCGCCGAGCGTGTCCCCACGCACTTCGCCGACGTGCGCGATGCCGCGGCCCTGCAGGAGGCGCTGGCGTCGGCCCAGCCGCGCGTCGTCTTTCACCTCGCCGCCCAGCCGATCGTGCGACTGTCCTACAAGGCGCCGCTGGAGACGATTGCGGTCAACGTGCTGGGCACGTCGACGCTCCTGGAGGCCGTCCGCCACACCCCGTCCGTCGAGGCGGTCGTCATCGTCACCAGCGACAAGTGCTACGAGAACATCGAGCGTCCCGAGGGGTATCGCGAGGACGACCCACTGGGCGGCCACGACCCCTACAGCGCCAGCAAGGCCGCCGCCGAGCTGATCGCCGCCGCCTACCGTCGCTCGTTCTTCGCGGCCGGCGGGCCGCGGGTGGCGACCGTGCGGGCCGGCAACGTCATCGGCGGCGGTGACTGGGCGGCCGACCGCCTGGTGCCGGACGCGATGCGTGCGCTCGTGCAGGGTGAGCCGATCCGCGTGCGGAACCCGTTGGCCGTGCGCCCGTGGGAGCACGTCCTGGAGCCGCTCGGCGGCTACCTGCGTCTGGCCGAGCGCCTCACGGGCAGCCGCGCGTTCGCCGGGGCCTGGAACTTCGGCCCGCGGGACGGGGACGCGGTCTCCGTGGGCACGCTCGCCGACCTGATCGTCGGTCACTGGGAGGGCGCCCACTGGGAATCGACGCCCGAGACCGGCGCGCCCCACGAGGCCGGTCTGCTGCGCCTGGACTGGAGCAAGGCACGGACGCGCCTGGGCTGGCATCCCGGGCTCACGCTCAAGGAGGCCGTGGAGCTGACCGTTGCCTGGTATCGCGCCGCTGCTGCACCGTCCTCCGAGCGCGCCATGTACGACCTCGGCGTCGAGCAGATCCACCTCTACCGGCAACGATGGCAGGCCGTCCAGGAGCCGTGAGCGGGCGCGTCTGCCTCGGCTGCGCCGCCGCTCTCGACGACCCGTTCCTCGACCTCGGCGCCCAGCCGCTGGCCAACGCGCTCGTGCGGCCCGAGGACGCCGCACGGCCGGAGCCACGCTTCCCGCTCGCCGTCGTCTACTGCGCGAGCTGCCACCTGGTCCAGCTGACCGAGACGGCCCCACCCGAGGCGCTGTTCGGCGAGTACCTCTACTTCACATCCTTTTCCGATCACGTCCTCGCCCACGCGCGGGCGATGGCCGACACGCTGATCGCGCGCTTCGCGCTCTCACCCACACGACGCGTGCTCGAGATCGCCAGCAACGACGGATACCTGCTGCAGTTCTTCCAGGCGCGCGGCGTCCCGGTGCTGGGAGTGGAGCCGGCTCGTAACGTGGCGGCAGTGGCCAGGGAGCGCGGCGTTCCCACCCTGACCCGCTTCTTCGGCCCTGACGCCGTGGACGAGATCGTCGGCGGCTTCGGCCGGGCCGAGGTGATCGTCGGCAACAACGTGCTCGCCCACGTGCCGGCCATCAACGGATTCTTCGACGCGGTCGCGGCCTGCCTGACCCCGGACGGTGCCGCCGTCTTCGAGTTCCCCTACGTGGGCGACACGCTCGCGCGCACCGCGTTCGATACGGTCTACCACGAGCACGTTTTCTACTACTCGCTGGCCGGTGTGGCCGGGCTGGCAGAGCGGGCGCGCCTGGAAGTCTTCGACGTGGATCGGCAGCCGGTCCACGGCGAATCGCTTCGTGTCTTCATCCAGCACGCCGGCGCCCGGCCGGTCGCCCCCGGGGTGGAGCGGCTGCGCCGCGAGGAGATTGCCGCGGGCCTGACCAGCCCGGCGCGCTACGCCAGCTTCAGCCGCGACGTCGCGAGGCTGTGCCGCGACCTGACGCAGATGCTGCAGAGGCTCCGGGCCGACGGCCGGCGACTGGCCGCCTACGGGGCGCCGGCCAAGGCGACCGTGCTGCTCAACGCGTGCGGCATCGGGACCGATCTCCTCGAGTTCACCGTGGACCGCAGCCCGCACAAGCAGGGACGCCTGATCCCGGGTGTGCGGGTGCCGATCCGGCCGGTGGAGGATCTCGTGCGCGAGATGCCGGACTTCACGCTGCTGCTGCCCTGGAACCTTGTCGACGAGATCGTCGCCCAGCAGGCCGACTACCTACGCAAGGGCGGCGCCTTCATCGTGCCGGTGCCCACGCCGCGCGTCATCGACGCTGCGCGAATGCCGAGTGGCGACCTGTAACCTCTGTGGCTTTCCCATCCTTCGCCTGCACCCCGGCCCGGCCGGACGGCGGTGCGTACGATGCCTCTCGACGTTCCGCCACCGCGCCGTCGGCCGTGTCCTGCAGCGGCTGCGGCTCGGGCAGGACGTGCACGTCTACGAGCTGTCCACGCGGGGGGCGCTCTGCCGCCACCTGCGGCGGAGCTTCGCCCGCGTGACCGTGTCGGAGCTGTTCGACGACGTGGCGGCCGGCCAGTTCCGGGACGGCGTGCAGTGCCAGGACGTCCAGCGCCTCACCTACGCCGACGCCTCGTTCGACCTCGTCACCAGCACCGAGGTCTTCGAGCACGTCCCCGACGATCGCCGGGCCTTCGCCGAGGTGCACCGCGTCCTCCGCCCGGGGGGCTCCCTCGTCTTCACCGTCCCGCTGATGGAGACGGCGGCCACGATCGAGCGCGCCCGCCTCGAGGGCGGGACCGTCGTGCACCTCACCGAGCCGGAATATCACGGCGATCGGCTGCGCGGCCGCGGGCGGGTGCTGGCCTTCCGGACGTACGGCCTCGACATCCTCGATCGGCTCCGCGCCGCCGGCTTCGAGGCGCGCCTGGAGCGCATCCACGACGCCGCCCATGCCATCACCGACGGCCAGGTCGTGGTCGGCCGCAAGCCGGTATGATCGCCAGGGTCGGTCGGAACATCCTGGCCAACGTGGCCGGAACCGGCCTCGGGATGGCGGTCCTGCTTGCCGTCGTCCCGGTCTATCTCCGCCTGCTCGGCGCCGAAGCCTACGGTCTGGTCGGCCTCTTCACGACCGTGATGGTCGCCTCCACCGCGCTCGACCTCGGGCTCGGCGCCACGCTCAACCGTGAGGTTGCCCGGCTCACCGCACGGCCTCGCCCGGATGGCGACGGGCGTGACATCGCGATGACCCTGGAGGCGGGCGGCTGGAGCGTGGGCGTGGGCGTGGGCGTGCTGTTCGCCGCCGCGGCCCCCACCATCGCCGGGCGCTGGCTGACCCTCTCGACCCTGACGACGGACGAGGTGCGCGGCGCGCTCTGGCTGATGGCGGCGGCCCTGCCGGCGCTGGTCGCCCGCGGCCTCTACCTGGCCGGACTCAACGGCCTCCAGCGCCAGCCCCTTGCCAACCTCGTCCAGGTAGGCGGCAGCGCCACCCGCGCCGTGGCCTCCGTCGCCGCGCTGTCGCTGCTCGCGCCCAGCGTCACCGTGTTCTTCGCCGTCCAGACGGCGCTGCTCTATCTCGAGACGCTGGCTGCCGCCGCCGCGCTCCGTCGCGCGTTGCCCGCCGCCGCGCGCGGCGGGCGCATCCGACCGACCGCCCTGCGGTCGGTCGCGGGCTTCAGCGCGGGCGTCAGCGGGACGATGCTCCTGGGATTCGTGCTGACCTCGCTCGACCAGATCGTCCTCAGCGCGATCCTGCCCCTGGCGGAGTTCGGCTACTACACGCTCGCGGTGGCGGCGGCCAATGCCGTGGGCCAGATCGTGCAACCCGTCACCACGGCCGTGTATCCTCGCTTCAGCCAGCTCGTGGAGCGCGGGGACGGGCCCGCCCTCGCCGAGGAGTATCACTTCTTCTCGCAGCTGGTCGCCGTGCTCGTGCTGCCGCTCGGGAGCCTCCTCATCTTCTTCCCGGGCGATCTCCTCGTGCTGTGGACTCGCAACGAGCGGGTCGCGATGACGGTCGGCACGGTGCTCGGGCTGCGCGCGGTCGGCACCGTGCTCAACGCGCTGATGCACGTGCCCCACGTCCTGCAGCTCGCCTTCGGCTGGTCGAGCCTCGGGGCCGGCGTGAACGCGGTCGCCCTGGTGCTCGTGGCCCCGGCCACCGTCGTCCTCAGTCTCCGGTGGGGCGGCGCCGGTGCGGCGGCCGTCTACGTCGGTCTCAACGCCGCGGCGCTGCTGCTCGCGATGGCGCGAATGCACCGGCGCGTGTTGCCGGGCGAGCTCCCGCGCTGGTACGGGCGTCTGCTGCTCCCGGCGGTGGCCGTCGCCGTGGTCGCGTCGCTCAGCCGGACAGCGATGCCCGACGGGCTCGGCGACGTCACCCGCCTCGTCTGGATGGCGGCGACGGGGGCGCTGGCGGCGGCGGTGGCGCTGGCTGCCGCCGGCGGCGTGCGCCGTCGCGTGCTGGCGGCCGCCCAGCGGCTGAGCTGAGCGTGACCCCGCGCGTCTCGATCGGCATCCCGGTGTTCAACGGCGCCGCGACGGTCGGACGGGCGATCGAGTCGGTCCTCGCCCAGACCATGGCCGACTTCGAGCTGCTCGTCTCCGACAACGCATCGACGGATACGACGGAGCCAATCTGTCAGGGCTACGCCGCACGAGATCCGCGCATCCGCTATACCCGGCAGCCGCGGCCGATCAGTGCGCTCGACAACTTCTGCGTCGTCCTGGATAGCGCCCGCGCGCCCTACTTCATGTGGCTGGCTGCCGACGACTACGTGCTGCCGCGGCTGCTCGCTTTGGCCGCGTCGGCGCTCGACGCCCGGCCCGACGTCGTCTGCGCCGTGCCACGCGTCGAATTCCTCGAGGCCGACGGCTCCCGCCGACCCGCGGTGGGGACATTCCCCCTGCTCGGCGACGTGCGGGAGAACCTCTGCCGGTACCTCGCCGATCCAGCCGACAACTCCCGCCTCTACGGCCTCTATCGACGCGAGACGATGCAGCGGGTGCTGCCGAGGCGGCAGCCGTACCACGCGCTGGACTGGGCCGTGGTGGCCGCCACGCTCCTGTACGGCGGACATCTCGAGCTACCCGAGGTGCTGCTCGTCCGCGAAGCCAACGACGCGCTCAAGTACACGCGCACGATCGACGCGATCACCGGCGGGCCCCTGGCGCGGCTGCTCCCCCTGGCGCGGTTCACGCGGGCGCTGCTCGGCCCCCTCGGGGTCCGGCCGCACCCGAGCGTCTTGTGGGCCCTGTTCCGGCTCAACGTGATCCACCATGTCATGTACTGCCAGTACCGCTATCCTCGCTACGGGCGGATGGTCCATCGCCTGGGCGCCGGCCTCGAGCGGCTCGGAGCCGGCGCCTGGCGGGCGCTGACCCGCCGGCCCGCCGCATGACCGCACTCCGGGACCTGCGCCTGATCTGCCTGGCGCCGGACACCGTGGTGCCGCCGGCCAACGGCTCGGCGGCGCGCACGATGGGACTGGCTGCGGCCGTCCGGCCATACCTGGCCGGTGTCGCGATCCACAGCTTCTCCCCGACGCCCCAGCCTCCTCACGGGGTCACCGGCTTGGACGTCGTCCACCTCCCGGTGCCGACCGGCGGCCTCGCGCGCGCCCGCTACCTGGCGGTGGCCCTGCTCGGCCCTGCGCTCGGCTTCCGCTTTCAGGACCGGATCGATGGCCCGCGTACGCTCGTGCAGCTCGAGTCACCGTTGCTCTTCGAGGCCGCTCACCGAGCGGGCCTCCGGCGCTTCGTGCTCGACGCCCACAACGTCTATCAGGACATGACGGCGTTCCCCCAGGCCTCGCTCCGCGACCGCATCTTCTATCGCGTGACCAGGCGCCGCCAGGCGCGGATGGAGACCGCCTGCTGGGCGCAGGCGGCGCACGTCATCTTCTGCTCGCCGGTCGACCGCGACCGCGCCGAGCGTCTGCTGCCCGGGCTGGCCGGAAAGTCGACGATCGTCCCCAACTGCGTCGACGCCGGCGCGTTCGTGCCGCGACCGGCCTCGACCTTCCGCCGCGGCGGTCCAGTCCTCTTCATGGGCACCACGCGCTACCCGCCGAACTTCTTCGCAATTCAGGAGATCTGCCGCGACGTGGCCCCGGCGCTGCCCGACCTCGAGTTCGAGGTCGTGGGCGACGCCGGCTGGGCGCCGGCCCTGGTCCCGCCCAACGTCCGCTTCCTCGGCCGTGTCGAGTCGACGGCCCGGCCCCTGGCCAACGCCCAGGTGGCCGTCGCGCCCGTGCGCCACGGCAGCGGCACGCGGCTGAAGCTCCTGGAGTACTTCGCGGCAGGCCTCCCGGTCGTCTGCACTCCGAAGGCGGCCGAGGGCCTGGACGTCGAAGACGGCCGTCATCTGCGACTGGTCGAAACCCCCGCCGAGATGGTCGCGGCGGTCCGCGCGCTCCATGGCGATCCCGTCGCCTGCGCGGCTCTGGGCGCTGCCGCCCGGGCGCTGGTGGAGGAGCGGTACGACTGGCGGGCCCAGGTGCCGAGGCTGCTCGCGATCTACACGAATCACGCCCGTGGCGAATCCTAACCCGCGGGTATCGTTGGCAAAATTGCATGACGATTTCAGTGGCTGCCTGGGATAACGTGGGAAATCAGCCGTCACCATGGACGAAATCCAGCGCTTTGCTCACGATGTGAGGACCAACGTCGAGCGGCTGATGGCCGACGGCGACGTCCAGGCCAAGGCGCGAGCCTGGCTCAGCGACCTCACACGGCTGCGCTACGTCTACAACTTCTCCTGGCTGGGGCGCCCCGTCATTCAGCTGCCCCAGGACCTTCTGGCGGTTCAGGAGCTCATCTGGGGGATTCGACCGGACTTCATCCTGGAGACCGGCATCGCCCACGGTGGCTCGCTCATCCATTCGGCCTCGTTGCTCGAGCTCCTGGGCGGCGACGGCCTCGTCGTCGGTGTCGACATCGACATCCGGGCCCACAACCGGCGTGAGATCGAGGCACATCCGCTGGCGCGTCGCATCCGCCTGATCGAGGGGTCGTCGACCGATGCGACGGTCGCCGCGGCGGTGCGTCAGCTCGCCCGCGGGCGGAAGGCCGTGATGGTGATGCTCGACTCGGACCACACTCACGCCCACGTCCTGCGCGAGCTGGAGCTCTACGCGCCCCTGGTCACGCGCGACAGCTATCTGATCGTCTTCGACACGGTCATCGAGGACCTGGAGGACGATCTGTTCCCGGACCGGCGATGGGGCAAGGGCAACAACCCCAAGACGGCGGTGCGGGAGTTCCTGAAGACGACTGACCGTTTCGCGATCGACGACCGCATCGCCGGCAAGCTCCTCCTCACGTGTGCGCCCGACGGTTACCTCCGGTGCCTCGGTGACTGACGCCGGCCCGCCTCCGATCCCGGTCTTCCAGCCCGTGATCGGTGTGGACACGATCAAGGCGGTTGTCGACGCCCTGCACGCCGGCTGGCTGGGGATGGGCGCGGTCACCCAGGCCTTCGAGGAAGGCATCGCACGCTTCCTCGGCCTCGACGGCCGCTACGCCCTGGCCACCAACACCGGGACCTCCGCCCTCCACCTCGGCCTCCTGGCCGCGGGCGTCGGCCCGGGCGACGAGGTGATCACCCCCGCCTTCAATTTCGTCGCCGATCACCAGGCGATCGTCGCCACCGGGGGCACGCCGGTGTTGTGCGACGTCGACGACACCGCGCTCGGGCTCGATCCCGACAAGGTCGCCGCACTGATCGGCCCTCGGACGAAGGCCATCCTGCCACTCCACTTCGGCGGCGTCGTCGGCCGCGTCAAGGAGCTGTTCGCGCTGGCCGAGCACCACCGCCTGCGCATCGTGGAGGACGCCACCCATGCCTTCGGCACCCGCGTCGACGGCCGAGCCATCGGTAGCTTCGGCGACGTGACCTGCTTCAGCTTCGACCCCGTCAAGGTGATCACGTCGATCGACGGCGGCGCCGTGGTGGTCGGCGACGCGGCAGCGCTGGAGCAGCTGCGCCACTGGCGATTCCTCGGCATCGACCGCGAGACGCTGGCCCGCTACCAGAACAGCCGCGCGTGGGAGTACGACGTCGTCTCCCAGGGCTTCCGGTACCACATGACCAACATCAACGCGGCGGTGGGGCTCTCGCAGCTCACGCGCGTGGAGGAGTTCATGGCCAGCCGGCGACAGGCGTGCCGGCTCTACAACCGCTTGCTGGCCGGCGTCGCCGACGTGCGCTGCCCGGCGACCGACTTCGAGGACGTTTCGCCGTTCATCTACACGGTGCGGGTACCGGCCGGCCGGCGCGAGGGGCTGATCGGCCACCTCCGCCAGCGCGGCATCGCGACCGGCATCCACTTCCTGCCCGCCCAGGACTTCACGTTTCTCAAGACGTGCCGGCGCGGCGACCTGAACGTCACCGAGCGCGTGACGCGCGAGATCATGACGCTGCCGCTGCACACGCACATGCCGGCTGCCACCGTGGAGCGGGTCGTCGCGGCGATCCGCGAGTTCCTGGGCGGCGCCTGATGGGTGCGACCGCCATGCCCGCGAGTCGCGACGCGGCCGACGGCTGAGTGCGATGCCGGCAGTCGGCCGACCGTGCGCGTGTTCCCGGCCCGAGCTGGTGCACGCCCCGGCTCTCGACGCGACGCTGACCTCCGAGCCGAGACTCCCGGGCGGCGACGTCCCGGTCGGGCTGAGCCCCGGGCATCCGCGCGACACTCTGACC
>Ga0247825_10002187_pt1 | contig 12954 bp, 8 predicted proteins | sample 13C_Vanillin_Day_FD_194413 | JGI IMG/M metagenome (GOLD analysis project Ga0247825, IMG submission 194413) | Soil microbial communities from agricultural site in Penn Yan, New York, United States - 13C_Vanillin_Day48 | ecosystem: Environmental > Terrestrial > Soil > Agricultural land | place...
CCAGGTGAATTCCGTCCCAGAGATAGAGCATCTCGAAGGTATATCGTTCGGTGCCGGAAATCGGGTCGAGCCCCACCAGGGCAAACAGCAGCCCGAGGCATGCCGCGACGAGCCCCTTCGTCGCGGATCCGCCGGTCAGCGAAGCCAGGAACGCGATGCCGAGCATGGAGAGCATGAAGTACTGGGGCGAGCCCACCGACAGGACCAGCGGCCGCACGGCCGGGATGCAGATCGCCAGGCAGAACGCGCCGAAGATCGCCCCCACGAACGAGCTCATCAGCGCCGCGCCCAGCGCGCGCCCGGCCTCGCCTTTCTTGGCCATGGGATGGCCGTCGACGAGAATGGAGGCGGTGGTGGGTTCTCCCGGGACGCCGAACAGGATCGAGGTGATGTCGCCGGTGGTGGCGGTCACGGCCGTCATCCCGAGCAGAAAGGAGAAAGCCTCCACCGGCGTCATCGAGAAAATGAACGGAAGCATCAGCGCCAGCGTGACCGGCCCGCCGATGCCCGGCAGGATCCCCACCACGAAGCCGACGGCAATCCCCACCAGCTGGAGCGCGAATGCCTTCCAGGTAAAGAGCTGGATCAGGCCCTGGAGACAGGCATCGAGGATATCGACCATCGGAGAGTTCCGGCGGGGCGGGGTGCTGAAAACTCTCCCGCGGTCATTCCGGGACGCCGCCATAAGCGCGTTGACGCGCGTCTTCGACGCGCTATGGCGGCGGGCCCGGAATCCAGATACATCGGGATTTCCTGCGTTTCTGGATTCCGGGCTCGCGCCTTCGGCGCGCCCCGGAATGACGCCTCGGACTTTTTCAGCAGCCTGCTAGCCGCGGTTACATTTTCTTGTCGCCCCCGGGTATCAGGATATTTGTCAACTTGGCCTTCAGTGCAGGACTGAGCTCGTAAAGCCCGGCCATCAGCTTTGCGATGGTGGGGCCGTCGACCGGATCGATGTCGATCTGGGATTTTTTCGCCTCGGCCAGCAGCTCCGGATCGCGCAGCGTGTCCATGAACGCCTTTTGCAGAAGCGCGAGACGATCCTGCGGCAGGCCGGGCGGCACGGAGAAAGGCCGCGCGCCCGTGGCATAGGGGCCGCTGGCGATACCGAGCAGCGCCCGCGCCTCGTCGTTCTTGGCATGCTGGATGGCCAGCGCCACGTTCTTGAGGTCCGGATGCGGCTTGTCGGTCGACTGCAGGACGATGCGCACCTCGCCCGACTGCAGGCCCTTGGCCCATGTCGGCTTGATCGATTCCCAGGCCCAGCAGCCGCCGTCGATCTCTCCGGACTCGGCGGCCAGCCGGACCTTGGAGGTGCCTTGGTATCCCGCGACCATTTTCATCGGCAGCCCGAGCGCCGCCTGCAGAAGCTTCGGCACGTCGTCCGTGGTGGAGCCGGGCGCCGTGCCGCCGATCTTGATCGGCCGGTCGGACTTGAACCAGTCGTCGATCGTCTTGATGCCGCTGGCTTGCGTCAAGGCGCAGACGCCCGAGTCGGGCGTGGGGACACCGAGCCAGCCGAACTGTCTCCCGTCGAACTTGGCCGCCTTGTTCCCCAGCACCTGTTGCAGCACCAGGGGTCCGATCCAGTTGCCGATCACCGTCCCGTCGCGCGGGGCCTGGTGGAAGATATAGTTGGCTGCGATCAGGCTTCCGGCTCCGGTTCTGTTTTCCACCACCACCGTGGGATTGCCGGGAACATGCTTTCCGAAATGCCGCGCGATCAGGCGCGTATACGTGTCAAAGCCGCCGCCGGCCGAGAAGCCGACGACAAAGGTGACGGTCTTGCCTTTGTAGAACTCATCCGCTGACACCCGCGGCATTGCGACGAGAACAAGCGCAGCGACAGTTGCTGGAAGTAACCAGGTCCTTGCTTTCATGACTGGTCCCCTCGACTTGTGAAAATCTGCTCTGGCAGGCTGCTGAAAAACTCTCCCGCGGTCGTTCCGGGACGCCGCCATAGCGCGTCGAAGACGCGCGTAAACGCGCTGGTGGGCGCGCCTCGGAATGACGTCCCGGCTTTTCAGCAGCCTGCTGGATCATACGGCCGGCCCTGATGAGCACCGCCACCTCGATCCGTGATCCGTCGCGACAGATCGTCGCGACAGCGCCGCGCCAGACGTTCTCGCCCATTCCGTACGCGATGCAGCATTCCGAATTTTTTGGATCGCCCAATGGTTGCACAAGCACCTTTGCCGCGCGCGTCGATACCGCGGTCGGGCAGCGGCGGGAGAAGCTTGCCGGGAGCACCGGCCGCAGCCGTTCGCTCCTGACCGGCCGCCGGCCGCACCCGCGAACGCGGTTTCGACCGGTCGGAAACCGAACGTCAAGAACAAAGTGCGTCAGGGCAGGTACGACGCCTTGCCCGGCAACATGATGCCGGGAGCGGTGCTAATCTGTGTCCTCGGAATTCCCGGATCCCGGAACGGATCGTCACGGGTCCATCGTGACGGATCCTCTCGGCGCCAAGAAAGAACGTGATGGCCAGGATGATTTTGTCGGCCGCCCTCATGCACGGCCTCGGGCACCAACCGGGCGCATGGCGCGTTCGCGGCGGTCCTTCGACGGACTATGTCTCGCCGGACATGTACGCGGCCATCGCGCGCAAGGCGGAGGAGGGCAAACTGCATGTCGTCTTCCTGGCCGAGCAGATCACCAACCAGGAGGTCGGGGCACAACGTCCGTGCGGCGCGATGGATACCGCCTCCGTGCTGTCCTACATGGCGGCGGTGACCAGCCGGATCGGGCTCGTCGGCACCGCGTCGACGACCTACAACCAGCCCTACGATCTGGCCCGGCGGTTTGCCACGCTGGATCATCTGTCGAAGGGCCGGGCCGGCTGGAACTGCGTGACGACGGCCCACGCCGTTGCCGCCCAGATGTTCGGCACCGGCAGCCATCCGGAAGCACCGCAGCGCTACAGCCGGGCGGATGAATTTCTCGACGTCGTGATCAGGCTTTGGCAAAGCTGGGAGCCGGACGCGCTGGTCGACGACAAGACAAACAACGTCTTTGCCGATCCCGCCAAGATTCACGCGATCAATCACTCCGGCGAGAACTTCTCGGTTCGTGGGCCTTTGCCGTTCCCGCGCTCGCGCCAGGGCCGGCCGCTGATCTTCCACGCAGGCTCCTCTCCCGCGGGCCGCGACCAGGCGGCAAAATTCGCCGACGTGGTCTTCACCGCCCAGCACACCACCGACGGCGCCAAGGCGTTCCGGGCCGACATCCGGCGGCGCGCGCAGGCGCACGGGCGGCATCCGGATTCGATCAAGATTCTTCCGGGAATGAACGTCATCCTGGGTGAGACCGTGCAGGAGGCCAGGCGCAAGAAGGCGGCGCTCGACAACGCGCTGACGCTCGATCAGCTGCTGGCGACGATGGCGCGGATTTGCGGCGTCAGCCCCGCGCTGCTGCGCGACCATCTGGACCGGCCGTTCCCGGTGGCGGAATTTCCCCCGGACGCCGAGCTCAAGAACGGGGTGGGCTGGCGCAAAAGCATCGTCGATCTTGCGGTCGCGGAAAACCTCACGACCCGCGAGGTGCTCACGCGCGCGCCGAGCTCGCATCACCACATCGTCGGCACCGCGGCCGACGTGGCCGACGCCATGGAGGAGAGGCTTGCTGCGCAGGCGGCCGACGGCTTCACCATGATGGTCGACATGCTGCCCGAGGGGGTGAACGATATCGTCGATCTGCTGGTGCCGGAGCTGCAGCGGCGGGGGCTGTTCCACCGGGAGTACAGCCATCGCTACCTCCGGGACGCGCTGGGCCTCGAGGCCGGCACGCCGCAGGCCACGCGCCAGGACATGCTCCAAGATACGCGCGTGCTTGTGCCGTAATCGCGCTCAACCGGGTGGCTTCAACCCTGATTGTAGAATGGACTACTGCGTCAACGAGCGCCGGCATTCGTTACTGCGCCCTCTCCTTTTGGGAGAGGGCACCATGAACAGCGCAATGCATTCGAATGGGTGAGGGGTTTCGGTCCATCGATAGACCGTAACCCCTCACCCAACTCCGCCCGTTGCACGTTTGGTGGTGCCCTCTCCCAAAAGGAGAGGGCGCAACGACAGGCGCTTCGACTCTTCTGGCGCAGTAGCGCAATCAGCCAATTCGCAAACGTCTCGTGAGGTGGCTGCACGGCGCTAGACGCTTCGCACTTGCGTCCTGCGCGCTCCGCTGCGGCGGTCTGTTACCACGTCGGGTACGGGAACTGCTGCACTGGCACTCCGCGCCGGCGGCCGGGCCTCTGGTCGCCCGGCGACTGCCCGATTTCCATGGTCCAGTAGTATCGCCCGGATCTCGAGACCGCGTATGCGACAGCCTTGCAGCCGGGGAGCCGCATGTTCGCGGCGTGGCGCGCCGAGGCGCGCCACTGCGCCATCGTCGCAGCCTTGGTCTTGCTGCCCATGGCCACGTTCTCGGCGCGGGCGCCCTGGGCCGCTCGCCCGGAAAAACCCGAATGATCCAGGCTCTCCCGTCGGGCCATGTCGTTCGAATGGGCCTGGGCGAGCTGCTGCATGAGACCGCAGTCGGATTTGGCCTGGGCCGGCTTCGGCATGAAGGTCAGCCCGATGACCGCTATCAGACACACGCTGGTCAGCCTCATTGATCAATTCTCCGATTGGCCGGGTGACGCCGGGCATCCTTACCGCACTTCCACGGCGCGCGATTGGATCGATCGCGCGCCCGCGCTCCCCATAGGTGCGTAGGGCGGATCAGCGAAGCGTCATCCGCCAATTCGCAAGCGTCGCGTTGAGGTGGCTGCACGGCGCAATACGCTTCGCACTTGCGCCCTACGCGCTAACTGGCCCTCGCTGCTTCCGTCCGGCGCGGCAGCTTCCAGTTTGGCCGCACGAAATGGCAGGTGTAGCCGTCCGGGTAGTGCTCCAGATAATCCTGATGTTCCGGCTCCGCCTCCCAGAACGGACCAGCCGGTGCAACCTCCGTCACGACCTTGCCGGGCCAGAGCTTCGATGCGTCGACATCCGCAATGGTGTCTTCGGCAATTTTCTTCTGTTCGGGAGTCGCATAATAAATGCCGGAGCGATAGCTCATGCCCCGGTCGTTGCCCTGACGGTTGACCGTGGTCGGATCGTGGATCTGAAAGAAAAACTCGAGCAACGAGCGGTAGCTCATGATCTCGGGATCGAACACGATCTCGATCGCTTCAGCATGCGTGCCGTGGTTGCGATACGTGGCATTCGGAACATCGCCGCCACTGTAACCGACGCGTGAAATCACGCCGGGCATCTTGCGGATCAAATCCTGCATGCCCCAAAAGCAACCACCCGCGAGAATGGCGCGTTCTTTTGATGATGCCATGTCGTCTCCTGTCAAGGCCACGAGGAGCCTGCTTGTTTCATGGTTGGGGTCTATCGCGAAGATAGCGGAGCGAAACCGGCCTGTGTAGCCTGCCGTCGTTCCAGCTTGAGCTCGCAGGGCGGATCTGCGAAGCGCAATCCGCCAATTCCCAAATGTTTGCGTCGCGGCTGCACGGCGCAATTCGCTTCGCACTTGCGCCCTACGCGCTTCGCAATCAGCGTTCGTGTGTGTCGCGATCGGGTTCACATAACAGGTCGGCGATCGCCTGCGCCACGCTCAAGGTCTTGAGGTCGCAACCAACCGGTCCAACCAGTTGGATCCCGACCGGCATTCCATGGGGACCCGTTCCCGTTGCTGTCGGCAGCGTCACGCATGGCGCGTGCATCAGCGTCCATGTCCGGTTGAAGACGGAGTTCGAGATCGAAACGAGGTCCGCCGGGGCCTCGCCCGGCACGCTTGGCGTGAGCAAGACATCAGCCTGCCGAAAGAGCCGAGCGCCCTTTGGCATTTGATCGCGTGCCATTGCGCCCTTTCATAGGATGCCGGATCGCATTGTTGTGCCGTGGCCAGGCCATCGCGGATCCAGAAATTCAACTTGTCGGCATGTTCGCGCGCCTCATGAGCCAACGCGCGCGCGGCACGCCGCGTTCGCGGCTTTGCCCCACCCTGCATCGCCTGAGAGTAAAGCGCGATGATTGCAACCGGAAATTGCGAAAAGAAAAAACAAACCCATTTGGGTTTGCGCCGCGCCGGCAAGGCGTTGCCGCGGCTCTGGCCGTTTCTAGTTTTCCGCCAGCGCCCTCTGCACAATGTCACCGACGTCGCGCGAAAGCTGCGGCGCCGACGAAATCCGCTTCAGCGCCGCCTGCGCCCGCTCGCGCCGTCCCGCTTCCAGCGCGCGCCAGGTCCGGAACGCGGTGGTCATCCGCGACGCCACCTGCGGATTGGCCGGATCGAGCGCGAGGATCTTGTCGGCGACGAACTCGTAGCCCGCGCCGTCCGCCCGGTTGAACTGGGTCGGGTTGCCCTGCGCGAACGAGCCGATCAGCGAGCGCACGCGGTTCGGGTTGGTCATCGAGAAGGCCGCGTGCCCCGTCAGCGCCTTGACGCGGTCGAGCGTCTTCGGATCGGGCGTCGTCGCCTGCAGCACGAACCATTTGTCGATGATCAGCGGATCGCTCTTGTAGCGCTCGTAGAAATCGTCGAGCGCGGCCTGCCGCTCCGGCACGTCGTGCAGCGTGAGCGTCGCGAGCGCCGCCATCCGGTCGGTCATGTTGTCGGCCGACTTGTATTGCGTGGCCACGAGCCGGATCGTGTGCGACTCCTGCGTCGCCGCGAGCAGGTCGAGGCACACGTTCTTCAGGAGCCGCCGCCCGGCGCTGTCCGCGTCGGGGCTGTAGGGCTTGCGGTCGACCAGGCTGTCATAGGTCTTGGTCAGCGCCGCGTTGAGATGCAGTCCCATCAGCGTGCGCAGCGCCGCACGCGCGCGGAAGATCGCATCCGGATCGACGTCGCGGCCGATCTCGCGGGCGATATCCGCCTCGCTCGGCGGGGCGAGCGCCTCGGCCACGAAGGCCGGTTCGAGGCTCTGGTCGGCGAGGATCGCCGCGAGCGCGTCGAGCAGGCCCTCGTCGAGCTCCGGATCCTGTCCGGCGCGCAGCCGCGCGACATTGCCGACCAGCAGCCTGGTCGCCAGCGTCTGCACCGCCTGCCAGCGGTTGAACGGGTCGCCGTCGCGCGCCGCCATCAGCCGCAGGTCGTCGGGCGTGAGATTGGCGATCAGCTTCACCGGCGCCGAGAAGTTGCGGTTGGCCGAGAGCGTGGGGCGCTCGTTGACGCCGGTGAAGGTGAAGCTCTGCGCCGCCTTGTCGAGCACGATGACGCCGCGCTCGACGCTCTGTCCGTTGGCGAGCGTCATCGGCAGCTCGCGCCCGTCGCGGCCGAGCAGGCCGGTTGCGAGCGGGATCACCATCGGCTCCTTGACCGGCTGGTTCGGCGTCGGCGGCAGCACCTGCGCCATGTCGAGGCGGTAGGTCTTCGCGGCCGCGTCGTAGTGGCCGGTGGCGATCACCTCCGGCGTGCCGGCCTGCGAATACCAGCGCATGAATTGCGAAAGGTCACGGCCGCTCACCTCGGCGAAGCATTTGACGAACTGCTCGACGGTCGCGGCCTCGCCGTCGTGCCGCTCGAAGTAGAGGTCCATGCCCTTGCGGAACTGCTCCGCGCCAATGAGCGTATGGAGCATGCGGATGACTTCGGCGCCCTTCTCGTAGACCGTCGTCGTGTAGAAGTTGTTGATCTCGCTGTAGACCTCGGGCCGCACCGGGTGGGCGAGGGGGCCCGCGTCCTCGACGAACTGGTGCGCCCGCAGCCCCCGCACGTCGCCGATGCGGGTGACGACGCGGGAGCGCTCGTCGGAGGTGAACTCCTGGTCGCGATAGACCGTGAGGCCTTCCTTCAGGCAGAGCTGGAACCAGTCGCGGCAGGTGATGCGGTTGCCGGTCCAGTTGTGGAAGTACTCGTGGGCGATGATCGACTCGATCGCGAGATAATCGCCGTCGGCCGCGGTCTCGGGCGAGGCCAGCACGTACTTGTCGTTGAAGACGTTGAGGCCCTTGTTCTCCATCGCGCCCATGTTGAAGTCGGACACCGCGACCACCATGAAGATGTCGAGATCGTATTCGCGGCCGAACGCCTGCTCGTCCCAGCGCATCGAGCGCTTCAGCGAGTCCATCGCGTAGGTGGCGCGCGCTTCCTTGCCGGGCTCCACATAGATGCGCAGCACGACCTTGCGGCCGGAGCGGGTGACGAACGTGTCCTCGATGTGCCCAAGCCTGCCGCCGACCAGCGCAAACAGGTAGGCGGGCTTCGGCCACGGATCGTGCCACACGGCAAAATGCCGGCCGCCGGGCAATTCGCCCGCTTCGCGCAGGTTGCCGTTGGCGAGCAGCACCGGCGCCTCGGCACGGTCCGCCTCGATCCGCGTGGTGTAGACCGCCATCACGTCCGGCCGGTCCGGGAAATAGGTGATGCGCCGGAAGCCTTCGGCCTCGCACTGCGTGCAGAAATTTCCGCTCGACTGGTAGAGGCCCGACAGCTGGGTGTTGCCCTTCGGATCGACCAGCGTCTCGATCTCGAGCGTGAACGGCCGGTTCGGCGGCTGCGCGATGGTGAGGCCATCCGGTGTCGCGAGATAGCGGTCGCCCGGCAGCGCCTCGCCGTCGATCCTGAGCGACACCAGCGTCAGCCCTTCGCCGTCGAGCACCAGCGGCGCGGGCGCCCCCGCCGCCGGATTGGGCTTGAGCTTCAGCGTCGCGCGCACCGGCGTCTGCGTCGGATGAAGCTTGAAGTCGAGATCGACGGTCTCCACCAGCCAGTCGGGCGGCCGGTATTCGGACAGGCGGATCGGGCGGGGTTCTTCGGTGCGCATCATGATTGGGAGACCATGCTTGGAAAATCTTCTGACGACATCGCATCAACACTCGCAACAGATCCGGTGCCCACCCTCCCCATAGCCCGTCGAAGACGGGCGTGAACGCCCTTGTGAGGGGGAGGGTGAAGAGGGACCGAGTTTGACGCGGTCATTGACTTCATGTCGCCGAAACAACTCTGCTTTTGCTTTGGCCCATTTCAGGTGGGACGCGATCTGGGCGGGATTGTGGGCAACGTGACCTTGCTGGATCGCGAACCCGGTCAGGAATAGCATGTTCTCAACAACAACGCTTACCGGGGAGGTTATCGTGACACACTTCTTCAGTTCCGGTTGTCCGTGCTGTCTGCCGCGCCCAAATCCTTCAGGTCTGGGATTGTCGCGGCGTCAGTTCCTCTGCACCACGGCGGCAGGAGCCGCAGCAGCGCCCGCGATTGCCGCGAGCGTGATCGGCACCGCGACCGACGCCCAGGCCCAGGCGAAACCTCAGCCCGGCCGGCCGATCCTGATCAAGGGCGGCATCGTTCTCTCGCTCGACCGCGCGGTCGGCGACTTCGAGCAGGCCGACGTCCTGATCGAAGGCAAGAAGATCTCCGCGGTGCGCCCCAACATCAGCGCGCCGAACGCGCAGGTGATCGACGCCAAGAACCGCATCGTGATGCCGGGCTTCGTCGATACCCACCGCCACATGTGGCAGGGCTTCCTGCGCAACGTGCTGCCGGACGGCTCGCTGGACGACTACCGCAACGTCGTGCAGCGCACCTTCGGGGCCAAGATGATTCCCGACGACGTCTACGCCGCGAACCTGATCAGCGCGCTCGGCGCGGTCGACAGCGGCGTCACCTGCGCGCTCGACTGGTCGCACATCCAGAACACGCCGGAGCACACCGACGCCTGCGTCAAGGGCTTGCAGGAGTCCGGCCTGCGCGCGGTGTTCGCCTATGGCGCCGGCCAGAACGAGACCGGCCGGGTCTTCGAGATCGCGACGTCCAAATATCCCGGCGACATCGCGCGGCTGCGCAAGCAGTATTTCTCCAGCGACGACCAGCTCACCACGCTCTTTCTCGCGGCCGGCGGCCCGCCCGAGGCGTCGCTCGCGCAGTTCAAGGCCGCTCGCGACGTCGGCGCCCGCATCACCATCCATGTCGGCGTCGGCGAGTTCGGCAAGAGCGCCTTCCTGGAAAAGATCAACGCGGCCGGCGCGATGAAGGACGACACCACCTACATCCACTGCTGCACGCTGAACGACACCGAATGGAAGCTGATCAAGGACACCGGCGGCACCATCTCGATCGCCGGCTACGTCGAGACGCTGATGGGCCACGGCAATCCGCCGACCCAGAAGGCGATCGATCTGGGCATCCGGCCGAGCCTCAGCGTCGACGTCGAGACCTCGGTGCCGAACGACTTCTTCACCCAGATGCGCACGGTATTCTCGCTGCAGAAGAACGAGGTCTGGGCACGCCGCCTCTCCGGCCAGAAGGATGCCGGCAAGTTCCTCACCGCCCGCGAGGTGATCGAATTCGCCACCATCGAGGGCGCCAGGGCGAACGGTCTCGAAAAAAAGATCGGCTCGCTGACGCCCGGCAAGGAGGCCGACATCATCCTGCTCCGCACCGACCTGTTGAACACGATGCCAATCAACAACGCCGTCGGCGCGGTCGTCACCAGCATGACGTCGCAGAACGTCGACACCGTGCTGATCGCCGGCAAGGTGGTGAAGCGCAACGGCAAGCTCGTCGGCGTCGACATGAACCGCATCGCCAAGCTCGGCCGCGACGCGCAGGCCCGCAACTACAAGGCCGCAAACGTGCCGGACAAGCGGGTTTAGTTTCGCGGAACAGTCTCGCCACAACGGCGGTGTCATTGCCGGGCCGGCGCGTAAGCGCCGTGACCCGGCAATCCATGAGCCGGTGCAGCGAAGGCAGCCGTAAGAGCGTGTCTTGCTGCGCCGGTTCATGGACCCGCGGGTCAAGCCCGCGGGTGACAGTGTGCGCGTTGCGCGGGTGTGCTTCCATTCAGGCGGACACATGGGCGGGTTGCCCCTTGATAACGATTCATGGGAATGAACCGGAATGACCGATCGTTTCGACATCGTCGTCGCGGGTGCCGGCCACAACAGCCTCGTCGCGGCGGCCTACCTGTCCAAAGCCGGCTACCGCTGCCTGGTGCTGGAAGGCCGCTCGATCCTCGGCGGCAATGTCGTCACCGAGGAGCTGACGCTGCCGGGCTTCCGGCACGACTCCTGCGGCACCGCGCATGTGATCCTGCAGGACAGCCCGATGATGCGGAACGACGAGCTCGGCCTCGCCGATTACGGGCTGGAATACATCCATCCCGAGATCGTCTGCCACGCGCCGTTCCCCGATGGATCGTGGCTGACGCAGTATCACGACATCGAGCGCACCATCGAGCAGTTCGCCAAGTTCTCGAAAAAGGACGCCGACGCCTACCGGCGCATGTATGACGAGTACCGCGCGATCAAGCCGCTGTTCGATGCCGCGTCCTACACGCCGATCGGCTTCGGCAAGCCGATCAACGAGGCGCTGAACGAGCATCCCGACGGCCGGAAATGGCTGCGCCGCCAGGCGCGGTCGGCCTGGGAGATCATCCGCGACAATTTCGAGGACGATCACTCGCGCTGCTTCATGCTGTGGATGGCGTTCCAGACCGTGACGCCGCCGGAATGGCCGATGACCGGCCGCAACGCCTATTCGCTCGCATGGGGGCGGCAGCGCTGGAGCTGGTGCATTCCAAAAGGCGGCTCGGGCATGCTCACCGAAATCCTGGTGCGGCTGATCGAGGATCACGGCGGCGTCGCGCTGACCAACAAGATGGTCGAGCGGCTGATCGTCGAGAACGGAAAATGCGTGGGCGTCGAATGCGCCGACGGCTCGGTCTACCGCGCCGGCAAGGCGGTGCTCTCGACCGTCCACATCAAGCACCTGATCGACATGGCGCCGCGCAACGCCTGGGCCGACGACTTCGTCGAAGGCGTCGAGACCTGGCAGGGCGGGCCGACGCTTTTTGTCCAGCACTACGCCACCAGCGAGCCGATGACGTTTCCGGCCGATGGCGGCCCCATCACGCCGATCGCCTGCGCGATGCTGTCGGAGCCGACGCGGGCGCTGCGCATGGGCTACGACTTCGCCCGCGGTGTGGCCAATGTCGAGGAGCCGGTGCTGCTCGCGGTGTCGCCGACCATCGGCGATCCGACCCAGGCGCCGCCCGGCCGGCACACCATCAAGATCATCGGCATGCAGCCCTACGATCTCAAGGAGGGGCCGCAGCACTGGGACAACATCAAGCACGACGTCGCGCGAGCCAACCTGAACTGGCTGCGGAAGTTCTCGCCCAACCTGACCGACGACAAGATCCTTGCGAGCGTGGTCGAAAGCCCGCTCGACCTCGAACGCCGCAATCCGCACAACTGGCACGGCTCCTGTCACGGCGGCGCGCAGAATGCGGCGCAGGCCGCGGCCTTGCGGCCGGCGGCCGGCTGGGCGCAGCACCGCATGCCGATCCCGGGCCTGTACCAGACCGGCTCGACCACCCATCCGGGAGGCTCGATTTCCGGCGGTCCCGGTCGAAATGCCGCCGCCGTGATGCTCAAGGATTTTGGTACCAGCCTGGACGCAGTCGTGGCACAAGGGATGTCGAAGGCAGGGGCGAGGATTTCCGTACCTGCCAAGTGAATGCAACCGGGCCAAACCCGGGACGAAATGACAAGGTTCATCGAGGAGGAATGGCAATGTTCCGATTTCTGAAGACCGCTTTGACCGCAGCCGCCGTGGCGGCCATCGGCGCCTTTTCCGCGACGCCCGGCCAGGCGCAAAGCTGGCCGACCCAGCGGGTGACGATCGTCGTGCCGTTCGGCGCCGGCTCGGTCACCGACATTCTCGCCCGCATCTTCGCCGACGAGATGGGCAAGAAATGGGGCCAGCAGGTGGTGGTCGAAAACAAGCCGGGCATCGCCGGCACGGCCTCGGTCGCCAAGGCCACGGCGGACGGCCATACGCTGATGGTCACCTCCAACGGCCACACCGTGGCCAACCTGGTCAGCAAGGACGCGCCGTTCGACGCGGTGAAGGATTTCGCCGGCATCACCCGGCTCGGCTCCGCGCCGCTGTTCCTGATCACCAATCCGGGCGTGCAGGCCAAGACGCTGAAGGACGTGATCGAGCTCGCCAAGAAAGAGCCCG
>Ga0247825_10002188_pt1 | contig 12952 bp, 11 predicted proteins | sample 13C_Vanillin_Day_FD_194413 | JGI IMG/M metagenome (GOLD analysis project Ga0247825, IMG submission 194413) | Soil microbial communities from agricultural site in Penn Yan, New York, United States - 13C_Vanillin_Day48 | ecosystem: Environmental > Terrestrial > Soil > Agricultural land | place...
CGCGCGGCGCACGTACGATCAGAGGCGACCCACTGGAAGGTAATCCTACGCTCCCCGACGAACGACCTCGAAAATAAGCCGCCACGACAACAAAGACACAGCGGTTCGATCTACGAAGTGGGTGGGCGATTTCAGCCGTTTAGACTCAACGGCTTGGAGATGGTGGACCAGAACAGTGCGAGTTGGAACCGGTTGACGAGGTGGCTGCGGTCGATTGCAGCCCTTCGGCAAGTAGCATGACTCAGCGGCGAGCGCAGGGGCCTTGCTCAGCTCGGCGTGGCGGGTAGGCACCCAGTTTCGCGGCGTTGCTCCAGCCGCCCGCTCAGGGAGTAGCTGCTGCGCGTCGGACCAGCTCGATGTCGAACCGCGTGTCCCCGTTGATCAGGACATTCCTCCATCCGGGGCCCTGGGTCGCCGGAAGGCCCGGCGGATCTTTGAAGTCTGGGTTGTAGGAGCCCACGATAATGGGCGTTGGAACGCCCGGGGTCAGCCACACCCCGCCGCCCATCGCGAGGTCTCCCGAGAACTGGTAGAACCCTTCGTCGTCCGCGGTGGCAAATGCGTGAGTCTCTTTACTGCACAGCTCGCAATATACGAGGGCACGCGCGATTGGTTTCCGCCCTGTCGGTGTCAGTTCGTACACGGCGCCTGAGAGGCTGACGCCCGTGAGGGTGCCGGGGGGAAACCCGGAGCCCGGAGGCGCCGGAGCCAACGCCGGTGGAAGCAGCGAGGAAGGAGATAACGGCGTGGGCGAAGAATCAGGACCGCCGCAGCCAGCCAGTCCGAGCGCCAGCACCAGGACGCTCCCTGGAAGCATGGTTCTGTCTCTCATTGCCATCTCCTCATGTCATGCGGGGCCATGGCGCCCCTGGATGGTCGCGTGCGGTCTACCCCAACGGGAGGCAGCAGCCGCACCCTCCCAGAGTGACGCACGGGATGCAACCGCTTGTCGGCCCACTTGCTATCGCGGGATCGCCGTTCAACAACAGCGATCAGTGATCCGATATGGCAAAGTCCACCGACTGATTCGCATTGGACACGGTCACGGTCTTGCTCTGCGGAACGTAGCCTGGATAGGTCGCTTCCAGCGTCATGGTAGATGCCGCCAAATCCCGGAAGTCATAGAACCCATCGTTAGTGGTGTCTCGTACCCGGCCGGCGTAGGCACCGTCTTTGATCGTCACCGAGGCGCCGGCTAATGGCATGCCGTTGCCGAACACCTTCCCACTGATTGAAAACACCGTTGGGCTCGGCGATATGGGCGACGTGGCATCGTTTCTATTGCAGGCGCTGAGTGAGGCAATAACGCCGATGACGCCGACGCACGCGAGCGTTGCCAATCCTGACCGATTGCTGCGACTCATCAGATAGCTCCGGAAATCCTGCGGGTTGCGAACACGTGGCACGGCGCCAACAAAGCGACGGAGAGCAACTGGACGCGGGCCGACTGCTGTAAGAGCGACGAGCAACGCCGCGAGGCGGGATGCTCCCGCCCGGAAAATGCCACCGACTTCTGAGACTTGGTTCTCACGACCCCGCAGCTGTGCTTCCGTCACCGCGGGCCCGAGGGACACGAGGAGGCGAATCACCGCCGGACGAGTCGAAGTTCAAGCCACGTGTCGCCGTTGATCGTCACTTCTTGACCGTTACCCTCTGGGCCATTGGGGTCCACGCGCGGATCGTCGAAGCCGTCTTTGTTCACCCCGATGTTGTTCTCCCGTCCCGAATACAGTCCGGAAAAGCTGTACACGCCCCTTTTGTCCGTGCTCGTGGTCTGGTAGATAGAGACCGGACATGACTTGGGGAAGAAGGGTGGCAAGGGCGGCGCATCCTCGCAGGACGACTCGTGCACCACCGCGCCTTCAACAGGTACGAGTCCGGTCGGCGTCTCCTCCAAGACCACGCCGGAGAGCGTGTAGATCGCGACGCGCGGACCAAGTTGAAAATCGAATCGCGTGTCGCCGCTGACCGTCAGGACTTCCCTTGCGGCAGCGTAGCCCGCCTTGACGGCTGAGACGCCGCCGTACGAAGCTGGCACTCCGGAAAGTTCGTAGTTGCCGCTGCCATCGCTGGTTCCGTGCGTGCCGGCCACCCGCACCTCCGCCCCTTCGACCCGTGCACCGCCCTCCGCGGTGACCACGCCAGACACGGTGAAGGTCGGATACGCAGCCCGCACAACGCTCGGGGACGTTGGACTCGGCACACTGTTGCTGCGGCCGCAACCGGACACCGCCAACACGAGAGCCACGACGATCCATACTCGGCGCATTGTGTTGTTTCCTGCCTCTCGGTGAAGCGAGCAGAGCCGGCGGGGCGCCGACCGGGGAAGTCTCAGTTAAGATAGGCACCACACCACTCGGAAGTCTCAGGGGACAGTCAGGGACTTCCCAGGAATTTCCCAAGGAGGGCCGTGGTGAGGATTCGCTTCGGCCCCTTTGTGCTCGACCTCGACACCAGACAGCTCACCGAGGAAGACCGCGAGATTCACCTCTCGCCCAAGGCGTTCGAGTTGCTGTTGGCGCTCGTCGTTGGTCGTCCAAAGGTGATTGCCAAGTCGGTTCTGCAAGGTCGACTGTGGCCCGAGACGTTCGTTGCCGAGGCCAATCTGTCGAATCTCGTCGGCGAGATTCGCGCGGCCCTTGGGGATCCACCCCGAGCGCCACGATTCATTCGCACTGCTCATGGGTTTGGCTACGCCTTCTTCGCGGATGCCACGGTTCAGCACAGGTCCGCGGAATCGGCTGTAGACCAGCCAAGGTGCTGGATCGAATGGGGCCAGCGCCGTTTTCCGATGTCAGTCGGGGAACACGTCGTCGGCCGCGATCCCGACGTGCAGGTGAGACTCGATCACTCAACGGTCTCACGCCGTCACGCGCGGTTCGTCGTGACTGGGAGTGGAACGGTGCTGGAGGATGTTGCCAGCAAGAATGGCACCTTTCGAGCTGGCGAACGGGTCACCTCGCCGGTTCTGCTCGCTGATGGCGATGTCATCCGCATCGGATCGTTGCTTCTGACGTTCCGCATGCGCGCTCCCGCTGGGTTGACGGACACCCAGACAGTCGAGGCGGCACCGCAAGCCAGCTGACTCCGATGCCGATAGCGAACGGGGACTTCATTGGTCCGTATGAGATCCTCGGCTGGCTCGGCGCCGGCGGCATGGGGGTGGTCTATCGTGCGCGTGATTCGCGGCTGGCACGCGAAGTTGCGATTAAGCTGATCCCCGAGGCGGCCGCCATAGACCCCGGTCGGGTCCATCGCTTCGAACAGGAAGCACGCGCCGCGGGCCAACTCAGTCACCCGAACATCCTGGCCGTCTACGACGTGGGCACGCACAGCGGCGCGCCCTACATCGTCTCAGAGCTGCTCGAAGGGGCGCCGCTCCGGAACCTGCTCTCGGCGGGCGCGTTGACGCCGCGTAGGGCGGTCGACTACGCGCGGCAGACGGCCGAAGGTCTCGCGGCCGCGCACGACAAGGCAATCGTCCACCGTGATGTGAAACCGGACAACCTGTTCATCACTCACGAAGGCAGAGTGAAGATCCTGGACTTCGGCATCGCCAAGCTCACAGGCGCCGACGAGGAGCCTGGCCGCACCGGCTCGCCGACGGACACGGCTCCGGGGATGGTGGTGGGCACGGTGGGCTACATGTCGCCGGAACAGGTCCGCGGCGAACCCGTGGATTCCCGCTCCGACATCTTCAATTGCGGAACAGTCCTCTACGAGATGCTCACCGGGCGTCCGGCGTTCGCCCGCGGCACGGCGGCCGAGGTCATGGCGGCGATCCTCAAGGAAGATCCGACCGGGCCGCTTCCCGCAGCCGTACCGCCCGCGCTCGAGCGCATCGTATCGCGTTGCCTGGAGAAGGCGCCGCAGGCCCGTTTCCAGTCGGCGCGCGACCTGGCCTTCGGCCTCGATGTGCTGACTGGGACGACCCCCATCGCAGCGGTCGACGCGGTCAGTGCCCATCGGCGGGCTTGGTGGCGCCAACCGCTCGCGCCATGGGCCGTGGCCGCCGCTCTGGCAGTGGGGCTGGCGCTGGCGGTGTGGCGATGGGCAGCTCTCGGAAGCACGTCGCTCTCCACACCCCTGCACATCAGCGCCGAGCTGGGGACTGACGCGACGCTGGCGCCCCTAAACGTTCAGTTCGGAGGGGCTGCGACGATTTCGCCAGACGGTAGGACCCTGACCTTCGTCGCGCAGCGGGCCGACGACGAACGGCCGAAGCTGTACGTCCGGCGGCTCGATCAGCTGCAGGCATTGCCACTTGCTGGAACCGATGACGCGCTCGCGCCGTTCTTTTCCCCGGATGGGCAATGGATCGGTTTCTTCGCCGACGGCAAGCTGAAGAAGATCGCGATCACGGGCGGCGCCGCCATCGTCCTGGCGGACGCGCCGAGCGCACGGGGCGGCGCGTGGAGCGATGACAACACCATCGTGTTCTCGCCGCACCAGCTGGCGGGCACGCGCTTGCTCCGTGTGTCGTCAGACGGCGGCGATGCCAGGGCGATCACCACGCTCGCCGAGGGCGAGGCCATCCACCTCTGGCCGCAGGTGCTGCCCGGCGGCACGGCGTTGCTCTACACGAGCGCCAGCGCCCCGGGCGCCTACGACGAGGCCAACATCGTCCTCCATCAACTGCCCAGCGGCACGCGCAAGGTCCTGCAGCGCGGTGCGTATCACGGGCGGTACTTGCCGAGCGGACATTTGGTCTACATCCACGACGGCAGGCTGTTCGCCGTGCCCTTCGATCTCGACCGCCAGGAGGTGACGGGGTTGCCGGTGCCGATCCTCGAAGGCGTGGCGTCGAATTCGATCACGGGCGGCGCGCAGTTTGCGGTGTCGGCCAGCGGCACGGCCGTGTATCTTCCGGGCCCCACGGTCGGAGGCGGCACGCCGCTCCACTGGATGGGCCCAGACGGAAAGACGACACCGCTCCGGCCGACCTCCGCCAGCTGGACTAATGTTTTCTTCGCGCCCGATGGCCAACGGCTCGCCATGGACATCAGTGAAGGCGGCTCCGCCGATATCTGGCTGTTCGAGTGGGCGCGTGGTGGGTTGACGCGCCTGACACTCGACCCCGCCGAGGACCGGCAGCCAGTGTGGGCTCCGAATGGGGAAAGCATCGCGTTCGCGTCGAACCGCGCGGACAACGCGATGATGAACCTGTACTGGCAGCGGACCGACGGCACAGCCAAGGTCGAGCGCCTGACGATCAGCACGAACCACCATTACCCGACGTCGTGGCATCCAAGCGGCAGGTATCTGTTGTTCGTGGAGGAGTCTAGGCCCTTGAACGTGGACGTGATGGTGTTACCACTGGAAGCAGACGGCTCCGGTTGGAGGGTCGGCAAGCCCTGGGCGTTGCTGAACGGCCCGTCCATCGAGAGCGGCGCCGTATTTTCACCAGACGGACGATGGATCGCCTATTCATCGAACGAGTCGGGGCGCCCTGAGGTCTATGTGCAGCCGTTTCCAGGGCCGGGTGCCAAGAGGCTCATCTCCACTGGCGGCGGAATCTCGCCGACCTGGTCGCGCAGCAAGCAGGAGCTCTTCTACGGCGTCAACGGCCGCATCATGGTGGCGGCCTTCACGGTGGCTGCGGACACGTTCCACTCCGAACCGCCCAGGCTCTGGGCGGAGGGGCGGTACCAGACACGCGGCAGCCGCCGCATGTTCGACCTGCACCCCGACGGTGAGCGCATGGCGCTCGCCCCGGCGCCGCGCACGCCGGGCCGCTCAAACCCCGACAGTGTCGTCTTTGTTTTCAACTTCTTCGACGAGTTGAGACGCATTCCGAGCGCCACTTCGCGATAGCTGGAGCTGGCACGAACCTCACGGCGTCGGCCGCGGGCGGGATCTGCGGCGCTTCGTCCACCCCGACCGCGGGAGTGTCACCCGTCTCCGAGCGGCGGCTCTGGAATGGGGTACTCGGGTGGATCGCCACCCGGCCTATGCGGCCCGAGCGGGCCTGTAGTCCTGCTCTGCGAGAGGCGGCTCGCCAAGCTCCCCAAGGAGCTGGTTGAGGCGATCAAGTGGAACCGCCTGCGGCGCGGTGATCTCGACGCCCAACGGTTTGCCTGACGCGGAGTAATCGACGATCAGCAGCCCGTCCGGCGATGCCACGGTCCGCGCGCTCTTCTCGCCGGTTGAGTGCGACAGGTGCAGGTACGCCGCAAATGTCCGGCCCTTCCGATAGGTCACCTGCAGCGAGCGCTCTGTCATTGGGATACCTCGTAGACGGTCACGATGATGGCCAAGGTGCCCACTCACAAGTACCGGTGCTCGCGCAGGAATACGGTCCATGCCTCTTCGGCCGCTGCAGCCAAATCGAGCACATCAATCTTCTCGCCGTCCGAGAGCACAACGAGTCTGCCGTCCCGCCCGAATCAGCCCATGCCCCCGGGGCATACTCGCGAGCGAACGAGAGCTGGCGTCCGGAGCGTGGAGGGTGTGTCAGATCAAAATGCTTCGCAATGTTGGCGATGTCCGAGGTGAGTCGCAGCGGGCTGGACTTTGTGAAGAGGTCGTCTAAATCAGCCTGGACCGACGGAGCGTCGCGCAGGAGCCAATCGCGAAGGTGGTAGCTCACTGTGAAGAAAGCGAGCACGAAATCGAACAGCCCTTCCAGGTCGTTGGGATCCAGCTCCGACAGCCGGCCTCTCCATCGTCGTAGCCCTTCGTACTGGCCACGCCATCCTGGTGAGCGCTCCCAACTCCACGGCAATTCTCTGGGTTGAACTGACGCCATACTGATCGGGCGTGCCCCTGCCGGTCTCAGCTCGCTTGTATAGCCTGGCTCAGTCGACGCTTTCGGCGCTTCTCACGCGAGCGTCAGCCAGCCGCACGAAGCGACTCTAAGTGCAATTCGCTGACGATTCGCTCGACGCTATCGGAATCGCCCTGCTCGAGAAGATCTCTGAGATCATCAGAGGTCCTGATCGTCCGAAACTGCTTCGTCGGCGCGACGTACACCACGACAGGCTTGTGATCGCGTGACAAGTTAACGACATTGTTGACGGTGCCCTTGCTCTTGCCGTCCCAGAGCATGAGCCCGTACTCCGCCGTCTCGGCCATCGCGCGGTCCTTGAGGGAGTAGTAGTCGAAGCCCTTGGCGCCGCGCGGGGCGGCGACCTCGTGCGTTGGCCAGTTCCCAACGTTGTTCCGGCAGTGATCCTTCATGCAGTGAACGAGGACGTTCGGGTACGATTTGTCGGCAAGGTACCGCTGGACCGCCTTGTCGGCGCCGTGGGCGTCACCGACGAGGATCTGAAAACCCCTCTCGATCATCGTGTCGAGACGGCTCCTGACCTCGGCGGGAAGCCTGGAAATCTGTCGTGAACCGGCGACGAACACGATGGATGGATGGCTCATTTCGTTCTGGTCATTACGAGCGCTCGGACCTCGGTCGCGCCCATTTGCCCCAGCACTTCGGCGACGCGTCTCAGCGTACTACCAGTCTCCCACAGGTCGTCGATCAGCAGAACCCGCCGCCCCTGGACAGCATCGGTACCTGCCTGAATAGCCGCAGACAGCAGAGGCGCGCGTTCATGCAGCGGTACGTTCTTCATCTGCGGTGTCGCGGTGGCCTTGACCGCTGCAGCGGGAGCCGCCGGGACCCCGAGCGCCGCCGCTATTCCTGAAGCGATCAACACTGCGGGCTGCATCGTCCGGTGCAACGATGGCGGCGATGACACAACGCAGTCGATGCCGCCATTCCAATGCTCATTTACGAAGGCAACGGCGGTGTCGACGATGTCGTTCAGCGGTCCGTTTCGGTACTTCAGCTGATACACCAGTTCGCCCAGGGCGGAGCGGGTTGTCTCGAACTGCATGTGCTCGCCGAAATAGCCGATCGGCACGCTGGAGATCACGTGGCGATCCAGGACGAACCCCTCGATCCACGGTCCGTCGATCGACACCGGATGGACCTCCACAACTGCCATTCGCCCTCCATTGGTCCACGTCTTTCACCGGGGAACCACTACGAGCATGGTAGCCGCCAGAGTCAGGGTGTCCAGGGGGAACACCGGGGGGGGAACACCCCTTCCGCGCGAGGTGTTCCCCCTTGGATCGCTGCGTCGGGGATTCGTCCTGCCCAACGAAGGCGACTCGCGCACCTACGAGCGCACAGGGCAACTGCCGGTCGTCGTGCAGGTTACACGCCGTAGTCGTCGGGCGGCGCTCTGTGCCGCCCGCCTGGTGGCGCCATCGCCGGAGCGGTCGCTAACAGCAATCCCGTGGCGTGAGCGACCACCCGAAATGGCCGCTTGGTCTGCCAAGCCTGCGGCCACGGACGTGGTCGCTCACACCACGCTGAAAGAGAGTTGGCGCCGCGTGTGAGCGCGGTCGATCCGCTTGCAGACGGCGAAGAATCCAGCTCGTGATCTGAGTAAAGAACTTGATGACTCCTGGGCCGTCCTTTTACAGTGGTCCCAGCATCCGGATTGGAATGGCTGACGCCGCGAGGGGAGCCGCGACAAAACGCGGTGGTTGGCGTCGAAGACCGGAGCGTGAATGACGACCACTCTGCGGGAACACACCTGTCAGCATCAACGAAGTCTCGTGGTCGGATCCGTCACGGGGCCAGCCACTTCCAGTGAATGGCCGGCGCGTTCCTGAGGACGGCGATTTGTGCCGGCCGTTGATCGGCGCTCGCAGTCCCAGCTGCCAATGGGGGCGTGAGCAACCCCCCGGTTTGGAGAGGGTGCCGACCCCAGCCCCGGCCCGGAGGGTTGCTCACGCCCCGATGTCCGTGCCGGAATGCTCGCGGGTTCTCGCGTTGATCAGCGCGCCGAATGCACGCGTGTTGTCACGTGCGAACGCGCAGCAGATCCCTCGCGAAACGCGCCGTACTATTTCTCGACTATGTTCGCCAGATCGGCCATCACATGACCAGGATCGAGCTGTGCTCGGCGTCGTCAAGACGCAGGCGACATTGTGCTTCCTCAGACTACACGTCTGAAATTCCTGGGATTTTAGGTGTTCGATGGTCGTGATCCCGTTTTACCAGGCGGCGCTCCCGGAGTGCACGGAGCGTGTCGCGCAGATCCTTCGACTCGAGGGCGGTTGGATCGACCCACCACATGCTGCCGGAAACGATTTGTGTGCCGGGGATGATCCCGCGCTTGAGCAGCAGGCCGGCATAGGCGGGGCTGATCCCGAGGTGCCGTGCGGCGCTTTTCGCGGTGAGCCAGGCGGGCTGCGTGGCATCACAGGCAGGGAGATCGAGCCGATGGCGCAGCTCACGCACCCGCATGCGCGTCCAGTGATTACCGGCGCCGGTGCGCCAGCCGAGAAGGTTCAGCTGCGCGGCGATTGCATCATCGCCCCAGCGGCCGGCCATGCGCCGCACCAGCGCGATCGCCTCCGTTCCGGTACATCGTTTGGTGCGACCGCTCCACGGCGTCGCGACCCGCAGCTCCGAATGGCGGCCACCCTGCCAATGAATCACGAGGACGATCTCGCGCGAGGCGTCATCGGTGTCCACGATGATTTCGTGAATCAGAATCCGGACAATGCGTTGCTTGAGCCGCATGTCGGTCGTCGGGTCATCCCAGAGCGCCGGGACATCCTGAGCGAGCGCACGGAGCGTGCGTTCATCGATCTGCTGCTGTGGGACGGTGCGGGCATCGAAGGTGGCGAGGCGACCTTCCAGCTCGCGTACCCGTTCGAGCGCCGTGTTCCACCGCCCCTCCAGTTCGGCCGCAACCAGGCGCTTGTCGGGATCCACGCGCTCATAGCGGCGGGCGGCGAGCTGCGCGTCATAGCGCGCGTGTTCGATCTCGAGCTCCAGGGCCTGTCGCTGTTCACGATGCCGCTCATCCGCGCGCTGTGCCGCGGCGATCGCGGCGTCAATCGCTTGCGGCGCGATGGCCTGCAGGATCTGCTGACCCACCGCCTCTTCGACGGCGTTGCCGGAGCAGGACACGCAGACCGCGCTGCCCGTCTGGTGATAGCGCCGCGCACAGCGGAAGTACGGCGAGGCGCTGTCGCGTCCGCCGTAACTGATCTGGAGCGTGTAGCCGCAGCGACGACAGCGCAGGAGGCCGGCCAAGAGACTCCGGCCCCCACGCGCCGACTTGCGCGCGCCCGGCTTCATATACGCGTTGGCTTCGATCATCGACAGATGGCGGCGATAGGTCGCCCAATCAAGGTACCCCGGATGATGGTCCGGAATCACGACCTGCCACTGATCGACCGCCAAGTCGTGCCCCGCGGTCCGTCGGATCCGACCGTCGACAATCGTCGTGCGACTCTCGCTCTTGCCGTACACGTAGGCGCCGGCGAGAAAGGGGCTCGTGACGATGGCATGCACGCGGGTGTAATTCGGAGACGCCCATTCCGTGTAGCGTCCATGCTTGCCGCCCCGCGTGACGGGGACCGACAGGCGCTCGCGGCGCAGCCGCAGCAGCACGCGTGACAGCTCGTGCGCCATCACGCCCGCGACTTCCGCTTCTTCGGCCGCCGCGTCGAACATGCCGCGTTGCACGAACCCAGCTTGGGAGGACCAACCCGAATCGAGGTCCCGATCAGATCGGTCCGCCCGGCAGCGCGAACGCGTTGATGTCTTTCAGGTTCACCGGCGTGAACAATCGCCTCACTCGCACCGGAGCGCCACATTGGGATCGACCGCCGCGGCGCGGCGGGCGGGCAGGTAGCAGGCGAAAAACGCGGCGCCGACTAACGGAATTGGCGTCACGACCAGGATCCAGGGATCGACGATGGCGACGTCGAGCTCGAGGTACGCGCGCGCGATCGCCCGGCCGACGAGGCCGATCGACAAACCGAACAGGAGCCCGTCGAGCACGGGACGATACCCGTCCAGCAGCACCATGCGCTTGATCTGGCTGGAGGTGGCGCCGAACGACATCCGCACGCCGATCTCGCGCGTGCGATTGGCGATGACGTTCGACTGGATGCCGTAGAGGCCCGCCATCGCGAGAAGGAGCGTGATCGCGCCGAGGCCGATCGCCGTGAGGCCGAACCCGCGCATGACCTGGAACGGTCCGGCGAGCACCGTGCGTCCCGTCCCGATCCTGTCGATCGCGACGTCCGGATCCGCGCGCCGGATCGCCTCGCGCATCGCGCCCACGGCGGTCGGCACCGATCCGGATGCGCGCGTGACGACCGTGACGAGCGGCTGATAGTACTGCTCGAACGGCGCGTAGGCGAGCGGCCGCGGATCCGCGAAGAGGCTGCCCACGTCCGTGTTGGCCGCGATGCCGACGATGGTGGCCGTCGCGCGCGCGGCCGGCTGGCCGGCGAGCGCGACCTGCCGTCCGACGGCGTCGGCGGTTCCAAAAATCTGCCGCGCGGTGAACTCGCTGACGATGAGGACGCGCGGCGCGCCCGGCCCATCGCGATCGTCGAAGCCGCGTCCGCGAAGGATCTCGACTCCGAGCGTCCGGAAGATCGACGGCGTCGCGGCGACCGCGGTGACCATGCGCGGCGGCGTGTCCGCCGCGCCGGCCTGTTCCGCCGGCGCCATCGAGAGACGCAGCGCGCTCGACACGCCGAAGGGCAGTCCGCCCGTGAGCGACGCCGATTCGATCGACGGATGGCCGCGCAATTCGCCGAGCAGACGATCGAGCGTCCGCCGCGCGCGCGCCTCGCTCCACTCAGGCCCGTCGAGATTGAGGACCGCGACCCCGATCCGATCCAGATCGACGCCGGAGTCGTGCCGCGCTTCCGCGATCGAGTACTTCACGAACATCGTCGCGATGATGAAGAACCCGGCCGCGATCGCGACCTGCCACCGCAGCAGGGCGCGCTGGCGCCGGCGGCGCGGCGGCCCGGGGGTCGATCCGGCGGCGAGCGCGCCGCGCACGTCGATCGTGCGCGTCAGCTGGATCGCCGGCTCGAGGCCGAAGACGACCAGCGCCACGAGGAGTGACGACACGGCGACGCCCAACGCCGTCACGTTCAGCACCGGATGAAACGACAGCGTCGTCCGTCCGCCGAACGGCATCGCGAGGCTGATTTCGGTGTCTATCGCGGCGCGCAGCAGCTCGAACACGACGTAGGACGCGATCGCCCCGCCCGCCGCGAGAATCACGCTCTCGAGGCACTGCTCCCGCACCAGCCGCCACCTCGACGCGCCGAGCGCGCGGCGCACCGCGATCTCGCGCAGCCGTGTCGTCCCTCGAGCGAGCACGAGGTTGCCGAGGTTCGTGCAGGCGACCACCAGCACCAGCCCGACGAGCGCGACGAGCGTCATCCCGAACCGGCGCACGGCCGTGTCCTCGTCGTCCGCGATCTCGGCCATCGTCTTTGCCCGCCATGGCCGATCCGTGGCGGTGGGGCTCTTCCCCGGGTACCGCGGTGGAAACGACTGGTCGAGGCGCGCGGCGATCGTCCGCACCTCCGACGACGCCGCGGCGATCGTCACTGTTGAAGCCAGGCGGCCGAAGATCGTGAGCTGCCGGCTCTCGCGCCCCCCGTCTGATTGGGTGCCGAGCGGAATCCAGAACTGCGTGCTGGCAAGCCATCCGCGCGGACCTGTGAACGTGGGCGGCGCGACGCCGATCACCTCGTATCGCTGGCTGGAGATCGTCACGACAGTGCCGACGACGCGGGGATCGGACGCGAAGGTTCGCCGCCAGAGCGCGTCGCCCAGCATCACCACGCGCGCGGCGCCGTCATCGTCGGCCGGCTGAATCGCGCGTCCGCGCGCGGCGCTCACGCCGAGCGTCGCGAAGTACGAGCCGCTGACGGCCTCGCCCATCAGCATCTGTGTCGCGGAAGGCAGAGCCACGCGCCGAATGAGCGTCGCCGACGCGGCCATGTGGGAGAACGATGTCTGCGCCGCTCGCAGATCGTGGAAGTCCGGCGCCGACACCGTGCCTGCGAGCAGCCGTCCGCTGTAGGGCGTTGCGACGATGGCGACCCGACCGGGCTCTCGGACGCCGAGGCCGCGCAGAAGGACCGAGTCGACGATGGAATACACCGCCGT
>Ga0247825_10002189_pt1 | contig 12952 bp, 13 predicted proteins | sample 13C_Vanillin_Day_FD_194413 | JGI IMG/M metagenome (GOLD analysis project Ga0247825, IMG submission 194413) | Soil microbial communities from agricultural site in Penn Yan, New York, United States - 13C_Vanillin_Day48 | ecosystem: Environmental > Terrestrial > Soil > Agricultural land | place...
TATCTCCTGAAGCCGTTCACGTTCGCGGCGTTCCGCGACAAACTCGAGCGGTACCGGGAATTCCGCGACGCCCTGCCTGCCGGAAGCAACGCACTGAGTCAGCACGACATCGATCGGGCGATGTCCGCGCTACGCACCTCCGACGAGCGCGCTGCATCCCCGAAAGGCGTTGCACCACAGACGCTCGACCACGTTTCGGCGTGCGTCCGTGACGCTGCCGGACCGCTGACGGCGGCCGAGGTGGCGGCCAGCATCGGGGTCTCCCGGGTGACGGCCTGGCGGTATCTCGAACGTCTCGCCGACGACGGGGTGCTCACCCGGCACACCGAGTACGGCAGGGCCGGCCGTCCGCAGATCCGGTACGAGCTGCGCTGAAGTACGAACCGGGGTTGTGACCTAGATCACATCGGTGGACGATTGTAGAGGAGTCACCTCCGGCTCGCAGTAACTCAGTCAAGGACCTTCACAATGTCTAGCAGAATTGCCACCACACTCGCCGCAATCGCATTGACCCTGTCGCTCGGTACTCTGGCTGCTCCCGCAGCTGTCGCGGCGCCGGCCGCGCCGTCACCGACCCCGGCAGTCGGTTCGATCGCCGTCTGCCTTAACCTGCCACTGGGGTCGGCCAGCATCAGTTTCTGCATCTGAGCAGTGCGGGGGGCGAACTCGAACGCTACATCTGTGCATGTCTCGTAGCGTCCGTCGACGCCGTCGTGCCCTGGGCCCGCCAGACCGGTGCGAACCTGCGTTCGAATCGTCAGTCCCGCTGCTCGTCGCCGGGCCGGTGATCGACGGACGCGCCCGATCGGGGGCGAGTCCACGCGTGCCGCGTCCGCTGCTCGAAATCCATCGCCATATCGAGCAATTGGTCCTCCGCGCGGTGTCGCCCGACCAGCTGGATCCCCAGTGGTGTCCCCGCTTCGCTGAAGCCCGCCGGTAGAGAGATGACCGGGTGGCCGGTCACGGTGACGTGGCACGCGGACTCCATCCAGCCGAGGTAATCCGGTTGCTGTACGCCACACACCGAGGCGGGATACTGCAGGTCGACGTCGAACGCCGGGAGGGGCGACACCGGGAGAAGCAGACCGTCGTACGTTTCCAGAAACTCTCGCATGCGATGGAAGAGTTCCGTCCTGAGCCGCGCAGCGCGACCGACGTCTCGACCGGAGAGTCGTCGCCCGGCAAGCATGTTCTCATACAGGCTGGGCCGAACCCACTCCCGATTCGCGTCGAACAGATCACCCAGCGCAGCTTCGAACTGCCACGCACGCAGAGTCCTGAAGCACTCGCCCGCGCCGTCGAAGCTGATGCATGCTTCCTCGACGATCGCGCCTGCCTCCCGGCACGTGTGCGCAGCGCGTTCGACGACTCGGCGAACCTCCGGGTCCACCGGAATGGTTCCGCCAAGATCGACGGAAAATGCGATTCTTCGACCTCGAAGGCCGTCTGCGGCGACAGTTGCAAATCGGGATCCGGGCTCCTCCAGGCTGAGGGGAGACCGGCCATCCGGACCGGCCATCACCGACAGCAGCAGCGCAACGTCGTCGACGCAGCGTGCCATCGGCCCTTGAACGGACAGCCCGCACCAGCCGTCGGACGCAGGGTAGGTGGGCACCCGCCCGGCACTCGGGCGTAATCCGACGACATTGCAGTACCCAGCCGGGAGTCGAAGCGACCCGCCCATGTCGTTGCCGTCCGCGATGGGGTGCATGCCGGCGGCGAGAGCTGCGGCAGCACCTCCCGATGAACCGCCCGCGGTCACGGCGAGGTCGTAGGGATTGCGCGTCGCACCGAAAAGGTCGTTGAAGGTATGACCACCTGCGACGAACTCGGGAACATTGGTCTTGCCCAGCGTGACGACGCCCGCGGCCTTCATCCGTTCCACGACGAGATCGTCGAGTTCGGGCACGTAGTGCTCGTGGATCCGGGAACCGAAGGTTGTCCGGACTCCCATGGTGAGGTGGTTATCTTTGTGGGCGACGGGAATTCCGTGGAGCGGGCCGTCCCACCCGCCGGATGCAAACCGTTGATCGGCGGCTGCCGCCTGCTCCATCGCAGCTTCCGGAAGGTACGTCACGATGGCGTTGACGTCGGGGTTGACCTCATCGATGCGCTCGAGATGCGCCGACACGGTTTCTCGCGCCGAGAGCTCTCCTGCACGCATCAGCTGAGACAGCTCCGTCGCGCTGCGGTAGTACAGCGGCTCCGCCATGGACGACCTTCCTTCGTGAATGGACATGCATCGGGTGTTGTGAGTATCGGGACGATCGGCCGGACGGAGCCGCGAGTTCGTCCGCCCCGGAGTCAGCAGTAGCCGTACCGAAGACGATCATCGTCTGCGACGACACTCTCGCCACTCGGCCTCGGAATCCGCAGATTCTGCATCAAGACGTACGCGTCCCGGGGCAGCTGCCCACCGGCGCCCTGCTGGTCCGGAAGTTCGAACCACAACTGCAGACTTCCCTGCTCCACGATCAACTGATACGCCCTGCTTCGATCCGGAGCAGGCGAATTCCGATCACTCCGATCGACGAAACCTGCGTTCCGCGCGGCATCGCGGGAGGGGAGGTACCGCGCGATCCGAGGACCTCGAGCCCATCCGGGCAGATCGTCGCGGTCCAGTTCGTCTGCGATCATCGCGGCGATCCTGCCCGTCGATGGTCGCACCGCTGGTGCGCCAACCGGTCGCAGCCGGTCCTCGAGATTGTCCGCCGTGACACGCAGAACCCACGCTGTCCCGATCCTGGTCGGCGTGTGCAATCGAAATCCTGGCCAATCCGAATGGGCGATCGACTGCAGCACCGTGCGGCCGTCGCATCCCAGCCGGGTCAGCGACCTTCGTGAATAGGCAATCCCGCGTGCCACCGGATCGCTCAGACCCAGCTCGCTGAGCAGGGAGAAGGCACGTCCCGGGGCCGCTCCGCCGTATCCGACCTCGACGTCGTCGATCGCGACGACGTCGCCATTGCTCATGTCCCACAACATGTGGGGCACGACCAGAGATCCCGCCGAATTGGTGGGGAACCTTCTCGGATCACAACCGGACGACCAGAAGACGTCGCTTGCAGCGAATCCCGCGACGATGCGAGTGACTCGTGCGTCGAGCTTCTCGACGTGGCGCAGGGCGTTGGCGGGCCGCGCCCAGATCATTCACCCCACCGGCTTCCCGCTGACGTCAGCCAATCGCCTGCTCCCAGATCCAGCAAGGCGTTGTGCGCAGCCACGAACGGCTCTATGGGAAGCCTCGTGATTCCCGCGCCGACCTGTCCGATCCCCGCATCTCGGTGAGCGAATCCGTTGTTGACCACCGGGGAAATTCCCGTACGTGCTACCGCTTCGACGTCGATTCCCATCGGTGTGCCCCGGAAGCCCTCGCCGGGAATCAGGAACCGACTACTACCCCCTCGGGTGATCTGACGCATCTCGGACACATAGTCCTGGAGCACGCTGGGGCTTCCCCCGATATAGGAACTGATGGCGGGGGCCGCCGACAGAGCGAAGGCGCCGAGCCCGATCACCTCGGTCACGAGCGAATCACCCATCATCGGGCAGGCATCGTCGACGGTATAGCCCTCGAACAGCTTCGGATCTCCTACGGGCGCGGATGCCGTGATCCACGAGTCGAGGCCACTGACGCGAATCCCCATCCGCCGACCGTTTCCCGCGATCGCTGTCACCAACCCCCGGGTTCCACAGCGGTGGGCGGCATCCGCGACGAGCTTCGCTGCCGCCATCGAGAAAGACAGAAAGGTGTGGGGATTGCCGGCGAGGAAATCGAGGATTGCCGCGGCGGTCCCCGAGTCCGGGGCGTGCTCGACCACGGCGGGCGCGAGCCTGACGGTCAGCGCCGCCGTCGACGCCACGTTCCGATTGTGGCATTCGTCGCCGCGCCGAAGGCCTTCCGACTGCAGTGCGGTGATATCGATACCGTCCCCCGCCCGCAACGCGTCGTCGAGAACCGGCGTCAGGACGGTACTCATCCACCGCAGCCGCTCGAGCACAGCGGCATCGTTGGCACCGAACCGGAGTGCTCGACCCAGCCCTTCGTTCAACGGCGCGAACGCGTTGTGCCCGTCGTCTCCCTCCACCACCACCACCGGAGTGCTGGGAGAAATGACGCCTGCCATCGCCCCGACAGCGGATGCCGAGTGACACGGCCGCAGATCGATCTTCCCCGCGTCGAACAGTTCACCGGCGGCCGCGAGATCGGGAGCCTCACCCTCGAGCACCAGTGCCCCGAGAATCGCACCTCTCATCGGACCCACTACCTCGCCGGGCTCCACCTGCGGGCCGGCGTGCAGGTACGAGCGGCGATCCACCGTGTCGATGACATCTCCCGCCCGTCTGACACCGACCGCGGTCGCGGACGTGGTGTCCAGTACCGCCCAACCATCCCTTACAGTCATGACAACTCCATCGAAAGTCGGATAGGACGTGTCCGGCCGGCTGGAAGAAGCGGGCCACGGACGACATCTCCGGATTGTTGCGGGCAGCGGTACCGATCGGCCCGCTCGGCAATCCCAAAGATACCGAGGCACAGCCGATTTAGCGAGATCATGCTGGTCACGTCTTGCCGATGAGAGGTATCATTTCGACTGATGATCGACCGCCGGCGACGTCCGGAGAGGTGACGAGAGATGCGAATGAAACTGAACCGAATTGATCTGAACCTTCTCGTCGGCCTGGACGCCCTCCTGTCGGAGAGGAGCGTCTCTCGCGCTGCGAAGCAACTCTCGGTCGGGCAACCGGCGATGAGTGGCACATTGTCGCGATTGCGAAAACTCTTCGACGATCCCCTGCTCGTCCGCGACGGGTCGTCGATGACGCTGACACCGCTCGCGGAGTCCCTCACGTACCTGGTCCACGACATACTCGGATCGATCGAGACGCTGGTGACCGTGCGTGCACCGTTCGACGCGGCGAGTGACACCCGCACGTTCACCATCCACGCGAGTGACTATGTCACGCTCGTCCTACTCCGCTCGTTCGTCAGGGCTGCCACCGGCGAAGCGCCGAACGTGCGGATCAATATCGCTCCGCCACAAACGAATTACTTCGATCCGCTTCGCGAGGCGCGGGCTGATCTCGTGATCATCCCACGCGAGATCGTGGGACACGTCGGAACCGCTTACGTCAGCGCCCCCCTCTTCACGGACCGGCACGTCTGCGTGGTCGCCGCGGACCATCCCGTTGTGGGCGAGACGATGTCGCGGGAGCAGTTCAGCGCGTTTCCGCACCTGTCCGCCACCGGCGGAATCCCGCCGTCCTTCGCCGAGACCCAGTTCGACGAAATCTCATTGCCCTTTCGCATCGAAGCGTCGACGACCAGTTACGTCGCCGCCCCATTCCTGCTGGAAGGAACGGAGATGGTGGCGGTGCTGTACGAGCGCCTGGCGCGAGCACTTCACCGCAGCGCCGGCATTCGACTGCTCGAGCCGCCGGTTTCGTTGGCCCCGATCACCGAGATGATGTACTGGCATCCGCGCCATTCCGACGATCCCGGTCACCGATGGCTTCGCCACGGCATTCGCCGGCTGGCCGAGCAACTGTGACGGTAATGCAGCGAATAACTTACCGGCCGCCAGGTTCCGGGTACTCACGACATTTGTCCGGGAAAGTATATCGCCGGCGTCCGGCCCCGAATATGCGGTCTCCGTGGACGCCGCCCATTCAATATTCCTTTTCCGGATGGATTCGATATCCTCCGGAGACACCGCGCTCAGTCCGGTCGGAATCCGACTTCCGACCGCCCACCGTCCCGACACGATCTCGCCCTCGAACCGGTCGACGACCTGGTCGACCCCTTACGGACTACCGGCTTCAATTCTTCGCCCCTTTCCTCGCGTACAGCGCCGCGCTTCATGGGGATAATTCACGAGGTCGAATAATCCCTGTCTGGTTGAACCGGAATCCATTTCGAAAACGGGCCGTGGTATATTTTGGGCGTGAGCAGCGCGCACGAGCCCGAGAAAAAGTCCGAGATTTCCACGATGCAGAGCATGGATCGTGGAATGCACATGCTCGAATTGCTCGCGGAACAGCCGATGCGCGCGAAAGAACTAGCCGAAGCCACCGGAGCGAAATGGGCAACTGCGCACCGCACACTGACCTACCTTCGTGACAAGGGCTTCGTCAGGCGCGACGACACAACCGGACTGCACTACGTCGGTCGCCGGATGTTCGCCATCGGCTCCGCCTACCTCGGCGATCATCCCCTTTTCACGACGAGCGAACCGTTGATGCGGACGGCCGCCGACCGGATCAACGGATTCGTTCAGATCGCCGAGCGTGACGGGCATTCGTCGGTGGCCATTGCCAGCGTCGAGCCCCGCATTCCCGTTCCCACCCTGTCCTATGCGAATACGTACCGCGCCTATCCCCTCCACACGGGAGCCCGCGGATTGGTGCTGCTCGCATACTGCCCCGACGAGTTCATCGACACCTATGTCCAGGAGCCGCTGCGTTCGTTCACCGAGTACACGATCACGGAACCCGCCGAGTTGCGGGCCAAGCTGAAGCAGATCGTGGCCGATGGCTACGCCACCAGCGACCGGGATGTCACCACTGCTACATGTGGGATTGCAGCGCCGATCCGGAACGCCGCAGGCGAGGTGACGGCATCGGTATCGATCGCCAATTACCGCGAACAGATGCCGCCGCGGGATCTCGTTCTTCACGAGGTCCTCGGACTCGCCCAATCGCTTTCCCAGCTGATGGGCTGGCGAAACCGGTAGGTCTTCTCCTCGGCGCCGAGGAGAAGGCCTACCGGCAGCCTCTAGCTCTTGACGGCAATCGCCTCGAACTCGATCAGCATCCGGGGATCCACGAGACCGGCTACGTACACGAACGTCGACGGCGGACGGTTCGGAATCCACTTGTCGCGGACAGTACGAATCTCCGGGAGGGACTCCGGGTCGGTCAGGTACCCGGTGATCTTGACGATGCGGTCCATCGAACTGCCCGCAGCCTGCAGGGCACGCTCGAGGTTCGCGAACGCCCGGTCCGCCTGTGCCCCAGCCGAGAGGTCCTCACCGATGTCACCGGACTCGTCGTGCGGCACCGCTCCCGAGGTGAACACCAGATTCCCGGCTTCCGCTGCCCAGTGCCAGGCGGCATCGGCCTGCAGGCCGGGAACGGTCACGTACTTCACATCTTCGCCGACAGTGGTCATTGGTCAGTCCTCGTCGACGATGGCGACGGCCCGGACGAATCCGGCTGTGCCGCCGGCGATCTTGATGGGCAGCGCGATGACCTTGAAACCGTGCGGGGGCAGCTGGTCGAGGTTGGCGAGCTTCTCGATGTGCGCGTATTCGATTTCGAGGCCGAGGAGGTGGCAGGGCCACAGGTACTTCGGGTCTTTGCCGTGCTTGTGGTAGTCGGCGGCCCATGCGGCGTACGGACGGTCGTAGCTCCAGGCGTCCGTTCCCACGACCGTCACGCCCTGTTCGAGGATCCATTTGAGCGCCTCACGGCTGGGTCCGCCACCACGGGTGGTGTACTCCGGCTTCCCCCAGTACTTGTCGTTTCCGGTCATCGTGAGGACGATGTCGCCCGGCTTGATGGTGTAGTTCATGTCCTTCAGCTTCTGCTGAATTTCCTCGAGGGAGACCTCCGCGCCGTCTTCGGCATCACTGATATCGATGACGACTCCGTCACCCATGCATCGCTCGATGGGCCACTCTTCGATGGTCTTCGGCTTCGACCCGTCCGCCATCACCGGGCCGAAGTGCCACGGTGCGTCCATGTGCGTGCCGGTGTGCGAGTTCATGTCGATATGTTCGACCGCGAACGCGGCACCGGGCGTGGGCCAGTGATTCGGGTCGATGTCGTAGTTTTCCTGGTTCCATTCGGCGCCGAGCGAGTGCGGCTCGAAGATGACGCCTTTGCCCTCGAGGGTGGGGTCACCGTCGGTGACCATGGAGATGTCGATGATTCTGCTCATCTGCTTACTTCCTCATTTCTTTCGGTCGGTCGCACTCTGGATCTCACAGCGCGACAGGGGATGTGGTAGGTGCACAGTCAGCCGACTGTGAGTTTGCGGTCTTCGTCGACCGGCTCGGCGGCTCGCTTCCTGCCCAGCAGACCCACGAGGGCGGTGAGCACCGAGATCGCCGCGACAGCAATCCAACCGGCCGCGAAACCGTGATCGGGGACGATGTGCCCGAAGACCACGGGGACGATGAATCCGCCGACCGCCGCGAGGGTGAGCATCACGCCGACCGCGGTGCCGACCTGTTCGGGATCGATCTTCGACAGGTCCGCGGGCACACCCAGCCAGGCCGGGTAGCTGAAGACGAAAAGGAATCCGATCGCGAAGGAGATGAACCACAGCAGGGCATCGGGGGCGACGGGGATCGCGGCGATCAGTGCCCCCATCAGCAGGAGGGGAACGACGATGACGGATCGGTAGTTGCGGACCAGGTCCGCGACCTTGCCACCGACCAGGCTGCCGGGGATTCCCGCGAGGGCCAGGATCACGCCGAGCATACCGCCCTGGCCGGGTGTGAAGCCGCGTTGCGCGACCGCGTACTCGCTGAACAGCTGCGATGCAGTGAAGTAGGCGCCGTACACACCGAGCATGGCGATGCCGTAGATCCACAGCTGCTTGTCGACCAGAGCCCGGATCAGGCCGGCGCGGCTGATCCGGCCGCCGTGGAGTCCGCTGACACCGCGCGGGGTGTGGAACCACACGGCCACCGCCGCCGCCAAGACGATATTGACGATGCCGCAGATCGCGAGCATGCCACGCCATCCCGCGAGGTCGGTCACGTAGATGCACGCATACAGACCCAGCGCGACACCGGTACTGAATGCGGCACCGCACGCGATGCCCAGCGCGAGGTTGATCTCGTGATCACGAAACCACACACTGACCGCGGCGACGGCAACGGCGATGAAGATGGACGCGCCGACACCGGCGATCACTCGGTACAGGGCGAGGTCGAGGAAGCCGCCCGCGACGCCGGACAGCGCCGCACCGGCCCCTTGGAGCACCATCCCGAGGACGAGAGTGCGCTTCATCCCGAGCCGGGCCGCGATGATGCCGCCCGGGACGTGGGCGACCCCGTAGCCGAGCACGAACAGCGCGATCAGCATGGCGAGCTGCTCGAAGCTCACGCCGAGGTCCTCGCTGATGGGGGTGAAGGCCGACGCGATGTTGAACCAGTTCAACGTCAGGCTGACGTAGCCGAGGACGAGCAGAGCGAGCATTCGCCATCTGGCCTGGTAGACGTCGCCGTCTCTACCGTCAATAGTCGACAATGGGGTTCCTTCCATCGGGCACATTGCCTTCGAGGCAACCGCGGGTGAGATTGGGAGAGAGCGCAATACGATACGAATCTCTCGCTTGGTGACAGTTCGGCAATTGCGGCGACCCGAGAGTCAGATCCTGTGACCCAGGTCTCTGCCGGCATCCCGAATCTATCCGCCTCCACGACAATTGGGGAGATGGATGGGTTCAACGCGTCCCGATGGCCACTATCATTTTCAGTGATGGTCTAGGCCGAGCCGATTGCCTCGGACCACGACGCTCGGGCGGTGACGAGGTGCTGGTACTTGCTCAGGCCTCGAGGCGAGTTGAACGACACGACACCCGTCACCCGGTCGTCGCGGCCGTACAGTGCGACAAACCTCTCCTCCCCCGGCGCCCCGCTCATGAAGCGCACCTGATCCGTGGGGAGAGGGCAGCCCACCATCTGAGTGCGCTTGCGAAACTGGTCGGACCAGAAACTGGGGACAGCAGACAGCGTCGACCGTTTCGTTCCGGCGATGAGATTCTCCGCGACGACCGTCGCCTGCAGCGTGGCGTTGTTCCAGTGCTCGCTGCGCACCTGCGCACCGAAGTAGTCCGAGTACCAACGGGCGGCGTCACCGACGGCGTAGATGCCGGGCACGTTGGTGTGCCCGCCGTCGTCGCAGAGAACCCCGTTGTCGACCTCCACGCCTGAACCGTCGAGCCATTCGGTCACCGGAGCACCGCCGACCCCGACCACGACCAGATCGGCGGGGAGAATTCGTCCGTCGGTGAGCCTGACCCCGTTGACCCGCCCGTCTCCCATGAGTTCCTGGACGCCCACCCCGAGTTCGAGATCGGTGCCGTGACTCGTGTGCAGATCCGCGAAGTGAGAGCCGACGATTGCCCCGAGGACGGTTCCCAAGGGGGTCGGTTGCGGATCGACCAGGGTCACCGACTGTCCGCGGGTGCGCACGCTCGCCGCCACCTCGGCACCGATGAACCCGGCACCGACGACGACAACGTCTCGGGCACTGTTCAACTCGGTTCTGAGTGCGAGGGCGTCCGGCAGCGTCCGGAGAACGTGGACACCCGCGAGGTGCCCCATGAAGGCGGGGCGCCGAGCCCGCGAGCCGGTGGCCACGACCAGCGCGTCGAATTCGAGAACCGTGCCGTCGTCGAGCGTGACAGTGTGCCGCGACGGGTCGAGCGACAGCGACGTCGCCCGGCGGCCCAGGCGAAGATCGAGGTCGAGTTCGTCGATCTCCTCCTCGGTCAGCAAGTAGAGATCGTCCGGATCACTCGAGCCGGTGAGCAACTTCTTCGAGAGTTCGGTGCGGTCGTAGGGTGATCGCACCTTCTCTTCGCCGATGAGGGTGATGCCGCCGGAGTTTCCCAGGCGCCGCAATTCCTGGATCACGTTCATGCCGGCGAGGGAACCGCCGACCACGACGATCCGCTCGAACCTACTCATCACGGGTTCCCAACGCCTTGGCGGGGCAGGATCGAATCGCCCTGTCGGTCTTCGTATGCAAGGACTCGGGCGGGCTTTCCTGCAGCAGGATGACCTTGTTCTCGTCTTCGTCCAGATCGAAGACCTCGGGGGCTTCGAGCATGCAGCTACCGTAACCACGGCACCTGCCGGCATCTGCGGTGACATGCATGACTACACCTCACTGTTGGTGTCGTCCGCGACTGCTCGCGGTTGAAAATTGTTTGGTGACAACATTGTTCGTTCTTTCTCGAGTGGTGCGCCCGGCACGGCACAGCGGCCGGTCAGCCGACGAGGTATCCGCCGTCGATCGGCAGGACGACACCGGTGATGTAGCCGGCTGCGGCGGAGGCGAGGAACGACACTCCGGCCGCTACCTCCTGTGCATCTCCGGGTCGGTTCATCGGGATGTTCCCCCCGACGGGTGAGGGGTCGTCGGGGACGGATCCCCCGGCTCGCCGCAGTGCTGCCGCGCTGGTGGTGAACAGGTCGGTGGGAATCCACCCGGGGGCGACGGCATTGACACGCACCCCGCGACCGGCGTACTCCGCAGCGATTTTCAGGGTCAGGCCGACGACCGCGTATTTCGAGGCGATGTAGGCGGACCCGCCGCCGCGGGGCACGAGCCCGGCCGACGAGGCGATGTTGACGATCGCGCCGCGGCCGCGTTCGACCATGAGCGTTCCGACCTCCCGCATCACATTCGCGGTACCCAGGACGTTGACGCGCAGGACCCGTTCCCAGGTGGCGGAGGTGAGCTCGTCGAAATCCAGGTTCTGGTCGAAGATGCCGGCGGCATTGACCAGGACGTCGATCTCTCCCAGGTCGGACGTGATCTCGCCGACCACCGTGCGGACACGCTCCTCGTCGGTGATATCCGCCGCGTAGGCGGTGCTGCGCCCGCCCGTCCCGGAGACGATCTCGGCCGTAAGCTTGGCGCCCACGTCGTTGGCGTCGATCACCGCGACCGCGTATCCGTCGTCGGCCAGACGGGTGGCGACAGCGCGTCCGATTCCGCTGCCGCCACCGGTCACGACCGCCACTCGCTCGGCCCAATTCGCCACGGTGCTCACGCCCCCGCGGGCTTCTTGGTGCGCAGCAGGTCCACCGACGTCCCGATTCCGTTCTGCACGGCCCTGTCGTAGATCACCTTGGCCGCGACCAGGTCCTGCAAGGCGGTGCCGACCGACTTGAACACGGTGATCGCGTCTGCGTCGTGGGCGGGCACTCTGCCGATGGCGAGGTCCGCGAGTGTCACGATCTTGCCGTCGAGGAGCCCCTTCTCGTCGGCCGCGAGCAGATCCCCGGACTCCATACGGGCCTGTTCGGGAGCGTCGCTGACCACGAGTGCGGCCCGGTCGACGACGTCGGTGTCGATCTCCCGCAACGAGGGCATGGTGGAACCGATCGACAGCACCGTGGTCCCAGGCGCGAGCCACTTGCCCTCGAGAGCGATACGCCCTGTTCCGGCACCGGTGTTGGTGGCGACCACGACGACCGGTGCGGCGGCCGCCTCCGCGGGATCGGATACCGGGACGACCTCCACGTCGAGGCGTGCGGCCATCCGATCGACGAATGCATTCCGCCGCTGCGGGTTCGGGCTGAAGACCCGTACCCGTTTCACCTCGAGGGCGGCGAACACGCCCTCGAGGTTCGTCTCGGCCTCCAACCCGGATCCGATGACCCCGATCTCGACAGCGGTCCGCGGCGCGAGAAGACCGGCGGCCACGCCCGTGGTCGCGCCGGTCCGCGCAGCGGTGAGGTATGCCCCGTCCAGTTGAGCGAGCAACTCACCGGTCAGCTCGTCGAACAGGCCGATCAGGTACTGGACCCCACCTTCGGAGACCTGGTTGAAAACCTTGAATCCCATCAAGCCGGTGCCGGCCGACACGCCCGGCATCAGCCGGAAGAATCCGGGCGTCGACTCCAGGTTGATGCGATCCGGCAGTTGCGCACCGCCGCGGGCCTGCGTGCGGTAGCCCTCGCGGATGGCGCTGACGAGGTCGGACATCTGCGTGAGGCTTCGCACATGCTCGTCGGTCAGTAGCAGCATTGGTCGTTACTCTCTTCCGATTTCGGTGGTCGGGGGATCCTCGGGGCCGAACGGCTGGTCGAGGTAGGCGGAGATCGTTTCTTCGTTCTGCCAGCTCAGCCCTTCGAGCGCGAGGGCATCGAGGCGGATGTGGTGGTCGAGTCGGAGCGAGGTGATCTCGAGCCGTTGCCCGTTG
>Ga0247825_10002190_pt1 | contig 12946 bp, 15 predicted proteins | sample 13C_Vanillin_Day_FD_194413 | JGI IMG/M metagenome (GOLD analysis project Ga0247825, IMG submission 194413) | Soil microbial communities from agricultural site in Penn Yan, New York, United States - 13C_Vanillin_Day48 | ecosystem: Environmental > Terrestrial > Soil > Agricultural land | place...
CAATCACGCCACACAGCACCTGGCGGAAGTCATGATGAACCGCGGTGTTCGCGAAGCGCTCGCTGGCAAAAATGTCAAAGATGTTTAAGGAGAGCGCATTCTGGATTGACTGATCTTTGATTGGTGATTCGTTGTTGATTTGGGATTGTCGATTGATGATTGGCTCGGCCAGTCTCAAAATCAGAAATCACAGATCAACAGGGAATCACAGATCGAGAATCATGAAATCTCCAATGCTTTGAAATGCCCAAAGTCACCTTCATCAAGGACGGTAAGGAAACGACCGTGGAGTTCGAGCACGGCAAGCTCGAATATCAGCATCACGGGCTGCCGGAATCGTTTCTCGACGTGGCGATGAACCTCGGTATTCCGCTGGAACATGCCTGTGGCGGAAGCTGCGCCTGCACGACGTGCCATCTGATCATCCGCGAGGGAGCGCAGAACCTGAGCGAAGAGCAGGACAACGAGCTCGATCGCCTCGACACGGCGTGGGATTTGACGACGAGCTCGCGGCTCGGGTGTCAGGCGGTCATCAAGGGCGACGTCGTAGCCGAGTTCCCGATGTATACGAGGAACTACGTGCAGGAGGGCGGCGCGATTCAACTCGGCAAGTCCGAAGAGCAAGGCGAGCGAGATAAGGATCGCGACGGAGCCCGGCCATGAAATGGACGAACTCTGAAGACATCGGCATTGCGCTCTTTGAAAAATTTCCAGCGGTTGACCCGCTCACGGTCCGGTTTACGGACCTGCGCGAGAGGGTGATGGCGCTCGACGGTTTCGACGATGACCCCAAGGCATCGAACGAACCGAAGCTCGAGGCTATCCAGATGGCTTGGTACGAAGAATGGAAGGACAACCACTAGGGAGGGACGAGAGAAACCGGTAAGATATGCCGGCCGTCTAAAGAGATATGAGCTGCCGCCACATCCTTGCTGCGGCGTTTCTGTTGTCTACGCTGGCTCCACCTGCCACTGCGCAGGACAAGGTCGACGTGGGCAAGTTGCCCGTCAACCTGGCCAGAATCCAAAAACAACTGCAACAGACGACAGTCCGCGACGAAAGTGTGGGGCTCAATCTCCGATATGTCGTGGACGTGTACGGACAGGCTCCTCGGATCGAGCTTTTTCCAAAACGGGAGCCGGGCTTGTTCACGGGCCCGCCGCCGTACGGCGCCCCGACGCACCGCCAGATGATCGAGCAGATCACGCCGCAGGAATATCGCGCGCCCGCCGCAGATTTTTCGGCGCTCGCCCGCTGGTTCGCCGACAAGTCGAAGAACAAGAAGTAATCTAACAACCGTGCGGGTGCTGCTCGTCGCGGCTACAGAGGCCGAGGTCAGCCCTCTTGTTGCGGGATTGGGTCGCGCCTCGGCCGTCGCGCCGAGGGTCACGCGCTATCAGGGCAGCGGTCATGACATCGACATCCTGATCAGCGGCGTCGGAATGGTGGCGACCGCCACGTGGTGTTCGCGAGTACTATCCGCCGGACGATTCGACGTCGCGCTCAACCTCGGTGTGTGTGGGAGCTTCAGGCCCGAGATCTTTCCTGGCTCGGTCGTCCACGTCGTCTCCGATCGCCTCGTGGAATTGGGCGCCGAAGACGGCGACGCGTTCCTCACGATCCAGGAGATGAAGCTCCTCGGTGATGACGAGTTTCCCTTCACCGGTGGACGATTGGTCAATGCATCACCACCGGTGCTCGGGGTGCTCGCGAGCATGCGACCCGTCAACGGCATCACGGTGAACACGGTGCACGGCAACGACGACTCCATCGCTCGTGTGACGACACGCTTTTCGCCTGACGTCGAGAGCATGGAAGGCGCAGCCTTCATGTACGCCTGCCTGATTCAGGATGTGCCCTTCGCGCAGGTGCGGGCGGTCTCGAACATGGTCGAGCGACGAAATCGGGCCGCCTGGAAGCTCACTGAGGCGATCGCGAACCTGGGCACCGTTGCCCGACAGATTCTGGAGCCATGACCCTTACTCTTGGATTCTCGCCCTGCCCGAACGACTGCTTCATGTTCGATGCGATGGTGCATCGCCGGATCGATCTCGAGGGACTCGACTTCGACGTGCGCATGGCCGACATCGAAGCGCTGAACTCCTCCGCGTTCGCCGGCGACGTCGACATCACGAAACTGAGCTTCCACGCCTACGCCTACTGCGCGGACGACTACGTGCTGCTGGATGCCGGCAGCGCGCTCGGGCGGAACTGTGGACCACTGCTGATTTCGCAGCGACCGATCTCACCGGAAGAGGTGGCGGCCGGTGATTTGCGCATCGCGATCCCGGGCAAGTACACGACAGCGAACTTTCTCCTGAGCCTTGCGTTCCCGCGCGCGACCGAGAAGTCGGAGTGCCTGTTCTCGGACATCGAAACGGGTGTGCTGGACGGCAGATTCGATGCCGGTCTCATCATTCACGAGAACCGCTTCACCTACGCGGACCGGGGACTGAAGAAGATCATCGACCTTGGCGAGTTCTGGGAGTCCGAGACCGGCGCCGCCATCCCGCTCGGTGGCATCGTCATCAGCCGTCGCCTGCCTGCGGACGTTCGACAACGCGTGAATCGGGTGATGCGCCGCAGCGTCGAGTACGCCTTCGCGAATCGTGACGCGAGTCTGCCGTTCGTCCGTGCCAACGCGCAGGCGATGAGCGACGAGGTGATGTACAAACACATCGACTTGTACGTGAACGAGTACTCGGTTGACCTTGGGGTGGACGGCAGGCGCGCGGTTGAAGTGCTCTTCGAACGAGCGAGGAACTCGGGAGTGATTCCTGCAATGAAGGAGGCTCTCTTCCTCAGTGCCTAAATCCACCGTCATCGAAACGGATCGTTTGCTGCTGAAGCCTCCGACGCACGAGGATACACAGGCGATCTTCGAGCGTTACGCGTCAGACGCCGACGTCACGCGTTATCTCGGGTGGCCGAAGCACACCTCGGTTCAGGACACGCAGGCATTTGTCGGGTTCAGCCTATCCCAGTGGGCGCGCTGGGGAGTCGGGCCCTTGCTTGCCTTCGACCGGGAGAGCGGCACGTTGCTGGGAGGTTCTGGTCTCGTGATGGAAACCGCGGACCGCGCTGCGACCGGATATGTGTTCGCGCGCGACGCCTGGGGGAAGGGATACGCCACCGAGTCACTTCGCGCGATGATCGCGCTTGCGGCTGAGTGCAAGGTCGCACGCTTGTATGCGTTGTGCCACGTTGACCATCAGGCGTCGTGTCGCGTCCTCGAGAAATGCGGCTTTCAGCGCGAAGACGTGCTTCTCCGGCACCTGGTGTTTCCGAATCTGTCGTCGGAACCGCTCGACGTGTTCCGCTACGCCCGATCGCCCGTATGATCGGCCCACGACTTCGTAACCGGCCATAAAACGAGGGGGTGTGATCGTGCTTATTTGCCGCTCGGTTGTTCTGGCACTCGTGGTTACCGCTTCGATCGTTGCGCCGGCTCGTGCGCTGGCGCAGCGCGAAGCGCTCAACACACCGAAACGCACTGAACCCCCTGCCGTTACACCGCGCGCTCCAGACGGCAAGGTGGACTTCTCAGGCATCTGGACTCCCGACCGGAAGTTCATCTACGACATCAACGACGCGCTCAAGCCGGGTGAGACGCTGCCGATCCAGGATTGGGCGTTGAAGGTGACGCTCGAGCGTCTGTCGAAGGACGATCCCGAAGCGTTGTGTCTACCCACTGGCGTGCCGCGGCAGGCGCCGTATCCGTGGCGGATTCTTCAGACGCCGACGCACATGTTCTTCCTCTTCGAGGGGAACATCCACAGCTACCGGCAGATTTTCATGCACGCGAAGCACCCCGATCCGGCAGACCTCGACCCGACGTGGTATGGCCACTCAATTGGCCGTTTCGAGGGCGACACGCTGGTGATCGATACCGTGGGCTTCAACGACAAATTCTGGTTCGACTTCGCCGGCCATCCGCACACCGAGAAGCTGCATACCATCGAGCGCTATCGGCGTCCCAGTTTTGGCAAGCTGGAATACGAGGTCACCATCGACGACCCGGGCGCGTACACCAAGCCATTCACGCTCTACGGCAGCCACGACTACGACTCGGGCACCGAGCTCATGGAGTACATCTGTAACGAAAACAACCAGGACGTCGAGCACATCGTCGGTAAGGATCCGCGCAACAAGTACTCGAAACCCAACTGATTGCTGATTGGATGATCTGTGATTGTTGAACGCTTGTTGATTGGCGGATTGTTGAGCGTTATTGAATCAGCAATCAAGAATCATCAATCACCAACGAATCATCAATCAAAGATCACCGGTCAACAATGCATTCAGGCGCGCAGGCGATGGTCGGCAATGTCCTGCGCGACACGCGAGACGATGCGATGGAGTTGGTGGACGCCTTCGGTGAGTGATGCCGGTCCTGGCTGCAGGATGTACGACGACTTGATCTCGTAGATGTGCCCGTCGCGAACGGCGGGTACATCCTCCCAGCCCGGGCGATTGGCGATCCGTTCCGGGCGCACGGCCTTCCCGCACCACGACGCGACGATGACATCAGGCCGTCGATCGATCACGGCCTCGGACGCAATGATTCGGTCGCGGCCGAGCCGCGCATCGCGAAGCTCGGGAAAAATCGGATCGCCGCCCGCGACCTCGATCAGTTCTTCAACCCACCGAATGCCTGAAATGAGCGGGTCGTCCCACTCCTCGAAATAGACACGCGGGCGCGTTGGAAGGCGCGTGGCTGCCGCTCGAATCGAGTCGATTTCGAGCTCGAGATCGGCGGCGAGCTTGACGCCTCGCTCGGCGCAGCCGACGAGCGCCCCTACCATGCGGACCATCTGCAGGATCTCGGCGATGCTGCGCTGGTTGAACGCGACCACCGGGTATCCGCGTTTAACCAGCTCGCATGTGATGGTTGCCTGCAGATCCGAGAATGCCAGGATCAAGTCAGGCTGGAGCTCTTCGATGCGATCGTACTTGGCGCTGATGAACGCGGACACTCTCGGCTTGCGTCGCGCCTCTGGCGGTCGCACGGTGTAACCGGACACACCGACGACGCGATGTCCTTCGCCCAGGAGATACAGCGTCTCTGTCGTTTCCTCGGTCAGGCAGACGATGCGGGAGGGGTACCGGGTCATAGGTGTCGTAGCTCGAGGTCGGTCCAGACGAACGGTTCGCGTGTGACGACTTGTCCAGTCTCGAGTTCGAGTGCGTTCGCGAACATCGGCCCGGCACTCACGCAGGTGTGGAATTCGCCGTTCTCGCCGCACGGATCGACGTGTGCGGGGAGGTCGTCCAGCAAAGACCGATCGAACGCGCGTCCGGCGAAGCTGGTGTCGAGCACGCGCGTATCGATGCACGAGAGTCGCGCCTGCAGTCCCTTCTCGATCATCTCTTCCGCGAGCCGTGCGGTCGGGAGGCCCCATACGGGGAACATCGGTTCGAGGCCCGTGCCTGCCAGTCGGTCCTCGCGATAGCGCCGCACATCTTCGAGAAACAGATCGCCGAAGGCAACGTGCGTGAAGCCGTCACTGACCGCGTCGGCAACAGCGATGGCCATGCGCTCTTCGTACACCTCGTTCGGACACGGATGCGGAATGGGGACGACTCGGAGTGGCAGTCCCGCCATGCGCGCCTGCGCGGTGAGCACGCTGCGACGGACGGCATGCATCGCGACACGGTCAACGGCCTCGTTCACCGTGGTCAACAACCCAGCGACCGCACTCGGATGCGTTTCGTTGAGGAGATGCAAGGCCCACGCGCTGTCCTTGCCCGAGCTCCACGAGAGAAGGATCTTCATTTGAAGGCGTCCGGATGAAGCGCGCGCGCGAACGCTTCTGTTGCGGCTGCCAGCCGTGGGCCCGGCACGACGAGGTAATCGCCCGTCAGCAGATGCACTCGATGGCTCCTGACCGCCGGAACCGACGACAACGCCGACCATGCGTCGGGTTCTCGCGATGGAGTCTTCTCGACGACTCCCGCGACACGAAGTTCGAGAATCACTTCCGGTGCGCGTGCGAGCATCGTTTCGGTCGATGGCTGCACCGACTCACGTGAGACCTCCGCGAACACGTTCCTGCCGCCGGCGATGGTCAGCATTTCGTTGAGAAACCCCACGCCACCACTCGCGTACACCTCGCGCAAGGTTCCGGGCTGCCGTTCGAAGATCAGCATCGTGCGCGGCTGCGGGCGTCCTTTGACGCGGTCGCGCACCACGTCGAGTCGAGCCTGAATGGAGGAGACCAGCTTACCGGCCTCAGGGCGATGACCTGTCGCGACGCCGAGATCTCGAATAGTGTTGAGCGTCGTTGCGATGCCACCGTGACGATAGCTGAACGTGCGGTGACCCGCTCGCCCGAGTTGCTTCTCCAGGTCGCTCTGTGAACCGTAGACGACGACGAGATCCGGCCGCAGTGCCAGAATGCGCTCGGTATCGGGATCGATCAGCGCGCCGACTTTCGGCAACGTCTTCACCTCGGGCGGGAACTCGTCGTGGCTGCTGACCGCCACCACCTGCGACCCGGCCCCGACCGCGAAGAGCATCTCCGTGATCGCCGGTACGAGCGACACGATTCGGCGCGGTACCGAAACGGGCACCTTGTCCTGGGCTCGCGCAGCGAGCGCGAAGACGATGAAGGCGAGCGCAACGAGTGCGATCAGCTTTTGCGCACGAGCAGCCACAGGAAGAACGGCCCTCCGATCATGGCGGTAACTATCCCGACGGGAATCTCCACGGGCGAGAGGATCGTCCGTGCGACCAGGTCGCACGCGACGAGAAACGCGGCGCCGAAGAGCGCCGACGCGGGCAGCACGATTCGATGATCGACGCCGACCAGCAGGCGAACCAGGTGCGGGACGACGATGCCAACGAATCCGATCGGCCCGGCCAGCGACACCGCGGCCGCCGTTGCCAGTGACGCACTGAAGAACGCGAGACGCTGTGCGCGCGGCACGTCGACACCGCGTGCCGCGGCCGCATCCTTGCCGACGCTGAGCAGGTTGAGCGAGGAAGGCAGCAGTGCGAACAGGCCGAACGCAACGATTACCAGCGGCAGCGACGCGATCAACGTGTCGTAGCCTCCGATGTCCAGGTCGCCCATGATCCAGCGCGCGGCACGGTAGACCTGCGCGAAGTCGGCGAGGTACTGGACGAACATGATGAGCGCGGAGAGGAAAGAATTGAGCGTGACGCCTGCAAGCAGGAGCACCGACGTCGAGATCGCGTGGCCGCGCCGGCTGGCGAGCCAGTACACGACAGCCGTCGCAGCCGCAGCGCCGACGAGGCTGGCAGCCGGAACAGCGGAGAGCGGCCCCAGCGCAAATGCCCCGCCGAAGATGATGACCAGCATCGCGCCGAGCGATGCGCCCGCGGAGACACCCAGCGTGAACGGTGTCGCGAGCGGATTGCGCAACATCGCTTGAAAGACCACGCCAGCCGATGCCAGTGCGGATCCAACGAGCGCGCCGGCCAGGACGCGTGGAAGTCTGGCGACGAAGAAGATCTGGGCGTCGACGTTCTGGTCGAACGGAATCGACGGATCGAACGCACGCGTCAGGCTGATCGACGTCGTGCCGACGAGCGGCGCCAGGACGCACGTGACGACGGCCAGTGCGCCGAAGCCGACGATCGTCGAGGCCAGGCGGCCGCGAATCGACGCGTGTCGCGCGCGGCGCGGCATTGAGGATTCGTCGGCGGAGTCGAGCGTAATCATGAAAGCCGCCCCAGCGGCACTACGGTGAGGTGGCCGGAGAGTTCATGAAGGCGAACGTCGGCCTCCACGTCGTACAACTGACGCACCATCGCGGAGGTGAGCACCTCGGATGTGTTGCCCGAGGCCAGCACACGTCCGTTTCGCATGAGCACGAGAGTGTCGCAGACGGAGGCGGCGAGGTTCAGGTCGTGCGTCGCTATCACCATCGTTGCCGAACGCTCGCGATTCAGGCGCTGCATCAGCAGACCGATCTCGAGTTGATATCCGAGATCGAGCGAGGCCGTCGGCTCGTCGAGCAGTAACACTTCGGGCGTTTGTGCAAGGGCGCTGGCGATGATGACGCGCTGTTTCTCACCGCCGCTGAGCGCCATATACGAGCGCTCCGCGAGATGAGAAGTCCCCGTCGCTTCGAGTGATTCGAATGCGATGGCGAGATCGGCCGGCCCTTCCAGTTGCAGCGTACCGAGATGGGGATGGCGACCCATCAGAGCCATCTCGAGCACGGTGTATTCGAATGCGGGATGCGTTTCCTGCGGGACAACGGCGATCCGTCGCGCGATATGCCGCCGCGACATCGTCGTGAGCGCGCGGCCGTCGAGCGAGACGGTGCCGCTGTTTGGAGCGAGCACGCCGGCGAGCAGCTTGAGCAGCGTCGTTTTGCCGCAGCCGTTCGGGCCGATCAGCCCGGTCAGCGAGGCACGGGCGATGCGGACGCTGATGTCACGGACGGCAGGCACCGGTTCGCCACTGGTGCGCCGGTTGTAGGTGTAGGAAACGCGATCAGCAACCAGGAACATTCGTCTCCTCCCGGCGTCCTTCGCGCCGGAGCACCTTGCGACTCGCGCGAGCGCGATCGAAGGCAGGGACAGATAGTCAGGTGCGAGGTATCCTGGCTCGCGGAGCTGCGATGATTCGATCTGCCTTCCCGAGTCCGGCGAATTGAAGAGCGCCTGAACTCAGTGGCGTGTGCGATCGAATCTCTCCGCTTACAGTGGCGGGACCGCGTGGGTTTTGCACCCACTTCCCTCATCTCACCCGACGGGAGCTTTCCAGCGGCGAGTATAGCACGCTAGAATTTACGAAGGTTTTGCCCATCAAATTGGGTGGGTGCTCACTGTTGTGAAATCACGTCTGCACGCGGCCGGACTGGCCGGTATCGACGACAAGCTGGAGCGAGGCGAACGCCTGACGCTCGAGGACGGCGTTCGTCTCTTCGATTCTCCGGATCTGCTCGCCGTCGGCTGGCTCGCGAATCGCGAGCGCGAGAAGCGACACGGCAAGCGCACCTACTTCAACTACAACCTGCGTCTCGAGCCGACGAACGTCTGCGAAGCCAGTTGTCTCTTCTGCTCGTTCGCGCGACTGAAGCCCGGCATGGCCGAGGCCTACACGATGTCGCTAGAGGAGGCGTGGGACAAGCTGCGTCAGCGCGCCAATCAGCCGCTGACCGAGTTGCACATCGTCAACGGACTGAACCCGGAGCTTCCGTTCGCGTACTACACGGACCTGCTGCGCGGCTTCAAACGGATTCGTCCCGGCATCCACTTGAAGTGCTTCACCGCCGTCGAAATCGCATTCTTCGCCGATCTCTACGGCATGACCGACACGCAAGTGGTGCGCGAGTTGATGGATGCGGGTCTCGATTCACTGCCTGGCGGCGGCGCAGAGATCTTTGCCGAGCGCGTCCGTCAGAAGATCTGCAGCGACAAGTGCGGCACCGAGAGGTATCTCGATATTCATCGCATCGCGCATCGACTCGGGCTGCGCTCCAACGTCACGATGCTGTATGGCCACATCGAGACGATGGAGGAGCGTGTCGATCACATGCTGCGCGCGCGAGCGTTGCAGGACGAGACCGGCGGATTTCAGGCGTTCATCCCGCTGGCCTTCCATCCTGACAACAACCAGATGCGCAAGCTGCCGGCGCCGAGCGGCACGGATACGTTGAGAGTGCACGCCGTGTCGCGGCTGATGCTCGACAACATTCCGCACATCAAGGCGTTCTGGATCGCAACGGGTCTGGAGTTGGCTCAGGCGGCGTTGTGGTTCGGCGTCGACGACCTCGACGGCACCGTGCAGGAAGAGAAGATTTACCACATGGCCGGCTCGGCCACTCCCGAGGGGATGACCACGGTCGCGCTGGGTCGCTTGGTGCGGGCGGCCGGGCGGCAGCCTCTCGAGCGCGACACGCTCTACAACATCGTCGATAACGTGGTCGCCTAGGCCCACGCTACGGTGGCTTGATCTGTAAACACCCCGAGACGGTATAATTCCTTCAGGTCCAAATCCCCGCCGGGCGATAGCCCAGCAACGGGGTTTGGGCCTTTTTCACGTCCCGACTTTGCGAAAAGTTTCACAAAGAGGACCCGAAGCCGATGGCGTCGATCATTCCGTTGCTGACCGAGTTCGAGAAGCAACACATCTCCGAGCGGCAGGCGCTTCCTGAGAAGTACCTCGGTCTCTCCGATGCGGAGATGGACGTCCGCATCGCGGACGCCAGGCGCGCGCTCGGCGACCGGCTCGTGATCCTCGGTCACCACTATCAGCGCGACGAAGTGATCCGCTTTGCGGATTACACGGGTGACTCGTTCCGTCTCGCTCGTCAGATCGCCAACCGGCCCGAAGCCGATTACATCGTGTTCTGCGGCGTTCACTTCATGGCGGAAAGCGCGGATGTCCTGTGCGCGCCGCATCAGAAAGTGATCCTTCCCGATCTCGCAGCCGGTTGCTCGATGGCCGACATGGCCGCGCCCGAGCAGCTCGAGACATGCTGGGAAGAGCTCATTCAGATGGGCATCGCCACCCAGGGCGCCTCGGGGCAGGGTGTCGTTCCGGTGACGTATATCAACTCGGCCGCCTCGATTAAGGCGTTTGTGGGCGAGCGTGGCGGCACCGTCTGCACATCGTCGAATGCGATGGCGACGTTGAAGTGGGCGTTCGCGCGTGGCGAGCGCGTTCTGTTTCTCCCCGACCAACACCTCGGACGAAACACTGCCTACAAGATGGGCATTCCGCTCGACGAGATGGTGGTCTGGGATCCAGACGAGATCTGCGGCGGTCTCGATCCCGATCAGGTGAGCCGGGCGAAGATGATCCTGTGGAAGGGGCACTGCTCGGTCCATACGCGGTTCAGCGCGAAGCAGATTGAAGCGATTCGTCAGCAGCATCCCGGCGTGCGCGTCATCGTCCATCCCGAAGTGCCGTGGGATGTCGTGCAGGCAGCGGACGATAGCGGTAGCACCGAATACATCATCAAGACAGTCACCAACAGCCCGGAAGGATCCGTCTGGGCGGTGGGAACTGAAGTTCATCTCGTCAATCGTCTGGCACAGCAGCTCGCACCCGTGCGGACAGTCTTGTCGCTCGATCAGTTCGGCTGTCTCTGCTCGACCATGTTCCGCGTCTCACCCAATCACCTGTTGTGGATTCTGGAAGAGCTCCTCGACGGTCGCGTCCGCAACCAGGTCACTGTGCCGGACGATCAGAAGCACTGGAACCGCGTCGCACTGGATCGGATGCTGTCCATCTCATAGTATGGGGTCGGGAGTCATTTGTTGAGGACAGTGCGCAAAGACGTCCACGCGCACTGTCCTCAACAAATGACTCCCGACCCCTTTTAACTGAGGAGGACGAATGGCGCACGAACTGCCCAAGCTCCCATATGACTTTGCCGCGCTCGAACCGCACATCGACGCGCAGACGATGCAGATTCATCACGGGAAGCATCATCAGGCTTACGTCACCAACCTGAACACCGCACTCGAAAAGCATTCCGATCTGCAGGGGAAGAGCGTTGAGGATCTGTGCCGCGGAATCAACAACGTCCCCGAGGCGATTCGTACCGCGGTGCGCAACAACGGAGGCGGACACTGGAACCACTCGAAGTTCTGGGCGTGGATGGCGCCTAACGCTGGTGGCGCGCCGACTGGCAAGGCTGCCGACGCGATCAATGGCTCGTTCGGCAGCTTCGACGCGTTCAAGGAGCAGTGGGGGAAAGCCGGTGCCGGCCGATTCGGTAGCGGATGGGTGTGGCTGTTGAATGACGGCGGAAAGCTGTCGATCACGAGCACGCCGAATCAGGACAACCCGCTCATGGACGGCAAGATGCCAATCCTCGGTCTCGACGTCTGGGAGCACGCCTACTACTTGAAGTACCAGAATCGCCGGCCCGACTACATCGGTGCCTGGTGGAACGTCGTCAACTGGGCCGAAGTGAACAAGGCGCTGTAGACATAATTGGCGTAGGCCGGGTCCTGGCCTTTGGACCCGGCGGGTCTACAAAGCAAGACCCGCCCTACCCAACTATCTAATGCCCTATCCAGCCACCTAGTGCGCCACGACTGCCGGACTCGACTTCGCGGCGGCGGCTGGTGGGGCAACCGCCTTTGGCTCCGCCGGTTTGTGGGCGGCAGCAGCCTGCAGCCTTTCCTTCAACATCAGATCGGCATGCGCCAGGAAATCCTCCTTCGAAATCTTCCCGGAATCGACATCGGCCAGCAGGGATCGCTGTGCCTTGTACTCCCGATTTTCGATCCCCGCTTTGCTCTGGAGCATCCGCCACGCCTTCCGTCGCTCGACGCAGAAGAGCACCAGTTGACGTGAGAGCGACCTGAATTCCAGATCGCCGTTGGCCCCCTGAATCGTGATGTACACGCCGAAGTCCGGCACAGACGAGCGATGGCTCGAGACGAGGTAGCGGCGATAGACCACATCCTGCTGCGTGATGCGCGCCAGCATGTTCTCGAGCGGAATCAGCTTGGTGAGGTCATCCTTCTTCACCTTCTTCAAGTGATTCCTGAAACGCGCTTCCGTCGCGCACCAGTGCGCCACGGTGTAGCGATACGGTGCGTTCGTGCCCTTGAACCGCGTCTCGAACCAGTCCATGTCGAGTGATGGATTGCCCTTGACGTCCAGCGCCTCCTGATAGGTTTCGCCAAGCCTCGGGTTGAAGACGAACTCCGGCGCACCGCGGGAGTCGCGCACGCGCTGCGCCTGCGTCAGCGCCATGTCATCGGGCACGCCATGCTCGGGTTGACACGTGGTGAAGCACTGCAGGAACGCCGTGCCGCGGTACTCGATCCCGTCGAGGATCGCGCGGTACAACTTCGGGGCGTTCGCGATCGAGACCTGCGCGACAAACGGCGAGCCGTGACCGGCGAGGAACGTCTCTGCGACGGTCTTCTTCTCGACGTTCTTGCCTTGTGTGGCAGCGCCGAACACGTTCATGTCGTTGCCGCCCAGCATCGGGGTCGAGTCGG
>Ga0247825_10002191_pt1 | contig 12940 bp, 13 predicted proteins | sample 13C_Vanillin_Day_FD_194413 | JGI IMG/M metagenome (GOLD analysis project Ga0247825, IMG submission 194413) | Soil microbial communities from agricultural site in Penn Yan, New York, United States - 13C_Vanillin_Day48 | ecosystem: Environmental > Terrestrial > Soil > Agricultural land | place...
ACAGTACCTGCGCCGCGCGCGGCTCGCTGCGCAGGTACTGTTTCGGCGCGCGCACGGTGGCGCCGAGCGCGGCCGCCGCGTGCCAGGGCCAGCGCGGGTCGTAGAGGACGGTGCGTGCCAGCGCGACCATGTCGGCATCGCCGGTGCCGACGATCGCCTCGGCCTGCTCGAAGCCGCTGATCAGGCCGACGGCGATCACCGGCATGCGCACGGCGGCCTTCACCGCACGCGCCAGCGGCACCTGGTAGCCCGGGCCCGCCGGGATCTTCTGCGCCGGATGCAGGCCGCCGCTCGAAACATGGACCGCGTCGCAGCCGCGCGCCTCGAGCGCGCGGGCGAAGGCGACCGTCTGCCCGAGGTCCCAGCCGCCCTCGACCCAGTCGGTGGCCGACACCCGCATGGTGACCGCACGTTCGGCCGGGAAAGCGGCGCGCACCGCGTCGAACACCTCCAGCGGAAAGCGCATGCGGTTCTCCGGCGAGCCGCCGTACTCGTCGTCGCGGCGGTTCGACAACGGCGACAGGAACTGGTGCAGCAGGTAGCCGTGCGCGCCATGCAGCTGCACGGCGTCGAGGCCGAGCCGGGCCGCGCGCACGGCAGCGGCGGCGAAGGCCTCGCGCACGCGCTTCAGGCCCGCTCGGTCCAGTGCGGTCGGCGCCGGCGCACCCTCGGCGAAGGGCAGCGCCGACGGCGCCTCGGTCTGCCAGCCGTGCGGGTCGCCCGGCCCGAATTGCGTGGGGCGGGCCCAGGGCACCTCGGTCGAGGCCTTGCGGCCGGCGTGGCTCAGCTGGATCGCGATCGGCATGTCGGACCAGCGGCGCACGCCCTCCAGCGTGCGCCGCATCGCGGCCTCGGTGCGCTCGTCCCACAGGCCGACGTCGGCCCAGGTGATGCGGCCCTCCGGCAGCACCGCGGTGGCCTCGATCGTCAGCAGGGCGGCGCCGGACAGGGCGAGCTGGCCGAGGTGGATCAGGTGCCAGTCGTTCGTGCAGCCGTCCTCGGCCGAGTACTGGCACATGGGGGCGATGACGATGCGGTTGGCGAGCTCGAGTCCGCGCACGCGGATCGGGCGGAACAGGGCGGGTTGGGGCATGCGAGGCTTCCTCGGCGGCTGAAGGGCCGCCATCGGCACCGATTCTTCCCCGGCGCGAAAGGGTTTGCCGGCGCGGGGAGACCGGCGCGAGGCCGTGCACCGTCGGTCGATCGGAGGGCACGTTCGGGCAAGACGTGACGCGCGGCGGCACGCTTCGCCCGTGACCTCGCGTGACCGGGCCACGCATCGCAGGAGGAAGACAGGTCGACCGAAGCCTCGCCCGCCCTTCGCGTCGCGCGCCGCCGGGCAGCGGCCGCGCTGCTGCGAGGAGGCCGACATCATCCGCATGACGTCCCGCGGTGGAGGGCAGGCCAGGCCGCGGAGGCTTCCATGCGGCACCAGCATCGGCGATGGGGCGCCCCCGCGGGCGGAGCGACAAACGGCCCCATGCCGTGCTGCGGGCGCGGCTTCAGCGACACTCTCTCGCGCTCACCGAAGGGAGGCACCATGGTCACCGATCCGCACACCGGCACCCGGGTCCACGAGATTGCCGACGGCATCTATCGCATCAACTCTCCCGTCGCGCTGCCGGGGGGACAGGCCTTCAGCTTCAACCAGTACCTCGTCGTCGACGACGAGCCGCTGCTCTTCCATACCGGCCCGCGCCAGCTGTTCGCCGCGGTGCGCGACGCCATGGCCGCGGTCATGCCGGTCGAGCGCCTGCGCTACGTGGGCCTCTCGCACGTCGAGGCCGACGAATGCGGCTCGATGAACCTCTGGCTGCAGGCCGCACCGGCCGCCGTGCCGCTGTGCGGAAGCCTCGCGGCGATGGTGTCCATGAACGACCTCGCCGACCGCGCCCCACGCGAGCTGGCCGACGGCGCGACGCTGCGGCTCGGCCGCCACGAGCTGCAATGGTTCGACACCCCGCATGTGCCGCATGGCTGGGAGTGCGGCCTGGCGATGGAGCGCACGACACGGACCTTCTTGTGCGGCGACCTCCTCACGCAACCCGGCGAGGGCGCCGAGGCGCTCATCGAGCGCGACATCCTCGGTCCGAGCGAGGCGTTCCGCCAGGCGATGGACTACTACGCCCACGCGCCGCACACGCGCGAGACGCTCCTGCGGCTCGCGGGCGAGAGCCCGGGCACGCTCGCCTGCATGCACGGCAGCGCCTGGCGGGGTGACGGTGGGGCCTTGCTGCGCGGGCTCGCCGATGCCCTGACGGGCTGAGGCGTTCGCCGGCGAGGGCGGCCGCGCGCCGCCGCCGCCGTGCGGCCGGATCGGCGGCGTCGAGCGTGCGGCCCCTCCCTCCATCGGAGGGGACGCGCGTCCTCAATCGGTAGGTTGGGACGCCGCGAGCCTCCACTTAGCCTTTGCGCAAGGGGCAAGGCGCTGCGCAGCGGTCGCAGCGACCGCCCCGGATTCGCATCGTTGGAGGGGGTTCCGATGTCCGTGCTCAGGCCCGACGAGGCCGCGCTCGCGCGCGCTTCGCGATTCGCATCCGTGGCAGCCGCCCAGCCGGGCCTCGCGCGGCGCGCGAGGGCAAGCCGGTGAACGGCGACGTGGCGCTGGCGATGGTCGCCGAGCTGCTGCGGCTCGGCCTGGTGCTGTGCCTGCCGCTGCTGGGCGTCGTGATGCTGGTCGGCCTGCTCGTCAGCGTGCTGCAGGTCGTCACGCAGCTGCAGGACCCGTCCATCGCCTTCGTGCCGAAGCTCGCCGCCTTCGTCGTCGCGCTCGTGCTGCTGGCGCCGTGGATGCTGGAGCGGCTGACGGCCTATGCGAGCGCGGTCCTCGCGCGCATCCCGCACCTCGCGTGAGGCGGGTCGCGCGCACCCCGGAGGCCCGATGAGTCCCGACGCCTTCACCGCCTGGCTGGCCACGCTGCTGCTGCTCGCCGTGCGCCTCGGCGTGGCGATCGGCCTGTCGCCGGCCTGGTCCGCCTACGGCGTGCCCGCCACCGTGCGGGTCGTGCTGGTGCTGGCGCTGGCCACGCTGGCCGCCGGCGCCGGGCCGGCCGTCTCGCCGGCGCTGGGGCTGGAGCCCTCGGCGCGCCTGTTCGAGGCAGTGGCCGCCGAGTTCTGCATCGGCGCGCTGCTCGGCCTCGGGCTTCGGGTGGCGCTGGCCGCCTTCGCGCTCGCGGGGCGGCTGCTCGACGTCCAGGTCGGCTTCGCGATCGGCTCGCTGTTCGACCCGGTGGCGCAGGCCGGCGCGAACGCGTTCGGCGCCTTGCTGGGGCTGCTCGGCGTCATGATGTTCTTCGCCACCGACGCGCACCTCGCGATGTCGCGCATGGTGACGCTCTCCACCGGCGCCTTCCCGCTCGGCGCCTGGCCCGACTGGGGCGATCCGCTGCGGCCGCTGGCAGGTGCCGGCGCCCTGTTCGCGCTCGGCCTCGCCCTGGCCGCGCCGGTGTCGCTGGCGCTGCTGGTCACCGATCTCGCGCTCGGGCTGGCGGCGCGCAACCTCTCGCAGCTCAACCTGCTGGTGCTGGGCATGCCGGTGCGCGTCGCGGTCGGCACGCTCGTGCTCGCGCTGTCGCTGCCGGCGGCCTCGCCGCTCGTGGAGCGCATCGTCATGCGGGCCGCCGACGTGCCGGGAGAGCGGCGATGAGCCAGGCCTCGACCGAGCTGGACCGCAACGAGCGAGCCACTCACCACAAGCTCGAGAAGGCGCGCGAGCGCGGCGCGGTCGCGCGCAGCGCCGAGGTCGTGTTCCTGGCCGTCCTGGCCACCGCCGCGGCCTGCGTCCAGGGGCTCGGCGAGCGGCTCCTCGGCGGTCTCGGAACCGCGCTGGGGCGGGGCCTGGCGGCGGCCTCGCGCGGCGGGCTCGACCGCGCCGCGGCGCTGCACGAGCTGGGTCTCGCCCTGCAGTCCGGCGTGGCGCTGGTCGCGCCGATGATGTTCGTCGTCTGGCTCGGGGCCCTGGCAGCGGCGGCGCTGCAGGTGCGTGGCGTCTTCAGCGCCCATCCGCTGCGGCCCGACTTCTCGCGCCTGAATCCGGCCCACGGCCTGGCGCGCGTGCTGTCGCTGCGCAGCCTGCACGAGGCGCTGCGCGCCGTGCTGAAGCTGGCCGCCGTCGCCGGGGCCGTGGCGCTGTGGGGCGGCGAGCGGCTCGACGCGCTGAGCCATGCGTCGCTGCTGCCGGCGCCGGCGCTGGCGCGTCAGGGCGTGGCGAGCGTCGGCTCGCTGCTGGTGACGCTGGCCGGCGTGCTGGCGCTGGTCGCGCTGCTCGACTACGGTCTTCAGCGCTGGGAGTTCCTGCGCCAGATGCGCATGTCGCGGCGGGAGATCCGCGACGAGCACAAGGAGCGCGAAGGCGATCCGCGCGTCCGGCAGCGGCTGCGCGAGCTGCGCCAGGAGTGGCTGCGGCGCGCGCGGTCGCTGGAGCGGGTGCGCTCGGCCGACGTGGTGCTGGTCAATCCGACGCACGTCGCTGTGGCGCTGGAGTACCGGCACGGCGAGATGCCGGCGCCGGCGATCACGGTCCGTGGCGGCGGAGAGCTGGCACGGCGGATCCGGGAGGAAGCGCGCCACCGCCGCGTGCCGGTGGTCGAGCATGCGCCGCTCGCGCGTGCGCTGTTCGCGACCGACGAGCGCGAGCGCTACGTGCCCGAGGCCTGCTTCGCCGACGTGGCCCGCATCCTGCGCTGGGTCTATGCCGCGCGCGGCGCCCCCGGCACGAGCGGGAGGCCCGCATGAGCGCGCCGGGCGACGGCGGCGGCCGGCGCGCCGGCCTGGCCCTGGCCGGCGGGGTGGTCGGCGTGCTGGTCGTGCTGTTCGCGCCCATCCCGGCCGGCCTGCTCGACGTGCTGATCCTGCTGAACTTCAGCCTCGCGCTGCTGGTGCTGCTGCTGACCTTCTACGCGCCGCGCCCGGTCGAGTTCTCCACCTTCCCGGCGCTGCTGCTGATCGCCACGCTGTTCCGCCTGGCCCTCAACGTGTCGGCGACGCGGCTGATCCTCTCGGAGGGCGACGCCGGCCGGGTGATCCAGGCGGCGGGCAGCACGGTGGTCGGCGGCAACTACGTGATCGGGATGATCGTGTTCCTGATCCTGGTGGTGGTGCAGTACGTCGTCGTCACCAACGGGGCGCAGCGCGTCTCGGAGGTGGCGGCGCGCTTCACGCTCGACAGCCTGCCGGGCCAGCAGATGAGCATCGACGCCGACCTCAACATGGGGCTGATCGACGCCGACGAGGCCCGGCGTCGCCGCCGCCAGCTGGAGCGCGAGGCGGCGTTCTACGGCGCGATGGACGGGGCGAGCAAGTTCGTGAAGGGCGATGCGATCGCCGGCCTCGTGATCATGGGCATCAACATCGTCGGCGGGCTGGTGATCGGCGTGCTGCAGCACGGGCTGCCCTGGGGCGAGGCGCTGCGCCACTACACGCTGCTGACGATCGGCGACGGCATCGTCACGCAGATCCCCGCGCTGGTGATCTCGGTCGGCACCGGCCTCATCGTGACGCGCTCCGCCTCCGACGGCGAACTCGGGGCGGAGGTCGTGCGCCAGCTGTCGGCCTCGTCGCGCGGCTTCGCGGTGGTCGGCGTGGCCCTGCTGGCCGTCGGCGCGCTGCCGGGCATGCCGCTCGGGCCGGTGCTGGCCCTGGCCGCGTGTGCCGGGGCCGCCTGGGCCTGGAGCCACCGACGTGCCGCAGCGGCGCCGGACACGGCCGCGGCCGCGCCCGAGCCGCCCGCGACCGACGATCCCTACGGCCTCCACGACGTCGAGGCGGTGGAGGTGGAGCTGGGCGCCGGCGTGGCGCGCCACGTCGACGGCCTGCAGGGGGTGCTGAGCGAGCGCGTCGCGGCCTTTCGCGCGCAGTTCGCGCGGGACAGCGGCTTCGTGATCCCGAAGGTGCGATTCCGCGCCGGCGCGGCCCTGGCGGACAACGCCTATCGCATCGCGCTGCTCGGCGAGCGTGTCGCCGGCGGCGAGATCGTCCCGGACCGCTTTCTGGCCCTGCATCCCGGCGGCGAGCCGCCGCGGCTGCCGGGTCTGCCGGCCAGGGAGCCCACCTACGGCCTGCCGGCGCTGTGGATCGACGAGGCCACGCGCGAGGCCGCACGGGCGCAGCGCTGCACGCTGGTCGACGCGACCACCGTGCTGTTCACCCACCTGGTCGAGACGATCCGCCAGCGCGCGGCCGAGCTGCTGACGCGCGCCGAGGCCGAGCGCATGCTGGCGCGCCTGCGCGAGCGCCAGCCCGGCCTCGTCGAGGAGCTGGTGCCGACCGTGCTGAGCGTCGGCGACGTCCAGAAGGTGCTGCAGAACCTGCTGCGCGAGAAGGTGCCCGTGCGCCAGCTCGCCGCCATCGTCGAGGCGCTGCTCGACGGCGCGCGTGTCACCAAGGATCCGTCGCTGCTGACCGAGGCGGTCCGGCAGCGGCTCGCGACGAGCATCTGCAACAGCCTCAGCACCGACCACCGCACGCTGCACGTCCTCACGCTGGACCCGGGCGTCGAGCAGCGGCTGCTCGGCGGCGCGGAGCGCGACGCCGGCGGCGATCCGCGCGCATGGGACCGCGTGCTGCCGCGGCTGGCCGCGGCCGCCGAGCGCATGCTCAAGAGCAACCTCGTGCCGGTCGTGCTGTGCACGGCCGAGGGCCGCCGCCAGCTGCGCCTGCTGTGCGAGCGCGCGATCCCGCACCTGCGCGTGATCTCGGTCGCCGAGGTGCCCGCCGGCTTCGAGCTGCGCGCCTTCTCCTCCATCGGAACTTCCTGAGGCCCACCTCGCCATGAACGACCTCTACGGCATCGCGCGGATCGGCTTCGACCAGTGCCGCCATCGGCTGGAAGCGATCGGACTCAATGCCGCGAACGCGGCGCGTCCGGGCTACCGGCGGCAGTTCGCGCTCGACGTCGCGGCGGCGCCTGCGGCGTCCGGCGGCGTCGGCGCGCGAACCACCTCCGCCGCGTCCGCAGGCGAGGGCGGCCGCCCGGTCGACCTGCGGCCCGGCGCGCCGATGGGGACGGGCCGCGCGCTGGACCTTGCGATCGAGGACGAGGAGCTGTTCTTCGCCCTGACCGACGGCGAGCGCACCTGGCTCACGCGGGCCGCCTCGTTCCGGCTCGATGCCGAGGGCGTGCTGGTCGGCGAGCGCGGCCTGCGCGTCGTCGGCCGCGACGGCGAGATCCGCCTCGACGGCGAGGACGTCGAGATCCGCCGCGACGGCCAGATCGTGCGCGACGGCATCGTCCTCGGCGCGCTGCAGCTGTTCCGGCCGAACGACCGGTCCAGCCTGCGCTCCGCCGGCGGCGCGCTGCTGAGCGCCGCGTCGGGCGAGCACGCGGTGGAGGCGGGCAACGGCCGCCTGCGCAGCGGCTTCCTCGAGGGCTCGAACGCGGAGCCGGCGCGCGACCTGGTCGAGCTGGTCGCCCTGACGCGCCAGTTCGAGAGCCTGGCGCGCGTCACCCAGGGCTACGACGAGCTGCTGGGCCGCGCGATCCAGCAGCTCGGTGCGGTCTGACGGCCATGCTGGACGCCCTCTACATCTCGGCGGTCGGCCTGCAGGCGCAGAAGGCGCAGCTCGACGCGGTGGCCGGCAACTTCGCCAACGCCAGTACCACCGCCTACAAGCGGCAGAGCCTCGACTTCTCCGCGGCGCTCGACCGCGTCGTGTCGGCGGGCCTGCCGGCCTCGACCGCGGAGCCGTCCGGCGCCGTCGGCGCGGCCGCGGGCGGGCAGGCGTGGCGCGTCGACCTCGCGCAGGGCGAGCTGCACCCGACGGGCCGTGCGCTCGACGTGGCCATCGCCGGCCCCGGCTTCGCGGAGGTCGAGCTCGGCGACGGCCGCGTCGGCTACTCGCGGCTGGGCGCGCTGCAGGTGTCGGACGACGGGCTGCTGACCCTGGCCTCGGGCGTGCCGCTGAAGTCCGACGTGCGCGTGCCGGCCGACGCCACCGCGATCGAGATCCGCCCGGACGGCGAGGTCGCCGCCGCGCTGGAGGGCGAGCGGGCGCCCTCGGTGCTCGGGCGCATCGAGCTGGTCACCTTCGCTCACGCGGAGGCCCTGCGCTACCGTGGCGAAGGCGTGTTCGTCGCGCGCGACCCGAACGTCGAGGCGCGTCGCGCGGAGCCGGGCGACACGGGCGCCGGCCGGCTCGTGGCCGGGCAGCTCGAGGGCTCCAACGTCCGGATGGTCGACGAGATGGTGTCGCTGCTGCTGATGCAGCGGGTCTACGAGCTCAATGCCAAGGTCGTGCAGGCGGCCGACGAGCTGATGGGCCTGGCCAACAACCTGCGCCGCGGATGAGTACGGCCCCGCATCCGCTCCGCGCCGGCCGGCGCTTCGTCGGCGGCCTTGTGGCGGCGACCTTCGTGCTGGCGGCCGCCGCCGCCGAGGTCTCTGCGGCTGGCGACGCGTTCGACGCGTTCGCCGAGGCGGGCGGCGAGCGCCTGCGGCCGGCCTCGACGGACGAGCTCCGTGAGGCCCTGGTGGGGCTGGCCGAGCGCCGGCTCGCCACCGGCGGTCTGCACGTCGACGCGGCGCGCGTGCGCCTCACGTTGTCGCGGCCCTTGCGTTTCGACGAGCCGCTGGAGGCCGTGCCGCTGTGGCGCGCGGGATCACGGCCCGGGCCGCTGCCGCTGCGCTTCGCGCTGCGACGGCACGGCGACGCCGAGGCCGTGCAGGCAGTCCTGGCCGCGCCGCTGCAGGCCGACGCCTGGACCGTGTCGCGTCGCGTCGAGCGCGGCGCGCCGCTCGCCTGCAGCGACCTGCAGGCGACCCGCCGGCCGCTGCCCGCGGTGCCGGCCGGCGCGCTCGGCACGCCGTGCCGGCTCGCGGCTGGCGCGGTCGCGCTGCGGCCGCTGTCGCCTTCGGACCTCGTGCGCGCCGACGATGCCGGCGAGCGGCCCGCTGTCCTGGCCGACGACACGCTGCAGCTTCGAGTGAGCAGCGGCTCAGTAGCGCTGCAGGCCCGCGCCGTGGCGCTGTCCGACGGCCGGCTCGGCGAGACGGTGCGCGTGCGCGTCCCGGGCCGGGCCGCGACGTTCCGCGCCCGCGTCGTCGCGCCCGGCGCCGCCACGCTCGCCGAGGGCGTCCGATGAGCGGCGCCGCGTCCCGGCACGCTGGCCTGCTCGCGCTCGGCGCCGCACTCGCGTTCGGACCCGCCGCGCGTGCCGACGACGCGGTCTCGATGTTCGACGAGCGCAGCTATCGCTCGCTGGTGGCCGAGTCCAAGGCCTTCCGGCCGGGCGACGTGCTGACCGTGCTGATCCAGGAGAACGCCAGCGCCGTGAGCAGCGCCGACTCGCGCGCGCAGCGCAACACGGCAGTGACCGGCACGGTCGGCTCCACGGACACCGGCCCGCACACCGGCCGCGCAAGCGCCGGCACCGACAGCGACGGCGGCGGGCGCACGCAGCGCAGCGGGCGCCTGCTGGCCACGCTCAGCGTGCGCGTGGTGGAGGTCGGCCCGCAAGGCGAGCTGCTGGTGCAGGGCCGCCAGGACCTGCGCATCAACGGCGAGACGCAGGCGATCACGCTGAGCGGGGTGGTGCGGCCGCGCGACGTCGCCGACAACAACACGGTGTCCTCGAGCCGCATCGCCGACGCGCGGGTCGAGTTCGACGGCGAAGGCTTCGTCAGCGACAAGAGCAAGCCGGGCTGGATCTCGCGGCTGTTGTCCGCCCTGGGGCTGTGACGATGCGCGCCGCGTTCGCGACGTTCCTGGCGGCGGCGTGTCTGCTGGCTCAGTCTGCGATGCTTGCCGCCGTGCCGGCCGGCGGCGCGCGGATCAAGGACATCGCCCGGCTGCAGAGCACGCGCCAGCATGCGCTGGTCGGCTACGGGCTCGTCACCGGCCTCGCCGGCACCGGTGACTCGCCCGGCAGCCGCGCCACCCGCCAGACGCTCGCCAACCTGCTCGCCCAGTTCCAGCTGAGTCTCCCGCCCGAGGCCGTCAGCAGCCGCAACGTGGCCGTCGTCGGCGTGAGCGGCAGCCTGCCGAACTTCGCGCGGCCAGGCGACGGCATCGACGTGACGGTCACCTCGCTGGGCGACGCCAAGAGCCTGGTCGGCGGCAACCTGCTGCTGACCCCGCTGAAGGGCCCGAACGGACGCGCCTACGTGCTGGCCCAGGGCCCGCTCACGGTAGGCGGCTACCGCTACGAGGCCAACGGCACGGTCGGCCAGAAGAACCACCCGACCGTCGCCACGGTGCCGGGCGGCGGGCTGGTCGAGGTGGCGCCGCCGGCGCCCGAGCTGGTGGAGGCGCGCGAGTTCTCGGTGTCGCTGCTCGAGCCGGACTACACCAATGCGGCGCGCGTCGCCGAGGCGATCAACGGCGCGCTGGGCGCCGACTGCGCGCGCGCCCTCGACCCGGCCGCGGTCACCGTCCTCGTGCCCGAGTCCTACCGCGGGCGCTTCGTGGAGCTGATGCGCCGCATCGAGGCGCTGGAGATCACGCCCGACCACCGGGCGCGCGTGGTGGTCAACGAGCGCACCGGCACGGTGGTGGCGGGCGCCGGGGTCCGGATCGCGCCGACCGCGATCTCCTACGGCGACCTGCGCATCTCGATCGTCACCGACAACGCGGTGTCGCAGCCGCAGCTGCTGGACGACCCGGGCCTTCTGGTGCGCACCGAGCGCGTCAGCAACTCGCGCATCGATCTGCAGGAGCAGGGCGGCGCGACGCTCACCACGCAGCCCGGCGGCACGGTCGCCGACCTGGTGCAGGCGCTCGGCCGCCTGCGCACCAGCGCGCGCGACGTCGTCTCGGTGCTCAAGGCCCTCAAGGCATCCGGCGCGCTGCACGCCGAACTGATCGTCCAGTGAAGGAGGCATCCACCATGACCCTCGGCACGCTCCCCCTCATCGACCAGGCCAGTGCGGCGCTGTCCGCGGCGGCGCTGCGCCACGGCGTGATCGCCGGCAACATCGCGAACCGCGACGCGGAGGGCTACCGTCGGCTTGCGGTGCGCTTCGAACAGGCCTGGGGCATCCACCCGGGCCGCGCCGGCGACGCGACGACCGCACGGGTCGTGCACGAGCCGCACGGCGTCGAGGCCTCGCTCGAGCGCGACCTCGCCTCGATGGCGTCCAACGCCCTGACCTACCAAGCGCTCGCGCGCTCGCTCGGCGCCTACTTCGCGCTGTTCGGCAGCGCGCTCGGCGTGAGGGTCTGAGCATGGATCCGTTCCGCCTCGCCGAAGTCAGCGCCGGCGGCCTGCTGGCACAGAAGGCGCGCGTGGAGGCCGCGGCCGCCAATCTCGCTCACCTGCACGCCAGCAGCGCCGATCCGGCGGCTCGCTACCGGCCGGTCGTCGCCGTAATCCACGCGGCGCCTTCCGGCTTCGGCACCGCCTGGCAGGCCGCGGGGCCCGCGGTGCGGATCGTGCCGAGCGACGCGCCGGCCCGGCGCGCCTACGAGCCGGGCCATCCGCATGCCGACGCCGACGGCATCGTCAGCTATCCGGGCGTGGACCCGACGCGCGAGATGCTGACCGTGATGGGCGCGCTGCGCGCCTACGAGGCCAACCTGACGGCGCTGCAGGCGACGCGTTCGCTGGCGGCTCGGGCGCTCGACATCGGAGGCCGCGCTTGATCCCCGCGCTCGATGGCGTCTCCTTCGGGCGTCCGGCCGACGCGCCCGACGCCGCGCCGCAGCTGTCGGCACCCGGGCGGCTCGCGGGGCTGTTCGAGCGGCAGCTGCGCGAGCTCGATGGCCAGGTCGGGGCGGCCGAGGACGGCGTGCGCGCGCTCGCCGACGGGCGCCCGGTGCAGCTGCACGACGTGATGATCGCCCTGGAGCGAGGGCGGCTCGCGGTGCAGACCTTCGTGCAGGTGCGCAACCGGCTCGTCGAGTCCTACCAGGACTTGATGCGCATGCAGCTGTGAGCCGGCGATGAACGCCCTGCTGCTGTGGAACGGCCTCGGCACGCGCCAGCGCGTGGGCCTTGCACTCGGGCTGCTGGCGATCCTGCTCGGCAGCGTGGCGGCCGGCGCCTGGCTGCTGCGCGACCCGCTGGTGCCGCTGGCAGGCGAGCTGGATGCGGAGCGCGTCGCCGCGCTGTCGCAGGTGCTGGAGCGCGACCGCGTGCCCTATCAGGTTGCGGACGACGGCCGCGGCATCGCGGTGCCGCGCTCGCAGCTGGGCAAGGCGCGCGCCGCGGCCGGGGCCGGCCTCGCGCTGCCGCCGAGCGTCGGGCTCGAGATGTTCAGGGACACCGACTTCTCGACCACCGACTTCGCGCAGCGGATCAACTACCAGCGCGCCCTGCAGGGCGAGCTGACGCGCACGATCCAGGGCCTCTCCGGGGTGCGCAGCGCGCGGGTCCACGTGGTCCTGCCCGAGGCGGGCCTGCTGCGCCGCAACTCGACCCGCCCGAGCGCCGCGGTGGGCATGGCGATGCGGGAGGGCCGCGCGCTGTCGCGTGTTCAGGTGCGCGGCATCCAGCGCCTCGTCGCGGCCTCGGTGCCCGACATGCGCCCGGAGGAGGTGGCCGTGTTCGACGCATCCGGCGCCTCCCTCGGCGCGGCGCCGGCGGGGGAGAGCGAGGCCTCGACCGCCCAGCTCGAGCTCAAGCGCCAGGTCGACGGCTACCTGGAGGCCAAGCTCGCGCGGCTGCTCGACGAGGTCGTGCCGGGCGGCAGCGTGGGCTTGGCGGTCGACGCCACGCTCGACGAGCGCCAGCTGCGCGTCACGACGGAGGAGCCGCTCGCCATCGCCGCGAAGGATGCGGAGCGACCGGCCGGCGTGCTGAGCCGCGAACGGCAGGTGGACCGCGCGCCGCCGTCGTCCGCGGAGGCGGGCGGCGCTGCGGAACGCAGCGAATGGGAGCTCGAGTACCGCGTCGGGCAGCGGGTCGAGCAGACGCTGGCCGCGGCCGGCTCCATCCGGCGGCTGAGCGTCGCCGTCGCGGTGCGCGGAGGCCCCGCGCAGCTGCGCGCGGCGGCGGTCGAGCAGC
>Ga0247825_10002192_pt1 | contig 12940 bp, 8 predicted proteins | sample 13C_Vanillin_Day_FD_194413 | JGI IMG/M metagenome (GOLD analysis project Ga0247825, IMG submission 194413) | Soil microbial communities from agricultural site in Penn Yan, New York, United States - 13C_Vanillin_Day48 | ecosystem: Environmental > Terrestrial > Soil > Agricultural land | place...
AGGCTCGGGCTCTCACGCATGTCGTCGATGTCCTTCTTGTAGGCCGCACCCAGGCACAGCACCTTGGCGCCGTTGAGCGTCTTCTTGTGCTTGTTGAGCGCCTCCATGGCGCGCTGCACCACGTAGTACGGCATCTGCGTGTTCACCTCGCCGGCCAGCTCGATGAACTTGGTGTGGAACTCGAACTCGCGCGCCTTCCACGTCAGGTAGAACGGATCGATCGGGATGCAGTGCCCGCCGAGCCCCGGGCCCGGGTAGAAGGGCATGAAGCCGAACGGCTTGGTGCTCGCCGCCTGGATCACCTCCCACACGTCGATGCCCATCCGGTCGCAGAGCATCTTCATCTCGTTGACCATGGCGATGTTCACGCAGCGGAAGATGTTCTCCAGCAGCTTGGAGAGCTCCGCCACCCGCGTGGAGGACACCGGCACCGTCTCCTTCAGCGCGCTGGCGTACAGGGCCTGCGCCACCTCGAGGCACCCCGGCGTGTAGCCGCCCACGATCTTCGGGATCGTCTTCGTGTTGAAGCTCTTGTTGCCCGGATCCTCACGCTCGGGGCTGAAGGCCAGGTGGAAGTCCACGCCCGCCTTCAGGCCGCCCTTCTCCAGCAGCGGCTTGAGCACCTCCTCGGTGGTGCCCGGGTAGGTGGTGGACTCCAGCACGAAGAGCTGGTTGCGGCGCACGTACGGAGCCAGCGCCTCGCCCGTCTGGATGATGTACGTCATGTCCGGCTCACGCGAGGCCGTCAGCGGCGTGGGCACGCAGATGACGATGCAGTCCATCTCCGTCGCCTTGGCGAAGTCCGTCGTCGCCTTGAGCTTGCCCTCGCTGCTCAGCTTCTTCAGCGGCTCGCTGGGGATGTGCTTGATGTAGCTCTCCCCCTTGCCGATCTTCTCGATCTTCCGCTTATCGATATCGAGCCCCGTCACCGGGAAGCCCGCCTCCGCGAACGCCATGCCCAGCGGCAGCCCCACGTAGCCCAGCCCGACAACGCCCACCTTCGCTTCCCGCTTGCGGATCATGTCCACCAGCGGGCTGACCATCACGCGCATCTGCACACCCTCCCAACGACCCTCAAGAGAAGACCACCACCCACCGCAGCCACGCCGGAGGCATCCGCCGTGCCCCGTACGTCACCGCCAATGCCTGGCTCACCCGTCCGTACCCTGGCGAGTACAGGGACGGCTCCAGCCGCGGCCTCAGCCCCAGCTCGAAGAGGACCAGCGCGCTCGCCGCCCCCTCCGGCCCCAGCTCCACGCCGAGCGGCTCGAAGATGCGCGGCGCGTCCGGCACACGCAGGGCCCGCGCGATCTCCTCGGGCGAGGCGGGCCGCAGCCGCGCGTGGGTATCCGGCAGGTGCAGCCTGCCCACCACCTCGTGGGTGCCAGCGCCGATGAGCCGATCCGTCACCGCCAGCGCATGCTCGCGCTTGTCCAGATAGAAGGTCCGCTCGATGCCCAGGGGCGAGGCCAGCGCCCTGTAACCGTCATGCCTCACGGTGAGCCGATCCAGCTGCAGCCCAGGCTGGAACACCTCCACCCGGGCCCGCGCATCCTCGGGCAGCGCGAAGAGCCGCTCCGGCAACAACGTGGACTGCTCCACACCGTCCACCACGAGCGTGTTGTGAGCGGCAGTGCCCCGCAGGGCGTTGCGCTGCGCTGGGTCCCGCGTGTACGTGCCCGTCCCTGGATCCACGATCACGGGCTGGCCGCCCAGATGCAGCTCGAAAGAGAGCTTGTCGTTGTGGCTGTGCCCGCCCACGCCGCACTGCCCCTGCCGGCCGGCGCTGACGGTGACGACGGCTCCAGCCCCACGCAGCACATGGAAGCCACCCGCCGGGAAGCTCACCGAGGCTGGCGGCGGAGCGGGAGGCAGCGCCTGGTAACGCTCCAGGCCCGGCTTTCCCAGCAGCCATGCCGCCTCGTCCGGGAGCTCGCCGCCCGCCAGGGACGCCTCCCCGAAGAGCGCCGCCCCGAGCGGAGCCAGGTAACCCTGGTCCAGATCGTCGCGCTTCCTGAATGGGAGGACACGGCCGGAGTCGTTGTCCCCGATCTGAGGGGCCAGCCCCTGCTCCGAGCACCATGCGCGCGCCGCCTGATACATCCGCCTCAGGCGCTCCGCGTAAGCCTTGCCGAGCCCCACGCCCGCCCCGAGCGCCACCACGTGCGCCAGGGTGAACAGCTCCACCGCGAGCCGGTGGTAGAACGTGGAGCCCTCGAACGAGGTGCCCTCCGCGTGAACCTGCGCCTCCATCTGCTCGCGCAGGCCCTTCGCCGCCAGCGCCACCTGCCCTGGCGCGCCGGGCAGCTCCGGGAACAACAGGCCCACGACCAGCAGGCCCACGTAGTTGGCCACCAGGTGGTTGTTGGGGACAGCGCCCCGATCCTCGAGGTTCGCCTGCACCCAGGCGGTGTGCGCGGCGAGCGCGCCCAGCACGGGCACGAGGAACTCAGGCCGCTGGATCTCGGGCGCCTCCAAGAACATGGCGAGCGCCTGCGCGAGATTGGCCGCCCGCAGAGCCACCTCCATGGTGCAGGTCCAGTGCACGCCCACGCCCGGAGGGTTGGCCTGGAGGAAGTCGAGCGTCTGCAGGACGAAGGCACGCGCGAAACGAGCCCGCGCTGGCGCCGCCTCCTCCACCCAATAGCCCTGGCCGAGCGCCACCAGGCTGTCGAGCCGTCCCAACACCCACGGGTACTTCGGATCCGAGCCCGGCAACGGATCCACGGACCAGTCCACGGGGCGCCCTTCTCCAAAGACGACGCGCGTCCCGAAGAGGTCGAACTCCTGACGCAGGGCGGCGTGGGCCCGCGCGAGCGCCCGCTCTCGCGCACCCGGCACCGCCGCGAGCGCCTGGAGCACGGACCCACGCTGCCGGGACTCGCACCACACAGCCGTGTGACGTGTCTCCAGGAGCCTGCCAGCCAGCTCCATGGCGGAGACGGCACTGTAGGCCTGAAGGATTCGCGGCTCGTCTACGCGATCTCGGCGGCGGTAGAGTGCTTGCCGCGCAACACTCTGCGCCCTGCGAACGGCGCTCTTTGCCACGGCCGCCGGAGCAAGACGTACAAGCGCTGTGTAATAATCGAGAGTCCCCATCGCCCCTTCCACCGTCCGCCCACGGGTAGCAATCGCTCGGCCAGCGAGAACCCTTTGAAGTTGCTGGAGTTGGGGATTCTCAGAGGCTGGACCGCCAGTAAAAACTCCAGGACGGTCCTGACCTCATAGGTCGTCCTGTTCTCCATGATGTGAAGTGCGATTCCTGGAGTGGGAAGCGTTGCACCGATCCAGGTCCGTGCTCATTCCTGTGCACGTGCGTGGCGGAGCTTTGAGCGGATGGTGGCCCGAGACGACTCCCGGGACCGCCGAGGTAGAGCGAGTGCTCGCGGCGGTGGCCGAGCGCTCGCTCACAGATGGGGCACGTGCTGGGTTGGACGCGCTCTTGAATGAGGCACTGCGTCTCACGGGCGTGGCGGGACTCGCGCTCCATGAGGGGCGGGCACGAGTCACGGAGGCGGGCCTGCGGCTCCCTCCGCTCTCGCGCCTGCGTGCCACTCAATTGATCCCGGCGGGAGATGGGCGCACCTTGCTCGCGGTGCTGCCGGAGCGGGGCGCCCTGGAGCAGCGGGAGGTGCTGGTGCGGTTCGCCCGGCTCGCGGGCACACTGCTGGCGGCTCGCAGGCGCGAGGCCGCGCTCCAGCAGCGACAGGCCGCCCTCTGCCGGGAGGTGCAGCGGCAGCGGCGGGAGCTCGCATACCGGGAGGGAAACCGCTCGCGGGCCTCGCATGATCTCCGGACGCCCGTGCTCGTCATCCAGGGCTACCTGGACATGATGAACAAGGGACTGACGGGAGAGCTCACCCCGGCCATGAAGCGCTATGTGGAGCGCATGCAGAGCGCGACCCAGGACATGGCCGTGCTCATCTCGCGGCAGCTCGCGCGTGGTGGAGCCCCCGAGGATCTGCGCTCCCTGCTGCTCGAGGCCTTCGAGCCCCTGGCGCGCAGCCGGAAGCTCACCTTGAACGTGGAGTGCTCGGCGAAGTCAGTGCCCGTGCGAGGCAACAGCAACATGGTCGAGCAGCTGGTGCGGCTGCTGGCGCGGGATCTGGCCACCACGCGGGCGCGCGTGGTGAACCTGCGCATCGAGGCGCAGGAGCACCTGGGCATGTGGCGGCTGGGCGTCTCCACGGACAAGCCCCGGGTCCTCCAGTCCCGGCAGATGGATCGGCTGGAGCAGCTGCTCCACCGGCTGGGCGGCACCCTGTCGATCCAGGATGAGCCCCCGTTCGAGCTGCGGCTCCACCTGCCCGCCGCCATCTCCGCGCCAGCCCGTCGCTAGCGAGCGCCACGGCAATCCTCCATGATGCGGCCCTCTTTTCCGGGGGCTGTCCATGGAGCTTCGAATCCAGAATCTGTCCAAGCGCTACCCCAATGGGACGCAGGCGCTGTCGGACGTTTCTCTCACCGTCAAGGCGGGGATGTTTGGGCTGCTGGGCCCCAACGGCGCGGGCAAGTCCACGCTGATGCGCACCCTGGCCACGCTCCAGGAGGCGGACAGCGGGAGCGCCACCCTCGGGGACATCGACGTGCTCCGGAACAAGGACGCCGTGCGGCGGGTGCTCGGCTATCTGCCGCAGGACTTCGGCCTGTACCCCAAGGTGTCCGCGGAGGATCTGCTGGAGCACCTGGCCGTGCTCAAGGGCCTCAGCAGCGCCCGGGAGCGCAAGCAGGTGGTGTCGGCGCTGCTGAACCAGACCAACCTCCACGCCGTGCGCAAGAAGCCGCTGGGCAGCTTCTCCGGCGGCATGCGCCAGCGCTTCGGCATCGCGCAGGCGCTGCTGGGCAATCCCCGGCTCCTCATCGTGGACGAGCCGACGGCGGGCCTGGATCCCGAGGAGCGCGTCCGCTTCCACAACCTGCTGTCGGACATCGGCCGCGACGTCATCGTCATCCTCTCCACGCACATCGTCGCGGATGTCCACGAGCTGTGCTCGCAGATGGCGGTGATGGACAAGGGCCGGATGCTGCTGACCGGTGAGCCGCAGACGATCATCTCCCAGCTGTCCGGCCGCATCTGGCGGCGCTTCGCGGAGAAGACGGAGCTGGCGGGCGTCCAGGCCCAGCATCGCGTCATCTCCACCCGGCTGGTGATGGGACGCACGCGTGTGCACGTCTACAGCGAGGGCTCGCCCGGCGCGGGCTTCGAGCTGGTGGAGCCGGACCTCGAGGACGCCTACTTCGCCACCATCAAGGGCCACGTGCGGGAAGCACCGGCGCCCACTACCCAGGCCGTGGGCTGAGGAGAGAGCGCCATGTTCGCCATCATGCTCTTCGAGCTGCGCAAGCGGCTCACGCTGCTCTCCACCTGGGTCTACTTCGGCGTCTACCTGGCGCTCGGCTTCATCACCATGAACGCGGCGGGCGGCGCCTGGGAGAGCGTCGTGTTCTCCGCCGGGGGTGGAGGCAAGGTCCTCGCCAACTCGCCGCACTCGCTGTCGATCATGCTGGGCTTCCTTGGCTACACCGGCGTCATCGTCACGGGCGCGATGATGGGCCAGGCCATCTATCAGGACTTCGCCACGGGCTCCCACACCCTCTTCTTCACCTCGCCCATCTCCAAGGCCCAGTATCTCTTCGGCCGCTTCCTGGGGGCCTTCCTCACCCTGTGCGTCATCTTCGCGAGCATCGGCCTGGGCACCTTCGTGGGCAGCCACATGCCCTGGCTCCAGAAGCACCTGGTGGGCCCCACCCTGCCCGCCGCCTATCTGTGGCCCTATCTGGTGAGCGTGCTGCCCAACATCTTCATCACGGGCACGCTCTTCTTCACGCTGGCCTCGCTCACCCGGCGCATCCTCCCCGTCTACGTCACCAGCGTGGTGCTCTTCATCGCGTATCTCATTGGCGTGAACCTGCTGCGTGAGATTGACACCAAGTGGATCGCCGCGCTGTGCGACCCTTTCGGCCTTAACGCGCAGAATCTGGTGTCCGAGTACTGGACGGTGGCCGAGAAGAACACCCAGCTCCTGCCGCTGGAGGGCTGGTTCCTCGCCAACCGGCTCCTGTGGATGGCCCTGGGAGCCGCGGCGCTCGCCTTCACCTTCCTGCGCTTCCAGCGCACCTATGCGCTCCCGCTGCGAGGAAACACGAAGCAGGAGCCGGACTCAGAGCCCTCGCTCGGCGCGCCCGCCGCCCAGAGCGTCACAGCGGCCCGGGACTTCCGGGACGCCACCTTCCTCCGGCTGCTCCCCCGGCTGGCATGGCTCGATCTGAAGGAGACGGTGAAGAACGTCTACTTCGTGGTCATGGTGCTCGCTGGGGTGCTCTTCGTCTTCGTGAACGCACCCCAGATGGGGGCGATGTACGGCACGGACACCTGGCCCGTCACGCACATGGTGCTGAGAATCGCGGGAGGCTCCTTCGCCCTCTTCCAGATCATCATCACCACCGTCTACTCGGGCGAGCTCATCTGGCGGGATCGCGATGCGCAGATGAACGGGCTGATGGACGCGCTGCCCACGCCGGGCTGGCTCCTGTACACCTCCAAGCTGCTAGCGCTGCTGGGCGTGCAGGTCCTGCTCAGCGTCGTGGTGCTCGTCTGCGGCCTGCTCATCCAGATCTTCCGCGGCTACACCCACTTCGAGCTCGGCCTCTACATGACGGAGCTGTTCGGCCTGCGGCTGCTGGACTTGTGGCTGCTGTGCGTGCTCGCGGTGGTGATCCACGTGGTGGTCAACCACAAGTACGTGGGGCACTTCGTGATGGTGATCTTCCTGGTGCTCAGCCGGTTCGCCTCACGGTTCGGCCTCGAGCACAACCTGTACAACTACGGCTCCACGCCCTCGTACACCTACTCGGACATGAACGGGTACGGGCCGTTCCTCCGGCCGTACTTCTGGTTCACCGGGTACTGGGCGCTGGCGGCCGTGGCGCTCGCGCTGGGGGCCCACCTGCTCTGGGTCCGAGGCTCGGAGGAGGGCCTCTCCTGGCGGTTGCGCGCGGCCAAGGACCGGCTGTCCAGGCCGGTGCGCGTGGGGCTCGCGCTCTCGCTGCTCGGCTTCGTGCTGACGGGCAGCTACATCTTCTACAACACCAACCAGCTTAACCGTTACACCACCGCCCGGGAGCAACAGGAACAGCAAGCCAGCTACGAGAAGAAGTACAAGGCGCTCTCCCAGGAGCCCCAGCCACGCATCGTGGCGGTGAAGGTGCAGACGGATCTCTACCCCGAGCAGGCCCGCGTCCGCTTCCATGGCACGTTGGGCCTGGAGAACCGCTCTGGCCAGCCGGTGAAGGCCGTCTACGTGAACCTCCCGCCCAAGGAGGAGCTGACGGTGCACAGGCTCACGGTGGCCGGACAGGACAAGCCCGCCGAGCAGGATGAGCAGCTGGGCTTCTCCACCTACCGCCTCTCCGAGCCCCTCGCGCCAGGCGCGAAGGCCGAGCTCCACTTCGATCTCGAGTACGCCGCACGCGGCTTCAAGAACGGCGAGCAGCACACCGAGGTGGTGGAGAACGGCAGCTTCGTCAACAGCACGGCGTTGCCGCGCCTGGGCTATCAGGAGAGCGACGAGATCTCGGACGAGGACATGCGCCGCCGCCTGGGGCTGGCTCCAAAGGAGCGGATGGCGGATGTGAACGATCTGAAGGCTCGGATGAACACCTATATCGGCTCGGACGCGGACTGGGTGACGTTCGAGGCGACCGTGAGCACCTCACCCGATCAGATCGCGCTCGCGCCCGGCTACCTGGAGCGCGAGTGGACCGAGGGCGGACGGCGCTACTTCCACTACAAGATGGACCGCCCCATCCTGAACTTCTACTCGTTCCTCTCTGCCCGCTGGCAGGTGAAGCGCGACTCCTGGAACGGCGTGCCCATCGAGGTCTATTACCACCCCGGCCACGAGTTCAACGTCGACAAGATGCTCCAGGCGGTGAAGGACTCGCTGGACTACTACACGCAGGCGTTCAGCCCATACCAGCACCGGCAGGTGCGCATCCTCGAGTTCCCGCGCTACGCCACGTTCGCCCAGTCGTTCCCCAACACCATCCCCTACTCGGAGAGCATCGGCTTCATCGCCCGGGTGGATCCGGACGATCCCAAGGACGTGGACTACCCCTACTACGTCACGGCACACGAGGTGGCCCACCAGTGGTGGGCGCACCAGGTGATCGGCGGCAACGTGCAGGGCGCCACGCTGCTGTCGGAGACGCTGTCCCAGTACTCGGCGCTGATGGTGATGAAGCGCAAGTACGGGGCAGAGCTCATGGGCCGCTTCCTGCGTTACGAGCTGGACCGCTACCTGGCTGGGCGCAGCATCGAGCGCAACAAGGAGATGCCGCTGATGCGCGTGGAGAACCAGGGCTATGTCCACTACCGCAAGGGCAGCGTGGTGATGTACGCGCTGCAGGACTACCTGGGCGAGGACAAGGTGAACCAGGCGCTCGCGGCCTTCATCCGAAAGACGGCCTACCAGCAGCCGCCCTTCACCCACTCGCCCGAGCTGATCGCCGAGCTGCGCGCGGTGACGCCCGAGCACCTGCGCTACCTCATCGACGATCTCTTCGAGCGCATCACCCTCTACGAGAATCGCGCCGTCACCGCCACCTCCACGCAGCTACCGGATGGGCGCTTCGAGGTGAAGATCACCGCCAAGGCTCGCAAGGTCGAGGCGGATGGCCTGGGCCAGGAGACGGAGCTCCCGTTGGATGACTGGGTGGACGTGGGCGTGCTGGATGCGGATGGCAAGCCGCTCTTCCTGGAGAAGCGCCGCATCCAGCAGTCGGACGTGACGTTCACCCTCGAGGTCGACAAGCGCCCCGCGAAGGCAGGGCTGGATCCGCTCTACAAGCTCATCGACCGCAAGCCGGAGGACAACACCGTGGCGGTGGAGATGCTCTGAGGCCGGGCGCCGGGGCTACCCGGGCATGAGCTGCCGGACGAGCTCCAGCAGCTTGCCGCGCTCCACCTCACGCTTGACGAGGTAGCCGTCCGCGCCGGCCTCGAGCCCCGCGGCCCGCTCCTCTGGGCTGTCCAGCGAGGTGACGAGGATGATGGGTGTCCGGTGGAGCGTCGGGTGCGCGCGGATGCGCCGCGCGAGCCCCACGCCGTCCAGCCGCGGCATCTGCCAGTCGCTGACCACCAGCTGGCAGGGCGTGCGCTCCAGCACCTCCCACGCCTCCTCGCCATCCGAGGCCGTCACCACCGGGTAGCCGGCGATCTCCAGCAGCGACTTCATCGCGAAGCGGGTCGTCAGCGAGTCGTCGCACACGAGGATGCGGGGGCGGCGGATCTCTCCCGCGCTGATGCCGCGCGTGCTGGGAGATGCCGCGCGCAGCAGCTCCGGAGCGTTGAGCACCGGCACCAGGCGGCCATCATCCAGCACGGCGGCCCCGGCCAGGTGTGCCACGCCCTTGAGGTGCGGGCCCAGCCCGCGGACGACGATCTCCTGCTGCCCCACCACCTCGTCGATGGCGAACACCACCCGATCCTTGCCGAGCGTGAGCAGCATCACCGACTGCATCTTCCCGGTGTCGAGCGCCAGCGGCAGCCGCGGCAGCCCGATGGCCTCCGCCAGCGAGAGGAAGGTGAGCTGGTCGTTCTCCACCCGGACGACGACGCGTCCGGCCACCGTGCCCACGTCGCTCGGGGCCAGCCGGAAGACGCGCTCGACCATGTCCGAGGGCACGGCCACTACCGCTGTGCCCACACGGATCAGCAGCCCCAGCGCGGAGGCCAGCGTGAGCGGCAGATCGATGGTGAAGCGCGTCCCCTGCCCGTCCGTGTACGACACGTCCACCGCGCCCTGCAGCCGCTGGGCCGTGGCCAGCACCACATCCAGTCCCACGCCGCGACCGGAGGTCTCCGTCACCTGATCCCGCGTGGAGAAGCCAGGCTGGAAGATGAGCCGTGCCGCCTGAGGATCCGCCAGCTTGGCCGCGGCCTCCGCGCTCAGCAGCCCGCGCTTGACGGCCGTGGCACGCACCTTCGCGGGAGACAACCCTCCGCCATCGTCCTCGACGACCACGGCCATGCGGGTGCCGCGCGGCTCCACGCGCACCCAGAGCTTGCCCTTCTCGTTCTTGCCCGCCTCGCGACGCGTTTCGGGCGACTCGATCCCGTGATCAATGGCGTTGCGGACCAGGTGGAGCAGCGGGTCCTTCAAGGCGTCCAGGATGCGCCGATCCAGCCGCACCTCCCCGCCCGAGATGAAGAGCTCGACCTGCTTGCCCAGCCGCGAGCTCACCTCGCGCACCGTGCGCCGCAAGGGCTCCAGCACCTGCCCGGCCGGCACCATGCGCAGATCGCGGAGATCATCGCGCACCACCTGGGCCACCAGGTTGAGCTGCTCACCCTCGCGGGTGCCTTCCTTCAACAGCTCCACGAGCCGCTTCTGGATGCCACGCAGGTTGAGCACCGCGTTCCGCAAGGACTCCAGCGCCTCTCCGCCACCCGTCAGCGACAGCTGCGATGCGGAGCGCTCCAGGTGCACGATCGTGTCGTGCGTGCCGTCCAGCATGTCCCGGAGGGCATCCGTCCTGCGCACCTGCTGAGAGCGGCCCGCGATCAGGTGCTCCACTTGGAGGCCCAGCGACTCCAGCGTCTTCACCGAGACGCGCACCGCTTGATCCACTCCGGACTTGGCCTCGCCCGAGGCAAGCGCAGCCGACGGAGCTGGGGCCGAGGACGCGGAAGGTGCCGCCGTCGAGGCCTCGCTGGCCGCGCGCAGAGCCTGGGCGGCCTGCTTCGCTGGAGCGGATGCCGGCCCGGACGCGGGGGCCTCGGCAGGAGCCTCAGCCGCAGCCTCGGGCTGAGCAGGGGCAATCGCCCCACGGAGCTCCACGAGGATCCCGGCGAGATCCGACGCGGCGATACTCGCCGTGTCACCCGCCTGCTCCATCTTCGAGAAGCCCGCCGCCGTCTGCTCCGCGAGCGGGGCGATGCGCGTCTCCTGGGCCGCCTCGGCCGCGCTCTTGAGCGACCGGGCCAGCGCCACCGCCGAGCGCACGGTGCCCGGGCGGTCCGGCACGTTCGGGGAGCACAGGGTGACCAGCGCTCCCTCGAGCTTCTCGAGCGCGGCGAGCGCGTCCTTGCGGAAGCGCTGGAGGACCTGTTGCCGCTCCTTGCGCTTGTTCTGCTCCTTGCTCGCCTCGCCTCGCCCGAGCGCGGCCAGCAGCCCCGTCAGCCCATCAATCTCCGGCGCTGCTCCCTCGTCCCCACGGGCCAGGGCCGCCTCGATGGAGGACAGCCCCCGCAGGGTCACCTCCACCACCTCGCGCGGCAGCCGCTCATCGGGCCGGAAGCGTGCCAGGCCATCCTCGATGGCGTGGACCACCTGCTCGATCTGCGACAGCCCCAGGCTCGCGGCCGAGCCCTTCAAGCTGTGCACCAAGCGCTTCAGCGAGGGCAGCAGATCGGGATCCCGCCCCACCGGATCCTCCTCCAGCCCGAGGATCTGCGTGCCGATGGTCTGGATCTGCTCCCGCGTCTCCGCGGAGAAGATAGGCCAGATGCTTCGGAGCACCTGCGGATCCATGCGCCCTGCCTACCCCCGCCTCTCGGCGGACGGAGCGCCGAGCTGCGCCACGTCGAGCACGGTCAGCCGATCCGGAGTGAGGTACATGAAGGGCCCGGGCGGCGGCTGGGACAGCGTGGAGCGCAACAGCTCCTGCCTCCCATCCACGATCTCGGCCGCGATTCCAAAAGCATCTCCCGCCACGTCCACCACCACCACCTTGGCCAGGTCGGACATGCCGCCGCCCTCCAGGCCCAGCAGCTGACGCAGATCCAGCACCGGCACCACGCGCGAGCGCGACACCAGGGCGCCCATCACGTGCCGCGGCGCGCCCGGCAGCATGCAGAGCCCGCGGGACTCCAGCACGTGATCGACCTGCTCGATGAGGACGCCGTAGCGCTCGCCGCCCACCTGGAAGACCAGGACGATGAGCACCTCGGGGCGGACCTGCTCGCGAGAGCCGGCCAGCGCCTTCGCCCGGACGGACAGCACCTCGCGGCGCTTCTCCGGGCTCACCTGCGCGTTCTCGATTAGCGCCCGCGCCTCATCCAGCCGCTGGATGAGGGTGGAGTAGTCGATCTCGACCTTGGCGTCTTCGGTGGACATCCGTGGCTCAGCGTCCCGTCGGGCCCTTCACAGGGAGTTTCAGCAGCTCGCGCACCCGCTCGCGCAGCTCGTCCACCGAGACGGGCTTGTTGAGGAAAGCGCTCGCGCCCACCAGGCGCCCGCGCTGCCTGCTGGCCTCGTCCTTGAGAGAGGTGAGCAACAAGAAGGGCGTGGCATGCAGCGTGGAGTCCGCACGCACCGCCGCGCAGAGCGCGAAGCCGTCCATCTCCGGCATCTGCACGTCGGAGATGATCAGGTCCGGCTTGATCTCACGCGCCTTGGCCAGCCCCTGTACGCCATTGCCGGCGTCGAAGAACTGGAGCCCCCACCCCATCAGGTACACCTGCAACAGGTTCGTGATCGTCTTGGTGTCCTCGACGATCAGGACCTTCAATGGTGTGCCTCGTGTGCTGGCCGTCGTCATAGCTGGTATCTACCCACAAGCTCAGAGAACTTCTTGGAGAGGTTCGAGAGGTTACCCGCAACCTGTTCAATCTGGCGCGTCCCATTGACGCTGTCAGCCATGGCCACGGAGAGCTCACTCATGGCTGTAGCAATCTGCTCCACGCCAATCGTCTGTTGACGCGTGTTGCCAGCGATCTGCCGCGCCGCGGCAGAAGACTCCTTGATGACCTCGGCGAGCCCCAGGATGGCGGAGCCCGCGCTCTGCGCCAGGGCCATGGCCGCCTGGGCTCGCCGGCTGCCCTCGTCCGTGGCCGCCACCGCCGCCTTGGTGCCCTTCTGCACCTCGCCCAGCAGGGCGCGCACCTGGATGGCGGCCACCTTGGACTGCTCGGCCAGGGCCCGCATCTCCATGGCCA
>Ga0247825_10002193_pt1 | contig 12938 bp, 13 predicted proteins | sample 13C_Vanillin_Day_FD_194413 | JGI IMG/M metagenome (GOLD analysis project Ga0247825, IMG submission 194413) | Soil microbial communities from agricultural site in Penn Yan, New York, United States - 13C_Vanillin_Day48 | ecosystem: Environmental > Terrestrial > Soil > Agricultural land | place...
CGCGCAGGCAGCACGCTCGCGCGCTGCCTGCGCGAGGGCGTGAGCGGCAAGTTGATCGCCGAGCTCCTGAAACCCGACGAGGACGACTATTTCGTGCTGAAGCCGAAGCACTCCGGCTTCCAGTTCACCGCGCTCGACGTGCTCCTCGAGCACCTCGGCGCGGAGACCTTGATCCTCACCGGGGTCGCCGGAAGCTTCTGCATTCTTTTCACGGCGCACGACGCCTATATGCGCGACTATCGTCTATTGGTGCCGAGCGACTGCATTGCCTCGCAAACGCCCGATGACGACCGCTACGCGATCGCGCACATGCACAAGGTCACGAAGGCCGACACGCGGCCCTCGTCAGAGATCGACCTTTCGGCGCTTAAGCAGTAGCGCGACCACGACCGCCACGCCCGCAAGCTCGACCGCGAACTCTAGAAACTGATCGATTAGGCTATTCTGCGCACGCGTCATGGCGATCATCAGCGGGCTGTACCTCTATCCCGTCAAGAGCTGCGGAGGCATTTCTCTTCCAGAAGCCGAGCTCGCCGAAACCGGATTGCGCTTCGATCGGCACTGGATGGTGATCGATCGGCGCGGCAAGTTTGTGACCCAGCGCGACTTGCCGGGCATGGCGCGGATCGTGCCCCATCTGGCCGCCGGCCGGCTCGTGTTGAGCGCCCCGGGGACCGAGGCCGTAGTGCTGCCCACCCGCGACGGCGGCGATCGCGTACGCGTGACGGTCTGGGGCGACCAGTGTTTCGGGCTCGATCAGGGCGATGCGGCGGCCCGATGGCTCAGCGCGTTTCTCGGCGAGGAGCTGCGCCTGGTCCGATTCGACCGCTCGGCGCCGCGACGGAACAGCACCGGAGCGGGCGCGGCGCGCACGCTCGCGGAGTTTGCCGACGGGCACGCACTCCTGGTGATCTCCGAAGCGTCGCTCGCCGATCTGAACAACCGGCTCGCGCTTCCACTGCCGATGAACCGCTTTCGCCCCAACATCGTGATCGCCGGCATCGAAGCGTACGAAGAGGACCACCTGCGCTCGCTCAAGAGCGACGACATCGAGCTGCGGCTGGTGGAACCCTGCATCCGCTGCCAGATCACGATGACCGATCAAGACACCGGCGAGGTGGGCGAGGAGCCGATGCGCACGCTGCTTACCTATCGCAGTCATCCCAAGTTGGGCGGCGTGAGCTTCGGTCAAAAGGCGAGCATCGCGCGCGGCGCTGGGCAGAGGCTGCGCATCGGGCAGGAGCTCGAAGAGCTGTGGAGTTTCTGAACGGCCCGTCGCAAAAAAAAATCGCATCGGATCAAACTCTGCGGCGACCGGGTTAGTCCGTCCTATGACGGCGGGCCTAGGTCTTCCGTGGTATGGCCGGTGGTGAATTTGCCTTGTAGCTTTCGAGGGCAGAGCGAAACCGCCGCGACACCCACGGAGGGAAGTTGTGGAAGAACCGACGAGCGCAGCGAAGCATCCATGCCAGGCAGCGTGCGCGCAGCGCACCACCGTTGATCCCGATGACGAACTGATCTTGCCGAAGCACAAGCGCGTGATCGCCGCCTACTCGAGCAACGCGGCAGGGGCGACCGAGCTGCATCTGCACTACGGCGAGAAGGAGATCCTGTTCGACGAGCCCGAGCTTTTCGCGTTCGGCGAGGGCCTCGCCAGGCAGTCACGCTTCGTGGCCAGGACGGCGGCGAGCTGGGGAGCGGGGTACGACTGGCTGCGCGTGCGCACGCTCCTTGAAACGCTGCTCGAAGAGGGCGTTCTGCGGCACGCGCGTGCCACCGAGCCCGAGGCCGTTGCCGCCGCCGGAGCGCGACGCTCGCCGCTCCCACGCGCCCGCGCCTCGGCGCCGCGCACCTGGATCGAGCTGGAAGCGATCACCGGCGAGCTTACCGGCCGGCCTCTCGAATTGGGCTACTTGGAATCGATCGTCCCGGTCTACCGCATAGCGCATCCGGCGCTCGATACGGAAGGGCGACAGGTCGGCGAAGCCAACGTGTTCCCCATGCAACTGCGCCTGGACGTGCCGACCGAGTGGCGCACCTGTCCTTACGCCGGCAGCCGCTACCAGGATGATTTGCCGATGAATGTCACGGCGCTGAGGAGCATGAGCAAGCACTGGAAGCACGCGATGGCGGCGCTGCTGCGCATCCGGGACTCGTACCTGCGCCGGTTTCCCCGGGCGCGCGCGGGCTGGACCGTGGGAGATCTGCAGCGCGTGTCCTCGCTGGCGCTGACGCTGCCGGCCTATCTGCTCATGCGCGCGCAGGATCGAGTGGAAAACGGCGAGCTCCATGCCGTGCTCTCCTCCCTTTACCGCGTCGTCGACGGAGTGCGGATGACGATGCATCGCATGCTATTCACCTCGGTCAACGAGCCCTTCCTTTCACCCGAGGCGCCGATGACGGCCGCCGAAATCTACGCGTATGCGGAGCGCAACACGGTCTTCCTCTCCGACCACGGCGTGTGCGCGGGACCGAAAGCAATGATTGAAGAATTCCTGCGCGTGCTCGTGGACGGGCAGCCAGTCGAGCACGCCGAAGCGGCGCCGCTCGACGCCCACGCCGAAGCGGCGTTGGCGCAGCTCGACCCGGCCTTCGACTACTGCCTCCACGGCCTGCAAGCGTATGCCGTGGTGTTTTCGCTCTGGCCGGAGATGGCTCGGGCCTACGAGCGGCTCATGGCCCTGGCCGAAACCTGGCCGGAGGGCGGCTCCGGCGCTCTCTTAGGGTTTCGCGAGCGCCTCCGGCGCAGCGTGCGATTCCTGCGCAGCGCCAGCCGAATGAAGACCGAAGAGCACCGGATAGCGCTCGAGCGAGCGTACGCGGACATGTATGCGCAGTGCGCGAGCGGCCTCGGGTCGGCGTCCTCGGGCCTGCCGCTCGCGGAGCGCATCGCCCCTGTGGGCGCAGCGAACCACGCGGGCGCCGCGGCGCGCCTGCGCTCCCTGTTGCACCGGTGCTCGCGCGGGACTTCGGGCACGCAAGGCGCGGCGCTCGATAGCCTGACCGACGCCTTGATGGACTACTTTCGCCGGGAGCAAGCCACCGTGCGAGCGGCATCCGAGATTCAGAGCCGCATCAACCAGCTCCTCGGGCGCACGCCTCCCGTGCGTCCGCTCACCGGCTCCGATCTCGCGCTCCACTATCGGCTGGTCTCGTTCCACTATCCGCGGCAACAGCTGCAGGACCTTGGCGGCCGGCTGCCGTATCTGGGGGACGAGCTCGAGGGGCTGGGATTGCGCGCCGTCGTAACGGGCGATGCGATCGAGATCTGCGGCCGCGGCGACCCCTGATCGGCCGCGCCATCCAGTCGCAAAATGGGCCGGCAGGGGGCTGGCCGGATCAACGTGCGATGGGCACGGGCTCGAACCGAGAAAGGAAAGCCATGAAGGTCAAAACGAAGATCCGCGTGAGCCGCATGATCTGCGGCTTCTAGCGCGAGCTTGTGGAATAAGGGGGGCGTCCCGCTCCCCTTCCAACCGAGAAAGGCCAATGTGAGAGATTCATTCGCCCGGATATCGCACCGCCTGCGGCTAAACCCGGATTTCACAAAGCTCTGGGTATCCGACACGATCTCGGTATTCGGTTCTCAGATCACCTTGCTCGCGTTGCCGCTGACCGCGGCGCTGCTGCTTCATGCGAGCCCGCCGCAAATGGGCTTGCTGGTCGCGATGGGGACGCTGCCGTTCGGGCTGTTCAGCCTGCACGCCGGCGCCATCATCGATCGCCGCCGGAAGCTGCCCCTGATCAAGCTCGTGACCTGGAGCCGCGGCGGCCTGTTGCTGGTTGTTCCGCTGGCGGCGTACGTCGATCTGCTGAGGATGGAGATCCTTTACGCGGTCGCGTTCTTGCTGGCGAGCCACGCGGTTTTCGCCGATGTTGGTTATCAAACGCTGATTGCCAGGCTGGTAGCACGCGAAGAGCTGGTCGAAGCCAATTCCAGGTTCGGACTTTCCGAATCGAGCGCCACCATAGCCGGTCCGAGCCTTGCCGGGCTGCTGGTGCAATGGCTTACGGCGCCCTTCGCGATCGTCCTGGACGCGCTCTTGTTTCTTGTTTCGGGCTGCGTGCTCGGCTCGATGAAGCTGCGGGAGCCACCACCGGGCGAGCGCCCTGCCGGGATCACGCTATGGCACGAGATACGAGAGGGACTGCGCGCCGTGCGCGCCCACCCCGTCCTGCGCTGGACCGGGACCTTGCTTGCCGCGTGGCAATTCCTCTACCACATGCTCGTGGCGGTCTTCGTCCTGTTCGCGGTCCGGGAAGTGGGACTTTCCGCCGGTACGGTCGGCCTGATTTTCTCGACCGCCGGCCTCGGGTTTTTCGCCGGTTCTCTCTACGTCAAGCAAGTCAGCCGAAGAATCGGCTTGGGGCCCACCATGCTTTCAGGGATGTACGCAACGGCGCTCGGCTGGGGAATCATATCCCTGGCCGGAGGGGGCACGCAGGCCGCCGCCGCTTTGGTCCTGGCGTTGCTCTGCCAGGGCTTCGGCGCGGGACTCTTCTTCCTGACGCATATCAGCCTGCGCCAGGGAGTCACTCCAGAGCGCCTGTTGGCACGCGTCATCTCTACCATGCGTTTCATCGCCGTTGCCGCAACGCCGCTGGGCGCGCTGCTGGGCGGGGCGCTCGGCGAGGCCATCGGATTACGCGCAACCGTCGCCCTGGTGGCCGTCGGCGGAATCGCGCTTGCCACGGTTGCGATGCTCTATTCCCCTTTGAAGCCGCTAAAGGAGATGCCGGAACCGGGCATGCCTTTGCAACAAGAGCGTTGATTCGCGCGCGCTCAGCCGACGCGCTCGAAATCATCCCGATAGAGCGCGTACGCCTTCGAATACTCCATCACGCGTGCCACCTCGGCGATGAAGGCTTCGTCGTAGCCGGCACGGCGCAGGAGATGGAAGCCGACTTCCATCCCCGAGGATATGCCGCCCCCGGTGATGATGCGCCCGGCGTCCACCACCCGAGCCCGGCTGATCCGGCATTTCGGCGCGATCTCGGCCAGCCGGTCGATGGGTACCTTGCCTGAGCTCGATTGTTCGAGGCGGTCGGGCTCCTTGCGATTGGTCGCGGCGAGGCCGTCGAGCAGCCCCATCCTGCCGTAGATCCAGGAGCCGGTGCAGACCGATACGAGCAGAGTAGTGTCCGGCAGGGACCTGACGTATTCATGCAGCCGCGCGTTGTTGATCTCGGCACGCGTACCGAAGCCGCCGGGAATGAGGAACGCGTCCATGGCGGGCCGGTCGTTGAACGCGTAGTTCGGCAGCACGGTAAAGCCGGCCTGGGCGCTGACCGGACGCAGGCTCTCGGCCACGAAAAAGGCCTCGAGCTCGGGATCGAACCGCCGCGCGACGGAGAACACGCCGTAGGGCGCCGCGAAATCGACGATCTCGAGCTCCTTGCACAAATAGATCCCGAGCCGGAACCCGGCCTTCTTCGGCACGCAGGCCGCCCTAGTACGTCTTGTACGGCAGGAACTTCCCCGAGAGCTCGACGCGCACGCGGTCGCCCTTTTCGTTCGGCTCGCGCGTGATGTCCATCGAGAAGTCGATGGCGCTCATGATGCCGTCGCCGAACTCCTCGTGGATCAGCTCCTTGATGGTCGTGCCGTACACGTTGACGATCTCGTACCAGCGGTAGATCAGCGGGTCGGTCGGCACCGCGGTCGGCAGCGAGCCCTTGTAGGGTACCGTCTGCAGCAGCATCACCGCCTCCTCGGGCAGATCGAACAGCCTGGCCACGGCCTCCGCCTGCTTCTTCGTCATCTGCATCTGGCCGAGGCACGCCGCGGTGGTCCATTCCTTCGACTGTCCAACCTTCTTCGCCACCTCGGCCCACTTGATGCCCTTCTTGATCCGGCGAAAGGCGATGAGGTCGGTGACGTCTTCTCGCTTCATCGGCTTCATCAGGGCGCTGATTGCGGCATCTGCGTCGCGTTTCATAGCTCCTCCTATCTGAGATTGACTACCCTGGCCTCGCGCTCCTGCGCGATTTGGAAGCGCTTGGAACGGTTCACCAGGAAATCGACGAGGTGGTTTCGGATCCCATAGTAGCGCGGGTCGTGGTGGATTTCGTGGCGCGCGCGCGGCTTCGGCAGGGGGTTGGCCACCGCCTCGGCGATCGAGGCGCGCGGACCGTTCGACATGAGGAGGATCCGGTCGGCGAGCAGGATCGCCTCGTCCACGTCGTGCGTGATCATGAACACCGTCTGGTGCGTGGCGGCGCAAATGGCGGTGAGCTCGTCCTGGATCACCCCGCGCGTCAGCGCGTCGAGCGCGCCGAACGGCTCGTCGAGCAGCAGCATCTTGGGCTGGATGGCGAAGGCGCGCGCGATGCCGACGCGCTGCTTCATGCCGCCGGAGAGCTGCGCGGGCTTCTTGTGCTCCGATCCCGTGAGCCCGACCATGTCGATGAATTTCTGGCAGTGGGTCTGGATCTGGATGCGGTTCCAGTGTGGCCAGCGGCTCTTGACGGCGAAGGCGATGTTGCCCATCGCCGAGAGCCAGGGCATCAGGGCGTGGCCCTGGAACACCACGCCGCGATCGAGCGACGGCCCGGCCACCTCACGGCCGTCCATCACCACCACGCCGGCCGAGGCATCGTCCAGACCGGCGAGGATGTTGAGGATCGTGGTCTTGCCGCAGCCGGAATGGCCGATGATGCAGACGAACTCGCCTTTCTCGATGGTGAAGCTCACGTCCTCGAACACGCTCGCCGCGGCATAGCGTTTCGCCAGCCCCTGGACCTCGAGAAAGCTCATTCAGAGTAGCTCATTCTTCATAACTAATCGCGCGCTGAGCGCGGGCGACCAGAAAGTCGAGCAGCATGCCGACCAGCCCGATCGCGAGGATCCCGCACAGGATGTTCGCGATCGAAAGATTGTTCCACTCGTTCCACACGAAATAGCCGATGCCGGTGCCGCCCACCAGCATTTCCGCGGCCACGATGACCAGCCAGGCGATGCCGATCGAGATGCGCATCCCGGTCATGATGGTCGGCGCGGCGGCGGGGAGGATCACCGCGAAGGCCTTGCGCACGGGGCTCACCTCCAGGGTCTTCGCCACGTTCAGCCAGTCGCGGCGCACGCTCGCCACGCCGAAGGCGGTGTTGATGAGCATCGGCCAGATCGAGCAGATGAAGATCACGAACACCGCCGAAACGTCGGAGTCCTTCAACGTAAAAAGCGCAAGCGGCATCCAGGCGAGGGGCGAGATCGGCTTCAGAACCTGGATGAAGGGGTCGAGTGCGCGATACGCGAGCGGCGACATGCCGATGAGGAATCCGGCGGGAATCGCGACCAGCGCGGCAAGCAGGAAGCCGAGCAGGACGCGGCCGATCGAGTACGCCAGCTGCACGCCGATGCCCTTGTCGTTGGGACCGCGGTCGTAGAACGGATCCCTGACGTGGTCGGCAAGCTTGCGGCCCAGGTCTGCCGGCGTCGGGAAAGCCGACTTGGTACCGCTCGCCGCCTGCGCGCCGACGAGCTTCGCGTATTCCGAATCGACGGCCTGAGCAGCGCCCCTCGGCAGCGTGGCGAGATGCCATGCGCCCACGCCCAGCGCCAGGATGAGCACGGAGAGGACCCCGGCCATGAGCCGCATGCGCATGCTCAACCCCGCTTGATCGGGAAGCTCTCGACGTATTCCTTCGGCTTCATCGGGTCGAAGGACTTGCCCATGACGCTGAAGCTCTTGTAGGTCGATTTTGGCGGCGTCAGGCCGACCTCGGTCATGAGCTTCGCCGCGTCGGTGGCGAGGAATACCTCGCGCGCCACGCTCTGGTAATCGACCTCGCCCTTGAGCTGGCCCCAGCGCTTCATCTGCGTCAGGATCCAAACTGCGAAGGAGTGCCACGGAAACGGGTCGAAGTCGATTCGGTCCGGCACCTTGCGCACGTTGCCCAGGCCGTCGGCGAACGTGCCGGTGAGAACCTGCTCGACCACGGTGGGCGGCTGGTTGAGGTAGTTCGCCGGCGCGATCGCGGCGGCGATCTCTTTTCTGTTGTCGGCCTTGCGCGCGTAAGCCGTGGCATCAATGATGGCTTTCAGCAGCGCACGGTAGGTATTCGGCATCGTCGACACGAACTCCTTCGATGCCGCAAACGCACAGCACGGATGCCCGTCCCAGATCTCCTTCGACAGCGTGTGGATGAAGCCGACGCCGTCGTAAACAGCGCGCTGGTTCACCGGATCCGGCGCGAGAAAGCCGTCGATGTTGTCCGCGCGGAGGTTCGCCACCATTTCGGGCGGTGGCACGGCGCGGATCTGGATGTCGCGGTCGGGGTCCAGGCCGTGCTCGGCGACGTAGTAGCGCAGGAGATAGTTATGCATCGAGTAATCGAAGGGCACGGCGAACTTGAAGCCCTTCCACGACTTGGGATCGCGCCTGTCTTTGTGCTTCATTGCCAGCGTGATTGCCTGGCCGTTGATGTTCTCGACCGCGGGCATCGTGTACGGCACGGCATTCGCGCCGGCGCCGAGTGAGATCGCGAGCGGCATCGGCGAGAGCATGTGGGCCGCGTCGTACTCCTTGTTGAGCGTCTTGTCGCGGATTACCGCCCAGCCGGCGGTCTTGACCACCTCAACGTCGAGGCCGTGCTTCGCGTAAAAGCCCATCGGATGGGCCATGATGATCGGCGTGGCGCAAGTGATTGGGATGAAGCCCACCTTGAGCTTCGCCTTCTCGAGCTTGCCGCCGCCTTGCGCAAAGGCTTCCTTCGCCGCGCCTAGTGGAAACACAGCCGAAAGCGCTGCAAGCGCAGTACCAGTGCCGACCGCCTTAAGAAACCGCCTGCGCAATGCCCGTTCCCGAAACACCGCGCGCAGCACGGCTTCTTCGACCACGCGTTCCTCGGCAAGCTCGAGTTCGTGCTCGGCGTGCGATCCGTGGCGACCGCAGGCACAACTCGTGAAGAGGGACATGGCGCAACCTCCCAAGATCTGGATGAGCGAGGGATTGCACCAACCGTGCCAGGAGTTAAGCCGTTGTCTTTCTTCGAGTTGCAGGAAGCGAGCTCACCGTGCCGGTGCGCCTCGTGCGGGCGCGTGCACCGCGATAGTGCTACGGATTGAGCTGCTGATAGACCGCGTTGGCGACCTTGAAGAGGTCGTCCTTGCTGATGTCTCCGGAGGAGAGCGCGTAGCCGAGCTTGCGATCGACCCAGTAGAACACGCGCACCTTGCCTTCCTCTGCGTAGCGGAACGCGGTCTCCCGGTTGCCGGCGACGTCGGTGCGTACGTATAGCGTGACCCGCGTTCCGCGGCTGCACTGATACATGAAATGCGCGACCGGTCCGTTGTCTCCGGGAAGCAGCCGGCCCCCGACGAGGCTGTAGCCGACATCCTCGAGCTTCGGCGCGCGCACCGGCGAGCCGAGCCGTTTGGAGAGCCACGCGACGAGGTGCGCCTCCTGGTCGGCGCCAACCTCCACCGGATGGCGCACCTCCGGGGAGTAGGTCGCATGCGCGACCGCGGCGCGCCGCGCCATGAGCGTGCCAACGTCTGCGGACGGCGCGAGCGTGGAACGCGTCTCACGCAGCTCCCAGCCCGCCAGGGCGCCGATGAGAATGCCGAGCGTCATCCAGCCCGCTGCCGAGGCGAAGCGCCGCCACGGCGCCCGCGTGCGTCCGAAGCGGCGCGGCAGCGCCTCGGCGTAAACCGGGTCGTATGCGCCGCGCAGCGTTTCGGCGAGCTTGCGGTAGTCGGCGATGCGCTCGGCCTCCTCGGGCCTGGCGGCAAGCCAGGCCTCCACGGCCTGGCGGCGCTGCGGATCGAGCCTGCCGTCGGCGTAGGCCTGCAGATCCGATTCGGTGACCGGCGCTTCGCTCATTTCACCAGCTTCAGTTTCGCCGACGCGGCGGATTGGCCGAGCATCATCGCGCGCAGCTTTTCGCGCGCGCGCGAAAGGCGCGACATCACGGTGCCGATAGGCACGTCGAGCGTGCGCGCGACTTCCTCGTAGCTCAATTCTTCGAGCGTCACGAGCAGCAGGACCGCGCGCTGCTCCTCCGGCAGCCGGGCGATCGAGCGGTCCAGATCGCGCACCATCAGCGCGTCGCCCTGCGCGGCGCGCTGGGCGAGCTCGGGCATCTCGTCGTCGATGAGATCGGTTGGGCGCGTCGCCCGAACGCGGTTTACGTGAACGTTGTGCATGACCGTAAAGAGCCACGCCCGCAGATCGGTCCCGCGCCGATAGAGGTGCAGCTTTGCCCAGGCGCGCTCGAGGGTATCCTGCACCAGGTCGTCTGCCGTGGCACGGTCCCCTACGAGCGCGCGGGCGTAGCGTCGCAACCGCGGGATCAGGTCGACCAGGCGCTGGGCTTCGTTCATAGCAGGGAACAGGGGTGGGGAGGACCCTATTCCACGCTATTTCGGCTCGTCGGGCAATGGTGGCAGCGAGCGCAGGTAGGCGATCACGGCGTCGAGGTCCTCGGCCGTGAGCTTGCCCGTGGTATTTCGGACCACCTCGGCCATCGATTCGGCCGCAACATCCCCGTCGGGCGTCATGCCGGTCTGGAGGAAGTCCTTTATTTCGGCGTCGCTCTTCTTCTTGAGGCGCGCCGGCGTTAGGTTCGACGAGCTCGTTCCCTCCCCCAGCTTGGCGCCGGCGAGATGGCGGCTTCGCTTCGGGCCGCCGAGGAAGTTGCGGGGCGTATGGCACTCGCCGCAATGGCCGAGGGCGTTCACGAGATAGTTGCCGCGGTTTCTCTCGGCGTCGAGCGCCGGGTCGGGCGTGAATGTCCCCGGCTTGAAGAAGAGGAGCTTCCAGGCCCACACCAGCCAGCGCCAGCCGAACGGAAACCTCAGGCTGTGCGGCTCGCTCGCGCGGCTGCTTTGAGGCAACGTGCGCAGATACGCCCACAGGTCGCGCAGATCGCCGTCGGTGATCCTAGTGAAGGACGGATAAGGAAAAGCTGGAAAGTAATGCGCGCCATCGGGCCGGCGGCCTTCGCGGATGGCGCGAATGAAATCCTGCTCGCTCCAGCGGCCGATGCCCGCCTGCGGGTGCGGCGTGATGTTGGGTCCGAAGAAGGTTCCGAAGGGCGTCTTGAGCGCCCTGCCTCCGGCATAGGGCTGCGCGTTCTCTTTCTCCTCGGTATGGCAGCCCAGGCAACCCGCGGCCTGGGAGACATAGAGCCCGCGCTTCGCGTCGCCCTGCTGCGCGCTGGCAGCGATGGCGGCGCCAAGAAGCAAAAGCCCCGCCGCAGCGGGGCCCAGGATGCGCCGCAAGCGGCTACTGTTTCTCGCGGAAGTTGTCGTGGCAGTTCGCGCAGGCCTTGCCGACGGCGCCGATCTGCGCCTTGATGGCGCCCTCGTCTCCGCCCTTCGACACCTGCTGCAGCTTGCCGACCTCCGATTGGAACCGATCGACGGCTTCTTTCACCTTGCCGGGCTGCTCCCAGAGGGCAGGAAGCGCACGGCTTTTCTCGCCCTTGGTGCTCGGATCGAAGCCGTCCCAGGGCATCTGCGCCAGCGTATGCAGGTACTCGGCGTTGCGCTGCACGATCTTGGCGTCATACGGAACCTTGCCCTGCGCCATCCCGCCGAGAGGCCCAAAGTACTTTCCAATCAAAGTCATGGCCGATTGACGCTGCTTGACCAGGGTTTCCGGCTTGACCTGTGCCAGAGCCGCGCCTCCCACGGCGCCGAGCGCGACGATTACGGCTGCTGCCAGCAAGCTTTTCTTCACAGTGTTCTCCTGAGGGGTTTCCGAGGGACCGAATCGGCTAACACGGCAGAGCCGCGTTTATTTCCGCTAGCGCAGCTAGCGCAGCCCGGCGGCGTACTGCGCGACCGCCTGGATCTCGCGCTCGGTCATGCGGGCCGCCACGCCTCGCATGACGCCATTCGCGTCGTTCGCGCGCGCGCCTTCCTTGAAGCCCTTCAGCTGCGCGGCAATGTATTCGGGAAATTGACCCGCGAGCCGCGGGTATTGCGCGGGAATGCCGCCGCCGGCCGGGCCGTGGCAGCCGGAGCAGGCCGGAACATTGCTGGCTGCGATGCCCCCGCGCCAGATCTTCTGCCCGAGGGCGGCGAGGTCCTTGTCGAGCGCGGATGCAGGTCGCAGCTTCTGCCCGGCGTAATGGGCGGCGAGGCTCTGGATGTCCTCGTCGGAAAGACTCGCGACCATCGGCGACATGATCGCGCTCTCGCGAACGGGTTTCTTTCCTGCCTGGGGCTTGAAGTCGACGAGCTGCTTGTGGAGATACTCGGCGAACTGGCCGGCGATCTTGGGATTGGTCGCTGCGACGCTGTTGCCGTCGGCAGCATGGCACGCGGCGCACACCTGGCCGGCGATCTTCTGCCCCCGCGCCGCGTTCTGCGCCCCCACCGTGCTCACGACAACAAGAAGCGCGCCGAACGCGAGTACGCGAAACATGCCCTGGAGCCCCTGATCCCTGAGGAAAGGCGCGATTTTATTAGAATTCCCGCCTTCCGGGAGCCATGAAAGCGTTTTCGCAAGCGCAGTTCCTCGTCTCCAGCGCGGACCCCGCTGGCATGCCGCCGGCCGGTCCGCCCGAGCTCGCCTTCGCCGGCCGCTCGAACGTCGGCAAGTCGAGCGCGATCAACGCGCTCACCGGGCGCAGGCGTCTCGCCTTCACCAGCAAGACGCCGGGGCGCACGCAGACGATCAACTTCTTCGATCTGGGCAGCCGCGGCCGCCTGGTCGACCTGCCGGGCTACGGCTACGCGAAGGTCCCGCGCGCGCTGCGCGAGCAGTGGCGCACGCTGGTGGGATCGTATGTGCGCTCGCGCGGCACCCTGGCGGGCGTGGTGCTCGTGATGGATGCGCGCCATCCGCTCACGCCGCTCGACCTGCAGCTCGTCGAATTCCTCGGCGACGTGCGGCTGCTCGCGCTGCTTTCCAAGGCCGACAAGCTCACTCGCGCGCAGCTTTTCGCCCACCGCGGCAAGCGTGTTCGCCTGCTGCGCGCGGAAGTGA
>Ga0247825_10002194_pt1 | contig 12937 bp, 10 predicted proteins | sample 13C_Vanillin_Day_FD_194413 | JGI IMG/M metagenome (GOLD analysis project Ga0247825, IMG submission 194413) | Soil microbial communities from agricultural site in Penn Yan, New York, United States - 13C_Vanillin_Day48 | ecosystem: Environmental > Terrestrial > Soil > Agricultural land | place...
GAAGAGGTACATCAGGAGAATGATCCCGGCGAACGGCAGCGCCGTGCGCGAGGCCACGACCGGCACGATCACCGCGGCGACCAGCATCGTGGCGAACAGCACGGAGGGCGTCACGCGGAAGACCCACGACGTCGTCGTCGAGACCACCGCCTCCTTGCGCAGGAGCTTGGCCAGGTCGGCGTACGGCTGCCACGGACGCGGACCCCGCCGTCCCACCAGCCGCGCCTTGAGCGTGCGGAGCACGCCGACCAGGAGCGGGGCGCCGGCGGCGACGACCAGCGCCTGGATCAGGGCCAGGGCCAGGTCGGCGATCACGCCAGCACCAGGAGCAGCAGCAGTGCGGCCAGGATGTACGCGAGATACGCGTTGGCGCTGCCCGACTGCACCCGACGTGTGAGGGCCGCGACGCGGGACAGCGCGGCCAGGGCCGGCTCGTAGAGCCACTCCTCGAAGAGCGGGCGGGTGGGGTTCGCGTACTCGATCCGCTCGACGAAGAAGCGGGAGTCGGGATGAAACTCGATGTCCAGACGCTTCTCGGGCCGGTAGAAGAAGTCGAAGACACGCTTGAAGGGATTCGAGAACGCCGTCGCGGTGTACTCCATGCGCGCCGTCTGGAGCATCCGTCCGCAGGCCCAGGTCTCGTACCACCGCGTCCGGTGCGACGCGCGGAGGAGCCGCAGCGCGACCAGCGGGGCGAGCAGGGCGGCCCCGAGGACCACGGTCAGGGCGACCGGGGAGAGGGCGGCAAACTCACCGGAGATCCGCACGGTGAGCCCGTCGCCGAGTGCCGGGAGCTCCGCGCCGACCAGCGGGCCGGCCAGGCGCGCCAGGGCTGGGAGCACCAGCGTCGGGCCGAGTCCGAGGAACACGCAGGCCCCGGCGAGCAGGACCATCGCGGCGCGCATGGACACCGGCGCCTCGTGGGCCCGAGCCGCCGCGTCGCTGCGCGGCACCGCGAGGAACGTGATGCCGGCGGCCTTCACGAAGCACGCCAGCGTGAGCCCGCTGGTGAGCGCGAGCGCGGCCAGCCCGAACGTGAACGTGAGGTTGAGCTCCAGCCGGGCCATCTGAACGTTCTGCAGCAGCGCCTGGTAGATCAGCCACTCGCTCACGAAGCCGTTGAGCGGCGGGAGCGCGGCGATCGCGGCGGCGCCGAACACGAAGCACCCCGCCGTCCACGGCATGCGCGTCACCAGCCCGCCGAGGGCGTTCATGTTGCGCGTGCCGGTGGCGTGGACCACCGCGCCCGCGCCCAGGAAGAGCAGGCTCTTGAAGGCCGCGTGGTTGACGGCGTGGTAGAGCGCGGCGGCGATGGCCAGCACCGCGAGCCCGCCGAGCCCGACCCCGCGGAAGACCAGCCCCGCGCCCAGGCCGATGAGGATGACGCCGACGTTCTCGATGCTGGAGAACGCGAGCAAGCGCTTGAGGTCGCGCTCGACGACCGCGTACAGGATGCCGACGACGGCGGAGACGGCGCCGGCCAGCAGCACGGCCGCGCCCCACCACACCGGGGTGGGCGACAGCCAGTCGAGACTCGCGCGTACGAGGCCGTAGATCCCGAGCTTGACCATGACCCCGGACATCAGCGCCGAGACGTGGCTCGGCGCCGCCGGGTGCGCCCGCGGCAGCCACACGTGCAGCGGAATCACCCCGGCCTTGGACGCGAAGCCGAGGCCGAGCAGGAGCAGCGGGAGAACGCGCGCCCCGGGTGTGAGGTCCGGCGCCGCGCTCGCCCAGTCGGCAAACGTCGCGCTCCCCGTCGCGGCGGTCAGCAGGAGCATGCCGGCGAGCAGACAGGCGAGACCGGCCTGGCTCATGACCGCGTACAGCCACGCCGCGTCGACCGACTCGGGGTCGTCGCGGTCGTGGAGCACGAGGAAGTAGGACGCCAGGGACATCAGCTCCCAGGCGATCAGGAACGTCATCACGTTGGCGGCCAGGGGCACGAGGCCCATGGCCGAGACGAAGGCGAGATAGGCGAGCACGCCTCGTCGCTCGCCGCCCGCGTACCCGATCGCGTAGATCGATGCCGGGATGGCGGTGGTGCCCACCATCGCGAGGAACAGTCCCCCGAGGGGATCGAGCGACAGCGCGATGCCGCCGAGCGGGACCAGCCCGGGAAGGGAGAGACTCCCGCCGGCGCCGAGCATGCCGGCCACACCGACCACCGTGGCGAGCGCCCCGCCGGCGGCGGCGAGGCCGAAGAGGAGGACGGACATCAGGGGCGCTGGCCGATCACGTCGAGGATGCCCGCGAGGATGGCCATCGGCGTGGGCGGGCACCCCGGGATGACGGCGTCCACCGGCACGACGTCTCCCACGCCGCCCACCACGGCGTAGGAACCGCGGAAGATCCCGCCATCACGCGCGCAGTCGCCGACCGCGATGACCAGCTTGGGGTCGGGCGTGGCCTCCCAGGTCCGTCGCAGCGCTTCGGCCATGTTCCGGGTGACCGGACCCGTGACGAGCAGGCAGTCGGCGTGGCGCGGCGAGGCGACGAAGTGCAGGCCGAAGCGCTCCAGATCGTAGTGCGGGCCGGTCAGCGCGGCAATCTCCAGCTCGCAGGCGTTGCAGGAGCCGGCGTCGACCTGACGGATGGCCAGCGAGCGGCCGAAGAGGCGATGGATCTCGCCCGCCAGCCTCGGTCCCAGGCGCTCGACCTCGGCGTCGCGGACCACGGGCTCGGTGACGATACCGCTGCGCAGGAGCGTCCGGAGCTGACGGAGCACGGGTCAGCGCCGCGCGGGCCGGCGCGCCTCCTGGCGGAGCTCCCGCAGCATGCCTTGCGTGCCCACGAGGTGGCGGTCGAAGATCTTTCGCGCGACGTCGAGGAGCTCGCCGACCAGCGGATCCCGCAGGGTGTAGCGTACGGTGGTGCCGACCTTGTGGGCGGCCACCACATTCGAACGCCGCAAGAGGGCGAGCTGCGCGGAGACGATGGGCTGCTCCAGGTCGAGCGCGGCCTGGAGCTCCTGGACGCTGCGCTCCTGCCCCCGGAGGGCCTCGAGGATGCGGATGCGGATCGGATGGGCGAGAGCCTTGAAGAACTCCGCCTTGAACGTCTGCAGCGCCATCGACGCAGGAGCCCCGGCCACCGGATCCTCTTATATACGAATATTGGTATATACGCAATGATCGGCGCGGTGCTGTTCGACGCCGGGCACACGCTGCTGGAGTTCGACTACGCGCTTCTCACCGCGCAGCTCACCGCGCGCGGGCACGACGTCACCGAGGCGCGAGTCACCGACGCGGAGCGACGGGCTCGCATTGCCCTGGACACCGAACAGGCCAACCAGCCGACCCGGGCGAAGCTGGGCGCCGGCCGGTATCTGCGCTATCTGCTCGGCGGTCTCGGCATCTCCAGCGACGAGGAGGTCGCGGCGATCACCGCGTGGCGCCGCGCATTCAACCTGCCGATCGGCCTGTGCCACCAGGCCGATGCCCAGGCGGTCGAGGCGCTGACCCGGCTTCGCGCGGCCGGCCTCGTCACCGGCGTCATCTCGAACTCCAACGGCTCGGTGCGGCAGGCGCTCGAGCGCGCCGGTCTCGCGCCGCTGCTGGATTTCGTCATCGACTCCACGGTGGTCGGCATCGCCAAGCCCGATCCCCGGGTGTTTGCCCTGGGGCTGCAGGCGGCCGGCGTGAATGCCCACGAGGCGGTCTACGTCGGGGACTCGTACTTCGTGGACGTGGTCGGCGCGCGCGGCGCCGGGCTGGGCGCCGTTCTGTTCGATCCGGGCGGCGTGTGGGGCGCGCGGGACTGCCCACGCGCGGCTGGGCTGAGCGAGGCCGCCGACCGCGCTACCGCACTCTCGACGTCGTGAGCCGGACGCCTACCACTTGAAGCGGGATTCGACCGGAAGGCCTCGGCGGCGGCGGACCCAGCGATTGATCCGGACGACCGTGAAGAACACGCTCAGCGAGACCCGCATCCGGAGCGTGCGACGCAGGAACGCGCCACCGGCCAGCACGCCGGTCACCCCGTCCACCATGCCCGCGAACTCGCGCGGCTTGAGGAACATCTCCATGAAGGCCGGGTCGTAGAAGTACTGGATGAAGCGCTGGAAGGGCCGCATGCCCTTCTGGATCGTGCGCTCGTAGGCGCGGAAGCGCCGGGCGTGGAAGCGGTTCTCCCGGAACGCCGCGAGGATTTCAGCCGCGGCCAGCTCGGCCGACTGGGTCGCGATGTACACGCCCGACGAGAAGATCGGATCCAGGAAGGCGATGGCGTCGCCCACGCACACGAACCGGTCGCCGATCGCCGGATCGGTGCCATACGAGAAGTTGGCGGCGCTGCGCACCGGGGTGGTGCGAGGCGCGCCGTCGAGGGCGTCCGCAAGCCCGCGACAGCGCGCGATCAGCGAGTCGTAGAGCGTCTCGAGGTTCCCCTCGCGGCCCCGCACCGTCCGGGCGTGCAGGACGCAGCCCACGCTCGTGGTGCCGTCCGTGAACGGGATGTACCAGAACCAGCCGGACTCGAAGACAAAGATCCGGATGTTGCCGTACTCGCGGCCCGGCCAGCGCTTTCCTCCCCGGAAGTGTGCGAAGAGGGCGACCTTGCCGAGGCCCTCGACGGGGCGCCGCCGTCCGTGCCGGGAGGCGATGAAGGCGTCGCGGCCGCTGGCGTCGACGAGGAAGCGCGCGCGTACTTCTCGCGCGCCCGCGGCCTCGGTGATGGTCGCCGTGACGCCGTCATCGTCGAAGGCCACGCGCTCGACCGTGGCGGGCTGCAACAGCGTTACGTTCGGCTGGCGCGCGGCGTGGTCGAGCAGGATCTTGTCGAACTCGGCCCGCTGGACCTCGTAGGTATACGGGGGCCATGGCTTGCCCTCGCGGAAGAAGAACTGGAAGTCGAGATCCATCTCCTGATCGTGGAAGTACGCACCGTACTTCACCAGGAACCCGCGGGCCTTCACCTCGTCGAGCACGCCCAGCCGTTCGAGCACCGGGAGGTTGGCGGGCAGCAGCGACTCGCCCACGTGGAAGCGCGGAAACGCCTCGCGCTCGGCCAGCGCCACCGTGAGCCCGCCGCGGGCGAGGAACGTGGCCACGCTCGATCCGCCCGGGCCCCCGCCCACCACCAGCACGTCGTAGTCGGCCGGCCGCGACACCACCGCCGCCGTCGGCCCGGACGCCTCCAGGGTGCGAGCCAGCTCCCCCTGAGGATAGAGTCGCCGCACCGCGGGGGTCAGCCAGTCGAAGCCCACGGCGGCCAGCGTACGCCGGCTGAGGCCCAGCGCCAGCACCAGCGGCGTCGCCGCGGTGGCCACCGCGGCCAGACGCAGTGCGCGCGCGTGCGGTGATCGCCATCCACGCTCGACCGTCCCGACCACGCGCGCGACGATGAAGGTGCCGATGGCTAGCGCCCAGCCGGCCGGGTTCAAGCGCTGCGACTCTGCGGAGTGATACGCCTCGCGATGCCGGATTCGGAGCCGCGCGGGGCTGAAGATGCCGACGAGCCAGAGGGCGCCTGCCGTGACCTCACGCGTCCAGCGGAGCACGATGGCGACGGCCAGGAAGACGCCGATCGCGATCCCGTCTCGCGCCGGGCGACCCCCTGCAGGCCGATCGTCGAGCTGCAACGGGGTGATCGGGACCTCGACGATGCCGAAGCCGTGCTCGACGGCGCGCAGGAGTACCTGAGTCTCCAGCACGACGCCGTCGTGGCGCGGCATCACCATGGACAGGAGCGCCAGCGGGTAGACGCGGAAGCCGGATTGGACATCCGTCACCGCCACCCCGGTCAGCCAGCTGACGAAGAAGCCGGTGACGCGCAGCGCCGCCAGCCGTCCGGCCGGCATCGTCTGTTCGCCGAGGCGCTCGGGATGCTCCGGACGCTCGGCGGGCGGTCCGAGCCGTCCGTAGATGACGAGGCTGCGCGGCGTCTCCACCGCGGCTCTCAGGAGGCGTGGGATATCGCCGGGATCGTGCCGGCCGTCGCCATCGAGCGTCACCACGCGCTCCACGCCCCGCCGCACGCCTTCCGCGAACCCGCGCCGGAGCGCCGCACCGCGGCCGGATCGAGCCCCGAGCGAGATCACCTCGGCACCCGCCGCCGCCGCTCGGGTGCCGCTGTCGTCCGAGGAGCCGTCATCGACCACCAGCACCGGGCCGTGCAGCCGAGCCCGCTCCACGACGTCGGCGATGGTGGTCGCCGCGTTGAAGACGGCAATCACGATGAGGTGATCACTCACGACAGCGGCTCCACCACGATGGCGATACGGCAGCCTCCCCGCGCGATACCGTGTACCAGCACCGACGGCAGCCCGCGCTCGGCGTCCAGCGCGGCGGCGGCCACGCGCAAGGCGCCCAGCCCCCCGTGCTGGCCGAACAGCGGCGCCAGCGATCGCGGCGGCAGCAGATCGGCGCCCTCACCCAGATCGCGGCCGAGCAGTGCGCGCTCCCAGTCGTCGACCCCGGGATCGCCGTTGCCGCTTCCGTAGCACCGGGCCACCCGCTCCGGAACGCACGAGCGGACCAGCCGGGCCGCGGGTGAGTCGTGATCGACCCGTCCCGGTCGCGCGGTGTGCGGCGCGGTCGGCACGTTGCCCCACGCCACCTCCGCGATCTCGGCGATGATCCGCGCCCCCCGCGCCCGTGCGATCGTGAGCTCCTCCAGCACCAGGAACGTGGCCCCTTCACCCAGCACCGGACCGTTGTGGTCGGCGGCGAAGGGGCGACACCCTTCCGGCGCGCGGCTCTGCATGGGGGAGAGCGCGCCCATCTCGGCGAGCCGTCGGTAGACTTCCGGGAACAGCTCGTCGACGCCCCCCGCCACCACCGCGTCCGCGTGCCCGTCGACGATCAGGCGAGTCCCGCGCGCCACCGCGAGATCGCCGGCGAGCGTCGCCTGGTTCACGGTGATCGAGGGCGCCTTGGCGCCGAGGGCGATGGCCACGGTCGCCGCCATCGCGTTCATCACGGTGTTCGGGAAGATCATCGGCGAGAGCCCGGCCGGCCCGTGACGCAGGAAGCCCTGCGCGAAGTCACGGCTCGAGGTGAAGTCACCATGCTCGGTGCCGACCACGGTGCCGAGCCCGGGGCCGCCCTGGATCCCCGCGTCGCCCACCGCGAGCAGGCAGGCCCCCAGCGTGAGCCGGCAGATGCGCGACAGGCGGCGGGCCGCGTCCCGATCCACCAGCGACGCGACCGTGGCCTCGTCCACCTCGGCGGCGAGGCGGCTCGTGAGATCGGCCGCGTCGAACGACCGTATCGGACCGATGGCGGAGCGGCCGAGCGCCAGGGCGGAGGTCAGCGCGTCCCGCCCGCCGACCGTGGAGGCGTTGACCGTTCCCACCCCGGTCACGACGACGCGGCGATCGGTCACGATCCGTCTCGCGCGAAGATCAGGCTGACGTTCTGGCCGCCGAAGCCGAACGAGTTGGACAGGGCCGCCGAGATCCGGGCCGGGCGTACCGTACGGGGCAGGCAGTCGAACGCGACCTCGGGATCGACCGTCTCGAGATTGGCCGTGGGCGGCAGCAGCTCGTGCTGCAGCGCCAGGATCGTGGCGACCGCCTCCACGCTCCCCGCTCCGGCCATCGTGTGGCCGATCAACGACTTGGTGGAGCTGACCAGGACTGCGCCCTCACCGAAGACCTGGCGCAGGGCCAGCGCCTCGACGCGATCGTTCTGCTGCGTGCCGGTGCCGTGAGCGTTGACGTAGCCGACGGCCGTCGGCGGTAGCCGCGCGTCCTTCAGGGCCAGGTGCATCGCGTGGATCATCCCCTCGCTGTCCGGATGCGGGGCGATGACGTGATGCGCGTCGGTGGACATGCCGTAGCCGGCGAGCCGCGCATGCACGCGGCCGCCCCGCGCCCGGCAGTGCTCGGCATCCTCGATGACGAGGAACGCGGCCGCCTCGCCGAGCGACATGCCCCGGCGATCGCGATCGAAGGGACGGCACGGGCTGGGATCGAGCAGCTTCAGCGCGTTGAACCCCATGAAGCAGGTGCGCGTGAGCGCATCGACGCCACCCACGAGCGCGGTCGGCGTGACACCCGCCCGCACCAGATCGGCGCCGAGCGCGATCGAGGCCGCGCCCGACGCGCAGGCCATGACCACGGTCTCCTTCGGGCCGGTGAGCCCGAGGCGCCAACCGAGCATATCGGCGTGAGAGAAGGGCAGGATGGACCGGAGCGCGCCCTCCCGCGACGCCCGGCCGTCGCCCAGCGTCTGCGCCCAGTACCAGTCCTCGCCCTCGAGCATCCCGCCGCCGACGGCGCCGACCAGCAAGGCCGCCTCGGCCCGCTCGCGCCCCTTCAGACCCGAATCCGCGAGGGCTTCGCGGGCCGCGGCCAGGGCGATCCGGTCCGCGCGCGAGCGTCGCCACGACGAGCCGAGAGCGCTCATGACATCGGCAGGGATCTCGGCGGCGATTCGCGAGCGAAAGCCCTCGGTCTCGATGACCGTGATCGGCTTGATCGCGCAGGTCCCGGCGGCCAGACCCAACCAGAAACACGTGGCCCCAGCGCCGTACGGGCTCACGACGCCAAGCCCGCTCACGACGACCTCGCGGCATCGACCACGGGTCCCCGTACGGCTCATCCTGCGTCCACTGCTGTGGGGTCGGCGTCTCGGCCGCTCAATCGTCTCCGGTCTTGACCTGGAGGATGCGCGACGGTGTCCCACCATCCCGCTTCCGCCGGCCGCCCGTCAAGCCCTTTGCCCGGCGTCGTTCGCGCACGGCCATCAGCGCGCTACCGCTCGCCCTGCGACGTGAGCTGGACGTCGCCGACCACGCCCGTCGCGCCGATCGTGACCACCATCAGCTGCTGATAGAACTTGAGGCTGAAGGCCGAGCCCTTGGTCTGCGCGTAGAAGTAGACGAGGCCGCGCCCCGTCCGGTCGGCGATCATCGGGTAGACGTAGGCGCCGGGGGGCGGCCCCAGCAGCGCGATCACCCCGGACTCGGTCGTCTCCCCCTTGCGGATCTGCTGCGCCTTCGTCCCGTCGAAGTCCGTCTTGTCCTCGTCGAACGAGCTCACGAACTCGTGACCGACCAGCACGTCGTTCCAGAAATAGAACCCCATGCCGCGGGCCGGCGTGATGCCTCCGGCGAGCGACCCCGCGCCGGCGGCATACGCGTAGCTCAGGGTCTTCATGGTCTCGCCGTTCTTCACCACGGTGCCTTGCCGGTAGGGATCGCCGAACTTCTGGCGGACGTCCCGCTCGGTGCTCTGGCCCAGCGTGAAGGCGTCGGCCGGCGGCCGGGCGAAGTCCCGCCCGGCACAGCCGCCGACCGCGACGAGCAGCAGCGCGAGCGGCACGAGGAGGCGCCGCCCCATCGAGCGGGCGCGCAGGCGCCGGCTCACTTGGGCTTGAGCTTGACGTCCTCGTACGGCGCCGAGTACGCGTGGCCCGGAATCAGCCCCAGACCGGACTCCTGCACCCGTGAGCCCTGACCGTTGATGAAGGCCAGCTCCCACAACGGGATGGACATGACCTTCTCGTGCATGAGCTGCTGGATCCGGTGCAGCAGCGCCTCGCGCTTCTTGCGATCCAGCTCGGCGGCCTGGTCCTTGAAGAGCGAGTCGAGGTCCGGATAGGTGCCGTAGACGTAGGCGCCGCCGGTGACCACGTACGCCTCCAGGCGCGTGGCGGCGTTGCCGAACGCGCCGCTCGCCGTGTACGCGAGGTTCTTGTACTTCTTGTCGGTGTAGGTCGACCAGTGCGAGGCGCGCTCCCGCGACACTAGCTTGGTGCGGATGCCGACCTGCTGCAGGTAGTTGGCGATGGCCTCCTGCACGTTGGCGTACGAGATGTCGAGGTAGTAGTCGCCGGCGTCGAAGCCGCTCGGGTAGCCGGCTTCGGCCAGGAGCTTCTTGGCCTGCGCCGGGTCGAACGCGTACGCGGGCGGCTGCCAGTAGAAGTCGAAGGTGCTGGGGATGATGCTGTAGGTCAGCCGCGAGTGGCCGAGCGTGATCGCCTGGTTGATCGCCTTGCGATCGATGGCGAGGTTGGCCGCCAGGCGCACGCGCCGGTCGTGCCAGGGAGACTTGGGATCCCACTGGTCCAGCATGGCCACCCACTGCGGCGACTGGATGACCGTGGGCTTCAGCGTGAGCCCCGGCGTGCGCACCAGCTCCTCGGCCAGCTCGCCGCGGATCGAGTAGACGATGTCCACCTCGCCGCGCTTGAGCGCGGCCAGCCTGGTCGACTCGTCGGTGATCACCTTGAAGACGAGCCGCTTCACGCTCGGCGTCTTGCGCCAGTACCCGTCGAAGGCCTCCATGACGAGCTCGATGCCCGGCGTGAAGGAGACGAACTTGTAAGGTCCGGCGCCGACGGGGGCTTTCTTGTAGCCGTCCTCGCCGACCTTCTCGACGTACTTCTTGGGCACGATCCAGCCGGCGCCGCTGGCCGCCGTGTAGAACGTCATGAAGTCGGGCCACGGGTTCTTCAGGCGGAACCGGACCTGGTAGGGGCTGGGCGTCTCCACGGCGGCCACGCGCTCCTTCAGCGGCTTGGCGCCGGCGCCGCGGTAGCGGTCGAACGAATACTTCACGTCCTCGGAGGTGAGCGCGTCGCCGTTGTGGAACTTCACTCCCTTGCGCAGCGTGAAGTCGTAGGTACGCCCGTCGGGCGACACCGTCCAGGACTCGGCCAGGCTCGGGGCGGTGGCATTGCCCGGCATCGACTTGGCCATCGCGTCGTGGATGGCATACATGATCATGAACGGTGTGATGAGCCCCTGGGTCTCGGCCGGATCGAACCACGTCGGCGCCAGCGAGATGTGAACGCCCCACGTCATCTCGCCCTCGGGCGCGGCCGCGACCGGCGAGACGAGGGCGAGCAGGGCGATCAGGACGCAGGCGGCGAGTCGCGAATGGCGCATCGAAGGCCTCCTAGCAAACACTGAATTGCGGACGCGCGCAGAGAGTCGCGTCATTATCTTCGTCCGGCGGGAGCTGTCAATCGACGGCGCTCGCGGACCGCGTCAGCGCGAATCGCCCACGAGGCGTGACAGCCAGCGTCGAATCCCGGCGAGCCGTCCCGGGGCGCGCGGCGGCCCTGGGCTCTCGCTGACCGACGTGGGGCTCTCGGGTCGTGGCGGTGGACTCTCGGGCGGAGGCGTGAGGCGGATGCGCCCCAGGCCGGGTTGCGTGCACCCGCCTTGAACGATGTGCTGCGGCGCGCTCATCGCATCGCCCTCACCCTGCCGAGTATACTCGGGGCGTCTTGGAGCCGCCGCGGTAGCCCAGACGCTTGGTGACCATGTTCCAGCCGGAGCTCGAGGCGCTCGATCCCGAGGCGCTGGCGCGTCTGCAGCTCGAGCGCATGCGGCAGACCCTGGCGCGGGTGGCGGCTAACCCGGCCTGGTCCCGCCGGCTCGGCGGCGTCCGCGCCGAGGATCTCGGGCGCCTGGACGACTGGGGCCGGTTGCCCTTCCTCACCAAGGACGAGCTTCGCGACGCCTATCCCTTCACGCTCGCCTGCGATGGTGGGGAGGGCTATCGCCGTGTGCACATGTCGAGCGGCACTACCGGCAACCCGATCCTGAATCCGTACACCGCCGGCGACATCGAGCAGTGGGGCGAGGTGATGGCCCGCTGCTACGTGGCGGCCGGCGTCACCCGAGCCGACGTGATCCAGATCACCCCGTCGTTCGGCCTGTTCACGGGCGGCTTCGGCTTCCACTACGGTGCCGAGCGCCTGGGCGCGATGATCGTGCCGACCGGCGCTGGCCGCACAGCGCTGCAGCTCCGGCTCATGCGCGACCTCGGTGTCACCGTGCTGCCCGCGATCGCGACCTATCCGCTGCGCCTGATCGAAGTCGCCCGCGACGAGGGGTTCGACCTCGGCTCGCTGCGACTCCGCGTCGCCATCCTCGGCTCCGAGATGTGGTCGGACGAGCTGCGGACGCGAATCGAGCGCGAGCTCTCGCTGCAGGCGTTCGACATCATCGGCATGACCGAGACGGGTGGCCCCGGGCTCGGCATCGACTGCGCCGCGCGCCGCGGGATTCACGTGTGGGAGGACCACTACCACGTCGAGATCGTCGATCCCGTGACCGGCGCGCCGCGTGCCGACGGCGTGGAGGGTGAGCTGGTGGTCTCGACGCTGACCCGCCAGGGCTTGCCGCTGGTGCGCTACCGCACGCACGACCTCACGCGGATCGCGTCACGGGCCCGCTGCGCGTGCGGCCGGACGTCGCTGCGTCTGGACCGTCTGCGCGGCCGCACCGACGACATGGTGATCTTCAAGGGCGTGAACTTCTATCCCCGCCAGGTCGAGATCCTCCTGCTGCGGCACCCCGGCGTCGGCCACGAGTACCAGATCCAGCTCGACGCCGACGGCGCCGGCGACCGGATGAGCGTGGTAGTGGAGACCGAGCCCGGCTGCGATCCGGCCGTCGCCGGCCGGCTACGCCACGAACTGCGCGACCTGCTGGCGCTCAGCCCGGAGGTCCGCCTCTGTCCGGTGGGCACGCTCGAGCGGCCCCAGGGCAAGGCCGTGCGCGTGCTCGACCGCCGCCCGCGCCGGTGAGCGATCTCACCGCGCTCTTCGCGCCGCGCAGCGTCGCCGTCCTCGGCGTCTCGCGCAACCCCGCCAAGCTCGGCTACAGCCTGCTGCGCAACGTGCTGGAGGGCGGCTTCGACGGCGCGGTCCATCCGGTGAATCCCTCCGGCGAGCCGATCCTCGGCGTGCCCACGGTCCGGACGATCGCCGCGCTTCCCGAGGCCGTCGATCTGGCCCTGGTGAGCCTGCCGGCGCCGGCCGTGCCCGAGGCCATCACGGCGCTGGCAGCCCGCGGCGTGCGCGCGGCGGTCATCCTTTCCTCCGGGTTCGGAGAAGTCGACGCCGAGGGACGCGAGGGCCAGGCCGCGCTGCTGGCGCTGGCGCGTGGCGTCGGGCTGCGCCTGGTCGGGCCCAACTGCATGGGCGTCTACTCCGAGCCCGCGCGGCTCAACGGCACCTACTTCTGGGATCTGCCG
>Ga0247825_10002196_pt1 | contig 12930 bp, 14 predicted proteins | sample 13C_Vanillin_Day_FD_194413 | JGI IMG/M metagenome (GOLD analysis project Ga0247825, IMG submission 194413) | Soil microbial communities from agricultural site in Penn Yan, New York, United States - 13C_Vanillin_Day48 | ecosystem: Environmental > Terrestrial > Soil > Agricultural land | place...
GAGGACGAGCTGCGGGCACATCGCGAGCGCCTCCCCCAGGCGCATCCCCGCGACGACGCCCGCCGCCTCGGCGGCCGTCGTGACCGGCCCTACGAGCTGCTCACGCCCGGGCTCGGGCGCGAGCGCAGCGGGCTCCGTCGCGAGCCTCGGCCGGGACCGGAGCGCCGCACGGAGCTCGAATCCCGGGATGAGGAGACACGCGATCATGGGGAACAGGTGTTCTATCGAACACCTGTTCGTGTGTCAAGGTGCTCAGAGCCGCGCCGTACGGAAGCACTCCGTCACGTACGGCATCGCGAGCACGCCGTCGGTCGCATACGTGTCGAAGAGCGCGCCGACACGCGCGAGCACCGGCCTCTGCTCCTCGTCGGGGAGCACTGCGCACTCGCTCCGGGAGCTGACGAGCGCGACGAGCTCGTCCCGCCGGAGCAGCTGCACGTGGGAGAACGACGCCCGCTCGACCGGGCCGTAGAGCCCGCTCTCGTCGATGCGCTCCGTCGTCGCGGCGACGCCGCCTGCGCGAAAGTCGCGCCGGCCGACGATCGTGTCGGTGAACTCCGCCACCCACTCGTCCGTGTCGTCCCGGGTGTTCCAGACGAGCGCCAGCCTGCCGCCGGGCCGCAGCACCCGCACGATCTCGCGCAGCGCGGCCGCATGGTCGAACCAGTGGAACGCCTGTGCGACCGTCACGACGTCGGCCGCTCCGTCGGCGAGCGGCATCGACTCGGCGGTTCCCGTGACGGCGGTTGCCCCCGGGACGACCGAGCGAAGCTGCACAAGCATCTCCGGAAGCGGCTCGACGGCCGTCACGCCGTGGCCGAGCGCGACGAGCGAGCGCGTCAGCTTCCCGGTCCCGGCGGCCAGGTCGACGACGTCGCACGGCTCCGAGCCCGCGAGCCAGCGCACCGCGTCGTCCGGGTACCCCGGTCGCGCCCGCTCGTAGACCTCCGCGACGCTCCCGAACGACCCCGCCCTCCGCTCCCGCTCCTCGCGGTCCATGGCCATACGGCGAGGCTACCCTCGCCGTGTGCGCCGAGCCGTCGCCCTGCTCCTCGCGCTCACCGCCCTCGCCGCCGGCTGCGGCGGGGAGACGGAGAGCGGGCCGTTCACGACCGGCGACGAGCCGCTCGGCGTCGAGCTCGGACCCCAGCGCACCGTCGAGGACGGCGTCGTCGTGCGGCAGGTCGTCTACCGGAGCGGCGAGGACCGCGTCAGCGGCTACCTGGTCGCGCCGGCCGCGGCCGAGAAGCCGTCGCCGGCCGTCCTCTACCTCCACGGCGCGGGCGGCGACCGCGAAGAGCAGCTCGACGCCGCGGTGCGCCTCGCCCGAGAGGGGGCCGCGGGCCTCACGATCACCGCGCCGTCGCGCGGCAAGTCACCACCGGCCGGGGCAACGCCCGAGGAGACGCTCCGCTGGCAGCGCGACACGATCGTCGCGGACGTCGTCGCCGCCCGCCGCGGCCTCGACCTGCTCGCGGACGACGACCGCGTCGACCCGGAGCGCCTGGGCCTCGTCGGCTGGAGCATGGGCGGGCGTCTCGCGACGATCGTGGCAGGGGTCGACGACCGGGTCCGGGCGGCTGTGCTCATGTCGACGGGCGCGGTGCCGGTCGCCGAGTACGTCGCGGCGGCGCCGGAGGAGCTGCGGGACGACGTCGAGGCCGTGCTCCCCCAGATCGACCCGCTCTCGTACGTGGACGACATTCAGGGGGCGCTCCTCGTCCAGGCCGGCCGTGCCGACTCCGTGGTGCCGCAGCGGGCGCTCCGGGCCGTCCTGGACGCGGCGCCGGACGACGCGACCGTCGAGTGGTACGCGACGGACCACGCGCTCGACGCAAGGGCATTGGACGACCGCGTCGCGTGGCTCGCCGACCGGCTCTGGCTCCGACCCGCCTGACCGGGCTACGATCGGGCCGTGGTTCCCGAGGCACCCCTCGAGGAGACCGGGGACGGGCTCGTCCCGGTCGGCGCCGGCTGGTTCGTCCTCAACGCCCGCGACGCGCGGTGGAGCGAGCGCCCCGGCCGGCGGAGCGTCTCGTTCACCGGCAAGACCGAATGGGAGTCCGACGCGCTCTTCCCGATGCTCGGCGTCAACCTCGCGGTGCTCGAGCCCGGCCAGGCCAACTCGATCTATCACTGGGAGACCGAGACGGAGGCGTTCCTCGTGCTCTCGGGCGAGGCGCTCCTGATCGTCCAGGGCGAGGAGCGGCGGCTCCGGCAGTGGGACTTCGTGCACTGCCCGCCGAAGACCGAGCACGTCGTCGTCGGCGCAGGCGAGGGGCCGTGCGTCCTGCTCGCGATGAGCTCGCGCGAACGCCAGGCGTTCGGGCCCTACGGCGAGTACGTCGCGAACGAGGTCGCCGCGCGGCACGGCGCGTCGCCGCCCCAGACGACGCAGGACAACGACGTCGCCTACGCGAGCGTGCCGGGCTCGCAGCCGACGCGCTATCGCGACGACTGGCTGCCCGGCTAGGCGCCGCGCCGCTTCCGGAACGCCGCGACCGCCTCCGCATGGTCGACGACCTGCGCCGGGTAGTCCGGCGCCAGGAGCCCGGGCTCGGCGAGGTCGGACGACGGCACGTCCGCGAGCTCGGGGACGTAGCGCCTCACGTACGCGCCGTCCGGGTCGAGGCGCTTCAGCTGGGCTGTGGGGTTGAAGACGCGGTTGGGCCGCGTGTCGACGCCGGTTCCCGCGACCCACTGCCAGTTGCCGACGTTCTGGGCGACGTCGCCGTCCAGCAGGAGGTCGAAGAAGTGGAGCGCGCCCTCACGCCAGTCGATCCCGAGATCCTTGACGAGGAACGAGGCGACCACGAGTCGCGCGCGATTGTGCATCCACCCCTCCTCGCGCAGCTGCCGCATGCCGGCGTCGACGAGCGGATACCCGGTGCGGCCCTCCTTCCAGGCCTCGAGCCGCTCCGCGTCGTCGACCCAGCGGTCGCCCCGCGGGCGGAGGTCGTCCCGGGCGGACTCGGGCCGGCCCCACAGGAGCTGCGCGTAAAAGTCCCGCCAGCAGAGTTGCCGGACGAACGCCATCCCACCCCGCTCGCGTGCGCGCGTCGCCAGCGCGCGGGCGGAGACGCACCCGAAGTGGAGGTACGGCGAGAGCCGCGAGGTCGCGTCGTCGCCGACCGCGTCGTGCCCCGTCCCGTAGCCCGCGAGGCCGTCGCGGAGCCACCTCCGTGCGGACTCCGCCCCGGCCGACTCGCCGCCCGGGACGAGGGACGCCTTGCGCGGGGCCGACGGGGGCTTCGCGGTCGCGCCGTCGGGCAGGCGGATCGCCCGCGGCGTCCCGTGCGGCTCCCCGCGCCAGGCGGGCAGCCACGCCCGGTAGTACGGCGTGAACATCTGGTAGTGCGTCCCGCCGGACGGCGCGACGTCGCCGGCCGGGACGACGAAGCTCGCGTCGACGAGCCGGAGGTCGACCTCCTCGTCGAGGCGGCGCTCACGCTCGCGCGCGTAGGGGCTCACGTCGGCGCTGACGAAGACTGCCTCCGCGCCGACGCGTCGGACCGCCTTCACCGTCTCGGCGACGACGTCGCCGCGACGCACGTCGAGCGCGGCGCCCGCCCGGCGGAGAGACACGTCGAGGTCGACGAGCGACTCGGTGAGGAAGGTCCGGCGACTCGCGGCCGAGCCGTACCGCGTCCGGGTGATCCCGTCGTCGAGGACGAACAGCGGGAGCACGGTCTCCGACGCGTCGAGCGCCGCGCGGAGCGTCGGGTTGTCGTGGAGGCGGAGATCGCGCGTGAAGAGGACGACCGCCGACTTCACGCGAGCGCGATCTCGGCCGCGACCCCGTGCATGCCGGTCAGCTTCGGCACGACGTCGAGCACGCTCTCGCGCGCGCACCACGGGATGTCCTCCGCGAGCTCGGGCCCGTGGTTGATCAGGTTGAGACCGGAGCGAGAGGCGCGGAACGCCTCCTCCGCGCTCGCGTACGAGCGGGCGAGGCGCACGCCCGCCTCCGCCGCGTCGGTGCGCTCGCAGTCGAGCCCCTCGGAGACTCGCCCGGCGACGTAGGCGTCGTCGAGCGCGAACGTCCCCTTGACCCCTGCGCAGAACACCGCGACGTCCTCGCCGTGCGAGGCAGCGAGCGCCGTCACCGCGCCGAGGTTCATGAGCGAGGCGATGTAGACGCGCTCGCAGCGCTCCGCTGCGGTGACGATCGCGCGCGTGCCGTTCGTCGTCGACATCGAGAGCGTCGTTCCCCTTGGCTCGAGGTACTCACGCGGCGAGTTGCCGAGATCGAACCCCTCGATCAGCACGCCGAGCCGCTCCCCGCCGAGTGTCACGCCGTCGCCGGCGAGCCTCCGCGCGTCCTCGACCTCGGCCGCGCACCAGACCCGCTCGTACCCCGCATCGAGCGCCTGGCAGATCGTGGAGGTCGCACGGATCACGTCGATCACGACCCCCGTGGGGGCCGCGGCTGCCTCGTCGGGCGTGAACGCGACGTGCACTCGCACGCCGGTACGCTAGCCCTACGTGTCCGCGGCCCCGCACTGCTACCGGCATCCGGGCCGGGAGACGCTCGTCTCGTGCTCCGAGTGCGGCCGTCCGATCTGCGAGGAGTGCATGACATTCGCACCGGTCGGGATCAAGTGCCCCGACCACGCAGGAGTCGGTGCGGCGCGCCCGCGCCAGGCGCCGCAGCAGACGGTGCGGTCGGCGCAGCGGACGATCGCCGGCCTCGACGCGCCGGCCACGGTCGCCCTCGTCGCCGTCAACGTGATCATCTACGCGATCACCGTCGCCCAGGGCGGCGCCGGCCTCGGCGAGCCGGGCGGGAAGCTCTTCCTCGACGGCGCGCTCATCGGCGCCGCGATCGACCTCGACGGCCAGTGGTACCGGCTCGTGACGGCGATGTTCCTCCATGCGAGCCTCCTCCACCTCGCCTTCAACATGCTGGCGCTCTACTGGCTCGGCAGCATCGTCGAGCAGGCGCTCGGGAGCTGGCGCTTCCTCGCGCTCTACTTCGTCTCCGGGATCGCGGGCTCGGCGGGCGCGCTCGTGTTCAGTAACCCGTTCGCGGTCACCGTCGGCGCCTCGGGCGCGATCTACGGGATCATGGGCGCGCTGCTCGTGCTCGAGTACCGCGCGACCGGCTCGTTCGCCGGGCCGGCGCTGGGCCTGATCGTGCTCAACCTCGCGCTGACCTTCGCGATCCCCAACATCTCGATCGGAGGGCATCTCGGCGGCCTCGCGGGCGGCATCCTCGCGACGTTCGCTCTCGCCCACTTCCGGTACGTGCAGCCTCGCGCGCTCGGGCCCGGGCTGGTCGCGCTGATCGCGGTGGGAAGCCTGATCGTCGCGTACGTCCGCATCGAGTCGTACGTCTAGACCGGCTTCGGCCCCTGCCCCCAACCGCCCTAGAGGGCGACCCGCGCCCCTGACGTCACGCTAGCCGCGCACGTGTGACCCGCAGATGCCGGCTTCGTGCCGGCTTCGTGTCGGGCGATCGGGACGCAGCCCGGCCGCGCCCGCCGGCCGTCGCTACCCGCCGACCGCGACCGAGTGGATGCCCGCCTCGGCGAGCGCCGCCTGGGCGGCGGCGAGGCGCGCCAGTGGGACGCGGTAGGGCGAGCACGAGACGTAGTCGAGCCCGAGCTCGTGGCAGAAGGCGACGGAGCGCGGCTCGCCTCCGTGCTCGCCGCAGATCCCGAGCTTCAGGTCCGGCTTGACGCCGCGGCCCCGCTCCACCGCGATCCGCATCAGGTCTCCGACGCCTTCGACGTCGAGCACCTCGAACGGGTTCCGCTCGAGCACGCCGTGCTCGAGGTAGTGCGTCAGGAACTTGCCCTCCGCGTCGTCGCGGGAGAAGCCGAGCGTCGTCTGGGTCAGGTCGTTCGTCCCGAACGAGCAGAAGTCCGCGTACTCGGCGATCTCGTCGGCCCGCACGCACGCGCGCGGAAGCTCGATCATCGTCCCGCAGAGGTAGGCGACGTCCGCCTCCTCCGCGGCGACGCGATCGGTCAGCTCGCGGAGCCGGCTCAGCTCCTCGGCGAAGCCGACGAGCGGGTGCATGATCTCGACGAGCGGCGCGTCGCCGGTGCGCTCGGCGACGGCGCGCGCGGCGCGGACGATCGCGCGGACCTGCATCTCGTAGATCTCGGGCCACTGCAGCCCGAGCCGGCAGCCGCGCGTGCCGAGCATCGGGTTCGCCTCGTGGAGTTCGGTGATCCGCTTGCGCATCGCGTCGGACGTCGCGTCCTCCGGCGCCGGCAGGAACTCGTGGAGCGGCGGGTCGAGCAGGCGGATCGTGACCGGGTACCCGGCCATCGCCTCGAAGATCCCCTCGAAGTCGGACTGCTGGACGGGGAGGAGCCGGTCGAGTGCGGCGCGGCGCGCTTTCTCGTCGGCGGCCATGATCATCTCCTGCACGAGCGGCAGGCGGTCGGGGGCCATGAACATGTGCTCGGTCCGGCAGAGCCCGATGCCCTCGGCGCCGAACTCCCGCGCCTTTGCCGCGTCCGCCGGGGTGTCTGCGTTCGCCCGGACGCGCATGCGACGCAGGTCGTCAGCCCAGTCCAGGATCGTGCCGAAGTTCTCGTCGATCGCCGGTGGGACGAGCGGGACGGAGCCGACGATCACGCGTCCGGTGCCGCCGTCGACCGTCAGCTGGTCTCCCTCGCGCAGCTCGACGCTTCCGATCCGGAGGGTGCGGGCGGCCATGTCGATCGAGAGCGCATCGCACCCCGCGACGCACGGCTTTCCCATCCCGCGGGCGACGACGGCCGCGTGCGAGGTCATGCCGCCGTGCGCGGTGAGGACGCCGCGGGAGTGGATCAGCCCGTGGATGTCGTCCGGCGTCGTCTCCCAGCGCACGAGGATGACGTCCTCGCCCGCGCTCCCCTTCTCCTCGGCGAGATCGGCGTCGAGCACGATCGCGCCGGATGCCGCGCCCGGCGACGCGTTGAGCCCCGTCGCCACCACGTCGACCTCGGCGGTCGGGTCGATCATCGGGTGGAGCAGCTGGTCGAGCTGACCGGGGTCGATGCGCGCGACGGCGTCCTCGCGGGAGATCAGCCCCTCACCCTGCATCTCGACCGCGACGCGCAAGGCCGCCTGCGCCGTGCGCTTGCCGGTGCGGGTCTGGAGCAGGAAGAGCGCGCCGTCCTCGACCGTGAACTCGATGTCCTGCATCTCGCGGTAGTGGTCCTCGAGCCGCTCGAGGGTCGCGACGAGCCGGTCGTACGCCTCGGGGAGGGTCTCACGCATCCGCTCGATCGGCTCAGGGGTGCGGATTCCGGCGACGACGTCCTCGCCCTGCGCGTTGACGAGAAACTCGCCGAAGAGCACGCGCTCGCCGGTCGACGGGTTGCGCGTGAAGCAGACGCCCGTCCCGGACGTGTCGCCCTTGTTGCCGAACACCATCTGGACCACGTTGACCGCGGTCCCGAGGTCGTCTGGGATGTCGTAGGTGCGCCGGTAGACCTTGGCGCGCGGCGACTCCCAGGAGTCGAAGACCGCGCGCGTCGCGCGGCGAAGCTGCTCCTCCGCCTCCTGCGGGAACGGATCGCGGACCTCACGCTCGTAGATCTCCTGGAAGGTCCTGATCAGCCCGCGCAGGTCGTCGGCCGTCAGGTCGACGTCGAGCCGCGCGTTCCTGCGCTCCTTGAGCGCCTGCAGCTCCGCCTCGAACAGGTGGCCGTCGATCCCGTCGACGACCTCGCCGTACATCTGCACGAGGCGGCGGTACGAGTCGTAGGCGAAGCGGGGGTTCCCCGTCGCGGCGGCGAGGCCCTCGACCGCGACGTCGTTGAGGCCGAGGTTGAGGATCGTGTCCATCATCCCCGGCATCGAGACGGCCGCGCCCGAACGCACAGAGACCAGGAGCGGATCGGAAGGGTCGCCGAAGCGCTTGCCGGCACGCTCCTGGAGGCGCCCCACGTGCTCGTCCACCTCCGGCCAGAGCTCCTCGGGAACCTCGCCCGAGGCCATCGTCGCGCGGCACGCGTCGGTCGTGATGGTGAACCCCGCGGGGACGGGCACACCGAGGGCGGTCATCTCCGCGAGCCCGACGCCTTTCCCGCCGAGGAGCTCGCGCCCGCCAGGGGCATCCTCGTCGAACGCGTAGACCAGGCGCACGGGGCGATCCTACGCACAGGCGACAATCCGCCTCCCGTGAAACGCGTCACGATCATCGCGTCGGCGAGCGGGAGCGGCAAGACGACGGTCGGCCGGCGCCTCGCCGAGCTGCTGGAGGTGCCGTACCACGAGCTCGACGCGATCCACCACCAGGCGGGCTGGCGCGAGCTCGAGGCGGACGAGTTCCGGCGCCGGGTCGAGCCGATCGTCGCCGCCGACGGCTGGGTGATCGACGGCACGTACCGCGGGAAGCTCGGCGATCTCACGCTCGTGCGGGCCGACACCGTCGTCTGGCTCGATCTGCCGCGCCGCGTCTGGCTGCCGCGGCTCGTGCGCCGAACGCTCCGGCGCGTCCTTTTCCGCGAAGAGCTCTGGAACGGCAACCGCGAGCGGCTCCGGACCGTGCTCTTCAGCGGGAACTCGCTGGTCTTGTTCGCGCTCCGCTCGGAGCGGCGCCGGCGCCACGCGTATCCGCGCGAGCTCGCCTCCTACCGGGTCGCGCGCCTGCGGTCGCAGCGGGAGGTCGACGCGTTCCTCCGCTCGGTCGACTCGCGGCCGCGCGCCTAGGCCCCGCCATCGTCCTTCCTCGCCCGCGACCGCAGCTCCGCCGCCCACGCAAGCGCACGCAGCCCGAGCCAGAGCGGAGTGAGGATCACGTAGAAGAGCACCACGGCGGCCGCCATGGCCGTCCACCAGGTCACCCAGTAGCGCAGGGGCACCCAACCCTTCTCGCTCATGTCGCGCCGCACACCCCAGGCGACCGGCCCGTACTTCGCGTTCGGGCGGCTCACGACGCGGCCTCCTCGGCCCGCCGCGCCCGCTCGGCGACGAGCCGGATGATCCGCATCGCGGTCTCCTCGACCGAGAGCTCCGAGACGTCGATCACCGGGCACCGCAGGCGGCGGTGGATGCGCTGGGCGGTCTCGAGCTCCTCGAAGACCGCCTCGAGGTCGGCGTACTTGCGGCGGGGAGCGCCCATCGAGCGGACGCGCACCTCGCGGATCTCGGCCAGGCGCTCCGGGTCGATCGTCAGGCCGACGATCTTCGCCCGGTCGATCTCGAAGAGCGCCGCGGGCGGCTCGACGCCCTTCACGATCGGCACGTTCGCGGCCTTGTGGCCGAGGTACCCGAGAAAGATCGAGAGGGGCGTCTTCGACGTCCGCGAGACGCCGACGAGCACGATGTCCGCGTCGTCGAGGCCTCCGCCGACGCCGTCGTCGTAGCGCACCGCGAACTCGATTGCCTCGATGCGCTTGAAGTACGTGTCGTCGAGCGGCGCGCGGACGCCGGGCTCCATGCGGGCGGCGACCCCCGCAACCCGGGAGATCGAGTCGATCGGGTGGCCCAGCAGGTCGCAGTAGTGGACGCGCCCGCGGCGGCAGAGCCGCCGCATCTCCTCGCGGAACCCGCGCTCGACGAGCGTGTAGACCATCACGGCCGGCCGACCGCGGGCGCGCTGCACGGCGATCGCGAGGTCTTCGAGGGACTCGACGCGCGGGTGCCGCACCTCCTCGAACGCGAGGTCCGGGAACTGCGCCTCGAGGGCGAGCACGAGGCGCGCGGCCGTCTCCCCCGTCGAGTCGGAGAGGATGTGCAGCTCGACCGGGACCTGCTCGGACACGGCAGGAGCCTAGTCAGGCCCAGGGCAGCGCGGGCCACGCCGCTGGGCGGCCGAGCCGCCACGCGGGGAACGGCGCGTACGCCTCCGAGGGCTGCGGGGTCTCCGTCGTGACGCCGGCGTCGTGGCCGAGCGCGAGCTCGGAGCGCGGGTAGAGGATCGAGCCGCCCTGCCGCCGCGCGCCCACCATCAGGATCACGCACGGCCCGTCCCCCGTGCCGACGAAGACGTGCGCCGTCCCGGACGGGCAGTGGACGAAGTCCCAGGCGCGGAGCGGCCGCTCCTGTTCCTCGACCACGAGGAGGCACGTCCCCGCGAGCACGAGGAAGTTCTCCTGGCCCGACTCGGCGTGGTACATCCCGCTCGGCTTGCCAGGCTCCAGCACCGCGAGCGTGAAGCCCGTCTCGGCGAAGCGCTGGGGCTCGACGTTCGGCCGCTCGGCGAGCACCCGCGGCGAGCTCTCGAACACGCACCGGCCGCCGAACGCCTCGCTCCGGACCCACGGCGCCTCGCCGGCGTTGACCACGAACCACCCCGGTCCGACGGGCGCCAGCCCGCCTCCCACGTCCTCGAGCCGCGCTTCCTGGATCACTCCTCGCTCCTCTCGCTCGACGTCCTCGTGCGGAGACTCCGTCACGGCGGTCTGCCCTGCGCCACCAGCGCGACGCGGGCCTCCGTGAGGCGGACGAGATCCCCCGGGGCGAGCTCGAGCTCGAGCCCGCGCCGCCCGGCGCTCACGTGCACCGTCTCGTGCTCGAGCGCCGACGCGTCCACCACCGTCGGAAGGCTTCGGCGCTGGCCCAGCGGGCTGATCCCGCCGGTCACGTACCCGGTCGCGCGCTCGGCCGCCTTCGGCTCCGCGAGCCTCGCGCGCTTTCCCAGCCGTCCCAGGTCGAGCTGCGCGCCGACGGGCACGACGGCGACCGTAAGCGTCCCGTCCACGTCCGCGACCAGCGTCTTGAAGACCCGCGCGGGGTCGAGGCCGAGCTTCTCGACGGCCTCGAGCCCGAACGACGCCGACCGCGGGTCGTGCTCGTACTCATGGACGTGGAACTGGATCCCTGCCCGCTCGGCCGCGACGATCGCCGGTGTCCGCCTGCCCGCCACGCCTGCGACGGTAGCGTTGGGCGCCCATGCCGACCGAGGTCACGATGGAGAAGATCGTCTCGTTGGCACGCCGCCGCGGGTTCGTCTTCCCCGCCTCGGAGATCTACGGCGGCCTCGCGTCGTCGTACGACTACGGCCACTACGGCGTCCTGCTGAAGGACAACGTCAAGGCGCGCTGGCTCGAGGCGATGGTGCGCGAGCGCGACGACATCGTCGCCCTCGACTCGTCGATCATCCTCAACCCCCGCGTGTGGGAGGCCTCCGGCCATGTGGGCGGCTTCAGCGACCCACTCGTCGACTGCCGGACCTGCAAGCAGCGCTTCCGCGCGGACCACCTCGCGGATTCCGAGCACGACGAGGTGCGCTGCGGGAAGCGCCCGAGTAAGCGTCCCGGCGAGACCCCGGACTGCGATCTGACCGAGCCGCGGCAGTTCAACCTCATGTTCCAGACGAGGGTGGGCGCGGTGGAGGAGACCGGGGTCGACGTCTACCTGCGGCCCGAGACCGCGCAGGGGATCTTTGTCAACTTCAAGAACGTCGCCCAGCTCGCGCGCCGCAAGCCGCCGTTCGGGATCGCGCAGATCGGCAAGGCGTTCCGCAACGAGATCACCCCCGGGAACTTCATCTTCAGGACGCTCGAGTTCGAGCAGATGGAGATGGAGTTCTTCGTGCCCCCGGCCGAGGCGGACAAGTGGTACCGCTACTGGGTCGCCGAGCGGGTCGCGTGGCACGTGCGCTTCGGGATCCGCGACCAGAACCTCCGCGTCCGCGCGCACGACGCCGACGAGCTCTCGCACTACTCGAGCGGCACGAGCGACATCGAGTACCTCTTCCCCATCGGCTGGTCGGAGCTCGAGGGGATCGCGAACCGCGGTGACTACGACCTCACCCAGCACACGGCCGCCTCGGGGACGAAGCTCGAATGGGTCGACTCGGGCAGCGGCGAGCGGTTCCTGCCGCACGTGATCGAGCCGGCGCTCGGCGTCAACCGCTCGATGCTCGCCTTTCTCGTCGACGCCTACGACGAAGAGGTGATCGGCGAGCGGGAGCGGACGGTTCTGCGGCTCCACCCCCAGCTCGCGCCCGTCACAGCGGCAGTCCTGCCCTTGATCGGGAAGGACGCGGTGATGGTCGAGACGGCGCGCGGTCTCCAGGAGGAGCTCCGCCGGCACATGAGCGTCGAGTACGACGACAACGGCGCGATCGGCCGCCGGTACCGCCGCCAGGACGAGATCGGCACCCCGTGGGCGCTGACGGTCGACGAGCAGACCGCGGTCGACGGCACCGTCACGCTGCGCGACCGCGACTCGCTCGCCCAGGAGCGGCTGCTCGTCGAGTCGGTTCGCGACCAGCTGCTGAGCCGGCTGCACGCACCGTGGACCCCGCCCGCGCGCGGGGAGTGAACCGACCCGGGGCTAGACTCGTAGGAAGAGTCACATGGCGACCACGCCACTCTTCACCCCTGCGCTCGCCTCGCTCGGGGACATCGTCCCGCACGACGACCTCCTCTCCCCCGACGAGCTCGAGCAGATCGCGCTCGCCATGGCCGACCGGCCGGAGCTGTGGGAGCCGCTCGTCCGCGTCGATGCGAACCGCCGCCGCTACGAGCTCATGTACGAGGACGAGCGGATGGACGCCTGGGTTCTCTCGTGGATGCCCGCGCAGGCGACCGGCTACCACGACCACTACATCTCGGGTGTCGGGATCGCCGTCGCGGCGGGCGGCGTCCGGGAGGACCTCATGGTCTACGGGAGCGAGGACGTGGCGCTCCACCTCCGCGCCGGCGACACGCGGCAGGGCGGCCCCGGCTACATCCACCGGGTGCGCCACGAGGACGGACAGCCCGCGGTGACGATCCACGTCTACTCGCCGCGGCTCGACTGGGTGGGCCAGTACCGCCTCGGCGACGACGGCGTCGTCCGCCGCGAGGTGCGTCCGGGCCGGAACGAGCTCACCGAGCAGCTCGTCGCGCAGCGCGCGCTCGACCGCGTCCTGGAGCGGTTCTGAGCCGCCGCTTCGACGCTCGACCGCTGACACCCGAGACATGGGCCGACCTGGAGGAGCTCTTCGGCGGGCCGGGCGGCTCGATCGTCCGCGGCTGTTGGTGCATGTACTAC
>Ga0247825_10002197_pt1 | contig 12929 bp, 12 predicted proteins | sample 13C_Vanillin_Day_FD_194413 | JGI IMG/M metagenome (GOLD analysis project Ga0247825, IMG submission 194413) | Soil microbial communities from agricultural site in Penn Yan, New York, United States - 13C_Vanillin_Day48 | ecosystem: Environmental > Terrestrial > Soil > Agricultural land | place...
GTGCTGATCTGCACACCGGACGGGTCGAACAGCGGCAGCCCCTCCAACACCTGCAGATTGGCCGTCGTACCCGCTGACGCGTTGACCCGCCCGTCCGGTGTGCAGATCAGCACCGCAGCGTCGAACAGCGCGGCGACCTCGTCCGCAATCTGCGGCAGGTCGCCACCTTCGAGGACGATCTTCGTCAAGGCACGGTGCATGCGATCGGCAACGTCGAGGGCGAACGCCTGCCGATCGACGAGGTGTGTGAACACCTCGGACATCACCTCGTCGAAACCGATGTCGTGTGGGATGAGAAACAGCGGGATTTCGAGACGGTCCGATGCCTCGAGCATCGCGGCAGGGAGATCGCCGAGGTACCGGCCCTCCTTGACACCGAGTGCGGCTGCGCCGCACCGGGCGAGGCCCTCGACGAGTTCGACCAGCGCGAGGGGGTCGAACGGCTCGCCCGAATCTGCATGTCGCAGAGGGAACCCCGTGGTGATCAACAGTTCGTTGGGTTTAACCCACGGCAGGATGTCCGGCACCTCGATGACGTTGACCCGCTGAACGGTCTGCTCCAGTCCGCCCGCCCCCGCGATGAGCGTGGAGCCGGCCAAGCTGGGGAGGGTCAGCACCTCCCGAATCGTCAACGCGTATCCGGCAGGTGACGGCAGATCGACTGCGTCCACGGGTGCAGCTCAGTTCGAGAGGAGTGCCGGCGGAAGCACGCGCTGCGTCCACTTCGTCTTCTGCTCGTACGCGTGGGCGAGTTGGAGGACGGCTCGGTCAGCGCCGTGTCGGCCGATTATCTGAATTCCCATCGAGAGCCCGCGGCCATCGAAACCGACCGGCATCGCGGCAACCGGGAGGCTCGTCATCGTCCACGGTGCGACGGTCTCCATCCACCGGTGGTAGGTGTCCATGGGCCGGCCGGCGATCTCGGTGGGCCAGTGTGTGGACTTGTCGAAGGGGAACACCTGAGCACTGGGCGCGAGGATGTAGTCATACGTTTCGAACATCTTCGTGAGTGCGGCCTGCCAATCGTTGCGGGCCGCCGCGGCCTTGGTGACGTCGAGCGCGGACAGTGCGATTCCGTGTTCCATCTCCCACACGAATTCGGGCTTCATCTGCTCGCGTGTCTGCGGGGCGTCGTAGAGATCGACCAAGCCGAGCTGTGCCCACCAGCGCCATCTCAGAAAGAGCTGCCAGATGTCTTCGGGCTTGTAATCGGGAAGCGCCGCCTCGACGTGGCAGCCGATGTTCCGGAATGCGTCGAACGAGGACTCGCACAGCTCGAGAACTCCGGGTTCCGTCGCCAGGTACCCGTCCCAGTCGCCCACCCATGCGATCCGCGTTCCGCGGAAGTCCCGCTCGAGGTTCCGCGTGAAGACCTCGGGATCCTCGCCGATGCCGAGCGGGGCGCCTGCGTCGGGCCCTGCCATCGTCGACAGGAGTTGCGCCACGTCGGCAACCGACCGACCCATCGGGCCGACCACCGCGCCCTGAGCGATGAAGCCTGCCTCGGGGATGCGTCCCCAGGAAGGACGAAATCCCACAACATTGTTGAAGGCCGGCGGATTTCGCAGCGACCCCATGTAGTCGCTGCCGTCGGCAACCGGGACCATCCGCAATGCCAGGGCCGCGGCGGCACCGCCGCTGCTTCCACCTGCGGTGCGTGACGTGTCGTACGGTGTCGCCGTCGTACCCCATACCGGGTTGTACGTCTGGGACCCGAGTCCGAATTCGGGGGTGTTCGTCTTGCCGATGACGATGGCACCCGCCGCCTTGATCCGCGCGACGAACAGATCGTCCGCGTCGGCGATCCGGTCGGCGAAAATGGGTGATCCGGACGTGAACGGAAGCCCCTTGGCCGCCGAGAGATCCTTGACGGCGTGCGGGAACCCGTGCATCCAGCCGAGGTAGTGCCCGTCGGCGAGCTGATGGTCCCGTTCGCGCGCCTCGGCCAGCAACTCGTCCCGGCCCCGCAGGGCAACGATGGCGTTGACACTGCCATTGTGCCGTTCGATGTGGTCGAGATAGGCAGTCATGACGTCGACGCACGACACCTCGCGGCTCTTGATCAAGCCGCTGAGCGTCAGCGCGTCGCACATGACGAGATCGTCGTATCCTCCTGGACCGCCGAAGGGTTCGACGTCAGTCCGGGGCGAATCGCCCGCGTCGACGGGATCGATGACGTGTGACACTTGTGAACCTCTCCACGGTTTCGGAAGCGATTGCCGGCGATCGCGGGTGCGCAGCGGCCCGGTGGCGGCCACGCACCCTCGTTCACGGTGCGACCAGGAACTACTGGCCGAGGTCGACGATGGCGGCGACGGGGCCGCCACCCTCCGGGCCCTGATGTGCGGCCGACACGGACACGAACACCGCCGGGTCACCGGTGACCGACGACGCGACACCGCCTACGCACGACTTGATCTGACGGTGCCAGTGCACGTCCGAGTCGTCGAGCATCGCGTTGCGGCGGCCGCGCACCGTCCCGTCTTGACTCGCCTCGCACTTGAGGAAGACATTGACGAGCCGGCCGCCCAGGTCGCTCGTGTGGGGCCGCTCGGGCAGCTCGAGTCCCGCATCCCGGATCGCCGACCAGATGCCGTCCTGATCGAGCGGATCCTTCATCACGCTGTGCCCGATCCGGTAGCGGCCGCCGACACCGCGCGCGTTGCCCACCACCACGATCTGAGCCCGGTCCAACTCGACACCCGAGGAGCAGGATGCGACCGACGAGTAGAGGTCCCGGCTGTGCATGACGTCGGCATCGCCCGGCATCTCGATCTCGCCGAGGGCGACGGCAATCCCCAGTGCCGTACCACCGTTCGACAGGTCCATCGACTCGTGCGTCTGCTCGGTCCACACCGTCTCGCCGCGGCTCTTGGCGTCCCGGATGGTGTGGATCGTCAGCAACGGCGTCTTCGTCTGCACGTAGTGCACGTCGGCGGGGTCGGTGATTCCGGCGTTGTCCATCGCCATCTTCACCGCTGCTGCCACCTTGGTGATCATCGCCGTGCGACCGATGTCTTCGGGGAGAAGTTGCTCACTCATCGCGACACCGACGGTCAGTCGCGGCTCTTCGGTCTTCACCGCCTTCTCCGCCGGCACGGTTGCGAAGATCGTTGCGTGCGGGCTGATCACACCGTCGGTACCGCCGGACCAGACGATGGGCACCCCGGCCACCTCGTCCGCGCTTCGGCTGCCCTTGGCGGAGAGGACCTCACGGAAGGCCCGGTCCGCGATGATGCGCGTGTAGTCGTTGACGCCGCCGTTGCCCTCGGTCTTGCCGATGACTGCGACAACGCGGTCCGCTTCGAACACACCGTCGTCGATGAGCTTCGCCAGCTCGCCGGCGTCGGACACGCTGTGCAGGGGAACCTTGCGGACCTCGATTGCTTCGGGCATTGACATCTCCTCTATACGTGGCTTGCGGGTAGTCGAGATCAGCCGGTGGCGATCGGAACTCCAACGCAGCCCACGCTATGAGGGCGAGCACCTTCGGACATTGGCAAAGTTTGCCCAAACCAGAACTCACATTGGGCAGAGTTGGCCAGTGCCGCTGGTGACAGGATCAGAGGGTGCTCGTCTGGGCTACCTGGCTGGTCACGTGATCGGAGTGACCGGCGCCGAGGGGGTCGGGCCACCCCGACCACGTGTCGGGACCAAAGTCGATTTCCGCGGTGGTGAGGAGACAGATGTCGAGCTGATGCCGAAGGGTGTCGGCGTCGATGCCTTGGCCGATGAAGACGAGTTCCTGTCGGCAGTCACCGACCGGTTCTTCCCATTTGTCGAGAATTCCCTGGCGGCGGTAGTCGTCTTCCGGCCAGAAACTGTCGGGAAGGAACTTCCACCACCGTCCGACGTACCCGTGTCGGATCATGTGACCGGCTTGGGAGATGCTGCCGATCTCGGTGAACCGGCCAGCGTTCCAAAAGTACCCTTTGGCGCGGAGAAGTCTGCCGTTCGTCCAGTCGCCGGTGAGGAACCGGTGTAGCCGCCCCGGGTGGAAGGGGGCGCGTTCGCGGTAGACGACCGAACCGATTCCGTATTCCTCGGTCTCGGGGGTGTGCTCTCCCTGGAGTTCCTGCAGCCAGCCGGGCGCCTGGGCTGCCCTGTCGAAGGAGAACAGGCCGGTATCCATGATGGCGTCGAGTGGGACGTGTCCGTGAGATATCGCGTGGATGTCCGCGGTCTTGTTCAGCGATCGAATCAAGGCGGTCAGCTCGGCGAGGTGCTCGGCGGAGACGAGGTCGGCTTTGCTGATCAGGACCACGTCGGCGAACTCGATCTGATCGACCAGAAGATCGGAGATGTCGCGTTCGTCCTCGGGAGCGTCGGCCCCGACGGGACCGCCGGACCGGTAGTCCCGGAGAAAACTGTGGCCGTCGACGACGGTCACCATGGTGTCCAATCGCGCGATGTCGGCAAGCGCGTGCCCGTCGGTGTCGATGAACGTGAATGTCTCGGCGACGGGCAGGGGCTCGGAGATGCCGGACGATTCGATCAGGAGGTAGTCGAATCGTCCGTCGGCGGCCAGGGTTCTGATCTCGTCGAGGAGATCCTCCCGCAAAGTGCAGCAGATGCAGCCGTTGGTCATCTCGACGAGCTTTTCCTGTGATCGACTCAGCGAGATCTCTCGTTCGACCTCGGCACTGTCGATGTTGATCTCGCTCATGTCGTTTACGATCACCGCGACGCGCCGGCCTTCACGGTTGCGCAGGATCTGGTTCAGGAGTGTCGTTTTTCCTGCACCGAGGAATCCGGACAGCACGGTGACGGGGAGGCGCGTGTCATTCATTGGTCGGTTCCTTCCGGAGAATCTGGTTGTACTCGACGACAGACCGGCGGCGGAGGCGCGGAGTTCCGGGCAGGCTTTCCACCACCGGTCTGTGTTCATCGTGTCGGATGCGTTCAGGCGGCTACCTTTTCGAGGTATCCCTCGAAGAGGTCGACCACGACACTGCCTGCGTCGGTGTCCTCGCCGAAGAGGTCCTCCGCCGCGAACTGGACGTGATAGGTGGATTCGGCACCGGCGTCGTCGCGCCCGTGGCCTATCGAGTCGGGGAACGGCCATTTCTCGGTGGTGCGGTGGGTGATCGTTCCGACCCGGCCGCGGCAGTATGCCGGCATCCGGATGTGCCCGGGCACGTGCTCGTCGCGGACCCGAACGCGCTGACCCACCTCGAAGGTGATGCCGTCCGTCCGCGCCGGCCGGCCTTCCGACTCCGCAGGAAGGGATAACGGGAACGGGCCGCCCGCGAGCGCCTCGAGCTCGTCGTGGGTCAGGATTCCCTTCTCCACCATCAGGGTTGCGACGCCGATGACGTACCGCTCGTAGTACGGCGTCATCATGTAGTGGCGTGGTTCCATTCGTTCGACGACGTGTCTGACTTCGTCGACACTGAACGCCCCCAGGTCTGCGGCGCCGAGGAACAGCAGACTGTAGGGGAGGTGCTCCCACTCCGCGTGAAAGGGTCCGCCGATGTCGGCGTTGACGGTGTGTGGGACCTTACCGAACCCCTGGACACCGGCGAGATCGTGTACTCCATCCATGGATCTGTTCCTTCTCTTCGGGTGCTCAGGCGCTCGGAACCTGCGGGATCGCGACCCCGATCAGGCAATCTTTGGTGACGATCTGCTGGAGTTGCTCCCGGCTCCACCCCTCGGTGCCTGCCGGCCGCTGGGGCAGGACGATGTAGCGTGTTTCGGCGGTGGTGTCGTACACCCGGATCTCGACGCCCTCCGGAATGTCGGTGCCCATCTCGGACAGCACTTTTCTCGGTTCACGAACCACGCGGGCGCGGTACTCGAAGCTCTTGTACCAGGTCGGTGGCAGGCCGAGGATCGGCCAGGCGGTGCACGAGCACAGAGAGCAGACGATCACGTTCTTGAGTGTGGGCGTGTCCTCGAGCGCCACGATGTATTCACCCTGCGGTCCCAGGTACCCGTACGTGCCGACGGCCTCGGTACCGTCGGTGAGCAGAAGTTGCCGGAACTCGTCGTCGGTCCATGCCCGGGCGACCAGTTCTGCGCCGCGGTGGGGGCTGAAGTCCTCTTCGAACGTCTTCTTCCAGCCTTCGACGTATCCCTCGGGAACCAATCCCTTGCCGTCCAGCGCCCGGAACAGCGCCCAGGCGCGGTCGGCGGCCGGTGCCTGTGCGGGAGTCGCGTTCTCTGGTGTGTGTTCGATCGTTACCGACATTCTTCACCTTCTCTGTAGGGGCTGAAAACTTGCGAATAGCTCTACTGCGGCGGCTGCGCGTCACGCAGCATGCCGGTCTGCGGATGGCAATTGATGTACTCGTATCGCTGGTCGCGCGCGTCGAATACCGAAACTTCATGGTAAAGGCGAAGTTTCGACAAGCTGGCCGCGACGCGGAAGAAAGTGGTAAAGATTCGCAGGTGGGTGGGATGAGATTCCGCCCAGCGTTCGAGCTTGTCCAGCGAACCCCAGTGGCCGATGTTGTAACTCTGGTCGAGAAAATTTCCGTCCAGATCGATGTTGCGCACAAACCTGTTGCTGTAGCAGCCCACCGATTGTCCGTTGTCGCGCAGAAAGTCCATGCCGTCCTGCAGAGTGGGCAGGATCTCGTCGAGATACAAGTTGCGTTCCGCCGTTTCGGCCTCGGCCCAGTCCTGCCCGGAGCGGATCAGTGCGATGTTGTCGTGACCCTGAACCACCACGCGGCCACCTGCGGCGGGATCACCACTGAGTACGCGCAATTCACCCGACGGCTGGATCCAGTCGGTCTGGGAGATCGGGAAGCGCTCGCGCATCGAGCCCCAATAGCCGTGCTCATTGATCTCGCCGCTGATACCGCCTATGACGGCACCGACACCCGGAAGGGCGTCCTGGAACGCGTACAGCGTCTCGAACTGTTCGGCCCGCGGGGCCACGATCTCACGGAAGTACCCCAGCCCCTCCGACAGCCTCTCGTCCGATGCCCACCAGTCGGCCACCTCCGGAAACTGGAGCCAACGATCATGGGCAGCAATATCTTTCCAATAGCCCACGACCATCAGATTCTCATGACTCTGATTGTCGACGTGATGGGTCAGGTCATAGTGCAACGGGCCGTCGGGCAGATCGAAACCAGCCACCATGTCGCGCATGGCGCGCAGCGCGGCCGGGCGTTGCGCGTCACCGCGGAACTGCACACCGAGGTATCCCATCACCACCTGCTGCACTTCTTCGGCGGCACGTCCCACCCACATCGGAAAGGGTGGCTGGTAGCCATCCGGGACGCGTCGGGTCAACGTGCGGGGGCAGGTGAGGTGATCGCTGATTGCAGATTCCATGAGGGCTCCTGGTTCTGGTTCATCGCGTGCGGGCCGCCGCGTCGGCGGCTGAAAATCCCGGCAACACAGAAGTTACCTCCCCGACCGACGGCGAATCTGACCGAGAGAGACAGGTATTTGGACGAGAGGGACAACTCGAGTTGCGTCCCGACGTCAGGTCCGCGGCGCTGCCGCCGTCGCCCGGTACTGGCGCGGGCTCATCCCGTACTCGCTCTTGAACGTGCGGCTGAACAGTGAGGGGTCGGCGAAACCCCAACGGCGAGAGATCTGGCCCAGCGAGCGATCCGGGGTCGTGCTCTGGGCCAAGTCGCGGCGACACTGCTCGAGTCGCCGCACTCGGATGACGCGCGATACCGTCGTGTCCTGCTCGGCGAATACCCGGTGCAGGTGCCGGGTGGAAATGCCGAGGGCCGAGGCGATCACGGACGGCGAGAGCGATGGATCTCCGAGGCTCTCGTCGATCATCGTGATCGCTGCGCGGTAGGTACTCGAACGTGGCGCGCCGACCGGCCGGCCGACGGCCCGCAGGACGGCAGTGACCAGGTCGCCGACCTCGTCCACGATTGCGTTCCCCGCTCCGGCATCGGATGCGATCCGGCTCGTCACGATGTCGTGAAGGAACCGGCCCACAAGCCCACTGGCTCCGGCACGGCCGTCGAAGGTTATTGCGGTGAGATCGTGAATCTCCGCTTCGGTGAACGACAGTGAGCTCCTCGGCCACGTGAAGACCTCGAGCACCCACGAACCGTCATCCGGATGCCCGTCGATCCGCCAATCGAAAGGGCGAGACGTGTCGTACAGGACGAAGTCGTCGTGATCGAGTACGCACTCCCGGTCATCCTGGGTGACCACGGCACGCCCACGACGGATCCGCCCGATCTGGAGGTAGTCGGCACGATCGGCTCTGGCCAGGCTGCCGCTGCGGGCGATCCGTTGCTCGGTCGATTGGACTGTGGACACCTTGAGATGAGCAAGTTCGGATGACCGCACCGCACCGGTGAACCGGGGGCGGTCTTCGATGCCCGAGACATTGAGGGCGACGAAGTGCTCGCGCAGCATGTCCTCCCAGTCGGAGGCCCGTGTCGTCCGCACGGGTAATGCAAACCCGGACCTGACAAGCATCGGTACCTCTCTTCGGTCTGATCGCGCAACGCTCCCCCGGGAGCTTTCGGTTACCGGTGCAATTCCCGGTACCTGCTCGGGCTGACGCCGTATCGGGTGGCGAACGCTCGGCTGAATACCGACAGATCGATGAATCCGAACTGCGCGGCGATATCGGTCAGCGAACGGGAGGCGTTGCGCGGTGACAGCATCGCGTCACGGCAGACCTCGAGTCGGTGTGCCCGGATCGTGGCTGCCACGGTGTTTCCGAATCGAGCGAACACTCTGTGAACAGTTCTCGTGGAGATGAAGAACGCGTGGGCGATGCGCTGCGGGGACAGGTCCGGGTCGTCGAGATTCCGCTCGATGTACCGGAGCATGTTCGCGTAGAGGTCGCGTGCGGTGACATCGGGATCGTCCGGCTCACCCTCTTCCTGTGCGGCGGTGATTGCCAGGTCTGCAATTCCGTCCGCCAGCCGCATCGCACCGCTTGGCGACGGTTCCTTCTCGACTGCGAGAAGTCCGGCGAGCATCGGCGACAGTAGCTGTCCTACTGCCGAATTGGATCGCACGGTCCGTGCCGTCAGTTTCTGCGACTCACCCTCGGTCAGCGAGACGGCACCGCGCGGCCACGTGAATACCTGGAGGTGCCATTCCGGTCGCAGGTTCCAGGTGAACGGGCGGGAGGATTCGTAGATGGCGAAGTCGCCCGGCCGCAGTGTGCAGGTTCGCCCGTCTTGGACGAGTTGTCCTTCACCGGCGACGACCATGCCGATCTGCATGAGGTCGAGCGGATGCCGGTCGGTCAGCTGCGGCGTCCTGTGAAAGGTCTGCGGTGTGGCCAGGACGTCGGCGGCCAGCAGATGCGCGAATCGCCGGGTGTGGACCGCCCCCGCGAAGCGATCGGATTCGCCCGGGCTGATCTTCAATGCCACGAAGGTCTCGCTGATCACCTCGACCCAGTCTCGGAGGGCAGCTGTCCGGATCACCTCCGTGCGGCGGTGCTCGCCACCCGGTGCGAGCGACAACGGCATGAGCAGCCCCTTTCCCTCGCCTGCACGTCACGCTAAGAGCAATCCGGCGTCACTGTCAATGACAGCTGACCACTGTTTCCGCTGGAGACAGGCCTCGGCGGCGAAGTTGGCACTGAGCGCAAAGCGGGCTGTCACTCTGAGACAAACGCTGTGGTTCGGCGGCTTCTACGGTTCGTAGAACACCGGGAAATGCCGGCGGGTCCTGCGTCGCATCCGGACCGACAGCCGGCCCTCGACCAGGTGCCCGCGGGCGCCACTGCACAGCTGAGGAGCGCACCTTCATGACTTCGTTGCCTGCACCCGATTCCGCCCGATTGGCGGCGTTGAACGAGCATTTCCGATTCGGGTTGTCCGCCGTCGACCTCGACGAGTTCGCCCCCGCCGTCGAGGCCACCCTCACTGCGCCGATCGCGGTCGAGCAGCTCTATCGGCGTGCGGCGTCACCGGCCCCCGAGCGATCCTGGGCGCCGCCGGCACCGGAGCACAACCGTCTCGGAGCGTGGTACGTCACGACCTCGATCGACGGCTCCTCTGGGGGTCCGCTGGCCGGCCGCACCGTGGCGGTCAAGGACAACGTCGCGGTCGCGGGTGTTCCGATGATGAACGGATCGCGCACCCTGGAGGGGTTCGTCCCGCGGCAGGACGCCACGGTCGTCCGCAGGCTGCTCGATGCCGGCGCCACGATCGCAGGAAAATCGGTATGTGAGGATCTGTGTTTCTCGGGCGGGAGTTTCACCTCGCAGCCGGGACCGGTGCGCAATCCGTGGGATACGACCCGCAATTCGGGTGGATCTTCCAGTGGCTCCGGCGCTTTGGTCGCCAGCGGTGAGGTCGATTTGGCCGTCGGCGGAGACCAGGGCGGCTCCATCCGCATTCCTGCCGCATTCTGCGGGATCGTGGGTCACAAACCGACGCACGGGCTGGTCCCCTACACCGGTGCATTTCCGATCGAGAGGACCATCGACCATCTCGGCCCGATGACCCGGACCGTCGCCGACGCGGCCACCATGCTGAGTGTGCTCGCCGGTACGGACGGGGCCGATCCGCGGCAATCACGCCAGGTCGAGCCGGTCGACTACCTCGCGGCGCTCACCGAACCCACCTCCGGGCTGCGCGTCGGAGTCGTGGCCGAGGGCTTCGGCACCGCGGTGTCCGACCCGGAGGTCGACGCCGCCGTCCACGCCGCGGTCGACGTGCTGCGCAGCGCCGGACTCACGGCGGAGCACGTGTCGATTCCGTGGCACCTCGACGCGATGCACGTCTGGAACGTGATCGCGACCGAGGGCGCCGCGTACCAGATGCTCGACGGCAACGCCTACGGCATGAACACCGACGGATTCTACGACCCGGAACTGATCGCGCATTTCGCCGCTCAGCGCCTCGAGCGCGGTCACGAGTTGTCCGAGACGGTCAAGTTGGTGGGGCTGTCGGGCCGGTACACCTTCGAGGTCGGCGGCGGAAAGTACTACGCGATGGCGCGCCGACTCGTCCCGGAACTGCGCGCGGCCTACGACGCCGCGCTCACCGACTACGACGTGCTGGTCATGCCCACGGTCCCCTACACCGCGAAGAAGATCCCGCCTGCCGATGTGGCATTGGGCGACTACCTCGACGTCGCGCTGTCAATGGTCGGCAACACCGCCCCGTTCGATGTCACCGGTCACCCCGCCTGCTCGGTTCCCGCGGGGCTCGTCGACGGCCTGCCGACCGGGCTGATGATCGTCGGCAACACGTTCGACGACGCCACGGTTCTGCGCGTGGCACACACCTATGAACAGGCCGTCGGCGGCTTCCCCACCCCGCCGGCCGTGATGAGCTCCGCTCGATGACACCACCACGCTTGTCTCTGGACGACGAGATTCTCGATCTCGCCGTCATGTGGCTTCCCATCGGGGATCCACCGGCCGACAAGATCAAGCGCGACTTCGGCGTCGAACCGGCCGAATATCGCGCGCGTCTGGCGCGCGCCATCGACAGTTACCTGCAGACCTCGAACGCGAGAACCGCCGCACGACTCGACCGATTCTTCGAGACGTCGATGCTGACAGCCCTGAGACCGAAACAGTCACCACCAGGTGACGAACAGTCCGGTCGCAACTTGTGTCAGAGGGGTGGTGGTCACCCGCTCGACGCTCGTAGCGTCGTAGGTGGGTGCACGCGAGTCGGAACGAACGAGGAGGAGACATCGTGACGATCGACAGAGGAATTCTGGCCCTGCTCGAGGCCAAGCCGGGCAAGGGCGAGGAACTGGCTGCGTTCCTGGAGCAGGGGCGCGCCCTGGCCGCGGCGGAGGAAGGCACCGTCACCTGGTACGCGTTCAAGGTCAGCGACACCACGTACGGCATCTTCGACACCTTCGAGAACGAGGACGGCAGGCAGGCGCACCTGAGCGGAGCGATCCCCGCCGCGCTGGCCACCGTCGGCCCCGACCTGCTGGCCACGGACCCCGACATTCGTCCGGTCGACGTGGTCGCCGTCAAGTAGGGCGCCCGCCGGGTTTCCTACCGTACGGTCAGTCGAATCCTGCCCGTAAACCTACCCGATCGGGTAGGGCCCCGACTGTCCGCGCCACGGCATACTTGCCCGGCTCGGGGGTTTCCGAAAACGATACGGAGAAACTGATGCTCGACCGGCTGTACGCCGCTGTCCTCGCCGTCGCCGGTCTCGGCTACGGCGGTTACATCCTCCTCGACGAACTGACCGGAGGGTCGGACACACCCGGCGAGGACGACCATCTTCTCCACGAAGTCCCCTCGGGAGCAGGTGTCCACGCTGTGACGTCCCCCTGACACCGCCCTCAGGGGACTGACACCGCCGGCTCACTGGTCGACGGTGAGACCCTTCGCCTCGAGCACCTGGGCGAGGTTGCTGACCTGGATCGGGGTTTCGCCCTTCTTGTACCGCTCGATGTAGGCGGCCTCGGCGGCGTCCCGCTCACGGGAGGCGTCGATGGCGACCTGGACCTCGTCACGCCGGACCACGACCACACCGTCGCAGTCGCCCTTGATGACGTCGCCGGGATAGATGATCTGGCCGCCGAACACCAGCGGCTGATTGACGGGACCGAGGGATTCCTTCACCGTTCCCTCGATGCACACGTGCTTGGAGAAGACGGGGAACCCGAGTTCGCGGATCTCCCTGCTGTCCCGCACGCCGCCGTCCGTGACGAGTGCGCTGATGCCCCGCGCCACACACGCATTGGCCAGCACGTCGCCGAACTGTCCCGCCGGCTGGTCGCCGGAGGACACGATGAGCACGTCACCGGGTTGCGCGTAGCTGATGGCGACCTGGAGCATGATGTTGTCGCGCGGATGGCACACGACGGTGAAGGCGGACCCGCAGAACGACATGTCGCGGTCGATGGGCTTGATCCCCGAATCCAGTGCGCCCTTGCGGCCCTGCGCCTCGTGGATGGTGGCGGCCGAGAAGGCGCCCAGGCTGTCGATGGCGGCCTTGTCGGCGCGATCGATCTTGGTAGTGACGTGAACCATGATGTCTCCGTAC
>Ga0247825_10002198_pt1 | contig 12916 bp, 8 predicted proteins | sample 13C_Vanillin_Day_FD_194413 | JGI IMG/M metagenome (GOLD analysis project Ga0247825, IMG submission 194413) | Soil microbial communities from agricultural site in Penn Yan, New York, United States - 13C_Vanillin_Day48 | ecosystem: Environmental > Terrestrial > Soil > Agricultural land | place...
GGCGAGCGCACCGGGCTGCGGCTGCTCGCTCTCCCAGCCGGCACGCTCCAGACGCTCGGACTCCACGTACATCGCCTCTGCGCGCGACGATTGTCCCAACGCAGCGAGGAGATCGCCGCGCGTTGCCAGCGACTCCGGCGTCGCCGGCAGCCGCTCGACGATTTGCAGCGCCGCGTGGTAATCCCCATGTTCGATCGCCAGCCGAACCTGCCCGGTAAGCGGATATGGATGTCCGGGGAAGAGAAACTCCGCATGGGCAAATTCGCGGCGGGCGGCGGCCATTTCCCCGCGCTGGAGGTGCAGCAGCCCGAGCTGCGTGCGCACCCAGGCCGCGGCCTCGACGTCCTGCGGGGCCGTTGCCTCGGCGGCCATCTTCATCACGGCCAGCGCGCCGCCGAGGTCGCCCTGCAGCTCCTTCGCGTAGGCGACCCGCGCATAGACGCCGGCGTCCGGCCGGCGCGCGATCGCCTGATCGAACATGTCGAACGCCTCCTCGTAGCGCCCGAGCTCGAGCAGCGCGTCGCCCGCCGTTGCGTAGTTCCAGCCGTCCTGTGGACGCTCGGCCTGCGCGTTCTTCGCGACACCCAGCGCGTCGGCAAACCGGTGCTGCGAGAGGTACACCGCGGCAAGCATGCGACTCGCGGCGTAATCGCGCCCGTGCTGAATGGTCGTCTTCAGCACCTGCTCCGCTTCGAGCGGCAGCGCCGCATCGCTGCGCACGCGCGCAGCCCGCATCAGCGCGTCCGCCAGGACGACCGCTGCCTCGCCGTCGCCCGGCTCGGCCGCCACTCTCCGGCGCATCCGTTCAATGGTGTTGTCGAGCGCCGCCCGCGCTGTCGACACAGCGCGTGCCTCCGGCTTGCCCGCCGTCGCGCGAAGCGCGGAAGCGGGGGCAACGAACATCGCGTTGACGAACTGTGTCCACAGCAGCGCGCCGGCCACCAGGAACAAGACGCCGGCGGCCACAGTGCTCCATCGCCACTTCATCGGAATCTCCTCGCGAATTCTTCGAATGTGTCTGGCGCGGATTTCGTGGGGCGAGCCTTGCCGGCTCGCCTCGCGAACCCGCAGGGTTCGCGCCACGCTAGGGGTTCCCGGAGTGCGGCAGCCCGAGATACGGGAACGACGCCAGGTATGGCACGTCGTTGCCGCCGAACGGCGTGACGCAGCAGCCGTCGCCGAGCGTGTTGTTCGGCACGACGTTGAATCCCGGCGTCAACGGCGTCGCGCCGGCCATCGCCCGTATCGCGATATCGGTGACGTCGTCGCCAACACGGCGCCCGTTCGGGAATCCGGCGATGTCGCCGCCGATGACGCCAAGCCGGTTCGGCGCTGCGGCCGGCGGAATCGCGACGTTGAGCCGCAGCATTTCGGCGGGCGTCACATTCGGCGGCTGGTTCAGACCGGGAATGCCGGTGAGAAAGATCGTGACGAGATCATTGCGGGGCGCCGCCGGCGAGTTCACATTGAACAGCACCTTCAGCAGCTTCGGCACTTCCGGATCCAGAACCACGGGAAGCGCCACCGCGTCCTCGGTCGGTTCGATCGAATTGAACGCATCCTTCAGACGACGCGGAATCACCACTTCGTTGACCAGCGGCTGTCCGAGGCGCGAGACCTGCACGTACCGGCCGTTGGCGTTTTCCTGCCCGCCGTTCCGCACCGTGACCGACGGCCTCGACGCGGTGGACCAGACGCCGATCACGGCATTGGCGTCGTTGGGCGATGCGGGACGGACCCCATTGTTGGTCAGCATCGCGATGGGGACCTCGATCGCAATCGAATGGACGTTGTGGCCGGCCACGGAGTCCGGATTGGTGAGGTCGGCAGGAGGAACGCCGAGCAGGTCGAACACTCCCAGGTTGACGTAGAAGCCGTCGTCGCGCTGACCGGCAAACACCTGCATTCCACCCGGCAGCGGCCGGACCGCCTGCGCGGCCACCGCGGCGTAATTCGGAAACGATCGTGAGCCAACGTTCACCGGCGGCGAGGGGATGTTTTCGCCAAGCACCTGGCCATGCCCCTGACGCCGTGGGCCGTCGATCCGCGTCACGGAGTAGAACTGGCGGACGTTCCAGTCCGCGTCGTCGAGCGATGTGATCGCACCCGTGTTGTAGAGGAACGTGTCCAGGTTTCTGGTTTCGGTGCGGAACCGGAACTGGAAGGTAATGTCCTCGACCGCGTCGCCGTCGTTGTCCACCATGATCTCGTAGAGCACGTTGTCGTCGAACTTCCAGAAGTTCGGACCGCTGGATGGCAGCTGCAGCGGAATGAAGTTGCTGATGAGGGTGACCTTGTCCGGGTTCGCCGGGCTGACGAACGCATAGACGTCCGTGTTGTCGGCAAGCGGATCCTGACTGATGAGCGGCGCTTCACGATGGCTCGACGCGGATCCGTTCGTGGACAGCGTCGTCGCCAAACCGATGGCAGCGAGGATTGCGGGGAGCGTGAATCGGCGGTGCGGCACGGAGACCTCCTTGGTTGGAGGTATTACGCGCGGGACGTCGATTCGGATTGCGTTGCGGGCGCCCTTGAAAGGGCGCCCTACGTAGGGCACCCCTTCAGGGGTGCCACTAGATGGAACCGGCGAGGCGGATTGTTCCCGACGGCGCGGGGAGCCCTCCGGGTGGTTCGTCAGTGATGGCCACCGTCACGCTGCCTCCGCCACCCGGCCGCGGCGGCGTCGCGATCAGCATGCCGCGGCCGCCGGCTTCCTCGCCAAGCAGCCCGGCGCTGACCGGCACGTTGCCTTCGATGATCCACACCTGATAGATCCTGCCCGGCGGAGGTTCCGGCATTCGATCGGCAACAAGGAGCAGGCCGCGCGTAGGACTCAGGAACGCGCGCGCCTCGGCGGCGACCGCGTTGTCCCGCCCGTCCAGCGGAATCTCACGCATGTCGCCCGAGGTCAGGATCGAGAGCGCCAGATCCGTCTGGCCCCGGAACAGCTCCAATCGCTGCCCCAGCTCCGCGTTGAGCGCCTGAACGCGGGACACTTGATCGGCAAGTTCACGACGCGACTGATCGATCAGTTTGAAGGCGACTGCGCTAACCGCCAGTACCACGATTGCCGCCGCTGCCCATGGCACCATCGCCGACAACGGCCGCCGGGGCTGCTGGACGATTCCGACTCGACGCTCGCGGCGAACGGGCTCCTGCGCCTCCATCGCGACCCCGGACAGCACCCGATCGCGCAACGCTGCCGGTGGAGCGACGGGCGGCACTGTCTCGGCGACTCCCGCGAGCACCGCGCGGAGCTCATGGACATCCTTCGCACACGTAGCGCACTGCTGCAGGTGCTCCTCGACCTCACGCCGTTCCAACACCGGCAGCTGATCGAGGGCGTACGCCTCCAGCCTGTCTGCGATCTCGGCGTGCCTCTCCATCGTCATGACCGCACGCTCCGTCGCAGAAAGACCAGCGCCGAACGAATCCTGGTCTTCACGGTGCCGAGCGGGATCTGCAGCCGCTCGGCGATTTCCGATTGGGTCAGCCCTTCAAAATACGCGAGCTCGAGGGCGGTCCGCTGCTCCACCGGCAGGTCGGCCATGGCGCCACGAATGCGCGCCGTCTGCTGGTTCGCGATGATCTGTTCGGGAACCGAGGCCGCAGTGGACGGAGTCGTCTCCGGATCCGGCTCCACACCAGCATCGCGTCTCGCCTGGCGGGCGCGCACGCGATCGATCGCGCGTGTCCGCGCCATCATGAGCAGCCATCCAGCCACGGTTCCGCGCGACGCCTCATAGTTCGGGGCCGTGCGCCACGCCTGGGAGAACACTTCCTGAACGACGTCTTCCGCGTCGCTGCTGTTGCGGACGATGCGGTAGGCGAGCCCGAGCACGCGCGCGGCGTGGCGGTCGTAGAGCTCCGCCACGGCCTCGCGGTCTCCCGTTGCGAGACGACGCAGCACGTCGGCATCGGCCTCCAGAGCGGCCGTCTCTGACGCTGTCTGCAGGTGCGGGTTCCTCGTTCTATCTACGGCCACCGGGAAGGAGTGGATTGCCGATGTTACCGCTCGGGCAATGTACCGGGATTGGGTACTCTCGAAAGGCGTTCAGCCTGGTTGCGTGGGATCCGCGTATCTGGTATCTCTGCAGAGACCATAGTGTCATATAGAGTCATATATTGGCAGCCACAATCCTCATCGCACCGGCGCAACATCTCGGCGGACTTCAGGAGCAGCGCGGCCTGAAAGGCGCGAGGACGTTCGCGGACACGGACGCTCATCTGGCTCTCGAGCACATCACGAGCGAGAAGCCGCAGATCATCGCGTTGGAGCGCGAATTCGCCGCCAGCCGCCGTGGCGTGGCGCTCGTGAACAGGATCAAGGGCGACTCGACGTTCGCCAGCACCGAGATTCGGATCGTCTACTCGCGGCGGGCACCGCGGTTCAGGGTCGATTCCGGGATGCAGGTGATCATCGACGGAAACCCCGCACAAGTCGTCGACCTGTCCATGGTCGGCGCACAGGTCATCTCTGCCGCGTTGCTGCGGCCGAACCAGCGCATCCGGATGTCGTTGGAAGGGGACCACGGCCTTCGCTTCAACGCGGCCGTGGCGTGGGCCACCTTCGAACTGCCGAGGGAAGGCCCGCGCTATCGCGCCGGCATCAACTTCCAGGACGCGAACGCGGCGGTGATCAGCCGGCTGCTCGAGACGATTACGACATCGAATCGCACCTAGCCTAGCCCGACGGGCGCGGCGAAAATATCGCATCGTCGGCTCGCCATGGCGTCCGGCACGGCACGCCCCGGCGATATCCGCTGAGAATCTCGCGCATGTGAGCAGTTGCCGCAGGCGGCGCATTGCCCGCTTCCTCGATTGCCGCCTGCTGCCACTTCAAGGCGTCCTCGAACCTCCCCATTTCGGCGGCGGCCATCGCACGTGTTTCGAGCAGCGTCCAGGTTCGGTTCGATTCAAGCAGCTTGTCTGTCAAACGTACGGCGGCAGCGCCGTCGCGAACCGAGTCATCCGGCGCGGCGGCCAGAATGCGCGCGAGCGCGTGCGCAAACCCTGGCTGGTCTGGATACATGGCGACGGCTTCTCTCAGCGAATCGCGCGCATCGCGGAACCGCCCGAGACGAACCAGACCTATCGCGTAGCCGAAGCGTGCCTGCGAGACGGCCGGGTTCAGCGCCAGCACCCTGAGGTAATGCGCCAGTGACGCATCGACCTGCCCATTGCGGCGCAGCGCGTCGGCCAGGCTGGCATGCGCCTCGAGGTAATTGGGGTCGAGCCTTACCGCCGCGGTGAAATGCTCGATCGCCTCGCGGTCGCGCAGGTCGGATTCTGCGACCAGACCCAACGTGTATCGAGGCTTCGGGAGGTCCGGCGCAATCTTCACCGCTGTTTCGAATGCACGCCGGGCCGCGGGGCGGTCACCGGACAAAAACAGCGCCGTGCCCAGGTTGAGGTGAACGGCAGCGTCGCCGGGCGACCGCTCGCTCGCCGTGCGCAGATTAGCGACGGCCGCGGCCCAGTCACGCCGGTCGATCGCCTCGAGGCCGCGCGTCAGATAGGCGGCGCCGCTGTCGAGCATTCCACGCAGCGAGTCCATGAGCGGATCGTCGGGGACGATCGACGCCGCGTCGCCGCGATGCTGCAGGTGCTGTTCCGCCCTCGAGCGATCGCCGAGCGACCGGTATGCGAGTCCCAGTTGGTAATGGATCGCCGGCGACGAATTCAGTGCAAGCGCACGCTCCAGATAGCGAACGGCCTGCGCGTGATCCTGCATCGCCAACGCCGCGCGGCCGCGCCAGAACCACGCCGCTGGCGACGTGGGCTGCAGTTCGGTCGCCAGGCCGAGCCGCCGTTCGGCATCCGCTGCGCGCTCGAGCGTCAGGTATGTCTCGCCGAGCCAGATAAGGGTCGGAACGTTACGCGGGTCGAGTCGATGCGCCTCTTCGAAGAGCGAAGCAGCCGTGTCGGGCGTCTGTAGAGCGCGGTGGACGTGCGCCAGGTAATACGGCCAACGCATATCCCCACGACTCAGGGACTGCGCGGTCTCGAAGAAGGACCGGGATGCTTCGTGGGCTTCAGCGGCCAGTAATAGCTTCCCCATCCGCCCGAACGCTTCGCTCAATGCCTGCGGCGATGCGTTCTTCCGCCGCGACTCCACGAGCGTTTCGTATTCGGACCGTACTTTCTCCCGAACGGACTCGTCGAACCGCGACACATCCGGCAAGGCCGGAACTGATACCGATGGCGACGCTGACGCGTTCCCGGATGGCGTCGCCTTGTCGGCGCTCCCGCGTCCGCATGCAGCTGTCGACGCCGCGAGCACGCTCGCGACGATCACCAGGCAAACACGGTGAACCGCCGTCCTCATCGCGGTCCGGCGCCCTTTTGAACGAGTATCCACTTGTTCACGGCGGTCCATGGCCACTCGTCGGTGCTGCCGTCGGGCCAGTGAACACGAAGCCGTGCCGGCTGGCCGGACTGGCCGAGACCGAACAGCACACGCGGATCGTTGGCCGAGGCATAGCTCCCGTCCGATCTGATCCGCCGCCAGCGGGTCGCCCCGTCCGAGAGCACCAGTCCGACGCGCGCGCCGAGCAGGTCCCGCCGTGTGCTGTCGACGACGCGCACGCCCAGCCAGCGGGAACCGTCGCGATGCTGATTGAGCAGCAGGCGCATCCGGCCGTTGTTGTTTGCGACAACGACGTCCACATCGCCGTCGTTGTCGATATCGCCGAACGCGGCGCCGCGGCCGACTTCCGAAGCGGCAAACGCAGCACCGGCAGACGCGGTCACATCATCGAATCGCCGAGCGCTGGCAATCCGGCTGAAGCCGGACTCTACAGCAGCATTGCGGAACAGCTGCTTCCGCTGATGCAGTGGAAACGGATCGCCAGCGGCGGCAAGCGACTGGATGGTTGCGATCGCCCCGTTGACGGTGAGAATGTCCAGCCATCCGTCGTTGTCGAAGTCGAGCCACGCCGTGCCGAACCCTGTATACGGGAGGCTCTTCGTGCGCAGCGACGCTGCGGACGAGACATCCTGGAAAATCCCGGCACCGTCGTTCTCGTACAGCGTCGATCCCTCGCCCGTCAGGTTGGCAATCACCAGGTCGTCGTCGCCATCGTTGTCGAAATCACCGGCGTCAACCCCCATGCTCCCTTCCGGCTTGCCGGCGCCGTTGACCGCCACGCCGGCGAGCACGGCGGAGTTCTCGAACGTGCGATTCCGCCGGTTCAGCCACAACTGGTTCTCGTCGCCGTCATTGGCCACGTAGATATCCGGCCACCCGTCGCCGTTCGCATCGAATGCCATCGTGCCGAGCGCAGGGCCATACTCGCGGGCGACGCCGGCGCTCAGGGTCACATCCTGAAAAACTCCGCGGCCGCGGTTCCAGAACAGCCGGCCCGGCACCGGCGTGTAGCTCCGCGGGCTGCAATAGTCGCGCACGCCCGACGGCGCCGCACATTCGATATCAGACGCGGTGCTGTACCTGACGTAGCTCGAGACAAAGAGATCGAGCCAGCCGTCGCGATCGATGTCGATGAAGGAGGCGGCGACGGTCCAGCCTGGATCGGCGAGGCCGGACCGGGCGAACACGTCCGTAAAGGTTCCGTCGCCGTTGTTCTTCAGGAGGGCGTCGGCGCCGAACCGCGTCAGGTACAAATCCGTCCAGCCGTCGTTGTCAACGTCGCCGGCCGCCACGCCCATGCCGTAGGAACGCGCGACCAGACGCGCGCTCGCGGTGACGTCCGTAAATCGCACCGAGCGGACTCCGTCCGATCCGGTCTGGAGATCGTTGCGAAACAGCCGGTCTTGCGAAGCGGACGCCTGCTCACCTTTCGTCAGGGGCTGTCCCTGCACGGCGTAGATGTCCAGGTCGCCGTCGTTGTCGTAGTCGAGCAGGGCGACGCCGGGTCCCATGATCTCCGCGATGTAGCGCTGTCCCGACATGCCATTGACGTGGACGAAATCGAGGCCCGACGCCTCGGCCCCGTCAACGAACCAGTCGCCGCGCGCCGGAGCGTCGGCGACGGGGGACGACGTCCCGCCTGTTCGGCAACCGGCAATGAGGACCGTTGCTGCGACTGTCAGTCGCAAGATTTGCGCGAAATTTGACGGGGCAAAAGTTCGCATAAGTCCAGCGCTACCCTTGACATCCGCGGACTCGGGAGCAACCATTCGACGCAATTGCGACCGCGATGTTACCTCTCGTCGGCGCCGCGATCATTTTCGAACCCTGCATTCATTCTCACGGCGTGATCCATCGGTCAACCGCCAACCGGAGGTAATGCGATGCGTGGTGTCCTTCGAGGTCTAACGGGGTTCGCGCTCCTGCTCCTTCTGCCTGCCGTCGCTCACGCGCAGGCGACGCTCTCCGGGCTTGTCCGCGACACCAGTGGCGCGGTCCTGCCCGGCGTCACGGTGGAAGCGTCGAGTCCGGCGCTCATCGAGAAAACGCGATCGGCCACCAGCGACGCCAACGGCCGCTATTCGATTCCGGACCTGCGGCCAGGCGCGTACCGTGTGACGTTCACGTTGTCGGGATTCAAGACCGTGGTCAACGAGGGCGTCGAGCTGAGCGGCACGGGCGTCTTTACCGTAAACGCCGACCTGGCCATTGGCAGCGTTCAGGAAACGGTGACCGTCACCGGCGACACACCGGTGGTCAATCTGGAATCGACAACGCGACAGGCGGTGCTCGACCAGGAGCTGGTGACGGCCATTCCCAGCTCGCGTACACCGTTCACCGTCGGAGTGCTCATTCCCGGGGTGCGCAAGGGCGCCTTCATGAGCCAGGACGTTGGTGGATCCGTCGTTCAGGAAGTGGCGTCACTCGAAGCCAACGGAGGACGAACCGCCGACCAGCGGATGATGGTCAACGGCGTTGCGCTCAGCTCGATGATTGCCGGGGGCTGGGGCGGCGGCGCTGTCCCCAATGCCACCGGCACCTCCGAGTTCGCGATCGACGTCTCCGCGGTTGACGCGCAGGCAGCCACCGGCGGCGTCCGCATCAACTTCATCCCGCGCGACGGCGGCAACCGGTTCAGTGGAACGATTTTCGGAAGTTACGCGGGCGAAGACTTCGTTGCCGACAACTTCACCGGCAGCGACGTCCAGGCGCGCGGTCTGGCCGCGCCGAACACCATCAAGCAGAACGGCGATTTCAATCCCGGATTCGGCGGGCCAATCATGCGCGACAAGATGTGGTTCTTCGCGTCGGGCCGATATCTGTTCGCGGAGAACTACGTCGCCAACACGTTCCACAACGCCAACGCGAACAACATCAATCGCTACGACTATGTCCGCTCGGACCGTCAGGCCATCCTGCATCAGGACCAGCAGATCGTGCAGGGACGTCTGACGTGGCAGGTCGATCAGAAGAACAAGCTCGGCGTGACGGCGGACTGGGAGAACTTCTGCGCCTGCACGACCGGGATCGGTCCCGGCATCGGCGGCGCGCTGACCTCACCCGAAGCTGGCAACGATCGACGGTTTCCATTGCAGCGATTTGTCACCGTGGACTGGACCAATCCGGTCAGCAATCGCGTGCTGATCGAGGCGAGCGGCATCCATCGCGTCGAGCGCTGGGGTGGCATGCACCCGCAGGTCGGCAAGGCGGGAAACATCGATGGGTTGACACCTGGGATCGTCTCGGTTACCGACACCAACAACCCGGTGACCGGCGGCAGCCTCACCTACCGCTCGGCGGCCCAGTTCAACAACTCCTGGAACTGGAACATTCACTACCGTGCGGCCGTGTCCTACATCACCGGCAGCCACAACTTCAAAGTGGGGTTCAACAACGCCTACGGGCATCACGAGAACACCACTTACAGTGATCCGGCGGCGCCGTTCAGCTACACCTTCACGAATCTGGTCCCCCAGAGCATCACCTACCGGATCGTGCCGCGCACGGTGAAGGTCGATGTCACTCGCGACCTCGGCATCTTCGTACAGGATCGCTGGAATATCGGTCGGTGGACGTTGTCGGGCGCATTACGTTTCGACAGTTTCGCGAGCAAATTCCCGGCACAGTCGGTCGGGCCGACGACGTTGGCGCCGACCCTGAACATCAGTTTTCCCGAACAGGACAATCTCGATCTGAAGGACGCCACGACACGACTCGGTGCCACCTACGACGTGTTCGGGAATGGCCGCACGGCGCTGAAGGTGACGCTCGGCAAATACCTCGAGGGACTCGGCACGACCGGCGGGTTCGCCGCGATCGACAACATCAGCGACAACCCGAATCCGATTCTCCGGCTGAACCTGCAGGACACTCGAAACTGGAACGACCTCACGCACCCGGTAGGAGATCCGCGACGGGGTAACTTCGTTCCCGACTGCAACCTTCTGGACTACACCGCAAACGGCGAGTGCGCGGCGCTCAGCAACGCGGCGACGTTCGGGGCAAGTATCCCGAACATCAGCTACGACCCCGATACTCTTACCGGCTGGGGGAACCGGCAGTACAACTGGGAGTTCAACGCGACCGTGCAGCATGAAATCATGCCGCGGCTCGGCGTCGAAGTGCAGTACGCACGGCGTTGGTACGGGAACTTCCGTGTCGCCGACGATAACAGTGTGACGGCCGCCAACTACGACAGATTTACGTTTGTCGCGCCGAGCGATGCTCGGCTGCCGGATGGAGGTGGCCAGACGTTCACCGCGTTCGACCTGCGTGCGGGCGCGCCTCCGCAGCACCTCTTCATCACGCTCGCCGACAAGCTCGGAGAGATGACCGAGCACTTCGACGGCGTGAACGTCACCGTCAACTCGAGGCTGCAGAACGGATTCATGGCACAGGGCGGCTTCGGCACGGGCCGACAGATTACGGACGATTGCGACATCATGAACCAGGCGCCCGAGATCGCACAGGTTCTCTTCAACCCCTCGCGGGTCTTCGTCTTCGGCACACGTCCGCTGGAGCGCTGTAAGCAGAACAACGGCTGGCGCACATCGGTGCAGGGGCTGGCGGCCTACACCATTCCGAGAGTCGACGTGCAGATCAGCGCGACATTTCAGAACCTCCCCGGCGCGCAGCTCGCCGCCACTGCGAACGTCTGTGCCGGCGCGATCGCTCCCCCCTGTACTGCGGGGAACACCACGCTGGGGCGCCCCTTCCAGAGCGGCGGGCCGTTCGCCCCGTTCCGCGTCATCAACATCGTCAACGCCGGCGAAGTGTTCGTCGAGCGGCTGAATCAGATCGATCTGCGGTTGTCGAAGATTTTCAGGATGTCTGGCACACGGACGAACATCAACTTCGACTTCTACAACGTGACCAACTCGAACTCGGTGATCGGCGAGAATGCCGCATACGGCCCGGCGTGGCGAAGCCCCACGAACATCCTGCTGCCGCGGCTGTTCAAGATCAGCGCCCAGTTCGACTGGTAAGGAACAGGCCTCGGGAATCAGGCCTCAGGAATCAGCAGCTCCCGTACTTCGGGAGCTGCTCCTTCAGTCGCGCGGTCTCGGCGGCGTCGGCGGCCTGCTCTGCCGCTGCGACCGCCCGCAGCATCCATTCGCGAGCCTCCGGACACCGGTTCAATTCAGCGAGCGCCAGCGCGACGGTTTCGGCGTGTGCCGCCGCGGGATCGCGGTCGAAGACGGCGCGGGCGATTTCCAGCGCCTTTGCCCCGTCGCGCACGCTGCGATCCGGCGCCGCCGCGAGCAGCCGCGCCAGCGTCGTCGCGGTCGCGCTTGTCGTGGATGATTGGGCGCTGGCTCGCGTGAGGACCGCAACGGCGTCGCGGAATCGCGCGCGATCGGAGAGCAGGATCGCGAGATCGATCGCCGTCTGTTGATCGGCGGGATCGAGCTGAAGGACCGCCTCGAACTGCTCAAGCGCGTTCTCCGGCTCGCCGAGCCGGACGAACGTCCTCGCCAGTTGGGTGCGTGCGGTGACGCTGTCGGGGGCATCGGCGATGGCTTTGCTGAACCACGAGACGGCATCGCGGAACTCACCGGCGTCGAACGCCGCCTTGCCGCGGATCAACAGAAGGCGTTCGCCGCGCACGAGCGCGGACAGACCGTCCACTTCGGGATCGCCGAGCTTGACGACCCCGGGGCCGTGCCGCGCCAGTTCCGTTCTGGCCTCATCCAGTCGGCCGAGTCCGCGATACGCCATCGCCAGCGAGTAATGCAGAGCGGAGGCTTCAGGCGCCCGCGCGAGCGCGGTGCGAAAGTGCTGCACGGCATCCGTGAATCGTCTTTCCCGCAGTGCGACCTCGCCAAGCCCGCTGGCGGCGAAGGCCGGGAACACGTCGCGCAGCTCCTGAAACCCTTCACGAGCCTCACGCAGGCGGTTCCGGCGCAGGTAGAGTTCGGCGCGACGGGCGGCCGCCTCGCGCCTGGCAGGGTCCAATTGCAGCGCGAGCCAGAACTGCGACTCAGCGTCCTCCAGCCGTCCCGTCTGCTGAAACAGGTACCCCAGCAAGTACGGCCACGTACTCCGCCGCGACTCGATGCTCCCCGCATTGGCGTAGGCCGCCTCGGCGCAGTCAAACAGCTCGTACGCGTGACACAGCCGGCCCAGCGAGCCGTACGCGGCCGCGGTCATCTCGCGGGAAAACGCCGGGCCGGAGGCCTCCGCAACGGCACGGGCGGCGGCATGCAACTGCTCCGCGACGGGACGATCGATTGGTTCCAGGTGCGGGAGCGGCACCGGCCGCAGACCGTCGCGCGCCGGCGGCAGTTCCTGGCCGTATGACATCGCCACCTGCACCAGGACAACCGACACCATGACCGCAACGCATCGAGGGCCTGTCACGGCGTGTGCGCTCGCGCAGGTTTGCCCTGCTCCAATGTCCAGTACCGATCGACGGCCAGATCCCTGAATTCCTCGCTGCGCCCGTTTGCCCAGTCGACACGGACGCTCTTCGCCGAGCTGTCACCCGCGAGGCCGAAGATCACCCGCGGGTCGTTGGCCGTCGCGTAGCTGCCGTCGACCTGGATG
>Ga0247825_10002199_pt1 | contig 12916 bp, 8 predicted proteins | sample 13C_Vanillin_Day_FD_194413 | JGI IMG/M metagenome (GOLD analysis project Ga0247825, IMG submission 194413) | Soil microbial communities from agricultural site in Penn Yan, New York, United States - 13C_Vanillin_Day48 | ecosystem: Environmental > Terrestrial > Soil > Agricultural land | place...
CCTGCTCCGGGACCACGGGTGGCTGGCTCGTCGCTGGCGCCTGCTCTCGCGCATGATGGCAGTCATCGAGTCGGTCATCCCTAGTGAGAAACTCTTCGACCTCTTCCTGACCTACGAGCGCGCCGATGTCGTCTGGGTGACGCCACTCGTCGATTACGGGTCGTACCAAACCGACTACGTAAAGAGCGCCCATCGAGTGGGGGTGCCGGTGGTCTTCGCGCCCTTCAGCTGGGACAACCTGACCAACCGCGGTCTGATCAGAGTGGAACCGGACCGCGTGCTCGTGTGGAACGACATCCAGAAGAAGGAAGCGACGGAGCTCCACGGCGTCTCGCCCGAGCGAGTGGTCGTGACCGGTGCGCCGAGATTCGACGAGTTCTTTGAAATGCGGCCGTCAATCACGCGTGACGAGTTCTGTGGCCGACTCGGCCTCGACCCCGCACAGCCGTATCTCCTGTACGTGTGTTCATCGGAGTTCGTCGCGCCGCGAGAGGTCGAGTTCGTTATGCAGTGGGTTGGACACCTGCGTCAGGCGAAGGACCCCGCCGTGCGATCGTGCGGCATCCTCGTTCGTCCGCATCCCGCCCATCTCAAGCAGTGGAAAGGCGTCGACCCGAGGTTCCCGCACGTCGCGCTATGGCACGAGAAGGAAACGATGAACGCCGACCAGGGGCTGTACGATTCGCTTCATCACGCCGGCGCGGTGGTCGGCCTCAACACCAGCGCCATGATCGAGGCCGGGATCGCCGACAAGCCGGTGCTGACCATCGTGCTCGATGATTTCACCGGAGGACAGTCCGGGACGCTGCATTTTCACTACCTGCGCGCGTCCAATGGCGGTCTTCTCCACGAAGCGCACAGTCTGGATGAGCACGTGGCACAAGTCGCCCTTGCCTTGAAGGGCGGTGCCGCCGCTCAGGCGAGGCGATTCGTGGAGCGATTCGTCCGTCCCCGTGGACTGGACGTGCCGGTTACCCCCATCATGGCCGACGAGATCGAGCGTGTAGCACGAATGGGGAAACGGCCGCGACGGCGGGCCCTCTGGCAGATTGCCGCCAGTGGCGGCATTTGGATCGGCAGCCGTGCGCTTCATGCGGTTGCGAAAGAACGTCCGCGGAAGCGCAAGTCCAAGACTTAGAATCTCACGGAGCTTGGACTGCTGGGAGCGGACCGAGCACGATCGCCGAGCGATGGATCGTGAGCGTCAGGTGATCCCAGTCGAAGACTCGCCTGTCACCCTCGATTATCACATTCGTGGCGGCCTCCAATCCCGATCTGCACCCATGGACTTCACGCCAAACCCGGCTGGTCGCCTCCGTCGATCCGTCGAGCGCCGCACGGAACGCACGCACGAGGTTGCCAGGGGCGTTGCAGGTCAGCTCGATGCGGTCGGGGCCGGTCGAGACCATGATGCGATAGTACGGCGTCATCGAGGCATCGAACTGTTCAGGGCTGTCGTACGTCGAGGAGTACATCGGGTAGTACGTGAACATCGGCGCTCGTTCTATCCGTAGCGATGAGACAACGAACTGCTGGGAGACGACGAACACGATCGCCGCCAGTTGCCCAACGGATGGCAGTACCTCGATACGTGGAACGCTGGGTGATGTGCGATCAGCTCCGACAACAGGCTCCGACGAAGGCCGTCGAAACCACGTGGTCAGCCTCGACCATGGCACGAATCCCAAGAGCAAGATCCACCAGCCGGGCCAGAAAACCCCCATGAACAGCCAGAAGCCCGCAAGCAGGCCACACGCGAGGACGCCGACGCCCAGTCGATACCACTCGTTGCGCGAGAAGGCTGCCGTGATGACCAGCGCTTCGGCGACCACCGCTCCGAGCGACGCCAGGACTGCGATCTGCGGGTACCCGGCAAGCTGCAGCCCCCAGTCAACCGGGGCGTTCACCGAATCGGTAATGAAGTGGTACTTGACGCTGCCGTTGACGATCCAGCGCGGACCCGTGCCGACCACTTTCGCCCACGCCGCGGCGGCGAACGCAACCCCGAATACAAGCCCGGGTACCCACACCGAGTACCCGTAGTGTTTCCCCGGCCAACGCTCCGTGGCGAGGGCATCATTCCGTGAGCGCCACCATGCATCCACGCTTCGCGCGTCACCCCATCGAGATGGGAGCAGCGCGACGAGTGTCAGCACGAGGGTGCTGTTGGGATGTGTGCTGTCGTGAACAGCCGCGACAAATGCCCAGACGAGCACGCCAGCGACGAACAGGGTATACGTGACACGAGTCGCGAGGCCGATGGTGAAGGCGACCCCGGTGATCAAGAGCCACGGCGCCAGTCCTTCCACGATGAACGGTCTGGCGCGCAGCCAGTCGAGCACGGACGCATGCAGGTCGCCCTCGACGATCGGGTTGAACGTAGCGTTCAGCGACCTGGCGTCTTCAGGGTGCGACAGGAAGAAGACGAGCACGAGCAGGCCGAACAGGATGCGAAATATTCCTGCGACGCTCGCATCCACATCTGGGATACCTCGCGACGCCCATCGGGTCGTTGATGCCGTACGGCACGCGTTCGCGAATGCCAGCGTGCGCCCGGCGACGAGCGTTCGTGCCGCGCCCAGTGTGTGCGCCCGGCCGGAGACTCCCAGCCACACGAGGAGTGCCCCGGAGGCCGCCAGGAGCGCGGCCAGCCGATCCGCCAATACGACGATCATGTTGCCGACGACTGGAAACCGCCCGTGACGAGCGGTGCGCGACGCGAGGGAGTCGACCGAGTATCGCGTGCGGTCTATCCCTTGTGTATCCTCCACCACCTGATGACGAACGAGCGATCGGAGGTTCTCGATGGATGGGTCGATCAACTCGTATCGCCAGGTCCGATCATCGAGCTGCTCGGCGGCGGTGAGACGGAAGGCCGACTCGAGCGACTGGCGGGCCGCTGGCGCCAGTGACTCTTGCCACCTGACGTGGACGATCGCTCCGCGCGGGCCGGCCACCGTGCGTGCGGCGATGGGCAGCCCGATCGCGAGCAGCACCAGCACCAAGGACGTGGCGCGCCACGAAGGACTCCTCTGCGCAGTATCGGCATTCGTCACCGTGCGGACGTCGGCACCACGTCATTCGAGGCGTGCAGGGGTCCGAGGCGCGCCGCGGACGGCAGAATGGTAAAGGTGAGTCGTTCCCAGTCGAAGACACGAACGTCGCCTTCGAGCGTGACGTCGCGGACGGCACTCAGGTGCTCAACGCACGGGCGCAGCGCCTGCCAGATCCGTGTTCTAGCCTCTACGGATCCCGCGAGTGCCGTTTCAAACGTGCGGACAAATGCGGGGTACGGGTCACAGGCGGGGAGTTCCTTGCGCCCCTCGGTAGTGGAAAGCACCAGGCGGTAGGTCGGTGTTCGCGTGGCATTCCAGAACTCGGGGCTTTCATAGGTACCGGAATACATGTCGTACCACGAGAAAATCGGGACGCGTTCGACTTTCAAAGCGGACGAGACGACTTGCTGTGCGATGACCAGGACGATGAGCGCCAGCTGCCCGGCGACGAGCCACCGCGTCCGTGCGCCAGGCGCGGCCCTTGGAGACAGGGTCGCGCTGTCGGCGCGGCGGCTCGCGAGCCAGGGCCACGGCAGAAAAGCCAGGAGCAGAATCCACCAGGCGGGCCAGAAGACCCCCATGAAGAGATAGAAGCCGCCCGCGAGGGGTAGCGCGGCGACGCCGACCGCGAGGCGATACCACTGGTTCCGGACGAAGGCTGCCGTGAGTACCAAGGATTCGAGGAAGATCACCCCGAACGAGGCGAAAACGGCGAGCCAGGGATGCCCCGCGAGCTGGAGGCCCCAGTCGACCGGCGCCTTGACGACATCACGGACGAAGTGGTATTTGACCGTCCCGTTGAGAATCCAGTCAGTCCAGTGAGGCGGCACGGTGAGCTTGGCCCACGCGGCAGCTGCAAGGCCGACGCCGAGCGCGAGCACCGGGACCCACGCGCTATAGCCGTAATGTCGTCCGGGAGGCAACGCGGCGCTGGCGCGGCCGCGGGTCCGACGGAGCCAGGCGTCGACGCTGTACGCATCCGCCCAGCGCGACGGCAGCAGCGCGATGAGCCCGACGAGGAACGGGCCAGAGGGGTGGATGCTGGTGGTCGAGATCGAGGTGATGACGTAGCCCCAGAGGAGCGCACCGCCGACGAAGAGCGGATACGAGAGCCGGGTGAGGATACCGGCGGTAAAGGCACCGCCAGTGACGAGTAGCCACGGGGCGATGCGGTCGACGACGGTGGGATGGGCACGCAGCCAATCGAGGACCGCGGCGGACGGCCGGTTCTCGAGCTCGAGGTCGAAGGTATCTGCCAGCCAGGACGCGTCCACTGGGCGGGTGGCGAAGTAGAGGACCGCCGCGCTGCCGAACGCGATGCGGAAGAGACCCGCGGTGCCGGCATCCAGATCGGGAATCCCCCGCGACAAGAGCTGCAGTACGAACGTCGCTGCCTCTCGTGCGGCATTCCAGCAGACGGCGAGTAGGCCGCCGACGAACTGGCGCGCATCACGAGCGGTACTGGCACGACCCGAGATGCCCAGGCCGACGAGCAGCAGGACGAGCGCGATCAGAAGTCGCGACAGCAAATCCGCTGTCGCCACCGCGCGATCGCCATAGGTGAAGCGCAGCCGCCGCTCGGTTCTAGCCGCGGATGGCACCAACGACGATGCCGGGCGGTCGATGTGGTGCGTGTCCTGTACCGCTGGATCGGCCACGAGCGCGCGAATGTTCTCGTTCGAGGGATCCAGCAGGTTGTAGCGCCACGTCTCGGCGTCGAGTCTCTGCCCGTCGTTGAGGTGGAAACGGCCTTCGAGATCCTTGCGCGATGTCTCGTTCGTTTCTGAGTGCCACCGCACGTGCACGATGGCACCGGGGGGACCGGCCAATAGGCGAGTCGCTGGCGGGAGACCCGCCGCGAACAAGGCGACGACGATTGTCGCTCCTTGCCACCACGTGAGCCGCTTCATGCGCGAGAGATCATACCTCTGTGCCAGAGCGATTCGGCTGGCGTTGCAGATGTCGCGTGGCAGCATCAGTTGCCGGCCGCGGCGTCCCCAATGGGGAGGGGACCGAGCCTGGCGGCGGATGGACGGACTCTGAAGGTCAGCCGTTCCCAGTCGAAGGTGCGGACGTCCCCTTCGAGCGTCACGTCGTGGACGTCCGTCAGGTCCTTCCCGCACGCCTGCAAGGCTCGCCAGATTCGTTGCCTGGCCTCCGAGGATCCCTCGAGCGCTGCCTGAAACGCTCGGACGAAAGCGGGATAAGGATTACAGGCGGGAATTTCCACGCGCCCTTCGTCGGTGGAGAGTACCAAGCGATAGGTCGGGTCTCGCGACGCGTCCCACACGGCCGTGCTTCGATAGGTAATCGAGTACATGTCGTACCACGAGAATATCGGGATGTGGTCGACCTTCAGCGAGGAGGAGACAAGCTGCTGCGCGATGACCAGGACGATGAGCGCGTGCTGGGTTGCGGGCAGCCATCGGGTGGCGGTGGTTGGTGCGGCCACTGGCGCGCCCGCGCGGCGGCGCCGACTCGCGAGCCAGGGCCAGGGCAGAAAAGCCAGGAGCTGAATCCACCACGCGGGCCAGAAGACCCCCATGAAGAGATAGAACCCGCCCGCGAGGGGCACGGCGGCGATCCCCACGACCAGGCGATACCACTGATTGCGTGTGAATGCCGCCGTGATCACCGCGGCTTCCAGCACGATCACACACAGTGAGGCGAGGACGGCAAGCCAGGGATACCCGGCGAGCTGGAGCCCCCAGTCCACCGGCGCGTTGACGACGTCGCGGATGAGGTGGTACTTGACGGTCCCGTTGAGCACCCAATCGGTCCAGTGAGGTGGCACGGTGAGCTTGGCCCAGGCCGCGGCCGCGAGTCCGACGCCGAGGGAAAGTACCGGCACCCAGAGGCTGTAGCCGTAGAGCGGGCCGGCGGGTCTGGCGAGGCTCGCGCGTCCGCGGATCCGCCGGCGCCCGGCGTCAACACTGAGGGCGTCGGCCCATCGCGAGGGCAGCAGCGCGATGAGCGTGATGAGGAGGGGGCCCGAGGGGTGGATGCCGGTGGTCGACGTGGCCACGTAACCCCAGAGGAGCGCGCCGGCGACGAACAGCGGATACGTGAGGCACGTGAATGCACCCGCGGTGAAGGCAAGCCCCGTGATGAGCAGCCACGGGGCGATGCGGTCGACGACCGTGGGATGGGTGCGCAGCCAGTCGAAGACGGCGACCGAGGGGCGATTCTCGAGTTCGAGGTCGAAGGTGTCAGCCAGCCATGAAGCGTCGACGGGGTGCGTGGCGAAATAGACGACCGCTGCGCTGCCGAACACGATGCGAAAGAGGCCGACGGATTCTGCGTCCATCGCCGGAATCCCGCGCGACAACAACTCTCTGAGAGGAGTTCGCGTGGCGAGACCACACAGGGCGAGCACGATGAGCCCAATGGTCAGGCCATCGGCGGCTCCCACGATCGTGTCGCCCCATCCGGCAAAGCGTTGGCGCCGAGCGGTTCGGGGAGCGGTGGGTGCCAATACGAAGTCGCCTCGGTCGATCTCGTGCGTGTCCTCGATGGCCGGGTCGTTGACGAGTGCCCGAATATTCTCGCGGGATGGGTCAACGAGGTCGTAGCGCCACGTGTAGGTGTCTTTGAGCTTCCGCGGATCCTCGAGTCGATACTTTTCGACGAGTCGCTCGCGCATGGCTTCGTCGACAGACGCCGCCCACTCCACGTGAACGTCGGCGCCTCGTGGACCGGCCACGAGCCTCGCCACGACCGGCAATGCGCAGCCGAGAACCGCACACCCGAACGCGGCGGTCGTCCACCAGCCACGCGCCTGCAGGGCGACGCTCACTCTCGCCCCGCGGTATCCAGGAGGGCCGCGTCGCCGATGTCCTGGCACGGCCCACTGGAAACGTGCCCACTGTGCCGTTCGAGCAGTCGGGCGATGTCGCTCTGGCCGAGTCTTTCGGCCAGACATATGGCCCGACGTGCGGCATCCGCATCGATCCGTGCACCGACGCCGAAGAGCGTCAACACCGATCGGTCACTCCGCATGGCCACGGCCCAGAGCATCGGCGATACGCTCACCCGGCGTCCACTCGTCAAGACCGGATCCGCTACCTCGATCAACCCGTTCGGATCCTGCCCGCCCTTGATGAACTCATATGCCTGCTGCACGTCGTCGCGAGCAATGGCGTCCGCGAGCGACCTCACGTGCGGTGCGGTGAAGAGCGGCGAGTCTGGTTGATAGGATCGCCATCCTTCGAGCGCGCCGATCGTCAAGGCATTGATCACGGCTGGCGCCGCGATCAGCATCGCCAACAGCGTGGCCCGATGAGACGACATCCCGCTGCGGGTGGTCATCACGGCCGCCCCGTCGTTCGCAACACCCAGTCGGGATACCGCGTAGGGTGCGGTGCGGAAGGGTCCGTGCCCTGTTCAATCATGGATTCCATGATCGTCAGGTAGACAGGACGATGCGCGAAGTCCAATCGCCGCGTCGGGAGTCGGACGAACCATTCTACCTGGTTGCCCCAGGAGTGGACACGCGCGTATTCGAGCGTGGCGACGGTCCGTGTCTGCCACGCCGCCGCAAGAATCGCCAGGCCCAACCCCGCCATGACGAGTCGCACGCGAGTCCCCGCGATCAGTCGGCTGGCCGCCTCTCGCACCGCAAAGAACGTCGCCAGTGCGTAGAAGACCACCGCCATGCCCCCGAGGCGATCGCGCGAATAGTTGAAACTCAGGGCGGTACACGCCAGCAGCGCCGCGATCAACGCGACGAAGAGTCGGGACTGCAGCGTCCATGGGTCTCGAGCCTGCGATTTCAATGACCGAACTCCCCACCATGTGATCAGGCCCGTCGTTCCGGCCGACGAGATGACATGGAGGGCCTGCCAAAGCTCCGGCTCGCCGTTGACGACCGCACGCACGATCCGGAACGTGCCCCTCGTGGGTTCGGCAACGAGCATATTCCCCAGCGTGCTGGCGCTGTTATAGGCGTACATCCAGTACGGAAACGCGGCGAACCTCGCCGAGGCTGTCGCCTTGTCGATCTCGCCGAAGCCCAGACCGACATCCTGCTGGAAGAGCTCCCAAGAGGCGCCACCACTCAATCGCAGTCCCACGTAAACGGCCGCGATGACGGCGAGCAGCGCGGCCGTGCCGCGGCTGGCTCCGGGCGCTCCGGTCCACCACGCCACGATGACCACCGGCACGATCACCAGTCCTTGCTCCTTGAAACCAACGGCGACGAGCGTCAAGACGACGATCAGAGGTGCGTGCCAGCGACTCCGCTCCTGGTTGACGAGGATCCAGACGATCAGAGCGATTGCCATGCCCACGATGGTGTAGCTCAAGACGATCTCGAGGTTGTCGCGAAAGCCAGGGCTGCCAACCAGGACAGAGAGCGCGAGAATCGCCGCCGCTGCATCAAGGGCCGTCCGCGGCCGAAGGCAGTACGTGAACAGAAGGACCAGGAGCAGGATCGGAATGATCGTCACGAGCTTGATGAGCGCGAGCGTCGTGTCCAAGTTGTCAATGCCGTTCCAGAGGACCGACAACATGACGTGGAACAACGGCCTGAAGTAGGCCGTGGTGGGGCTGAAGAAGTGCGAGATCGGGCGGTTCTCGACGTCCTCGAAAAGAGCAACCGCCTCCGTGATCGGGAATGGTGAGCGCCACAGCGTCAGGCACAGCGCGAGGAGAAAAGGTGCGAACGTCAGGAGAACAGCAGCCGTCCACAACCTCGGCCGACCCTCGGGGTCGAGACCGGGCGCGACGGGCTCCACGTCGCGGTCGGACGCCGACAGGGGGCCGAGTTGAGTTGGTGTTCTGCTCGCTGAATTCGCCCGTCGACGTTTCGCTCCGACGAACGTCAGGAGCAGGGCCAGCGCGCCAGAGGTGATCGCCAGGAGGTCGGCGCCCATTACCAGTTGGTCCCCGTAGTCCGGGAACCGTTGTCGACGACTCGTCCTACCGGTAGCAGGATCGAGCGATTCGTTCGGTCGGTCGAGGCCGTGGGTGTCTTCTACCGCTGGATCGATCAGGAGCTCGTGGATGTTCTCACGCGAAGGCTCGGCAAGGTCGTACTGCCAGGTGTCCTGATCGATCCTTCGGCCATCGAAGAGGTAGCGTCTCGTTTCGATGTCGCGGCGATTCGCCTCAGAAACTGACGCTTGCCATCGCACGTGTATCGTGGCGCCCTCGGGCCCGGCGAGCGCGCGAGCCGCAGCCGGAAGGACAGCGGCCAGCAGAATCAGCGCAACCGCTATCCCCCGTAGCCAGGCACTCGGTTGCATGGTGAAGACGGCTACGGTTCGCGAAACGCGTTGGTGATGGGATAGCGACGGTCGCGCCCGAAGCTCTTGCGCGTAATCTTAACACCCGGTGGCGCTTGTCTTCGCTTGTACTCCGCCGCGTACAGCAAACGTTGCACACGTGTGACGACCTCGCGTGCGAAGCCACGTGCGACGATCTGATCGACGCTCTGTTCATCCTCGACCAGCCCGCCAAGGATCGCGTCGAGCTCCTCATACGGGGGGAGCGAGTCCTGGTCCGTCTGGTTTGGCCGCAGCTCGGCGGTCGGCGCCTTGGTCAGCGACGAGGTGGGGATGACCTGTCCGCCAGGGCCCAGGCCTCCGTCGGGAACTTCTTGGTTCCGCCATCGGGAGAGCGCATAGACTTCGGTCTTGTACACATCCTTGAGCACCGAGTAGCCGCCGCACATATCTCCGTACAGCGTGGCGTAGCCCACCGACATCTCCGACTTATTGCCTGTCGTCACCAGGAGCTCGCCGAACTTGTTTGACAGCGCCATGAGCACGAGACCGCGCGCGCGCGCCTGCAGGTTCTCCTCCGTGACGTCACGCGGACGCCCGACGAACAGCGGCGCCAGCGTCGACTCCAGGGTTTCCACGGGGGACTCGATGGACAGCGTCTCCAGTCGCATCCCCAGCATCGCGGCCGACTCGGCCGCATCGTCCAGGCTTGCCCGACTGGTGAAACACGAGGGAAGTCGCACGCCGCGTACTCGGTCGGCTCCGAGTGCGTCGACCGCGACCGCGGCCGTCAGGGCCGAATCGATGCCGCCCGAGAGTCCGAGCACGACGCCCCGGAAGCTGTTCTTTCGGACGTAGTCTCGCAGCCCCAGGACCATGGCGTTGTAGACCGAGGCCAGCCTGGGCTCTTCGCGCCATCTAGCGTCGCCGTCGCAGCGCCAGCCGTCTGCGCGCTCGTGCCAGCGAACGATCGCCAGCGACTCTTGCCAGAACGGCAGCAGATGGGCGAGCGCGCCGTCGCGATGCAGGACGAACGAGCCGCCATCGAACACCAATTCGTCCTGTCCACCGACTTGATTCACGTACGTGAGAGGCAGTCCGCACTCGGAGACACGTTGACGCGCCAAATCCAGTCGCTGATGGAACTTCTCGACCTCGAACGGTGATCCGTTCGGCACCAGCAGAAGCTTCGCGCCCGCCCGCGCCAGATGCGCGGTCGTGTCCGGGCACCAGATGTCCTCGCAGATCGGTAGCCCGATCGACATGCCTTTAAAGATGACCGGGTCGGGGAGAGGGCCCGGCGTGAACACGCGTTTCTCGTCGAAGACTCCGTAGTTGGGGAGCTCGTGCTTGAAACGGAGTTCGCACCGACCGTCGGCGACCATCGCCACGGCGTTGTGGACGCGGCCGTCTTCGGCCCACGGCAGTGTGACCACCAGGCCCGGAGCCCCGCGCGTGCTTTCCTGCTGCAGCTCCTGAAGCGCCGCGGCGGCCGCGCGAACCAGCGCTGGCCGCAGCACGAGGTCCTCAGGTGGATAGCCAACCAGCACCAACTCGGGGAACACCACGAGATCGGCTCCGAGCGCCGCCGCCTGGTCGCGAAGCCGCCGCACGCTTGCGGTGTTGCCCGGGACATCGCCCACGGTGGGGTTGACCTGTGCGCAGGTGATCGAGAGGCTCACCGTCGAAGAATACCCGATCGGATACGATTCCCACGTGGCCGAGAAGACCGAACGTGAGCTGGCAAGGCGCATCATTGCGGAGAATCGAAAGGCGCGCCACGACTACCACATCCTCGAGACGTGGGAGAGCGGCGTCGCGTTGCTCGGCACCGAAGTGAAAGCGATTCGCGAAGGCCGCGTCAATCTTCGAGACAGCTATGCCCGCGTCGAGAACGGCGAGGTGTGGATGCTCAACGTCCACATCAGTCCGTACAGCCACCGAGGCTACGCCACGCACGCCGAGATGCGTCAGCGCAAGCTGCTGCTCCACAGTCACGAGATTCGAAAATTGGTGGGTCAGACGAAGGAGAAAGGGCTGACCCTCGTGCCGCTCGAGATGTACTTCAAGAGCGGACGCGTGAAAGTGCTGCTCGCCCTCGCCAAGGGCAAGCAAGCGCACGACAAGCGGGAGACGATTCGCCGGCGCGAAGTCGATCGGGAGACCCGAGCGGCAGTCAAGGCCCGGCAGCGATGAGAGATCGTGCGACCTGCATGCTCATGGGGATCAGGGGGCTAGTAGTCGATCAGCGCCTTGCCCGCCCAGAGGGGCTGCCGCTCTTCGGGCAGTAACGACTTCAGCCTGGCGATCGCGCCGACCGTCGGGCCGACACGGAACTGGTAGATGTAACGCTGCAGGTTCTCCGGTTCCGCATCCGCCGGGATGTGCGCCGAATGGGCGCCCGTCGAGTTGAGGAAGACGAGCAGCCGGTTTCGGCGGAATCCAACATCTTCAGCGACTCGGCAGTGCTTCTCGTCGATCCAGTACGGCGCGGCATTCTTGGCTTCCTGATCCTGATCCACTGTGAGAATCTGCGTGCCCCAGGTCTCGCTGTCACCGGGCCGCGCCAGCTGCAGAATGCACGTGATGAACGACCACTTCGGGTCGCGGTGCGGTCGGATACGGTAGCCGCGCCTGCGGAGCATGATTCGCCCGCCGCTGCCGTGCAGTTCCACGGACTCAGGGTCGAGATTCGGCCAGTTCTTCGAGATCCAGTCGTTGATGTGGGGACGGAACTTGTTGAGGATGGCCGGTGCGATGACGTTCGGCACCAGTTCCGAGCACATGTACATCCAGACCCGCCGCGAGTACAACGGGGCCATGGAAAACGGCACGTCCAGATGCTGCTTGCCGACCGGCAGGTGCTCGAACAGCTCGACCGGCGGGATGCCCATGAGGAGGGCGTCGTAGAACATGTCCGGAAGGATGTCGTCGATGACGGTGTACGGGTACGGCTCCAACCGAAGGGTCGCGTTGGCGATGGCGGCAGCCGGCTGCTCGACGAGGGCAGACTTGCGAAGAATCTTGCCGAGGCGTACGAGCTGTGGCTCGAGTTCGGTCTCACGTTCGAGGACTGCCCGAAGTTCAGACTCCCGCTCGGCGAGCTGCGAAACCTGTTCGCGGAGCGCCGTGACCTGCGCAAGGATCTCCCCGAGCTGCTGTTCGGGCGAGTAGGTGGATTTGTCGGGCCCGTTGTCCGGTCTATTGGTCGAGCCGCCAGTAGGTGTTGTCGGTGCATTAAGGGTGGCCATAGAATGCCCAATTATAATGTCGAACGACGAACGCGATTCTCCTATGAGCGACCAGATGGCCATGGGTGAGACTGCAGGCCTTTCAGTCCACGTGCCGCCGCCTATTTGATCCGTCGACCGATCAAGATCTGCAGGCGTTCACTCCGGCCCTTCCTCGTGCCTTTCTGTGAGTAACGGATCACGATTCCCTTCAGCCCCTGGTAGCGCCATGGAGCGATGATGGCCGCCGATAGTGTGATCGACACCCGTCAGGGCCCGACGAGAACGTTCTCGGGACGCACGGCGGCGATCCTCCTCGTGCTTGTCGGCGTTGTTGTCCTTCTATGTCGGGGCCTCGATCCGGAGCAGGCGTCTGGAGCCGCCCTCAAGGTGGTGAGTGCGACCG
>Ga0247825_10002200_pt1 | contig 12910 bp, 11 predicted proteins | sample 13C_Vanillin_Day_FD_194413 | JGI IMG/M metagenome (GOLD analysis project Ga0247825, IMG submission 194413) | Soil microbial communities from agricultural site in Penn Yan, New York, United States - 13C_Vanillin_Day48 | ecosystem: Environmental > Terrestrial > Soil > Agricultural land | place...
CCTCCTCGTCGATCAGCGCCACGACGATGTCGCCGGTGTCGGCGGCCTCGGTCTTCTTGATCAGCACGGTGTCGCCTTCGAGGATGCCGGCCTCGATCATCGAGTCGCCGCGCACTTCGAGGGCGAAGTGATCGCCGGTGCCCAGCATGTCGGGCGGCATGCTGATGACGTGGCTCCGGCTCTGGATCGCCTCGATCGGCGTGCCGGCCGCGATCCGGCCCATGACCGGGATGGAGATCGGCCGATCGCTATCCTCCTGCGCCGCGGACGATCGCTTGCCGAGATTTCCTTCGATCACGCTCGGCGTGAAGCCGCGGCGTCCGACGCCCTGGCTGACCGGCTCGGGCAGTTTGATCACTTCGATCGCGCGCGCCCGGTTCGGCAGGCGGCGGATGAAGCCGCGCTCTTCCAGCGCGGTGATCAGCCGGTGAATCCCGGATTTGGACCGCAGGTCGAGGGCGTCCTTCATTTCGTCGAACGAGGGCGGCACTCCGGATTCCTTCAGCCGCTCGTGAATGAAGCGCAGCAGCTCGAATTGCTTGCGGGTCAGCATTGGCTCGTTTCCTCCAAGGTTCTCGACCCACCACCGGTCGAAAACAAATCATGAACGGACACTATATGTTCTATTCTTGTTCCGCAACCCTTTAATTTGGCGTGAACAAGTCGAGCGACCGCTAAAACGGGCGCGTAAGCCTAAGGACTGAACAACGGCTGCCGGCCGGCGCCGCCTTCGCGAAGGGCTCGCGAATTAAGAGACAGTCTGCGTTTGCGAGCGCCGCCATCATCGAGGAGTCCTGGATTTTCACCGGCGTGGCGACCGGAGTTCCGTTCGGACCGGGGGCGAGCGTCGCGCGCATGTAGTCGGCCCGTTCGTCGTTTTCCGGCAACGAAACGCCGAGCACCGCCGATTCGGGCGCCGGCGAAACATCGCTTCGCCCGGCGAGCGTCCGCAGCAGTGGAACCAGGAACAGGTAGGCGCAGACATAGGCCGAGACCGGATTGCCGGGCAGGCCGAGCACGTGCATCGCGCCGAGCCGCCCGTTCATCATCGGCCGGCCGGGGCGCAGCGCCACGCGCCAGAACGACATCTCCAGGCCTTCCGCCTTCAATCCGCGCTGCACCAGGTCGTAGTCGCCGACCGACGCGCCTCCGGTGGTCACCAGCACGTCGGCCTGCGACGCCCGCGCCTTGCGGATCGCCTCGACCGTCGCCTCGACCTTGTCGGGCACGATGCCGATGTCGGTCACCAGCGCGCATTCGTTGCGCGCCAGCGCCATCAGCGCATAGCCGTTGGAATAGACGATCTCGCCCGGCCCGAGCGTGCTGCCGGGCGGCCGCAGTTCGTCGCCGGTCGCCAGAACCGCGACCTTCGGCCGCCGATGCACCGGCAACGTGGGGTGGCTCATGGCGGCGGCCAGCATCACGTCGCGGTCGGAGAGCCGCCTGCCGCGCGACAGCAGCACCTGGCCCTGTTTGAAGTCGAGACCCGAGCGGCGGATGTGCCGCCCGGCCGCCGAGGGCGATTTGACGGTGACGCGATCGCCCTCCGCTTCCGTGTTCTCCTGGATGACGATGGTATCGGCGCCGGGCGGCACCACGCCGCCGGTGAAGATCCGCGCGGCCTCTCCGGCGCGGACTTCGCCGGCGAACGGCCGGCCGGCCGCGACCTCGCCGATGAGCTTCAGCGCGGCCGGCACCTGCGCCACATCGGCGGCGCGCACCGCATAGCCGTCCATCGCCGACATGTCGGCCGGCGGCTGGGTGCGCAGCGCCGCCACGTCAGTGGCGAGCACGCGGCCTTCGGCTTCGATGAGGGCTGCGTCCTCGCGCGGCAGCGGCTCGACGCCATCGAGCACGCGGGCGAGCGCGTCAGCGACCAGCAACAGTGACGCCATACTCACCCCTTGGACGCAGGAACCTTGGGCACGTGACCCTCGGCCAGATAGTCGCCGGACTTGCCGCCGGACTTTTCCAGCAGGCGGATGCCGTCGATCCGCATGCCTTTCTCGACCGCCTTGACCATGTCGTAGATCGTCAGGCACGCGACGGACGCAGCCGTCAGCGCCTCCATCTCGACGCCGGTCTGGCCGGTGACCTTGACGGTCGCCTGCACGACGAAGCCCGGCAGACGGTGATCCGGCTCGATGTCGATGCCGACCTTGGTGATGGTCAGCGGATGGCACAGCGGAATGAGCTGGTGGGTGCGTTTCGCCGCCATGATGCCGGCGATGCGGGCCGCGCCGAGAACGTCACCTTTCACCGCGTTGCCGTTGAGCACGATGTCGAGCGTTTCGATGCGCATCACGACATGGCCTTCCGCCACCGCCGTGCGCTCGGTTTCCGCCTTGCCGGTCACGTCCACCATGCGCGCCTCGCCGCCGGTACCAAGGTGCGTGAGCCTGGATTCGGGCTGCTTGGCAGCCTGCTTTGCCGGCTGCGTTGCAGCCTTCCTGGCGGGCGGCTTGGCGGCCGGCTTTTTGGCCATGAGCTATCTCGCAGCTTGGTGGACGGGGATACGCTCGCGGGCCAGCAGTGTGCGGGTTGCGGCCGCAACGTCGTTCTGCCGCATCAGGCTTTCGCCGACGAGGAACGTCCTGATGCCAACGGCAGCGAGCCGGTCCAGGTCGGCCGGCGTATGGATACCGCTCTCGCCGACGATCAGCCTGCCGGCGGGGACCCGGGGAGCGAGCCGCTCGCTGACCGCTAGCGAGGTCTTGAACACCTTCAGGTCGCGATTGTTGATGCCCACCATGCGCGTCTTCAGTTTCAGTGCGCGGTCGAGCTCTTCCTCATTGTGAACCTCGACCAGCACGTCCATGCCGAACGCAAACGCCGCACTCTCCAGTTCGCCGGCGCAGCCGTCGTCGACCGACGCCATGATGATCAGGATGCAGTCGGCGCCCATCGCGCGGGCTTCCGCCACCTGATAGGGCTCGTACATGAAATCCTTGCGGAGCGCCGGCAGCGAGCAGGCCGCGCGCGCCGCCGTCAGGAACTCCGGCCGGCCCTGGAACGACGGCGCGTCCGTCAGCACCGACAGGCACGCCGCACCGCCCGCTTCATAGGCGCGCGCCAATTGCGGTGGATCGAAATCGTCGCGGATCAGCCCCGCCGACGGGCTCGCCTTCTTGATCTCGGCGATCAGCGCGTACTCGCCCGCGGCCGTGCGCCGCTCGATCGCCTTCAGAAACCCGCGCGGGGCAGGGGCCGCCTTTGCTGCGGCCTCCACCGTCGCAGGGGACCGCGCGCGCTTGGCTACTGCGATCTCCTCGCGCTTGTAGGCCTCGATCTTTTTCAGAATGTCGGTCATTGCGCGTTCGACACCGTGATCAGCCGTTCGAGCCGGCCTTCGGCCTCGCCGCTGTCGAGCGATTTGGCGGCCATCGCCGCGCCCTCCTTCAGATCCTTCACCTTGCCGGCGACGATCAATGCCGCCGCAGCGTTCAGCACCGCGATATCGCGGTATGGCCCCTTGGTGCCCTTGAGCACGGTCCTCAGCGCCGCCGCGTTGCTCTCGGCGTCGCCGCCGCGCAGCGCCTCGGGCTTCGACTTCGCGATGCCGACATCCTCGGGATTGACCTCGAAGGTGCGCACCGTGCCGTTCTCCAGCGCCGCGACATGCGTCGGGCCCGACGTCGTGATCTCGTCGAGACCGTCGGAGCCGTGCGCGACCCAGGCCGCTTCCGCGCCCAGCGCTTTCAGCACCTGCGCCATCGGCTCGATCCACTGCCGCGAGAACACGCCGATCATCTGCCGCCGCACGCCCGCCGGATTGGACAGCGGCCCGAGCAGGTTGAAGATGGTGCGGGTGGCAAGCTCGACGCGGGTCGCCGCCACGTTCTTGGTCGCCGGATGATGCGCCGGCGCGAACATGAAGCCGATGCCGGCCTCGTAGATACAGCGGGTGATCTCGTCGGGACGCAGGTCGATTTTCACGCCCAGCGCGCCCAGCACGTCCGCGGCGCCCGATTTCGACGACAGCGCGCGGTTGCCGTGCTTGGCGACCGGAACGCCGGCGCCCGCGACGATCAGGGCGGCGCAGGTCGAGACGTTATAGGAGCCCGAGCCGTCGCCGCCGGTGCCCACCACGTCGATCGCCTCGGGCGGTGCGGCGACCTTGGTCATCTTGGCGCGCATGGTGCTGGCAGCACCTGTAATCTCGTCGACGGTCTCGCCGCGCACCCGCATGCCCATCAGCAGGCCGCCCATCTGCGAGGGCGTCGCTTCGCCGGACATCATGCGGTCGAAGGCGAGGGCCGCTTCCTCGCGCGACAGCAGCGCGCCGGAGGCGACCTTGGCGATCAGTCCCTTGAATTCGTCGGTCACAACTCAACCCCTCAATGCATCGTCGTGCGGCCGCGCGCGGCGTTCCACTGCGCGGCGATCTCGAGAAAATTCTTCAGCATCAGATGGCCGTGCTCGGAGGCGATGCTTTCCGGATGGAACTGCACGCCGTGCACCGGCAGCGTCCTGTGCGCGAGCCCCATCACGAGGCCGTCGCCGGTCTCCGCGGTGATGCTGAGGCTTTCCGGCATGCTCTGCCGCTCGACCACCAGCGAGTGATAGCGCGTCGCCTTGAACGGGCCGTTGATGCCGCGGAACACGCTTGCGCCCTGGTGACGCATCTCGGTGAGCTTGCCGTGCACCGGCTGCGGCGCGCGCACCACCTTGCCGCCGAACGCCTGGCCGATCGACTGGTGGCCGAGGCAGACGCCGAGAATGGGCACCGTCGGCGCGGCCTTGGCGATCAGGTCGAGGCAGATGCCGGCCTCGTTCGGCGTGCAGGGGCCGGGCGACAGCACGATCGCCTCGGGCTTTGCGGCCAGCACCTCGGCGACGCCGATCTTGTCGTTGCGATGCACGGCGACGTCGGCTCCAAGCCCGCCCAGGTAGTGGACGAGATTGAAGGTGAAGCTGTCATAGTTGTCGACCAGCACGATCATCACGGCTTGCCCCGGCCGTTTCATTGGCCGTTTCTCTAGCACATTTCGGGTCTTAGAAGGCCCGACCGGAGGGGTCAAGGCAAGCAGCTTTGGCAGCGGGGCAGGCCGCTATTGCCCGCGCCCGGCGGCGCTGGCAAACCGCCGCGCCTCTTCGGCGGCGCGGAACAGCGCCTTGGCCTTGTTGACGCACTCGGCCTGCTCTCCCGCCGGATCGCTGTCGGCGACGATGCCGGCGCCGGCCTGCACATACATGGTGCCGTCCTTGATCAGCGCGGTGCGGAGCACGATGCACGAGTCCATCTCGCCGGCCGCCGAGAAATATCCGACGCAGCCGGCGTAAAGCCCGCGCTTTTCCTTTTCCAGCTCGTCGATGATCTGCATGGCGCGCACCTTCGGCGCGCCCGACACCGTGCCGGCGGGAAAGCCCGCCGCCAGCGCGTCGAGCGCGTCGCGGTTGTCGGCGAGCGTGCCCTCGACATTCGACACGATGTGCATGACGTGGCTGTAGCGCTCGACAAAGAACTGGTCGGTGACCGTGACGGTGCCGATCCTGGCCACCCGGCCGACGTCGTTCCGCCCGAGATCGAGCAGCATCAGGTGCTCGGCGCGCTCCTTCGGGTCGGCGAGCAATTCGTCCTCCAGCGCCTTGTCGTCGTGCGGGGTCTCGCCGCGCGGCCGCGTCCCGGCGATCGGCCGGATCGTCACGGTGTTTGCCCGCATGCGGACCAGGATTTCCGGGCTCGATCCGGCAATCGCGTAGCCGCCGAAATCGAGGAAGTAGAGAAACGGCGCCGGATTGACCCGCCGCAGCGCGCGGTAGAGCGCGAACGGCGGCAGGTCGAACGGCGCCTCGAAGCGCTGCGACAGCACCACCTGGAAGATGTCGCCGGCGAGGATGTACTGCTTCGCCTTCGCCACCATCGCCCGGTATTCCGCGGGCGTGGTGTTGGACTTCGCCGGCACGTCGAGCGGGCCTGCCTCCGCGCCCGCCGCGGCCTTGTCGAGCGGCCGGTCGAGCGCATCGACCACGGCGGAGAGACGTTCCTCGGCGCGCGTCAGCGCGGCCCTTGCCGTCACGCCCGCCTCCGGCCGCACCGGCGTCACCACCGTGATGCTGTCCTTCACCGCGTCGAACACCACGATGAGGGTGGGGCGGATCAGCACCGCGTCGGCAAGCCCGATCGGATCGGGATGCGAGGCCGGCAGTTCCTCCATCAGCCGCACCATGTCGTAGCCGAGATAGCCGAACACGCCGGCCGCCATCGGCGGCAGCCCGTCCGGCAGATCGATGCGGCTTTCGGCGATCAGCGCGCGCAGCGCCTCGAGCGGCGGCGCCTTGCACGGCGCGAAGTCAGCGGACCTGGTCCGCGCCGCGCGGTTGATCTCGGCACGGTCGCCCAGCGTGCGCCAGACCACGTCCGGATCGAGCCCGATCACCGAATAGCGCCCGCGCACCGCGCCGCCTTCGACCGACTCGAGCAGGAAGCTCATCGGCCGCCCGCCGGCGATCTTGAGAAACGCCGAAACCGGCGTTTCCAGGTCCGCGACCAGCGTGGTCCAGACCACCTGCGCCTCGCCGCGGCCGTAACGCGCGGCGAAGGCGTCGGCCGGAGGCTCGATCTGCATGGGAAGGACTCGTTTCGCGCGCCTAACGTACGGATTGAACGGCCGACTGCGATACGCCCGGGCCACCTCTCCCATGGGGAGAGGTCGACGCGCGAAGCGCGGCGGGTGAGGGGGTACGGTCTATCGATGGTCCGAACGCCCTCACCCCAACCCTCTCCCCACGGGAGAGGGAGTTCACCGCCGATGTCGCAACCGCTTCAGCCACGAACATTCTCGATTTAGTTCTGGCTGCTGCCGCCAGCGACCTGGCCCAGTGCCTTCTGATTGATGCTGACGCCGGCATCGCTTTGCAGCCGGGCGATGTATTGCACGATCAGGTCCTCGGCGGTGCGCTGGCGCAGCGCCTCGTCGATGCGCTTGGTCTCGGCCGCTTCGGGATCGAGTTCCGGCACCTTGATCTCGGTGACGTGGAACACGATGCGCTCGGCGGGCGAGGCGCCTTCGACGCTGCCGGTTGAGTCCTTCGCGGTGCGGAAGATCTCCGCGACCGTCACCGCGGACAATCCCGGCGGCGGGCTGCCGCGCTTGATGCCTGGCCGCCATTCGATCTTCAACTGGTCGGCTGCGGCAGCGTCGGCGAACGATGTGCCGGCCTTGATCCTGTCGAGCATCTCGGTCGATTTCGCGCGCAACCGGTTCGCCGTCTCGTCGTCGCGCCAGCGCGCCAGCACCTGGTCCTTGACCTCGTCGAGCGTGCGCTCGCGCGAGGCGGTGATGCTGTCGACGTCGTACCAGACAAACCCGCCATTGCCCGGCAGCCGCAGCGGCTCGTTCTCGGCGCGCACGTCGGCGGAGAACGCCGCCGAAACCACATCGACGCCCTCGGGGAGGCCCGCGACCTCCTTGCCCGACGCATCCTTGCCGGTGCGGTCGATGGCTTCGATCACCAGCGGGGTCAGGCCGAACTTCTTGCCCGCCTCGGCGAGCGTCGCGCCGCCGAGCCGCTCGTCCTCGATCTTCTCCTGCACGCTCGAGACTTCGCTGCGCGCCTTGTCGGTCGCAAGCTCGCGCTTGAGCTCGGCCGAGACCTCTTCGAACGGCCGCGTCCGCGAAGCCTCGATCGCATCGACCTTGACGATGGCGATGCCGAAGCGGCCCTCGATCGGCGCGCTGATCTCGCCCGCCTTCAGGGCGAAGGCGGCGTCGCCCACCGCGCGGTCGACCACCGCGGTCCTGGCGACGGTGCCGAGATCGATGTCGGCGTCCTTGAGCCCGCGTTCGGCGGCGAGCGCCTCGAAACTCGTGCCGCCGGCAAGTTTCTCGGACGCGGCCTTGGCCTCGTCCATGTTCGGGAACACAATCTGCTTGAGCTTGCGCCGCTCCGGCGTCTCGAACCGCGACTTGCGGGCCTCATAGGTCTTCTTCAGGTCGGCGTCGGAGATTTCCATCCGCGCCGCCAGATCCGCCGGCCGCAGCACCACGACCGTGACCTTGCGCAGCTCAGGCGAGCGGAACGCCACCTTGCGCTCCTCGAAATATTTGGCGAGCGCCTCGGGCGCAGGCTCGGCGACGTCGCCGGCCTGCGCCTTGCCGAGCACGACGTACTCGATGGTGCGCTCCTCGTTCTGGAAGCGGTTGAACGCTTCGAGCGCGGTCTTCGGCACGAAGGCGTCGCCGCTGACGGTTCCGACCAGCTGCTGGCGCAGCGCGTCGCGGCGGCGCTCGGCCATGAAGCGCGCCTCGGTGAAGCCGTTGTTGCGCAGCGTCGCCTCGAAGCGGAGGCGGTCGAACTGGCCGTTCAGCCCGCGGAACGCCGGGTTCTCGGTGATCTGCCGCGCCATCTCGGCGTCGCTCAGGCCGAGCCGCAGCTTGCGGGCGCGCTCGTCGACCACGGTGTCGGCGATCACCTGATTGAGCAATTGCCGGTCGAGGCCCAGCGCTCTCGCCTGGTCGGGCAGGATCGGCCGGCCCAGCTGGCGGCCGAGCTGCTGCAACCGGTCCTGATAGAGCTGGCGGAATGTCTCGATCCGGATTTCGGCCCCGCCGACGGTCGCAAGCGTCGACTGGCCAAAGCCGCGGAAGATGTCGCCGATGCCCCAGATCGCGAAGCTGATGGCGATCAGACCCAGGACCACGCCCATGACGGCGCGGCCGATCCAATTCGAGGAGGCTCTTTGAATACCTCGGAGCATGAAACCGTTCGTTTTGTCTGGATGAGCGGCCGATTCCAGGCCGATTGGGGCGGAATATAGAGCCCAGCCAGTGGCCTCGCAACAGATAGGGACAGTGCCCAAGCGCCACTGGCGCAGGGATTTCCCCTCTGTTACGGCTCAAAAAAAAGGGGTGACGGATGGCCGCATCGCAGCGCCGCCCGCTGGTCGCGGGCAATTGGAAGATGAACGGGGTGAAGGCCTCGGCGGCCGAGCTCGGCCGGATCATGCAGGGCGCGGGTGATCTCTGGACCAAGACCGACCTGATGATCTGCCCGCCGGCCACCCTGGTCATGACCTTTGCGGCGGCTGCGCTCGGCTCCAAAATCGAAATCGGCGGCCAGGACTGCCATGCCGAACCCTCCGGCGCTTTCACCGGCGACATTTCCGCCGAGATGCTGGCCGACCTTGGCGCCAAGGCGGTGATCGTCGGGCATTCCGAGCGGCGGACCTATCACAAGGAAACCGACGCGCAGGTGCGCGCCAAGGCGCAGGCTGCCTGGCGCGCAGGTCTCACGGCGATCGTCTGCATCGGCGAGACGCGCGCCGAGCGGGAAGGCGGCAAGACCCTCGACGTGCTCGGCCGCCAGCTCGACGGCTCGCTGCCGGATGGCGCGACCGGCGCGAACCTCGTGGTCGCCTATGAGCCGGTCTGGGCGATCGGCACCGGCCTCACGCCGACCGCGGCCGACGTCGCCGAGGCGCATAAGTTCATCCGCGGCCGGCTTGCCGCGCGGTACGCGGCTACGGCCGAGACGATCCGCATTCTCTACGGCGGCTCTGTGAAACCGTCCAACGCAACCGAGCTGATGGGCGTCGCCAATGTCGACGGCGCGCTGGTGGGCGGCGCGAGTCTGAAGGCCGACGATTTCCTCGGCATCGCCGCCGCGTACCGCTGATGCAATCGAGACCGGCGTCCGGACGACATCGTGGCCTATAAGACCCTGAATTAGCGCCGTTTCTGCGAGAGAAGACGTCCGGGGTGGAAATGCCCGGGGGGATCGTGTAGACACCGCCCCGAATTCCTATATCGGGGACTGTGCAGGGGCCCTTCGGCCCGTATCCCGCTTGAGCAGGTTCTGATGCAGACGGTTGTAATCCTCGTCCACCTGATGATCGTGCTGGCCATGGTCGGCCTGGTGCTGATCCAGAAGTCCGAAGGCGGCGGCCTCGGTATGGGCGGCGGAGGCGGAGGCGGCGGAGGTTTCCTGTCGAGCCGCGGCACCGCCAACGTGCTCACCCGCACGACCGCGATCCTCGCCGCGATGTTCTTCTGCACGAGCCTGTTCCTGTCCTGGTACGCGAGCCTCGACAGGAAGCCGCGCTCGATCCTCGACGGCAGCACGCCGGCCGTGCCGGGCGCGCCCTCGGTTCCGGGCGGCGGCGGAGGCGGCGTGCTCGATGCGCTGGGCGGCGGCCAGCCGCAGCAGCCGCCGGCGGCACCTGCGCCGCCGCGGCAGTAGCAGCTTCAGGGGCCGGGTAACCGGCCCCTTCGCTTTTTGGCAAGGTGAAACATGAAGTTGCACCACCAAGTTGTTGCCGGAGCGGGCGGTTCGGCGGCTGGCGGCGCTTATCCACAACACATGCGGACCGGCATGGCTCGTGCCCACTCATCGCGCTCGTCGAATCGAATCGCGGACGCTAAGGATTGAGCCCCATGGCGCGGTACATTTTTATCACCGGCGGCGTGGTCTCCTCACTTGGCAAGGGTCTCGCGTCAGCCGCTCTCGGGGCGTGCCTGCAGGCGCGCGGCTACTCGGTCCGGCTGCGCAAGCTCGATCCCTACCTCAACGTCGATCCGGGCACGATGTCGCCCTACCAGCACGGCGAGGTGTTCGTCACCGACGACGGCGCCGAGACCGATCTCGACCTCGGCCACTACGAGCGCTTCACCGGCAATCCGGCGAGCCGGCGCGACAACATCACCACCGGCCGCATCTACCAGGACATCCTCGCCAAGGAGCGGCGCGGCGACTATCTCGGCGCCACCATCCAGGTCATCCCGCACGTCACCAATGCCATCAAGGACTTCATCCGCGACGGCAATGACGGCGTCGATTTCGTGCTGATGGAGATCGGCGGCACGGTCGGCGACATCGAGAGCCTGCCGTTCCTGGAAGCGATCCGCCAGTTCGGCAACGAACTGCCGCGCAACCACGCGATCTACGTGCATCTCACGTTGTTGCCCTACATTCCGAGCGCCGGGGAACTGAAGACCAAGCCGACGCAGCACTCGGTGAAGGAACTGCTCTCGATCGGCATCCAGCCGGACATCCTTTTGTGCCGCACCGACCGGCCGATCCCGAAGGAGGAGCGGCGCAAGCTGTCGCTGTTCTGCAACGTTCGCGAAACCGCGGTGATCGAGGCGCGCGACGTCGACAACATCTATGCCGTGCCGGAGGCCTATTCGGCCGAGGGCTTCGACACCGAAGTCCTGAGCGCCTTCGGCCTCGACCCGAGCCAGCCGCCGGACCTCGCGCGCTGGAAACTGATCAACGAGCGCATCCGCAATCCGGAAGGCCAGGTGACCATCGCCATCGTCGGCAAGTACACCGGCATGAAGGACGCCTATAAATCGCTGATCGAGGCGCTCTCGCACGGCGGCATCGCCAACAAGGTGAAGGTCAATCTGGACTGGATCGAGTCCGAGGTGTTCGAGAAGGAAGACCCGACGCCGTTCCTCGAGCACGTCAACGGCATCCTGGTGCCCGGCGGCTTCGGCCAGCGCGGCGCGGAAGGAAAAATCCGCGCGGCGCAGTTCGCCCGCGAGCGCCACGTGCCGTATTTCGGCATCTGCTTCGGCATGCAGATGGCGGTGATCGAAGCGGTGCGCAACCTGCTCGGCATTGCGGACGCGAACTCGACCGAGTTCGCGCCGACGCCGGAGCCGGTCGTCGGTCTGATGACCGAATGGCTCAAGGGCAACGAGTTGCAGAAGCGCACGGCCGCCGGCGACCTCGGCGGCACCATGCGGCTCGGCGCCTATGCGGCCGTGCTGCAGCGTGGCAGCAAGATCGCCGACATCTACGGGACGACCGAGATTTCCGAGCGCCACCGCCACCGCTACGAGGTCAACACCGCCTACAAGAGCCGCCTCGAACAGCACGGCATGCGGTTTGCCGGCATGTCGCCGGACGGCGTGCTGCCGGAGACGATCGAATACCAGGACCATCCCTGGTTCATCGGCGTGCAGTACCATCCCGAGCTGAAGTCGCGGCCGTTCGAGCCGCACCCGCTGTTCTCGTCGTTCATCGGGGCCGCGGTGGAGCGCAGCCGGCTGGTGTAACCGCGCTACCGCTGCGCGATCGATCGCAGCCATTCGACAACCGGGCCGGCCGCGGCCGCCGATGTGTCGAAATGGCCGGCCCGCACCGTGACGTGCCGGTTGAGCGCGTGCGACGGCGCTCTCGCAAAGATGTATTCGGATCCACGCTGGAACGCGTCCTCGCTTCCCACGACGTAAAGCAACGGCGCCTTCAGGCGCGCCGCATTGCCCGGCATTACGGCGGGGGAATCCAAGGCGAAGAAGCTCAGATAGGCTGCGGGCGTCGCTGTCACCGTGATCGCGAGCGAGCCGTTGAAGTCCGCGAAGCGTGCCGCCTCGTTGCCGCGTCCTTCGGCAATCAGCCTGCGGGCACGGTCGAGATCGGCGGCGATCGGAGGCCTCATGGCCAGAACTTCCGGCAGATGGCCGGGGGCGAGCGCAACGATCCCTTTGACGGCGTTTCGCGCACCATAGGCGAGGGCGGCGTTGGCGCCGAGGCTGTGGCCGGCAATGACCACGCTCGCTGCTCCCCGCGCGCGCAGACGGCCGACAGCCGGAGCGATATCGTCGAGGCAAGCGAGATAATCGCGATCGTAGATGCGCCGGCCCGACCAGCACATTTCCGGAAGTTCGACCGCAAAGCCTGCGATGGCGATGGCCGAAGCAAGCGGCCCATGCTGCTCCGGCGCGCTCTGCTTGCCGTGCATCAGGACCACTCCGAATTTGTCCTGCGCAACGGCAGCCTGGATCGTTCCGATCAGCCCAATGACGATGCAGAGGATTTGTGCGCGCATGTCCGGAAAGCCCGCTGTCTCGAGGCGCCATGATGCCCACCGACAGTGGCCGCGCTGTGGTCGGCCGCTGCCGAAGCCGGAAAACCATTCGCGTTACGTATCGGCTTGATTCCCAAGGGCTTGGCCGCGGAT
>Ga0247825_10002201_pt1 | contig 12909 bp, 9 predicted proteins | sample 13C_Vanillin_Day_FD_194413 | JGI IMG/M metagenome (GOLD analysis project Ga0247825, IMG submission 194413) | Soil microbial communities from agricultural site in Penn Yan, New York, United States - 13C_Vanillin_Day48 | ecosystem: Environmental > Terrestrial > Soil > Agricultural land | place...
GCTCCGGCCGAACGTGCCGGAGGGAACGGACCTGGCGATCAGGAAGGCGCTCGCTCCCGTGCCCGCCGACCGCTTTGCGTCCGCCGTCGAGCTGGCGCGTGCGATGACACCCGCCGCGACGACGGCCGTCACCGCTGCCCAGCAGTCGAGACCGACGACCGCCGAGGTGCGCGCCGCGGCACGCCACCATCGGCCGCGCTCGGCGATGATCCTCGCCCTCGGCTTCGTGCTGGGCCTGGGCGTGCTCTTCGGCTGGCTCCGCCGCCACAGTGGGGGGCCCGAGAGCGACGGCGGCGTGAAGCGGCTGGCCGTGCTCCCCTGCGACAATCTCGGTTCCGCCGAGGACGAGTACTTCGCCGACGGCGTCACCGACGAGATCCGCGCCAAACTCGCCGGCGTCGAGGGCCTTCAGGTCACCGCCAGCCGCAGCGCGGCGGAGTACAAGAAGTCCGCCAAGGACCTGGCGACGATCGCGCGCGAGCTGGGAGTGGACTACCTGCTCGTCGGCAAGGTGCGCTGGGAGAAGGGCGAGCCCGGGAAGAGCCGGGTGCGGGTGAGCCCGGAGCTGATCCAGATCGCGACCGGCTCGACCGAGTGGGAGCAGTCGTTCGACGCGAACTTCACCGACGTGTTCAAGGTGCAGGCCGACGTCGCCGGGCAGGTGGCACGGGCGCTCGACGTGGCCCTCGGCGCACCCGAGCAGCAGGCGCTGGAGGAGCGGCCCACCGCGAATGCCGCAGCCTACGATGCCTACCTCAAGGGCGAGGCGGCGTCTCAGAACCTCGGAACGGGCGACCCCCGCCAGCTGCGCCAGGCGATCGGCTACTACGAGCAGGCGGTGGCGCTCGACTCGGCATTCGCCCAGGCATGGGCGGCACTCTCGCGGGCGAGCTCACTCCTCTATTTCAACAGCACGCCGAGCCCGGAGCGCGCCCGGCGGGCGCGCGAGGGGGCTGAGCGTGCGCTGCGGCTCAGCCCGGATCATTTCCGCGGGCATCTGGCGCTGGGCGACTATTACGGCGCGATCCCTCCGCTGGACTACGAACGGGCGCTGCGGGAATACGAGGCGGGACTGCGCCTGGCACCGAACGACATCGATCTCCTCGCCGGCAGCGCTTTGATGGAGATCAGCACGGGGCGCTGGGAGCAGGCCCTGGAGCACCTCACACGGGCCCAGGCCCTGGATCCCCGGTCCCTGCTGGTGGGCCGGCGGCTCAGCTACACCTATTTGTGGCTGCGGCGCTATTCCGAGGCGATTGCCGCCTCGGACCGAGCAATGGCCCTGGATAGCACCAATGTGCAGGTCCTGGAGTTCAAGGCCATGGCGTATGCCGCTCAAGGCGACCTCGAGGGCGCTCGAAAGGTCATCCGGGAGGCCGCCGGCAGGATCTCACCCACCGTCCTCGCCGCCCACTTCGCGAACTACTACGACCTCTACTGGATGCTGCCTGGCGATCTTCAGGAGCTCCTGCTGAGGTACACGCCTGACGCCTTCGAAGACCGCGCCTCCTGGTCCATCGTCCTCGCGCAGACCTGGCACCTGCGAGGTGATCTCACCAGGGCGCGCGTCTACGCCGACTCGGCGCGAATGGCCTTCGATGACCGGCTGCGCGGGGCGCCGGACGACGCGCAGAGCACCACCCTCCGCGGGCTCGCGCTCGCGTACCTCGGTCGCAAAGCGGAGGCAATCGCCGCCGGGGAGAAGGGCGTGGCCATGCTGCCGATCTCGGCCGACGCCTTCAGCGGTCCGTACATGCAGCATCAGCTCGTGCGCATCTACATGCTCGTCGGTGAGCCGGAGAAGGCGCTCGACCGGCTCGAGCCACTGCTGAAAGTGCCGTACTATCTCTCGCCGGGATGGCTACGCATCGATCCCATCTTCGATCCGATCCGGAAGCACCCGCGTTTCACGCGGCTCACGGACACCCCGTCACCCTGATGCCGACCCTCAGTCTCCCCTGAGCGACTCGACGGGATCCACGCGTGAGGCGCGCCGTGCCGGCAACCACGCGGCGAGCAAGCCCACGAGGACCATGCCGCCCGCCACTCCTACGAAGGTCGCAGGATCAAGCGCGCGACGCCGAACAGCAGGCTCCGGAGCATGGTGTACATCGGCGGCACCGCGCCGGGCTCCGATCTTCCGGACGAGTTCGACCTAAGCCATCGCATGACGCCTCCAACGAAGGTCTCTCCGCCGGCGCACTTACGCTGAGGGCTGAGACGCGGTTTCATCGACGCGCCTTGTCACCCTGAGCGCAGCGAAGGGGGCCATGCTCGATATGGTCCCCTTCACTCCGTTCAGGGTGACAAGGGGCGGAGGTGAGCCCACCACAGGAACCCCGCCGCCGCTAGAAACCCGAGAAACGCCGGCCAGAGCGGCACGGGCTCCCGCGTAGGCACCGTGTCTCGCCCCACCCCAGGTCCAACCCGCGCCCGCGTAGCGTCGATGCGCTGCTGCGCCTGAACCGCCATCCACTCGGCGGTGTCGTGCGCAAAGAGCGCCGTTCCTTCCGGTCCTCCCACCCGATACCAGCCCGTTCGCGGGGGCCAGAAGACCCCGCGCTTGGTGCTGCTGTCCCACGGCGTCGCGGCGAGGTAGACCGTATCCCTTGTGCCATCCGGCGCCTCCACCAGCAGCTTCGGCGCCCGCTCCCCTCGCGCGACGATCAGCGCCGGTCGGCTGGCGAAGCGCGGCCCCTTTCCTTCTATAGACACCGCCGCGCCCGCCCGCCGCCGGACGGAGCCGAGCACCCGCGACCAGAGCTCGGCATAGCCCGCCGAGTCTCCGCGCAGCTTCCGCGGGACGGCGGTCACCGCCGCCCGCGCGATCCGCCCGCTGCCTGCCGGAGCCACCACGACCGTCGGAGTGCCCGCGCTGCCGCGCGCGAGCACCTCCATCCCGAAGCCGTCGGTGAGTGCCGTGTCGTCCGTCATCACGACCAGCCCGAGCCCGCCCATCCTCACCTCTTCGTCCACCGCGCGCCCCTCGGTCGGCCCCAGCGCCGCGGCGGTCGCGCCGTGGACCACGAGGACGTCCAGCCCGTCGAGCGTCCCGCGCGTGAGCGCCGCGGTGGGAGCGGCGTTGACGGCGGTCGTGCGCGTGCGCCCGCGCGTCACCCTCGTGCGGGTTCCGACTTCCGCCCCCTGCGCGGCGAGCCAGTCGCGAAGGAAGCGCGTCTCGAAGCTGGGTGAGCTTTCGACCAGGAGCACTCGCAGCGGAGGAGCGGACCGCACGTCGATCGCGAGAGACTCGGCGGGAGCACGGGGCGACTCGAGCCGCAGTACGGGACGCCAGTGACCGCTGGTCCGAGGGCGTGCGCGGAGCGTGAACCAGGGAGCTTGCGCCGAGACGATGGCGGAATCGAGCGTCCCGCTCCCGTCCGCCAGCACGACCCTGGTCTTCCCAAGCTGCGGCCCCAGTCGCCCGCGCACGACCGCCTCCTCGCCCAGCGTGATGGAGGAGGGCCAGGCGATCGAGACCACGCCGGCCGGCGGCGGCGACAGCTCGGCCACTACACCCGGCGAAGGCTCGGGCCACTCGTCTTCCTCGACTCCCCATCCCACGATCCGAATGTGAGAGCCTTGCCGGTGCCGGGCGATCCAGCCGAGGTCCGGCGCGCTCGCGATCCCGGGCTGCGTGAGACCGATCGCGAAGTCGGCGGCCTGCATGGCGCGGCTCGCGCCGCGAGTGACGACTGTGACCGCAGTCGCGTCCCCGCTCCGCGCCCTCGTCGGTCGCAGGACCATCACCAGCAGGCAGAGCACCGACACGATCACCGCCAGCACGCGCCCCGTTCGCAGACGGCTGGGTCCGCGCCACTCCATCGCAGCCAGCGCTGCCGCCACCACGGCGGCAATCGCGGCATACGCCAGCGTTGCGCTCACCGGTGCCCTGCCAGCAGCTCGAGATACGCCCGCCCGATCGTTCCCACCGGAGGAGCGACACCCGGGGCCGGCTCCGCGCGCGGAAGCAGCGGGTACAGGCGGCGCTCGGCACTGGCCAGGCAACCGCCGCATGGCGTTGGGCTCCGGAGCGAGTCGATGGTGCTCCGGAGCGCCCGGAGTGCTTCCACGTCCTCCTCCGTTCCGCCCCGTGCCCGGTCGGCGATCTCGCGGAACGCGGCCTCGAGCGTGTTCAGGCTCTGCCCGCCATCCGGCTCGGTGCCCTCCCGCATCCGCGCGAGCTCGCCGAGTGCGGCGCGAGTGGCGGGCAGCGCCAGGCGTCGCTCCCGCGTGAGGGATTCGGTCGAGGCCCCGGCTCCCTTCAACTCTCCGCTCAGGCGGCGGGAGAGATCGAGCGCGGGCGGCGCGGTGCCGGTGCGGCGGACGTAGGTGCGTCCCGCGCGCTGGATCTCCTTGAGGCGCTCGAGCGCCGCATACTCGTGCGGCAGCGCCGCCCGAGGCTCGAAGGTGCGGAGCTTGCCTTCGGCCTCCCACATCCGGTCCACGGCCGCCGTCAGCCCGCGCTTCACCTCGGGTGACAAGAGCGTGGCGTTCTCCTCGGTGTCGTGCTCGTGCCCCAGCTCGACACCCTCCACCGTCTCCCCGCCGAGCAGCTCGCCATAGCGGAGACGGAGCAGGTGCTGGTCCTGGCCGATCGCGGCCGAGCGGGACTGGAACTCGTCCCGGCCGATGCGGCGGCGGTCGCGAAGGAGTCGCTCGGTGTCGAGGATGATCTGCCGCTGGCTGCGGAGCGCCGCCGGCCGGAGCAGCAGTGGCAGGCCCGCGAAGTCGGCCTGCTCGGCCCCGGAGGTATCGGCGAGCGCGACGATGGCCGTCTCCGACCGGCCCTCCTGCGAGCCGGGGCGCCTGCCGTCGCGGACGACGGCCGTCAGATAGGCCTCGTCGCCCGGCTCGAGGCCGAGCGCGGCGAGGTCCACCGTCCCACGGAGAGTCAGCGAGCGGGTGGAGTCGATCGTGGTCGCCTGGAGAGGGAGCCGGCGCTCGCGGAACTTGACCTGCTCGCCGGCGCCGCTGGCCACGGTGACGAGGAGAAAGCTCTCCGCGATGCCATAGTCGTCCCACGCATGCGCGCTGACGCCGATCCTCCGCGTCGCTCCGGTCCCGAGCGTCGTTCGACCGGTCGGGTGAGCGAGCGCGAGCACCGGCGGCCGGTCCGGGCGCACACCCAGGCGGTGCAGCGGACCGCTGGACCGGCCGGCGGCATTCTCGGCGATGAGCTGGTAGACCGCGGGCGTCACCGCCTCCAGCTCCACCGTCCAGCGACCGCCGATTCGGCGAAGCCACGACGTATCGGCCGGCAGGCGAATCAGCGCCACGCGCTCGGTGTTCGCGTTCGCCTGCGCCCGCCACGTCACTAGCGCGCCGGCTTCCACTTCGAGGTCCGGCGTGCCCGTTCGCGGCGGCAGACCCGTGTAGGTCGGCGGGCGCACGGTGACCTCGATCCCGCCGAGGACCGGCAGGCCACCCGCGATCTTGCGGCCGGCGGCGGGATGCTCGGGTCGAGCGGCTCGCGCGGGAACGAGCAGCGAGAGCAGTGCGATCGCGGCGATCGCGACGGCGACCGCCGCTCCCCGACGGAGCGGCGTTATCGGTATGGGCACCTGGGCCAGCCGCTCGAGTCGCTCGGCGATCCGGGCCTGCTGCAGCCGCTCGAGCGGCGCGAGATGCTCCGGGTCGGCGAGGATCAGCTCGGCGCTCTCCTCGAGCGAAGGCGCCGAGCGATCCAGGTGACGCGCCACCTGCACCGGGCCCGCGCCGCTCCCGCGCGCCAACCAGAAGCACGCACCGAATGCGACGGCCAGGGACATCGCGAGGGCGGCGGGCGCGGACACGCGGCCAGCGAAGGCCCAGCCGAGCGCGACCGAGGCGGCGATCGCGAGGCACGCGCCCCCGGCGCGCATGAGCGTCCACCGGCGCACGAGCGCGTGGATCCGCGCGCGCCCGGCGTCGAGGCTCACGCGGAACGCTCCCTCGAGACGAGCGCCCGCTCGGCAACCCAGAGGAACGTGGCGAGCAGGAGCAGCGCCAGTGCCGTGCGCCGTCCAGCCTCGGGATCATGCCCTGCCGTCGCGACGGTCCCGCGGCTCGAGCGCGGGGTGCGCTGGCGCGCGGAGATCGGCAGTGCCGGGGCGACCGCCCTGATCGCGCCGGGCGCCCACAGCGTGTCCACCCACTCGGCGAAGTCCGGCGTGAGCACCGCCGGCAGTGTCGATGGATGGAATCGTCCGCGGAGCCGGTAGTGCAGCCCCCTTGCGAGGAGCAGCGGCTCGCCGGCCGGCCCTCGCCAGACGACCCGGTCGCCGTCCGAGGTCGCGCTGGTATCGCCGTCGGTGAGGATGCTCGTGCCCTGTTCCAGCCACCGCTGAAGCGCGTCAGGCGCCCCCGACCCTCCGAGCCAGGCGACCCATGGCGTCGCGACATCGGGCAAGGAGTCCGTCGCCGGCAACACGCTCACGGCCTCCGTCACACCGCGCGTCATCGCCGCCGCCCGAAATGCGAGCGACAAGTACCGCGCGTCGTCCTCGTAACCGGGCGCGAAGTAGATCGTCACCGGTCCGCCGGTTCGCCGGTCCGCCGGCCGCACCGAGTCGGCTGGCACCGCGACATACTCGACCGCGTGACTCAGCTCCGGCCGCACGCCACGCAGGTACGCGACGGTTCCGGGTGCGACCACGACCAGTCGAACGCCTGCCGGCGCCGCGGCATCCGCCTCGCGCAGCAGCGACCAGACGTCGGTGGGTTGTGTCGTGGAATCCGGTGGGACGCGATCGATGGATGGAAGGCCCCTTGCCAGCAGCCGAACCGTGCCGAGCTGCCGCAGCGAGTCCAGCGACACCTGTGAGGCCACTTCCGGTGCGACGAGCACCCACGCCTCACCACCGGATGCGCGCAGGTACGGCCGCGCGAGCGCCAGGCTCAGCGCGACGAGTACCGCGCAGCGGAGCAGCAGCAGCGGAATCCGCCTGACCCTTCGCGCCGGCGCCCAGGCAGCCGGGACGCCGGCGAGCCAGCGCACGCTCCCCACCCGCACCACGCGGCCCACCCGCTTCCCCCGCAGGTGGATCGCGATCGGCACCGCTATCGCCGCGAGCCCGAGCAGCCACAGCGGCTCGGCGAATGTCGGCATGGGCTAGCCGCGTCGGGCGCGGAGCCGGAAGTAGCAGCGCAGCACCTCGTCTAGCGGCTGGTCGAGGGCGAGGCGGGTGAAGGAGACGCCGTGCGCGGTGAAGTCCCGCTCGAGGGAGCGCCACGCCGCGTCGCGCTGGGCGAGATACCGTGGCCGCACCTCCTCCGCGTCCACCCGCACCGTGCGCCCGGTCTCCAGCTCCTCGAAGGTGACCGCGCCCGCGTACGCGAAGTCGCGCTCACGCGCGCCCACGAGATGGACCACCGTCACGTCGTGCTCCAGGTCGGACAGACGCACGGCGGCGCCGTGCAGCTCGTCGGCGCGCTCGTGCAGGTCGCTGATGAACACGGTGATGCCGCGCCGGCCTTCGAACAGTTGCGACTCGAGCACTGCCCGCTCCGGCAGCGCACCCGCGGGGCGGAGCCGCTCCAGCGCGGCGAGCACCCTGGCCGCCTGCCGGCGATCGCGACTCGCGGGTACCGCCGGCACATCGGGTCGGTCGCTCAGCGGGTAGAGTCCCACCGCGTCCCCCTGCCGCCCCGCGAGCAGGGCGATCGCTCCCGCGACCACCCGTGCCGCCGCCAGGAGCGACACGCCATCCTCCTCGTACCCCATGGACTCGCTGGCATCCACCGCCAGCCGCACCGCCACGCTGGTGTCGCGCTCCGCCTCCCGGACGAAGTAGCGTCCCGAACGGGCGAACAGCTTCCAGTCCACCCGCCGGGGGTCATCGCCCGGCTGGTAGCTGCGGAACTGGCTGAACTCCACCCCTTCGCCGGCCGTGCGGCTGGGATGCACGCCGAAGCCGATCCCGTCGAGCACGCGGCGCGAGACCAGCTCGAGATCGCGCAGCGCCGCCAGCAGCCGCACCGCGTCAGTCAAGCGGGCTCCGCGGTCCCGGCACCTCCGCCAGCAGCCGCGCGACGATCGAGTCGGCCGTCATGCCCTCGGCTTCGGCGCGGAAGTTCACCAGGACGCGGTGACGGAGGACCGGCGCCGCGAGCGCTCGCACGTCGTCCGGCGTGATCGCGAACCGCCCCTCGAGCAGCGCCCGCGCCTTGGCACCGAGGACGAGCGCCTGGCCGGCGCGGGGCCCCGCGCCCCAGCGCACCCACTCGCGGACGAGGGGCCCCGCCCCGTCGTCCGGCCGCGTGGCCCGGACCAGTCGGGCGATGTAGGCCAGCATCTCCTCGCTGGCGCGCACCTCGCGGGTGAGCTGCTGGAGCCAGGTCAGCTCGTCCGCGCCGAGCACCGCGGCGGCGCTCGCCGACGCCGCTCCGGTCGTGTGGCGCAGGATGCTCACCTCCTCCGCCTCGCGGGGGTAGTCCATCCGCACGTGGAAGAGGAAGCGGTCGAGCTGCGCCTCCGGCAGCGGGTAGGTGCCGGACTGCTCGATCGGATTCTGGGTGGCGAGCACGAAGAAGGGGCGCTCGAGCTGGTAGGTCGTCCCTGCGTAGGTGACCGAGAACTCCTGCATCGCCTCGAGCAGCGCGGCCTGGGTTTTCGGGGGAGTGCGGTTGATCTCGTCCGCCAATACGACCTGCGCGAAGATCGGGCCCGGGGAGAAGCGGAACACGCGCCGCCCGGTGCCGTGATCCTCCTCCAGCAGCTCGGTGCCGACGATGTCAGTCGGCATCAGGTCGGGGGTGAACTGGATCCGGCGGAAGGAGAGGTGCAGCGAGTCGGCCAGCGTCCGGACCATCAGCGTCTTGCCCAGACCGGGCACGCCCTCGAGCAGGCAGTGCCCGCCGGCGAGGAGCGCGGTGAGGAGCTGCGAGACCACCTCCTCCTGCCCCACGATCACCTTCGCCATCTCCGCCCGCAGGGCGCCGACCCGCGCCAGGAGCTCGGCGACCCGCGCCTCCGTCACCGGCGCCATCAGCCGGTCATCGCGTAGAGGACGATGTTCATCGCGAACTTGGTGTTGTCCTCGCCCAGGAAGCGCTTGTTGCGGTAGTCGTAGTCCCACTCGCAGCCGTAGTCCTTGTTGCTGTAGAGCAGCGCCAACCGGCCGTCGAGCTCGATGCCCTTGAGGTAGTCGTGCACCAGGTCGTCTCCCCAGCCGTTGAGCTCGATGCCGGTGGCGGGCGGGCCGTCGGGAAAGGTGAAGAAGGCGCGGTAGAGCGGGTGCGCACGCGGGAGCGGGCGGAGCGCGCCGGCGCCGAAGATCCGGCGCATCTCGGCCTCGAACGAGCGGGCGAACAGGCCGTCGATGTCGTGGTTGCAGTCGTCCGCGAAGACGAAGCCGCCGTTCCGGAGGTAGCGCTCGAACACGTCGCGCTCCCGAGCGGAGAACTGCACCAGCCGGTGCCCGGCCATGTAGGCGAAGGCCGAGTCGAAGACCTCGCTCGATCCGAGATCCACCACCCGCTCCCTCGGGTCGAGCGACACCGTGGTGTACTCCACCAGCGAGTTGAGCACGTTGGCGGGCATGCGCTGGTCCACGTCCCAGTCGCCCGATGCGTAGCGCAGCCGGGTGAAGCGAAAGTCGGCCCGGCGGCGGCCGAAGGCGAGGGCGCTCGCCTCAGCATAGGGCGCCAAGGTCAGCGCCGCCGTCCCCGCCAGGGTCGCCCGGACGAATGCCCGGCGATCCATTGCCGACCTCACACCGCGTCGGAGAGACTGGAGAAGGTGAAGTCGCGGATCCGCATTGGCGGCACCATCACCCGCCCGAACGTCTCGGAGCCCTGCACCCGCACCGGCACGGCGAGCGCGTCGAGGTTGTTCAGCATGATGACCGGCGACTCGTTGAACCTGAAGTTCTTGATCGCGTACGCGATGCGACCATTCTCGACGAAGAAGGTTCCGTCGCGGGTGAGCCCGGTGTACAGCAGGGTCTGGGGATCCACCTCGCGGATGTACCAGGTCCGCGTCACCAGCACACCGCGGTCGGTGCTCCGGATCAGGTCCTCCAGCGATCCCTGGCCACCCTCCATGATCCAGTTCCCCGGCTGCGCCGTCGCGGGCTTCTTCTTCTGCTCGGCCCAGTAGCGCGTGTAGCGGAGGTTCCGCACCACGCCCTTCTCGATCCACGGCGTGCGGCTGCGGGGGAGGCCCTCACCGTCCCACGGCCGGCACGGCAGCTCCGGGCTGGCGGAATCGGAATAGATCGTGACCCGCTGGTCCACCAGCTTCTGGCCCAGCTTGGTTCCTCCGCCGGCCTTGGTCAGGTAGCTGCGACCCTCGTCCGCTTCCCGGGCGCCGTTGTTGAACAGCAGCAGCTGGATCAGGTCCACCGAGGCGGCCGGCTCCAGGATCACCGTGTATTTCCCCGGCTCGATCGCCCGGACATCCCGGCTCGCCGCCGCCTTCTCGGTGGCGAGTTTGGCGACCGACTCCGCCTGGAGCGTCCGCACGTCGTTCACGTCCTGCCCGCCCCATCCCGATCCGCCGCCGTTCTCGGTGCGCACGGTGATGCTGTAGTCCGCGGTGGTGTCGGGGTAATACCCGAACAGCCCGCGGCTGTTGCGGGTAGCGTTCCAGCTCGCCGCATCCACCAGGTAGCCGGCGGCGACGCAGCTCTGCTGCCGGGCAGCCGCGATGCTGGCGGCCGCGGTGTCGGCCCGGAACTCCGGCGTCACCGCCGCCGTGGCGTCCACGAACCCGGCGGGAACCGCGGCGTAGCGCTGCGGCTCGAGCAGAGGCACCACCTCCGGGTCCTCCGGCGCGAGTCGCGCCAGCTCCTCCGCGCGGCGCACCGTGCGGGTGAGGCTCTCGTCGTCGAACTGGTTGACCTGCGCGGTGCCGGTCTTGCGGCCGTACCTGGACTGGACGGTGAGGGTGGCGTCGTCGGTGATGCCGCTGGTGCTGACTGCGTTGCGGGCGAAGCGGATGTTGCCCGATCGCGTGGCCTGAAGGTCGGCGGAGCAGCCCTCGGACTGCGACAGCCCCATGACCCGATCGAGCAGCGCCCGCGCCTCGGATTCGGAGAAGGGAGGCATCAGATCTTCCTCGCCGTGTTGAGGACGTTCACGCCGTTGAACCGGGCGGTGGCGCACCCGTGGGACACCGCGCTGATCTGCGGCGGCTGGCCCTTGCCGTCGAAGAAGGAGCCGCCCAGCCGGTAGTCACGCTGGTCGCAGATCCCGGCGCAGGAGTTCCAGAACTCCTGGGTGTTCGACTGATACGCCACGTCGCGCAGCATGCCTACGATCTTGCCCTTCTTGATCTCGTAGAAGAGCTGCCCGCCGAACTGGAAGTTGTAGCGCTGCTGATCGATGGAGAACGAGCCGTTGCCCACGATGTAGACGCCGCGATCCACCTGGCCGATGAGCTCGGCCGGCGTGAGCTGCGCGGCGCCGGGCGCGAGCGACACGTTGGGCATGCGCTGGAACTGGATCGAGCTCCAGGAGTCGGCGTAGCAGCACCCCTGGGACTCGCTCTCCCCGATCACGTGCACCTGGTCGCGGATGGCCTGGTAGTTGACGAGGATGCCGTTCTTCACCAGGTCCCAGCGCTTGGTCGCGACTCCCTCGTCGTCGTAGCCGACCGCGCCGAGGGAGTGGGGCTGGGTCTTGTCGGCGAAGAGGGTGACGATGTCGGCGCCGTACTTGAAGCTCTTGCTCCGCCACTTGTCGAGCGTGGCGAAGCTGGTGCCCGCATAGTTGGCCTCGTAGCCGAGGACGCGGTCCAGCTCCAGCGGATGGCCCACCGACTCGTGGATCGTGAGCCAGAGGTGCGACGGCTCCAGCACGAGGTCGTACTTGCCCGCGGTGACCGATTTCGCCTTGCTCTTCCGGCGCGCGGTGCGGCCGGCCTGCGCGGCGTCTTCGATCATGTCGTAGGAGTCTCCGTAGAGGGTCACCTCGGTCCCGGGAGGGCCTTTCATCTTGTCGTCCGGCCGTCCGCTCAGGTACTCCCACCCGCGTCCGGTGGGCGTGCTGAGCGAGAAGCGCTCCTCGAACTTCCCGGAGCTCGTGTCCACGGCGACGGCCAGGAAGGCAGGCCAGATCCGATGGATGTCCTGGTCGATGTAGGAGCCGTCGGTGGAGGCGAAATACTTCTGCTCGTTCACCAGGAACAGGAGACCCTGGAGGTACTTGGCGCCGCTCTTCAGTCCGGAGTCGGCCGCGGCGAGCAGCAGGTCGGCCTTCTCCTTGAGCGGCACGTCGAACGCGTTCTTCTCGATCGGCGACCTCCAGCTGACCTCGCCGTAGCCCTTCTGGGGCGCGAGCTGCACCGGCTCCGCCTGCAGCTTCGCGTTGGCCTTGGCGACGGTCACGGCCAGCCGGGCGGTACGGGCCACGCTGTCCGGCGTGACCTCGCTCGACGCCGCGAATCCCCAGGCCCCGTCAGCGATGACCCGGACGCCGACTCCGTACGACTCGAGGTTGGTGACGTTCTGGATCTTGGTCTCGCGCGAGGTCACGAACTGGTTGAGGTAGCGGCCGATCCGGACGTCGGCGTAGCTCGCTCCCGCGGACCGGGCCGCCCCGAGGGCGGCATCGGCGAGCTGGCGCTTGTCGGCGGACGGAATCGGCGTGATCGCCCCGTTCCAGAACGGGACGAGGCGGGTGCCGGGCGGGAGCGCGAGCGCGCCGGCCGCCATGCCGGTCATGTGGACGAAGTCTCGACGATTCATGGGCTCACGGAGCAGACGGATGGCCGCCGCGTGGTTGGGAAGAAGGGATTAGGCCGAGGCGTACAATGCATTTCGGACGAGAGGGTGAAGCTGAAGTTTCAAAATGGAGGTTGTGCGGGGGGGTGTCCAGACTGCGCCGGCCGCCTCTGAGCGACTATCAGCGCCGGAGCGGCTGTGGCCGCCAGTACGTGATCACGCGCCAGACCCACTCCAGCGGCCCCATCCGATAGCGCTCGAG
>Ga0247825_10002202_pt1 | contig 12908 bp, 10 predicted proteins | sample 13C_Vanillin_Day_FD_194413 | JGI IMG/M metagenome (GOLD analysis project Ga0247825, IMG submission 194413) | Soil microbial communities from agricultural site in Penn Yan, New York, United States - 13C_Vanillin_Day48 | ecosystem: Environmental > Terrestrial > Soil > Agricultural land | place...
ACCTGGTCGCCGCTGAAACGCAGACGATAGGTTCCCGCCTGCATGGCCGTAAGGCTCAGTTGCCCGGTCGAGTTCGTATCGCCGCTGCGATCCGAAGTGCCGAGTACTTCAACGTGTACCCCAGGGAGCGCTGTCCCCTGAGTGTTTGTCACCGTCATCGCGATCCCCGCACGGGCCTGGGCCGGTGCGGGACGTGGAGCGGCGGGCGCCGGCGTGGGGGTGGCCGGGCGCGGTGTGGCTGGTGCAGGCGCTTGCGCTGCCGGCTTGGGGGCTGGAGCCGGTGCCGGCGCCTGTGCAAACGCCACCGAGGACGCGAGAACCGAAGCGATGATTGCGGCTGGCCATCTCATCTCGCGAGTATAATCATCACCGGCCGCCAGGGGTATCCCGTAAGGGATTGAGACAGACCCTTGGAACCTGATCCGGTTGGTACCGGCGGAGGGAGCGCGGCGCGGTCCCGCCTTCAGTATTCATGATTGATTTCGCCACGGCGTACCCGAATTCCACGAAGATTTTCGAATCGCGGGCGGTTCCGCTCGTCCCAGGCGGGCCGGTTGCCACCGTCCAGGTACCTATGCGCGAGGTGGCCCTCGCTGGCGGTGAGGCCCCGGTGCGTCTGTACGACACGAGTGGGCCAGCGGGCTACGACGTCCGCGGCGGGCTCCCCAAGCTTCGGGAGCCCTGGATCGAGGCGCGCCGCGCCGCCGGCGTGGTCGGAACGCAGCTCCACTACGCGCGTCGTGGAGTGATTACGCCTGAAATGGAGTTCATCGCCGCGCGCGAGGGGCTTCCTGCCGAGTTCGTGCGCACCGAGGTCGCGCGGGGGCGCGCCATCATCCCGGCCAACATTCGGCACCTGGAACTCGAGCCGATGATCATCGGTCGGAACTTCCTGGTAAAGATCAACGCCAATATCGGCAACTCTGCCGTGCGGTCGTCCATCGAGGACGAGGTGGAGAAGCTCCAGTGGGCAACGCTGTGGGGCGCCGACACGGTCATGGATCTCTCGACCGGGAAGAACATCCACGAGACGCGCGAGTGGATCGTGCGGAACTCACCGGTGCCGATCGGCACGGTTCCGATCTACCAGGCGCTCGAGAAGGTCGGTGGTAGTCCCGAAGATCTCACGTGGGACGTTTACCGAGAGACGCTCATCGAGCAGTGCGAGCAGGGGGTGGACTACTTCACGGTCCACGCGGGAGTCCTGCTGCGATTCGTGCCGATGACCGCCAGGCGTCTCACCGGGATCGTCTCGCGGGGCGGCTCGATTCTGGCGAAGTGGTGTCTCGCGCACCATCAGGAGAACTTCCTCTACACCCACTTCCGCGAGATTTGCGAGATCATGCGCGCGTACGACGTATCGTTCTCGCTGGGGGACGGACTGCGTCCGGGTTCGATAGCCGATGCGAACGACGAGGCGCAGTTCGCAGAGTTGAAGACGCAGGGTGAGCTCACGCGCATCGCTTGGGAATATGACGTTCAGGTGATGAACGAAGGCCCTGGTCACGTGCCCATGCATCTCATCAAAGAGAACATGGAGAAGCAGCTCGAGTGGTGCGACGAAGCGCCGTTCTACACACTCGGGCCGCTGACGACCGATGTGGCGCCAGGCTACGACCACATCACGTCGGCTATCGGAGCGGCGATGATCGGCTGGTACGGCACCGCGATGCTCTGCTACGTCACCCCGAAGGAACACCTCGGGCTCCCTGATCGCGACGACGTCAAAGCTGGCGTGATTGCCTACAAGATCGCCGCCCATGCCGCCGATCTCGCCAAGGGCCATCCGCGCGCGCAAGTGTGGGACGACGCGCTGTCGAAGGCGCGGTTCGACTTCCGGTGGGAGGACCAGTTCAACCTGTCGCTGGATCCAGTGACGGCCCGCAGCTACCACGACGAAACGCTTCCCGCGGAAGGGGCCAAGGTGGCGCACTTCTGTTCGATGTGCGGCCCAAAGTTCTGCTCCATGGAGCTGACGCAGCAAGTTCGCGACTATGCCGCCGCCCAGGCGCTGACCGATGTGGACGCGTTGCGGAAGGGGATGCGCGAGAAGTCTGAGGAGTTCCGCCGCGAAGGCGAAATCTACGTCAAGCGTTGAACCGGCGTGACGCCGCGAGATCGAGAGGTCAGCGGTCTGCCGCGGCCGCCGGGGGTACAGGGACGATCATGATGATCGTCGTGAATCGCGAAGGCTGAGCGCCCGGGATTGGGTTCGGGTATCCCGCCGATCCGCCCCATGTCCAATCCTTGATCGTCACCCCAGGTGGAAACGCCATCGTCTCCTCCCTGAAGCGGCCTACTTCGAACATGTGGGTCGGCGGTTCCTTGAACACCTCGTTGCCCCGTTCCTTGAGCACCGTCCGGTAGTACGTCACGAGTTCCGCGTAGGAAGTCGTGGCCCCGAACACAAAGTACCGCTGCGACCGGCCAGCATCGTATGAGGCGATGAACTGGGCGGTCGGGTAGATCGGGAAGCCCAGAGTTGCTTCCGTCGGTGCGCCGGCATTTGCGGGTGGCACGGCGGGCGTCGCAACCTGCGGTGGGGGAGGCTGAGGCCGAGGCGCTGGCGCCGGGGCCGCAGTTGATGGCGGGGGCGCTGTGCCGGGACGGGGAAACGGTTGTGGTGTCTGTGCGAACACACCGCCCCCCATCGCGACCATCACGACCAAACACAGTACCTCCCGAGTCATGAGTCCATTATAGGGAAGTCACGCGCAGACGTTCAGATCGAAGTGCAGAGAGATGTATGTACTGTCCGGCTTCGGCCGGACTGACGCGATTACGCGGACGTTCGCCAGTAGTCGAGCAAGTCGTCCAGCATCTGGTCAAAGCCGATGCGTGGCGCCCAGCCTGTGGCGGCGCGCAATCGTTGCGCATCGCCGACGACGAGCGGAGTGTCGTTCGGCCTGAAAAGCGTTAGGTCGGTCTCGATCTCGACCGGCACAGTTGATCTGCCGACCAATGCGTTCAGGATCGCGCGAATCGGCCTGGCCACGCCGGAGGCCACGTTGTAGATGGTTCCGGGCACGCCGCTTGCCACGAGCAGCGCATAAGCCCGCACGGTGTCTCGGACGTCGGTGAGATCGCGCTGCGCGTCGAGATTGCCGACTCGAATCACGGGAGGCACGTTACCTCGTTCGATCTGCGCGACCTGTCGAGCCATGCCCGCCGCTGCAAACGCAGGGCTCTGACGCGGACCGGTGTGGTTGAAGGCCCGCGCGACGATCACGCCAATCCCGTCCTCGACGAGGGCACGCAGCCCGAGCTGCTCTTGCGCGAGCTTGCTGACGGCATAAGGGCTCGCCGGCGCCACTCGAGCGTGCTCGTCGAGCGGGAGGCTCGATGCTGCGTAGACCGACGCGGACCCGGTCACGAGCACACGGCAGGGAATTCCGACCCTGCGGATCGCATCGAGCAAATAGTGCGTCGTGAGCACATTGCCGGCGAGGGGCACGGTCGTGTTCTTCCACGACTGGGCGACGTGCGCCGCACCCGCGCAGTGATACACCACCGTGGGTCGAAGGCTGCGGATTTCCGTACGCACGCGCTCACGATCGAGGAGATCCACGTGTGCCCAGCGAGCCAGGTGGGCGACCTGCTGTGGCGGGCGGGACCGCGACCAGGCAGTCACATCGGAGTGCGACGCTAACTGCTCAACGAGGTGGCTCCCTGCGAAGCCGGCGGCGCCGGTGATCAGTACCTGCGGACGGTCGTTCACGCTTCTGGGTTCTCTGTGCTTGGTTCGTGTTCCCGCTTACGCAAAGGCTACAGCGCGGCACGCCGTAGCGCAAAGCGCGGAGGCGGCAGGTTCGGTTCGAAGGTCAGGTTCGAGGTTCAGGTTCAGGTTCGGCGTTCGTGTACTGTGCCTGGTAGTACGAACGGAAAGCGGGATCGTTTTCCTTGATCGGTCGCCACCACCACTCGTTCGTGCGGTACCACGCGATGCTTTCGCGAAGACCCGTCTCAAAGGAGACCTGTGGCGTCCAGCCGACGGCTCTCAGTTTCGTCGTGTCGAGGCAGTACCGCCGGTCGTGACCGGGCCGGTCGGCGACGGGCTTGATCAGGGATTGTGGCTTGTCGAGGTTCGACAGAATCTGATTCGTCAGGTCGATGTTCATGACCTCGTTGCCGCCGCCGATGTTGTACACCTCCCCGGTCGTGCCCTGGTCGATCAGCAGGTCGACGGCTCGACAGTGATCGTCTACGTGCAGCCAGTCGCGAATCTGTCGTCCGTCGCCGTACAGCGGCACCGGGATGTCATCGATCGCATTCGTGACGAAGAGCGGGATGACCTTCTCGGGAAACTGGTACGGGCCGTAGTTGTTCGACGCGCGGGTGATGACAACGGGCACGTCGTAGGTGGCCCAGTAGCTGTACGCAAGCCTGTCCGCGCCGGCCTTACTCGCAGAGTAGGGATTGCGTGGCTTCAGTTCGTCGCTCTCTCGGCTCGCACCGGAGGCGACGCTGCCGTACACTTCGTCGGTCGAGATCTGAACGAACCGGCGAAGGTGCTTCGCGCGGCGCGCGGCCTCCAGCAGCACGAAGGTGCCTTCGACGTCCGTCTTGATGAAGTCTCCAGCCGCCAGAATCGACCGATCGACGTGGGTTTCCGCGGCAAAGTGCACGACCAGTTCCGATTGCTCGACAAGCGGACCGCTGACCGTCGCGTCTGCGATGTCGCCGTGGACGAAGACGTGTCGCGGATGGTCCATGACGTCGTGCAGGTTCTCGCGGCGCCCGGCATACGTGAGTTTGTCGAGGGTCGTGACCCGCCAGTCAGCGTGCCGCGCGAGGGCGAACCGCACGAAGTTGCTGCCGATGAACCCGGCCCCGCCCGTGACGAGGACCTCAACCATCCTTGCGTGTCCAGTCGTAGGGGAGCGTATCGTGCGGCGCGAGACGGTACTCATCCGGCCCGGCGTATCGATAGGGTTCGTTGGGTACGTTGACGACGAGGGATGTGTCGGGGCTGATGCACTTCCAGCCGTGGTAAACGAGATTCGGCACCTGCACGAGCGTCGGATTGTGCACCCCGACGAAGAACTCGTTGATCGCACCCTTCGTGGGCGAATCCGGTCGCGTATCCACCAGGACAAGCTTCACCATGCCGGCGATGCACGCGAAGTTGTCCACCTGCTCCCGATGGTAGTGCCAGGCCTTGACTACCCCTGGGTATGTGGCTGACACGTACACCTGTCCAAACTTTGTGAAGAGATCCGTGTCGTCCGCTCGAAGGATCTCCAGCAGCCATCCGCGCTCATCCGGGATGAGCCGAAGGGCCTTCGTTTGAACGCCGTGAATTCGGGGAGACTTCGTGACCGTCGCTGTATACACCGCAGGATCTGTCATGTCACCACCTGATGCCGACTTCTGAATTGTCTCCCAGCATGAACCGGTACGCGCTGGGCTTGACCGGAATCCGGTAGATCCGCACGTTCCTCCCGATCAGGCTGTCGATCACGCGGTTCGAGAGATCTCGCACGCTGGATCCCTCGAGAACGATGCTGTGCTCGATCTCGGAATCGAGGATTTCCACATCGTTCATGATGGACGTGAATGGACCGATGTAGGCCTGCACGATCCGCGCGCCGCGGCCGATGATGGCCGGTCCCCTGATCACCGACCGCTCCACCACCGCGCCGGCTTCGATGACGACCTTCCCCTCGACCCGGCTTTCAGCGTCCACCGACCCGTCGATGCGCCGCTCCTGGATCTCGAGAATCAGCCGGTTCGCCTCGAGCATGTCCTCGAGCTTGCCGGTGTCCTTCCACCATCCGTCGACGATGTGCGGCCGGACGGTCAGGCCGCGATCGATCAGGTCCTGAATCGCATCGGTGATCTCCAGCTCGTTTCTGAGACTGGGCTTGATCCGATTGACCGACTCGAATACCTCCGAACCGAACATGTAGACGCCCACGAGCGCCAGGTCCCCGATCGGTTCCTTCGGCTTCTCGACGAGACGTACGACCGTGCCGTTGCGCAGTTCGGCGACGCCGAACATCTGCGGATCGGGTACCCGTGCCAACAGGATCTGCGCCGCCGGCTTTTCGCGGGCGAACTCCTCGACGAAGTGAGTGATGCCCTTGTTGAGGAGGTTGTCGCCGAGGTACATCACGAACGGATCGGTGCCGATGAATGGCTGGCTGATCTTCACCGCGTGCGCCAGGCCGAGCGGGGCCTCCTGCTCGATGTATTCGACCCGAACCCCCCACCGGGAGCCGTCTCCGACCGCGGCTCGGATCTCCGCCTGGGTATCGCCCACGACGATGCCGATCTCGCGGATGCCCGCAGCCGCGATGGCCTCAATGCCGTAGAAGAGCACAGGCTTGTTCGCCACCGGGACGAGTTGTTTGGCGCTGGTGTAGGTCAAAGGACGCAAACGTGTCCCTTTGCCGCCGCTGAGGATGAGCCCCTTCACGTCAGTTTCCGCCTCCCGTCAGACCGCCGAATGCGCCGAAGAAATTGGAGAAGGTGCCGAGGCCGGCCAGCACGAACGACAGGTTGAGCCGCCGGTCGGATGCAATGGGGAAGCTCGAGCTGGACTGCGGGTACTTGAACTTCTGATACTCAGCCTGGAGGCCACAGCACTGCGCGAGATAGGAGAATCCGACGGTCTGGCTGAGCACGGTGGCACGACCGATGTCCCACGTCAGGGCGTACGACCCCTCAGACCGACCCTCAAGAAGATCCATATTCATCGCCCACGTCAACGAACTGTCGGGCTTGGCGGCCGTCGGTCGTCGGTACCGGCTGTAGCTCAGGGTCGTCGAGCCGCCTTGGACGAGTCGGGCGGTCGTCTGAGTGGTGACGACGTGCAGCCCCTCGCCCTGCACGCCGTACTCGATCCGCGTCGTGGAGTCGAGCCGATCGCTCGGCGTGATCTTGATACCGGCCGCGATATCCGAGAAGTCGACCGGCCTGGCGCGAAACGACGAGCTCACGTACTGCGTATCGTTCAGGCTGGAGGTATCCGTCGCGTAGTAGGTCTGCTGAATGCCCACGGTCAGGAACTGAACGGTCGTCCCCGCTGAGCCGTCGGACGTCCGCGCGCGGGCCAACAGTCGATTGTTGAGGCCGTAGGTCAATCGTGCTGACCCACCAGGAATCAGGTCGCTTGAATCGGAGAGCGTGAGCACGTTGCGGGCGTTGGGGATTGGCGAGATGTACTCGAAGGCGAACGTTGGTTCGATGAGATGCTTCATGCGTTCGCTGTAGCCGCTGCCAGGGGTGTCCCAGATCTTCGCCAGCACCGGTCCCACGACATCGGAACGGAGGGTGAAGTACTGCCGCCAGAGGGGCTCGTCGACCGGGCGTCCGAGGGCGTCGGCACTCCTCGTATAGTAGGTCGTGCGGTACGCCGCGCTGGTATTGAACGTCAGGAAGCTGAGCCGCGACAGTGCCGCTCTGAGCGTCGGCAGCGTGTCGAAACGCGTGAGCCCTCTGTCGTTCGTGACCACGCCGTCGGCCACCTGACGGTAGGGGAGGCGTGCGAAGTCGTGGGTCAGCCCGCCGTAGATTGGCAGGCCGAACAGACGCTGGGGCGCGATCGAAGCCGTGATCCTGGGGCTGCTGCCGTACACCTGGGAGGTATCGGTGTCCGTGGACGTCTCGATGTGCTGGAAGAGCGCACTGGTGTTGAGGCTGCCCCACATCCCTACCATCCCGGCTTCGATCGTACGAGAGGCGTTGGACGCCTCATAGAAATTCTGTTGATACAGCTGCTGCGTGGTCAGACTGGACGTGTAATCGATTCGCTGGTGCAATCGGATCGCCGTCCCGATCGCCTGATTGCCACTGCCTCTCAGCTGGTGGGTAAGTTGCGCCGGGAGGACCGTCACGGTGCCGGAATCGTTGAACTCCGTCTCGTGCTGATCGAGAAGGTAATAGCGAAGACTCCCGTACGAATTCTGCCCTGCGACATACCGGTACTCCGCGCCGGCGCCTTGCCCGGTGCGCGTGAGCCAGTCGTGAAAGAACGTGGCGTCCTGGCTCCGATTGATCGCCCAGAAGAAGGCGTTGCTGAATGACTGCCCGCGTAGTGTCGAGGCACCGTACGTCGGCATCAGGAAGCCGGTCGCCCGGTCGTCGTCCTGGATCGGGTAGTAGATGATGGGGAGGTACAACAGCGGCACCCCTTTTACTCGCAGCAGCATGTTTCGCGCAACGGCGTACTCGTTGAGGTTGATCAGCGTCGAACCGCTGGTCACTTCCCAGCGAGGCGTCGGCTGCACGCAGGTCGTGAAGCCGCCACGCGTCAGACGGTAGGAGCGGGCGGAGAGCCTCTCGATCGTGTCGCCATAGAAATAGACATCTGGGTCCTGGTTGCCGAACTGTGCACGGTCGACCGTGTCACCAAGCGACAGGATGCCCGAGGCCAGATGGAATGTTCCTGTGCCCTTTGCCACGTTGAACTCGACCCGTTCCGCGGCAATGCGGCCTTCGGGATTGGAGAAGACGACGTTTCCGCTGGCTACGATGCGAAGCTCCGGGTCGGTGAAGACGTCGATGACGTCGGCGGAGAATCCCATACCCGGACATTCGATCTCCGCCTGTCCCGTTAGTCGCACCTGATTCGCCGAGAGCCGCTCGAAGACCCATTGCGTGTTTCGCGTGCAGCTGCTGAAGAAGGGGTCGCCGGCTGCCGGCGCTGCCGCGATCTGACCGGCAGCCTGGGGCGACTGCGCCAGAGCCGGCAGTGCGAGCGTCCAGAGCAGGAAGGAAAGAGGGATTCGCGAAGAAACCATGAGGAATCAGAGAGTTACCGCAGGATAGCACGGCGTCTGAAACGGTCGCGAACCGCCCCCACCACGAAGATCGAGCCCGCAACGCACACCGTGCGGCCGCTTGCCAGGGCCTGTTCGACCGCCGTCGCCGGGTCGGGCTCGGTGCGCACGTCGACCCCTGGACCGGCGGCCTTGATGCGAACAGCCAGATCGTCTGCGGGAAGCGCGCGTGACGCATGCGCGGCGGTGGCGATCACCGATGACACAACCGGGAGCAAGGCGCCGATGATGCCATCCACGTCCTTGTCGCGCATGACGCCGAAGACGAGGACTGGTCGTTCCGGGTGATGCACCCCTAAGTACGCGGCGAGCGCCTGCGCACCATCGACGTTGTGCGCGGCGTCGAGCAGCAACTGACCACCGTCGTCCAGGTGAATCAGCTCGAGACGACCGGGCCACCGGACGTCGATCATCCCGCGCTCGATGGCGGCTTTCGTTATGCCAATGCCCCGGAGTCTCGCCGTTTCGAGCACGCGGATCGCCACGAGGGCATTGCCAATCTGGTGTGCACCCCGAAGGCCGAGGGTGAGGGGCCCGTAGCGGTCTTCTGGAGTTTCTATGAATAGGCGGTCGTCATGACCCTCGGCGATGCTCACGCGTGAGCCCCCGCTGGCGTCCACCAGCCGGGCCCCATGCGTGGCCGCGACCGCGGCGATGACGTCACGGGCCTGGACGGGCAGTGCGCCCGTGACGACGTCCATCTCGGGTTTGATGATGCCTGCTTTTTCAAAGGCGATCGCCTCGATCGTGTTGCCGAGGAATTGCTGGTGGTCGAAGCCGATCGACGTGATCGCCCCAATCTGCGGTGCGATCACGTTGGTGGAGTCGTACCGTCCTCCCAGGCCCACTTCGATGACTGCGACCTGAACGTCGGCACGACGAAATAATTCAAAGGCCATCGCGGTGGTGGCCTCGAAGAACGTCGGGTGGACAGGCAATTCACCGGTTGCCCTCAACCGGTCGGCGCAGTCGAGCACATCGCTCGCGACGAGTCTCAGGGCCACCGGGTCGACCGGATCCGCTCCGATGACGAACCGTTCGCTGAGATCGACGAGGTGAGGCGAGGTGAACCGGGCGGCACGGAGGCCCGCGGCGACCAGGGCGGCATGAACCATTGCCGTGACGGAACCCTTACCGTTCGTGCCCGCGATGTGGATCGACGCGAATGTCCGTTCGGGATGCCCGAGCGCTGAGCACAGTCGTGAGATGTTGTCGAGCCCGAGCTTGACCCCGAAGGCTTCGAGTGCGAAGAGGCGTTCGAGCAACTGTGGCGCTTACGTCTCTATTTCGACGGCGCCCGTCGTGACCATCACGGGCTGTTCGTCAGGGGCCGATTCAGCGCCCATGAAGCGGAGCGTACTTGCCAGGACGGCCTTCATCTCGCGGCGATCGACGATGAGGTCCACCATGCCGTGATCGACGAGGAACTCGCTGCGCTGAAAGCCCTCGGGCAGCTTCTGGCGGATCGTCTGTTCGATCACGCGTGGTCCGGCGAACCCGATAAGGGCTTTGGGCTCGGCCACGTTCAAGTCGCCGAGCATCGCAAAACTGGCGGTCACGCCTCCCGTTGTGGGGTCGGTCAGGATGGAGATGAACGGGAGGCGCGCGCGGTCCAGGCGCGCGAGCGCCGCCGAGATCTTGGCCATCTGCATCAGTGACAGCGCTCCCTCCATCATCCGTGCCCCGCCAGAGCACGAGACGATGAGGAGCGGGTGCCGCCGCGCGAGCGCCATTTCCGCCGCGCGCGTGATCTTATCGCCTACGACGACGCCCATGCTGCCGCCGATGAACGAATACTCCATCGCCGCGATGACCACTCCGAGCCCGTCGAGATGGCCCGTGGCGATCAGGACGGCGTCTTTGATGCCCGTGGCGGTGATCGACGCACGCAGACGGTCTCGATAGGCCTTCGTGTCCTTGAAATGGAGCGGGTCGTTGGAGGTGAGGTCTGGAAAGTGCTCCGTCCACCGCCCTCCGTCGAAAAGCGCGCGCAGGCGGTCAGCAGCGCTGATGCGGAAATGATGCGCGCACTTCGGGCAGACGTGGAGGTTGCTTTCCAGGTCCTTGTTGTACAGAACCTGCGCGCAGTCTGGACATTTGACCCAGAGCCCTTCGGGGACCCGGCTGGGGTTCTCCGCCGAGGCCGAACTCTTCGACGGCTTGCGGGCCTTCTTGAACCAGGCCATGAATGCAGAACTGTAGCATGGGAACCCGTGGACACCAGGGGGTCGCGGACGGTCAACCGAGACTGCCGCTCAACGACCCGAACGCTATGTCCTTGGCACGTAGTACCGCGTCCCCTTGTTCATCGTCCGGATCTGGCGCATCAGGTCGTCGATCGCCGCGTCGCTCGCCGCCAAGTCCAGGTGCGAGGTCTCGACCACGAGGAGGGGGGTGGCCGAGTAGTGGAAGAAGAAGTGTTGATAGGCCTCGTTGAGCTCGCGCAGGTAGGACGGGTCCGGCTGCGGTATATCACCAGCCTCGCTCGGACGTTCGCGCAGCCGTCGCGTCAGCAGATCCGTCGGGGCCTGGAGATAGATCACCAGATCCGGTGAGGGTACGTCTCGCGCCAGCAAGTCGTACAGCCGCTGGTAGATGAAGAGTTCGTTGTCGTCGAGGTTCAGGTACGCAAAGATTTTGTCTTTGTCGAACAGATAGTCGGCGATGGTGGTCTGCGCGAACAGGTCGGCCTGGCGCAGCGCCACCTGCTGTCGATGCCTGTTGAGGAGATAGAACAACTGCACCTGAAGAGCGGCGCCTGGACGGCCCGCATAGAAATCGGCGAGGAACGGGTTGTCGTGTTCTTCCAGGACGACCGTGGCGTCGAGTCGAGTCGCCAGCCGATCCGCGAGCAACGATTTGCCCGCACCGATCGGTCCTTCGATCGCGATGTGCTGAAATGACATGTGCTCGATCGCGCCCGGATGGGCCGCGTCTGCATGCTATCATCCGCCTGAGAATGCACAAGGCTCGCGCCACGTGTCTGTGCCTTGCCCTTCTGTGTGGCGCATGCGCGACCGCCCCACCCCAGAGGTCGTCGCTGGAGCCTCCGGTCGTCCCCTGGGAAGAGAAGCTCAGATGGATGATGCGGCTCGAGGATCAACGACTACTGCGCGATCCGAACCCGCCGCCACCGCTCGTGCTGGTACCCGCGACCAAGACGCAGCCGGCTATTGTCGCCCCGCCGCTTCCGTCTGATTTGATCCGCCTGTTGGGCGATCCCGAGGCTCGTGTTCGGCGACGGGCGGCGCTTTCGCTTGGCCGTGTCGGTCTCCCGGCGGCCGTGGAGCCACTGACGAAGCTTCTCGCCGACGAGGAACCCGATGTACGGCAGATGAGCGCGTTCGCGCTGGGGCTGATCGGCAGTCAGAGCGCGCGATCTGCGCTCCTCGCCGCCCTCCGCGACGCAGACCCCCGTGTACAGGGGCGGGCAGCCGAGGCGCTAGGGATCCTCGGCGATCGTGCCGATGCCGACGCCGTGAGCGGCATGGTACGAACCCACGTTACTGGCGGTGCCCTGGCGGGTCTGGCGCCCGATGACCTGTCCTACCCGCTTGCACCCGCCGCTGAGGCCGCACGCCTCGGCCTTTATGCGCTGGTGCGGTTCGGATCGTTCGATGCGCTCTGGGACGCGGTATTCCAGGCGAGCGGAGAACCGGCCTCGAACTGGTGGCCCGTGTCGTATGCGATCCAGCGGCTCGGCGATCCGCGCGGCGCCGACGCGCTCGTGCAGCTGTTGAACACGCCAGGCCGCTACACCGCCGCGTTCGCAGCCAGAGGGCTCGGCGTCATGAAGGCGCAAGTCGGAAGTGCACCGCTCCGTCAGATCGTCGAGGCCCGCACGGCGCATCCTGCGGTGCTCATCGAAGCCGTGCGGGCGCTCGCGGCTATTGGGGATGCGATGGCGTTGCCAGGACTGATCAAGATCGTGGCCGATACGGGAGCCGATCCCGCGCTCAGGCGTGAGGCGATGACCGCCCTCGGCGCGGTGGCGACAGCGGACAGCCTCGACATGATGCTGGACCTGGTATCAGACAGCGCGCCCGCGGTCCGCGGTGCCGCCAGACAGGCTCTGGCCCGTATCGATCCCGACACCTTCTTCGCCACGCTGTCGGGCCTGGATAT
>Ga0247825_10002203_pt1 | contig 12907 bp, 7 predicted proteins | sample 13C_Vanillin_Day_FD_194413 | JGI IMG/M metagenome (GOLD analysis project Ga0247825, IMG submission 194413) | Soil microbial communities from agricultural site in Penn Yan, New York, United States - 13C_Vanillin_Day48 | ecosystem: Environmental > Terrestrial > Soil > Agricultural land | place...
CCACCCTGCTGGCCGCGCTGGACAGCGATCTGCGTCTCGTACTCTTCCTCGGCCTTCTGCAGGATCTGCAGCGCCTTCTGTTCAGACGTGATGGCGACGTCAGGCTTGGCCGCCGCGAGGTGCCCTTCGGCTTCCTTCATCGCCGCCACTGCCTGCGGCAGCATCTGGCCGATCTTCTCGAAGGCCGGATCGCGCTGCACCAGCTCGCTGTTCATGCGCGTCAACAGCCCCTGGACCTGCTCGCGCAGCTTCGACTGCGACAGCGCGACAATCCTCGAGTTGTCCTGCAGCTTCTTCGGGGTCTGCCCCTTCTTTTCGCGGTTGATGTTGAACGTGGCGGAAATGATCTGCCGCTGCTGCTCCGAGAGCGCTTCCACCTGGGCGTTCTGACCACCGCCACCGCCACCACCGCCGCCTCCGCCCGCTGAGGGCGCCTGACGGAAGTCCTTCCTGAAGGGACGCACGCGCAGGAAGTACAGATCGCTCGTCGCCTGCTTCCCGCCGCCGACCGCGTCGTTGTCCATCGCCCGGGCGTAGTAAGACACGGAGTCGCCCGGCTGCACCTTCAGCTCTTCCAGATAGAAGGTGTGTCCCGCGGTGAACTCGGGAACGCGCCGCTCACCCTTGAACAGCTTCACGACCTTCTCCGGTCCGCCGTTCACCGAGTAGACCAGCTCGAGATCGCGGATCCCGAAATCGTCCTCCGCATTCGCCTCGACGAACATCTCCTCGATCGGCTGCACGGTCGTGTCGCGTCCGGGCTTGCGGAAGGAAACCGTCGGCGCGCGATCGTCGAGCGTGTCGATCGTGTACTGCGGTGACGCGGCAACACGCTCGTGCGTCGGCGTCTCGAGCTCGACGCGATAGAAGCCGTCGGCGCTCGCCTTGAACGAGGCGGTCAGCGTCCCGTCCTGCTGCAGGGTCAGCGGCACGCTCTCCTTGTCGTTGAGCGCGATCCGCCCGCCGGGCGTCTTCATCGTCGGCGTGATGTGCACGCGGACCTCGGTTCCACGCAGCACCGCGATGTCGCCGCCGTCTTCGATCTTCTCGGTTTCGAGCCCGGTGTACGAGGGATACCGGTACTCGAGGTCCATCTTCTGGACGTAGGGAACGTCCACGACCTTCAGGGTGAACTTCGGCGATTCGACACGGTCGGCGACGACGTAGTACTCGACCGGCGCCATGACGTCGAACAGCATGCCGTCGAAGCTGCCGTCATCGTTGCGCACGAGCGGGATCTCTTCCGGCTTCCCCGTCGGCGTGCGGCGCGCCATCAGCACGACGTCTTCGCTCGTGAATCCGTGCAGCCTGGCCTTGATCACCTGATCGGCGCCCTTCGGAACCGTGAGGTTGCCCGGCGTGACTTCCAGCCGGTACGGCGCGGCTTCAACGGCCTTCGAGACGAGGAGCAGTGCGGAGGCGGCGTGACGCAGGAACGCCGGACCGACCATGACGACGAGAATAGCGGCAAGTGCGCCACCGGCCAGCCCCATGGTCCACTTCTTCAACGGCGCCTGATCGGCGCGGCGTGCGGCGTCCATCCGGACGCACGCCTCGATCGCCTGTTCGACCACCTTGCGGACCAGCGCCTCGGACTCCGCCGTGATCCCGTTGCGGCTCGTTTCGACGGCGCTGAGCAGCGTGGCCTGGAGCGACGGCTCGTGCTCTTCGAGGTAGAGCGCCACCTGCTCGTCGCTCACTTTGCGGCGCAGCGGCCGGACGACGAACCAGAGCACCGCGGCGATGAAGCCGAGCGGGAGCGCGATGCGGGCGGCAATGATGGATGTGCTGGTGAATCGCAGCGTCTGCATCCCGTACGCGGCAAGGACGAAGAGGCCGAAGGCGACCGCCATGAGATTCACGGCGCCGCGCAGGGCGAGCTTCATGCGCCAGCGGTTACGGACGTGCGCGATGATGCCGAACAGGTCCTGTGGAGGGGATGAGCGGCGCCGCAGTTCGTCGAGCATTGAAGCCCTCGCTATTCGTCTGGTCCGCCTGAAGGCGGACACCACGTTGGCGTAGTGTCCGGCTTTAGCCGGAATGCGCTAACACAAAGAGAATACTAGGTTTTTGCCAGCCGGTTCGACATAAGTGTGTCGGCTCCGAGCAGCAGAAGCCCGGCCACGAGCAGATACCACCAGAGGCGCTGTCTGCGCTCCTGGGCCTCCGGCGTGAGCGGGATGTTCGGAGCGGTTTCCCCCGCCGCTGCGTCGGCCCCGCCGGTGGCGGCTGCCACGATTTCCTTGGGATCAATCGGGTAGAGATCGCCTTCGGCAACGTCGACGTTGGCGGCCACGACGACCGTTTCCTTGTCGCGGGCGCGCAGCTCGTAGAAGCCCTGCTCAGTCAGCTCCATGACCTCGGAGCCTTCATCCTGCAGCAGCAGCCTCTTTCCCGACGGTGTGAGCACCACGCGCTGCGCGGTGTCGTGCTTCAGAGCGGCGGTCGAGGCATCCAGCACCTGGCCCACGCTCAGCCACGGCTTCGGCTCGCTGTAGGCGGCAAGATACCGCATCGACTGGTGGACGAACGGCACGAACACGCCGCGGGTCGGCAGCTCACTCCAGGAGGTGTCGAGCGCCGACGCCCAGAGCAGGACGCGCCCGGTGCCGACACGCCGTTCGATCACGGCCGGGACCGTCCCGTCGAACTTGGCCAGCACCTGGGCGTCCTTCGCCGGCGACACCTTGCGGTACTGGTAGATCGGCACAGTCGAGAAGTTGCCGCTGCGCGGCGCCCTGAACGGCTCGAAGACCGGATGCGCGTACTCGAGCGCGCCGACACGCGCGGCGTCTCCGCGCGTGCGATCGACCGGGTTCTCGATCGATCCGGGGAGCAGGTCCACTTCCTGCGGCCAGGTCGCCCGCTGGCCCGCCGCCACGAACAGGCCGCCGCCCTGCTCGACGTAGCGCGCGAGCCGGCGCGCCAGAGCCGGTGGGACCGAGATGTCGTTCAGCACGACCGCCGCACTGCGCTGCAGATCCGCGTCAGTGAGCGTATCGGGCTGCTTGTTGATCACCTCGAAGCGCGGCGCCTGGCCGACGGCGAGCGCCCTCGCCAGGTACACACCGCTCGAGTCGCTGACCCGATCGACGACGGTCACGTGCACCGGCGCGGTCGGCGCGACCACGAAGTTGAACGTGTTGTCAGCGGCAAGGGCATCCGGCGAGAGCGTCACGGTCGCCTTCACCGTCTTCGCGCCGACAAGTACCGGCTCGAACTCGACCGGCGCTGTGGCGCCGGGCTCGAGCTTCACCGTCTTCGTGCCGTGCTTGATCCCGTTCACATCCAGGGTGACCGTCGTGCCGTTCACTTCCTTTTCCGAGCGGTTCGTGAGACCGGCCGTCACCGTGATGCGTTCCTGATCCGAGAACGTCGAGCGAGCCAGCGACACGGCGGTCACGCTGACGTTCACCTGATCGCCCGAGCCGGTGATCGTCACGGGCTTCACCACGGTGCCCTGCGGCAGGCGGATGCCCTCTTCCCCGCGCCATCCGTTTCGCTGGAAGTCGCTGATGATCACCACTTCACGCCGGGGCAGCGTCGATTCGGCAAGGATGCCGCCGGCAACCTTCAGCGCGGGGGCATAACGCGTCGCGCCGGACCCGGGTTTCGACGCGGCCACGGCGGCCGACAGCGGCGATCGCTCCATCGACGCGCGCACGGCGATGTCGGCCCCCGACGAGAAGAGCACAACCGAGCCGCGGTCCGAACCAGACATCCGGCTGATCTCGGCCTGCGCGGCGGATCGCGCCCGCTCCCAGCGGTCCGCGAAGCCCATGCTGTAGCTGTTGTCGAGCAGCACGACGAGCTCGCGCGCGCCGGCACCAATGGCCACGGGCAGATCGGCCTGGCGGAAGAAGGGGCGCGCGAACGCAAAGACGATGAGCGCCAGCGCGGCGACACGCACGAGCAGCAGCAGCCAGTGCTGAATCTTCCGCCGCCGGACCGACTGATAGGGGATCCGCCGCACGAACATCAGCGACGGGAAGCGGATGATCTGCTTCTTCTCGCGCTGCGTGAGGTGGAGCAGCACGGGAATGGCCAGGCCGGCCAGGGCGACGAAAAACAGTGGGGCAAGAAAATTCACGGCTTACGACCTGGACTTCATCATCTTCGATCGCGAGCCCAGATAGCGGTAGAGCGCGTGATCGAGCGGTTTCGAGGTGTCGAGCAGCGAGTAATCGACGCGCACGGCCGAAAAGGCCTGCGCCAGCGCATCGGTGTGTGCCTTGACCAGCGACTGATACTCCTCGCGGAACGCCTCGGGCACGACCGGCATCTGCTCGCCGCTCTCCAGATCCTCGAACGGCTGCGCGTCCGAGAACCCGAAGTCGAGCTCGGTCGGATCCATGACGTGGAAGACGATCAGGTCGTTGCCGCGGAAGCGGAGCGGCGACACCGCATCGACAATCGCGTCCGGGTCGTCGTAGAAATCCGAGATCAGCACGAGCACGCCGCGGCGGCCGAAGTGCTCGGCCAGCTTGTGCAGCGGCTCCTTGAGACTCCCCGGCCGCCCCGGCTTCAGCCGGTCGAGCACGTGCAGCACGGTCTCCATGTGCTTCGCCGACGGTGGCACGTGTTCGAGGACTTCGGTATCGAACGCCACGAACCCGACGCGGTCACGCTGGTGATGAACCAGGTTCGTCAGGCAGGCGGTCAGGATGCGCGCGTAGTCGAACTTGGTGATGCCCTTGCTGCCGTAGTCCATCGACTTCGACACGTCGAGCAGCACCGAGAAGTTCATGTTCGACTCGGCTTCGTACTCCTTGATGTAGTAGCGGTCGGTCCGCGCCCACAGCCGCCAGTCCATGCGCCGGATGTCGTCGCCCGGCACGTAGCCGCGATGCTCCGCGAAGTCCACGGACGCGCCGAAGTACGGCGCCTTGTGCAGCCCGTTGATGAAGCCGTCCACGACCGCGCGCGACACGAGCTCCAGGTTTCCGATGCGCGCGAGCACAGTCGGGTCCATGAAGCGCGCGCCCGGTATCCCGTGGGTTTCTACCGCCATCTCGGCCCCTGATTCCTGATTCCTGACCCTTGATTCCTGTCCTTACATCCCCGACCGAGGCAGCGGCACCACTTCCAGCAGCCGATCGACGATCTGATCCGTCGTCACACCCTCCGACTGCGCGTGGAAGTTGGTGATGATGCGGTGTCGCAGCACCGGGTGCGCCAGCGCGCGGATGTCGTCGAAGCTGACGTGATAGCGGCCGCTCGTCAGCGCGCGTGCCTTGCCGCCGAGGATCAGGTACTGCGCCGCGCGGACGCTAGCGCCAAACGCCACCCACTTCTTGACGAAGTCCTTGGCGTCGGGATTGTTCTTCGCGCGGCTCGCGCGGACGAGGTCGAGCGCGTGACGGAGCACCGGCTCCGACACCGGCACCTTGCGCACCAGACGCTGGAACGCGATCAGATCCTCGCCGGTGATCGGACGATTCAGCTGCGGGTTCTGAATCGCCGTCGTCGTGCGCGCCACCTCGAGCTCCTCGTCGTACGGCGGGTGCTCGATGATGATGTGGAACATGAAGCGGTCGAGCTGCGCTTCCGGCAGCGGATACGTGCCTTCGAGCTCGATCGGGTTCTGCGTCGCGAACACGTAGAACGGCTCGTGCAGCTGGTAGGTCTTGCCCTGCACCGTCACCCGGTGCTCCTGCATCGCCTCGAGCAGCGCTGACTGCGTCTTCGGCGGCGTGCGGTTGATTTCGTCGGCGAGCACGATGTTCGCGAAGATCGGGCCGGGCGCGAACACCATCTGCCGGCGTCCGGTCGTCGCGTCTTCCTGCACGAGATCGGTGCCGGTGATGTCCGACGGCATCAGGTCGGGCGTGAACTGGATACGTGAGAACTTCAGGTCGAGGACGCGCGCCATCGTGTGGATCAGCAGCGTCTTGGCGAGACCCGGCGCGCCGACGATCAGGCTGTTGCCCCCGACGAACAGCGTCATCAACACCTGATTGACGACCTCGTCCTGCCCGACTATGACCTTCTTCAACTCGTTGACGATCGCCTGACGACCCGCCTTCATTCGATCCGCAAGCGCGATATCGTCGGGCGACTCCAGATCAACGACGTCGGACACCACAGGGTTCACGGCCATTTTTCGATCCCTCTCTCGATGATTACTTGTTGCCCTCTACGGCTCGAATCTCCGCACGCTTGTTCGCCAGCGCCGTGGCCAGACGCTCCAGTTCGGCCTGGTATTTCGCCGGCGGCATGCCGTCCTTCAGCAGGCGCAGGTTTTCCACCTGCCGCTCGAGATCCAGCCGCTCCTGATACAGCGCGCGCAGCTTCGGATCGCTCGGCAGCCCCGCGCCCCCGGCGCCAAAGGACAGGATGGAGGCCACTTTCCCGTCCGGGCTGATCTTGCCGGTCTTGTCGGCGACGCCGGGCGCCTGGCTGCCTTCCTTGTCGCCGTTGTCGTCGAGCAGCGCGTGTTCAGTCGACAGCAGACCCTGCTTCTCGTACGCGCGCGCGACCTCGGTCTTCGCGAAATTGAACGCCTCGAGCACGCTCACCCGCTTGTTCTTGTCCGCGTCGGCGGCGTCGGATGTCAGCGCATCGACGAAATACCCGCCAAACAAGGTGGCGTACTGCTCCGCGCCGTTCCGGGTCGCGGTAACGATGGTCCGGCCGGGCCCCGACAATGCCTCGACGAACGGTCCGCTCGCGGCCGAGGCGTTCACGAACACCAACTGCTTCGTCGGCAGCTTCTGGAGCATGGCATTGAAGTCCGCTCCGCTCAGGTCGGGACCAGGGAGGTTGAACTTCGCGGTTCCGCCGTTGAAGCTGCCGTGGCCGATCAGCATGACGAACACGAGATCCTCTGGCCCGGCTTCCTTCGCGAACTTCTCGAACGCCCTGGTCAACTCCTCGCGCGTCGGCGCGCCGGTCACACCCTTGATCTCCGGACCGGGCTGGTCGACGAGATAGACCAGGCGCTCCGGCGGCACGCCCAGCCGTCCGGACGCCTCCGCCAGTGTGGAGCCCCACTTCTGGAATGTCTTCCCGTGCTCCGGATCACCCGAGAGCCCGACGACGATGAGCAGGAAGGCTTTGAGCATTCAGGCGAGACCAACCGCGCGGCGATAACCCCACTCGGCGCAGACGAGACCGATCAGCGTGATGAGCACGATCGGCATGTTCCACAGTTCGCGCTCTTCCACCGCCGTGACGCCACGGCCAGCGACGCGAACGTCCTCCGCCAGACTCTTCGCCGACTCGGCCGTATAGAACCGACCGCCCGTTTCATCGGCAATCCGCTTCAGCTGCTGCGCATGCATCGTCGGGTCGAAGAATTCCGCTTCGCTCGGGACGGCGCGTACAAACGTCGTGGTGCTGCCGACCGACTGACCACCGGCGCGCGACGCGTCCACAGCAACTTCGTAGTTGCCCGCCTTGGTACTGACGAACGACCCCCGATAGTGGCCGTCGCGCTCGCCGGTCCAGTTCAGCGGAACAGTCTCGGCGCTGCCATCCGGACGCGTGACGTGCGCGATGACCGTCGCGTCGTTCAACTCGACGAACTGCGGATCCACGACGGTCGCATCGAGGGTGACCGGTTCACCCGGTTCCACACGTTCAGAGCTCGATCGGACGTCCACCACGTCCGGCACGTCGTCAACGAGCCAGCGCAGCATCTGCCGCCAGAAGTTCTCGTGCGTCTGGTCCTCGACGCTCATCGAGACGTCCATCTGCCAGTTCCAGGTGTCCTGCACCGTGAGAGCGATGGCCTTGCCGCGGCCGTACTGCTGCGACGCCAGCACGATGCGGGCACGCCCCGCTTCGTCGGTGCCGTTCAGCAGGACAGTCGCGCCAGGCTTGGCGGAGAGTGGAGCGTTCACGCTGGTGACGACCGGCAGCTCGTTCCAGCGTGCGATCGATGCGGCTTCGGTCGGGGCCAGCTGCGTGGCGGCGTGCGACTGTCCCTGGCGACTTGGGGAAACCTTCAGCCGCGCGAGCGGCGCCGGATCGGAAGCCCGCGTCCGCGGATCGATCAGGAGCGGCAGCGCGTCGGCCACCGGCGTGCCGCCATAGCCACCCTCGCCCAGCGAGCGCGGGCCGCCCAGGATGAGCAGGCCGCCGCCGCGCTTATCGACGAAGTCCGCGATCATCTGCAGCTGGTCGCCGGTAAACAGACCAGCCTCGACGCTGCCCAGAATCAGGCCGCGGTACTTGAACAGCTCTTCGCGGGTCTTCGGGAAGCCACCGACGATCTCGTCCGCCTCTCCCCTGAGCCGCATGTACTTGTTGTCGGCGGTCCGCTGCAGCGAGACGCTGAGCAGGTTCTTGTCGTCCGCCACGGCGCGATTGAGGAAACGGAACTCCCAGCGCGGCTCACCCTCGAAGTAGAGGATGCGCTCCGTCTCGTCGCGGACGTTGATGATCGACTCGCGCACGTTGTTCTGGGTGACGACTTCGCCTTCCTGCGGAGCCACGCGGAACTTGAAGAGGCGCGCTCCGGGCTCCGACGCCTTGCCGCGAATCCGAACCGTGGCAGGAGATCCGTCGGACGGCAGCTCGACCTTTTCTGAGCCGACGATCCGTCCTTCGTCTTCGACGTCCACGGTGACGGTCTTCCCGGCGTAGCCCGTCTGCCGCACGATCACGTCGAGCAGCATCGACGCGTTCTTGAGAACCGTCCGCGGCGTGCTCACACGGTCGATCTGAATGTCTCGCGGCAGCTTTTCGCTGCCGACACCAACCGAAAAGACTGGAAGCTTTTCGGCCTTGAGGCCGAGCAGCGCGTCGCCAATCGAGGCGTCGGTCGTGTCCGCGCCATCGGTCACCAGGACAATGCCGGCGACAGGCAGTCCGGCAAGCTCCTCCCGCACGCTCGTGAGCGCCGGGCCCAGCTTGGTCTGGGAGCCGTCGAAGCGCATCTCCGCGGCGGAGCCGAGACGGCCGGCAGCGGACGAGAACCGGAAGACCCTGACGAGGAACTTGTCTTTCAGCGAGGCGAGCAGTTCTCCCTTCTCACCGAACTGCCCCCGCAGAAACTCGCCGCGCGGCTGGCTGTTCTGATCGGGAATCTGCATGCTGCGCGAGTCGTCCAGCACCAGGGCCACGACGTTCTGCTGGTTGACCGCGGCACGGACGACGAGCGTTGGACGGAAAAGGCAGAAGAGCACGACGGCAAGCGCCAGCACGCGAAGGGTCGTCAGCACGACACGATCGCGCGCGCGTCCCTCGTTGACGCGCACCCGCTTGTACGTCATCACGGCACCCGCGGCGACGGCGCCGACGAGCAGCGCTGCAGCCAACGACGCCGGCGTCAGGTCGAAGCGGAACTCGCCCTGACGGAAGACGAACGGGCTGTATGAGAAAAGAGCCTGAAAAATCCTGTCAAACATGGCTCAACACGTCCAGAAACCGGCCAGCCGCCCTGTTATAGAGGCGCAGATCATACATGCACCCGCCGAAGATCACGAATGTATGTCAAAAGCGTGACGGCGTTCATTAAGAGGGCATTAAGAACGTTACAAGAGTCGAATAATCAGGGCCGCGCCTACTGCATAAGACACCCACTTCGCCCCCCGCGGTCTGACGTGCTTGAAGCCGTTCCAGTACCAGGCCAGCACCGCCATCGAGCTCACCACCAGCGCGACGAAGAAGAGCGTCTGCAGCGGCGTGAGTGAGGCGCCAAAGAACTGGATCAATCCAGTATTCCAGACCGATCCATAGACGATGCACAGGTGGACGAAATAGATGAGCAGCGATTCCTGTGCGACAGCCCCAAAAACGTGCGGCAGCCGATGGATGCGCCGGCTGAGGTGGGCGAAGGCGGCGAGGATGATCAGGCATGCGCCGATGCGAAGCATGATCTCCGGGGGAACGAAGCCTCCAGGGCCGGATCCGAAGAGCATCGTGGCGCGCGGTCGCAGGGCAAACGCCGCACAGGCCAGGACGACCCCCGGTGCGATCAACGCCCGCTGGGCGAACGCCGACAGGTCACTCGCGCCCCAGCGCGCGTAAAGCTGCCCGAGACCCGCGCCGAGCAGGATGAACCCCATCCATGGAAAGACCGGGAATTGCGAGCCTAAGGCCTGAGAGAAGTAGGCAGCGGCGAAGGCTGGCATCTGCTGCGTCCAGTCGACCTCCCAGACGGCCGGCGTCGCAAAGACGAAGACCACCGCCAGCAGTTGAGTTACGACCATGAATACGCGGCGCGACCGCGTGACCAGCACCAGCAGCTGGATCGCAATGAAGCTGATACCGATCAGCTGCAACACGTCTATCGCCAGAAACGCACGCCATTTGAAGGCCGGGACCGTCAGCATCTCGGAAAACTGGCTGGCTGGCAGATGCAGCGCGTAACCGAGCACGACGAACAGTCCGAACCGCCGCAGTCGCTTCAGCAGCGCCGGCGAGAGGCTGAGGTGCGACGCCCAGCGCCGGCTCGTCGCGATGCTGAAGGCGAATCCGCCCAGCAGCAGGAACAGGCTCGAGGTGAGCCCGCGCTGAAACTGCCAGATGTCGAACCAGGGGCCCGCCTGATACTCGGGCGCCAGCAGCGCACTCGTCGTATGGCCATAGAGCATGAAGGCCACCGCCAGCGCGCGGACGAGGTCGATGAAGATGACGCGGCGGGCGCCGTGGGGCGCCGAGCTTCCGGTGGGGGCGTCGGCCGTCAAAGCGTCGGTAACCTCACCTCCGCCTCCCGCCCCACGACCGTGGTCCACTCGCGAACACGCCACTGCGCGACCAGGCCGTTGAGTACATAGGGGTCGGCGGCCGCAAAACGCTCGGCAGCCTCCGGCGAGTCGCCGCGAAAGAGCAGCACGGCCAGGTCCGGCGGATTGGCGAGCGCGCCCCCCAGGACCAGCTCGCCCCTGCCCTCAGCCTCGCGCGCCAGCCGCACGTGCTCCGCACGGAGCGGCGTCCTCCGCTCGAGATAGTCCTCAACGAGCTCATAAATCAGCAGGTAATGCATGTCTTCGGCGGCGTTGGAAAGTCGAGCCTCGGGAGTTGTTTAGACTGTAATCCTATGCGCTATGACCGATTACTCTGCGCAGTGCTGATGGCTATCGCAACCGTGAGCTGCTCGACATCCGAACCGGCCCCTGCCGCTGCCGCGCCCGCCACGCCCGAACGCAAGTACGAACTGGAGCGGGTCGACGACGCGGCGGTGGTGCAAATCTACGCGGACGGGTTCGACAAGCTGCCGGTGCGCGAAAAGATCCTCATCTGGCATCTGTATCAGGCCGCGATCGCCGGCCGCGATATCTATTACGACCAGCGGTATCGCCACAGCCTCGCGATGCGCGGCGTACTCGAGGCGATCATCACCCATCCCGAGGGTATTTCCCCCGACACGCTCGGCGAGATCAAGCGCTATACGAAGCTGTTCTGGCTGAACACCGGTCCCTACAACAACCTGACGTCACGCAAGTTCGTGCTGATGCTCACGCCGCAGGCGTTGGCTGACGCCGTGAAGACGTCGATCAAGAACGGCGCGACCGTGCCGACGTCACCGGGAGAATCGGTGGACGCGCTGCTGGCGCGCCTCCAGCCGATGTTCTTCGACGTGAACGTGGAGCCGATCGCCACCAACCGCAATCCGGGCCCGGGCCGCGACATGCTGGCGACGAGCGCGAACAACCTGTACGAAGGGGTGTCCCAGAACGACCTCAAAGGGTTCACCGAGAAGTACGGGCTGAACTCCCGCCTCGTGAAGCGCGACGGAAAGCTCGTCGAAGAGGTCTACCGGATCGGCGGGCGCTACTCGAAGGAGATCACGGCGATCGTCGGCCACCTCGAAGCGGCGGTTCCGTTCGCCTCCGAGCCGATGGCAAAGGCGCTGCGCGCGTTGATTCAGTTCTATCGGACGGGCGAAACCGCTGACCGCGTGCAGTACGACATCGCCTGGGTGGCGGACAAGTCGTCGCCGGTGGACACGATCAACGGTTTCATCGAGGTCTACATGGATCCGCGCGGAATCAAGGGCTCGTGGGAAGCGCTCGTCTTCTACGTGAACCCCGAGAAAGCCGCGCGCATCAAGGCTCTCGGCGCGCAGGCCCAGTGGTTCGAGGATCACATGCCGTTCGATCCCCGATTCCGCAAGCCGAACGTCACCGGCATCGTCGCCAACGCCATCGACGTTGTCGTCGAGATGGGCGATTCCGGGCCAATCACGCCGATCGGGATCAACCTGCCCAACGACGAAATGATCCGTGAGCGATACGGCAGCAAGTCAGTGGCGCTGGCAAACGTGACCGAGGCGTATGACAAGGCAACGCCGGCGGGCTTCAACACCGAGTTCGCGTGGGACCAGGCCGAGGTCGATCGAGCCAAGCGCTACCGCTCGGTCTCCGACGATCTGCACACCGAGCTGCACGAAGTACTGGGCCACGCGTCGGGCCGCCAGGCGCCGGAATTCCGCGGCTCGCCGGACGAAGTGATTAAGGAACACTATTCCGCGCTCGAGGAAGCGCGTGCGGACCTCATCGCGCTGTACTACATTGCGGACCCGAAGATGGTCGAGCTGGGCATCGTTCCGGCGGCTGATCACGAAGGGGTCGTTCGCGCGCAGTACGACTACTACACGCGCAACGCGATGGTGCAGCTGCGGCGGATCCGGGAGGGAACGGAGATCGAAGAGGCGCACCTCCGCAACCGGCAGATGATCATCCGCTGGCTGATGGCCAACACGAAGGCGATCGAGCAGCGCCAGCGCGATGGCAAGACGTATCTGGTGATGGTGGACGCGAAAGCGTTCCGCGACGGTGTGGCGCGCCTGCTCGCGGAAGTCCAGCGGATCAAGTCGGAGGGAGACGCGGCGGCGGCGGCGAAGCTGTTCAACACGTACGGCATCCACTTCGACCCGAAGCTGCGTGACGAGGTCGTGCGGCGCGTGGACGCGCTGAAGCTCCCGTCCTACACGGGCTTCGTGATGCCGAAGTTGACG
>Ga0247825_10002205_pt1 | contig 12907 bp, 13 predicted proteins | sample 13C_Vanillin_Day_FD_194413 | JGI IMG/M metagenome (GOLD analysis project Ga0247825, IMG submission 194413) | Soil microbial communities from agricultural site in Penn Yan, New York, United States - 13C_Vanillin_Day48 | ecosystem: Environmental > Terrestrial > Soil > Agricultural land | place...
GCCATGACCCTGCTGCTGGTGGTCGTCGTCGCGCCGTTCGGGATCGTGACCGCGCTCTATTTGCGCGAATATGCGCGCCAAGGGCGCGTGGTCTCGCTGGTGCGGGTCTCGGTCAACAACCTCGCCGGCGTGCCCTCGATCGTGTATGGCGTGTTCGGCCTCGGCTTCTTCGCCTATCTGGTCGGCGGGACCATCGACCAGATCTTCTTTCCCGAGCGGCTGCCGAACCCGACCTTCGGCACCGGCGGCCTCTTATGGGCATCGCTCACGCTGGCGCTCTTGACCGTGCCGGTGGTGATCGTGGCGACCGAGGAGGCGCTCGCCGCCGTGCCGCGCTCGATGCGCGAGGGGGCGCTCGCCTGCGGCGCGTCGAAATGGCAGACGATCCGCACCATCGTGCTGCCGCGCGCGCTCCCCGGCATATTGACGGGCGTGATCCTCGCCATGGCGCGCGGCGCGGGCGAGGTCGCGCCCTTGATGCTGGTCGGCGTGGTCAAGCTTGCGCCAGAGCTGCCGATCGACGGCGACTTCCCCTTCGTGCATCTGGAGCGCAGCTTCATGCATCTCGGCTTCCACATCTACGATGTGGGCTTCCAGTCGCGGAACTCGGAGGCCGGCAAGCCGATGGTCTATATGACCACGCTGCTGCTGATCCTGCTCGTCTTCGCGATGAACATCGCGGCGATCCTCATCCGCAACCGCCTCAAGCGGCGGTTTGCCGGCAGCCAGTTCTAGGGAGATCCTGCACGTCATGGCAGCAGTGGCTGAAGTCGAGGCCAGGGTGGCGCCCGAGACCATCTATCATGTGCGCCCGGGCGACCAGGGCGCGATCCTGTCGGTGCGCGACTTCTCGCTCTGGTACGGCGCCAAGCAGGCGTTGTTCGAGAACACTCTGGATGTCGAGCGCGGTCTGGTGACGGCCCTCATCGGGCCATCGGGATGCGGGAAATCGACGCTGCTCCGTTCCATGAACCGGATGAACGACCTCATCGACGGGGTGCGCATTTCGGGCCAGATGCTGCTCGACGGCCGCGACATCTATGGGCGCGGCGTCGACGTGATCGGTTTGCGCAAACGCATGGGCATGGTGTTCCAGAAGCCGAACCCGTTCCCCATGTCGATCTTCGAGAATGTGATCTATCCCCTGCGCGTCGACGGCATCCGCAGGCGCGCGGTGCTGGAAGAGACCGCCGAACGCGCCCTTCAGGGCGCGGCGCTGTGGGACGAGGTGAAGGACCGGCTCGAGGAGAATGCGCTCGGCATGTCGGGCGGCCAGCAGCAACGGCTCTGCATCGCGCGCGCCATCGCCGGCGATCCGGAGGTGCTGCTGATGGACGAGCCTTGCTCGGCGCTCGACCCGATCGCCACCGCCAAGATCGAGGAGCTAATCGACGAGCTGCGCGGGCGCTACACCATCATCATCGTCACCCACAACATGCAGCAGGCCGCGCGCGTCTCCGACAACACCGCTTTCATGTATCTCGGCCGCCTGATCGAATATGGCGAGACGCAGACCATCTTCACCACGCCCAGGGTGGAGCGCACCTTGGATTACGTCACCGGCCGCTTCGGCTGAGCATCGGGAGGGCAGACATGCCTCAGCACACCGTCCGCTCCTTCGACGAGCAGCTGAAGCTCTTGAAGCATCTCATCGTGCAGATGGGCGGCCTCGCCGAGGAGGAGCTCGAGAACGCAATCACCGCGCTCACGCGGCGCGACACGGCGCTGGCCGAAAGCACCGTGGGGTCCGACAAGCGCCTCGACGGGCTGGAGCAGGAGGTCGCGAACCTGGCCATCCGCATTCTCGCGCTGCGCCAGCCGATGGCGAGCGACTTGCGCGAGATCGTCAGCGCGCTGAAGATCTCCAGCGATCTCGAGCGCATGGGAGATTACGCCAAGAACGTCGCCAAGCGCGCGATCGCCTTGAACCAGCTTCCGCCGGTCAAGCCGGCCGGCTCGATCCCGCGCATGGCGCGGCTGGTGCAGGGCATCATCAAGGACACGCTCGATTCCTATGTCGAGCGCGACGCCGAGCGCGCGGTGGATGCCTGGCGTCGCGACGAGGAGGTGGACGAAATGTACACCTCCGTCTTTCGCGAGCTCCTCACCTATATGATGGAGGACCCGCGCAACATCACGGCCTGCACGCACCTGCTCTTCATCGCCAAGAATATCGAGCGGATCGGCGATCACGCCACCAACATCGCCGAGATCGTGCATTATCTCGTGCTCGGCCAGCAGATCGACCGCGCGCGTCCCAAGGGCGACACCACCAGCTTCACCGTCGTCACCCCGGAGGACGCCAAGCCGGCCGGGGAGGGGAGCGGATGAGCCAGGCCACCATCCTGGTCGTCGAGGACGAGGCGCCGCTGGTCACGCTCCTGCGCTACAATCTCGAGCGCGAGGGTTTTGCCGTGCTGGAGGCGCAGGACGGCGACGAAGCCCTCAACCAGGCGCGCGAGCAGAAGCCGGACCTCGTCCTGCTCGACTGGATGCTGCCGCTGGTCTCGGGCATCGAGATCTGCCGGCAGCTTCGCCGCCATCCCGAGACCCGTGCCATCCCCATCGTGATGCTGACCGCGCGCGGCGAGGAGGGCGACAAGCTGCGCGGTCTCGACAGCGGCGCCGATGATTACGTGACGAAACCCTTCTCGCCCTCAGAGCTGATCGCGCGCATCCGGGCGGTGCTGCGGCGGACGCGGCCCGTCCCTGCCGACGAGATGCTGCGGTTCGAGGATGTGACGCTGGATCTCGCCGCCCATCGGGTGCGGCGCGGCAAGCGCGAGCTGCATCTCGGCCCGACCGAGTTCCGCCTGCTGCGCTTCTTCTTGGAGAATCCGGGCCGGGTCTTCTCACGCGAACAACTCCTCGACCGCGTCTGGGGGCGCGACGTCTATGTCGAGCCGCGCACGGTCGATGTGCATATCCGCCGGCTGCGCAAGGCGATCAACGGACCCAGAGAGCACGACCTCATCCGCACCGTGCGCTCGGCGGGATACGCGTTGGATGCCGACCAGGGGTGAAGATAAGCCCCTCCCCGTAGCGGGGGAGGGTTGGATCAGGAGGCGGAATACTGACGTCAGGAAAAGAGGGGCTGCAGGTCAGCAGCCCCTCGAAGGCAATCAAGCGATCACGTCACGATGAGCGGCTGCCGCCCTGGCCTCCGCTGCCGCCCTGGCTGCCACTTCCGCCCGAGCGTCCACCTTGTCCCGGATTGCCCGTCTGATCGGGACGGTTCTGTTGGCCGCCGCCTTGGCCGCCCTTCTGGTCGGCTTGGCCGCCTTGGCCACCCTTCTGCCCGGCTTGGCCGCCTTGGCCGCCCTTCTGGTCGGCTTGGCCGCCTTGGCCACCCTTCTGCCCGGCCTGGCCGCCTTGGCCACCCTTCTGCCCGGCCTGTCCGCCTTGGTCGCGGCGCTGATCCTCGCGCCCGCCCTGCTGGCCGGCTTGGTCGCGGCGCTGATCCTCGCGCCCGCCCTGCTGGCCGGCTTGGTCGCGGCGCTGATCTTCGCGCCCGCCCTGCTGGCCGGCTTGGTCGCGGCGCTGATCTTCGCGCCCGCCCTGCTGGCCGGCTTGGTCGCGGGGCTGATCCTGGCCGCCCTGCGGCGAGCCGGGTTGTCCGCCCTGATTCTGGTTCTTGTTCTGTGCCATCGGTTGACTCTCCTATCGCCCAGTCTCTTCGGTACAAACGAGCGGCTCGAAGGAGGGTTGCGAAAACGTTTAGTCGCCAGCAATAAAATTATCGCGCTCGGATGGATGTTGGGCGTGGGAAAGGCATCGGCCGGTGGGCGCCGAGTGGCGCCAGTGAGGGTCGGTTCGGACCTTGAAACACGCCGGCCTACTCAGCTCCGCGCGCTCATTCCCGAATATCAGATTTCGGTCTCCCCGGTTTTTTCAGCTGGAGAACGCCAAGTCACGAGGTGCGATCGGCTTGGCTGCGCTGGCCCACCAGTGTCGTCTGCTCCGCCGGCATGATGTGAATCGCCTTCGCCAGCAGCGAGACGCCGATCTCGACCCCGGGCTCCAGCCCATTGCGCCAGGCGACGTGGTTGGGCACGTCCATGATCAGGGGATGTTCCTCGCCCTCGATGCCGATCGAGACGCTGGTCAGGCTCCCGAGCCGCAGCTGATCCACGATCACGCCCGTGACCGGGTTCTCCGCAATGCCGCGCGAAGGCGCGACGCGCCGGTGCAGCAGCACCTCGGAGGGCGGGATGGTCCAGGCCACCTCCGACCCCGGCGCGAACTGCGGCGCCTGGACCGCTTCGAGCTGGCGCCCGTGCCAATCCAGCAAGGTGAGCTGGCGCTCCGCATCGTGCCCCAGGATGCGCGCCTCGAAGATGTTGCGGGCGGCGACGAGCGCGGCGCAGAGCGGGTTTTTGGGCCGCGTCAGCACCTCCTCGGTCGTGCCGGTCTGCACTGTGCGGCCGTGATGAAGGAGGGCCAGCCGGTCGGCCAGCATCGCCGCCTCCTCCAGATCGTGCGTGACCAGGATCATCGGGATCGAGAGCCCGCGCCGCAATTCCGCGAGCTCGCGCTGCAGCTTGCGGCGGGTGACCTGGTCCACCGCGGAGAAGGGCTCGTCGAGCAGCAGCACCTTGGGCTCGCGGGCGAGCGCGCGCGCGACCGCCACGCGCTGCTGCTGCCCGCCCGAGAGCTCCGCCGGGCGGCGCCCCTCGAGGCCGGCGAGATGCACCCGCTCGAGCAGTGCGCTGGCGCGCGGGGCGCGCGCCTCGCGCGGCAGGTGGCCCAGCGCCGTCGCGACATTCTCCAGCGCGCTCAGATGCGGGAACAGGGCGTAGTTCTGAAAGACCAGCCCGACCGATCGCGCCTGGGGCGGCAGGTCGATCCCGGCCGCGGCGTCGAACCAGGCTGCGTTGCCGCAGCGCACCTGGCCGCCGGCCGGCCGGTGCAGACCGGCGATGCAGCGCAGCACCGTGGTCTTGCCGCTGCCCGATGGCCCGACGAGCCCCAGCAGCTCGCCCGCCGCGACCTCCAGCTCCGCATCCAGCGCGATCGGCTCGCTCTGCGCCAGCCGCACGGAGAGACCGCTCATGCGCGCCGCCGCGCCAGGAGCTGCACGAGGAGGATCGCGACGAAGGAGAGCGCGAGGAGGGCGGCGGCCAGCGTCCCCGGCGCTCCGCCCGGAAGCTGCGCCTCGTCATAAAGCGCGATCGCCGCGGTGCGCGTCTCCCCAGGGATGTTGCCGCCGACCATCAGCACCACCCCGAACTCGCCCATGGTATGCGCGAAGGTCAGCACCGCCGCCGTCATCAGGCCGGGCGCGACCAGCGGCAGCTCGATCCGCCAGAAGGCAGCCCAGCGCGTCAGGCCGCTGACCCAAGCGGCGTCGGTGATCTCGCGCGGCAGCGCCTCGATCGCGCGCTGGATGGGCTGCACCGCGAACGGGATGTTGGCGATCAGGGAGGCGGTGATCAGCCCCTCGAAGCTGAAGGCGAGCGGAGCACCAAACGCCGCCTCGAAGGCGCGCCCGATCGGCGAGGCCCTGCCGAACCCGACCAGCAGGTAATAGCCCAGCACCGTAGGCGGCAGCACCAGCGGCAGGGTGAGCATCGCCTCGACGACCGCCCGCATGGGGCTGCGCCAGCGCGCGAGCCCACGCGCGGCGAGCAGCGCCGCCGGCAGCAGCAGGACCGTGGTCGCCAGCGCAAGCTGCAGCGACAACAGGAACGCTCCCCAGTCCATATGAACGCTCCGCGCAAGACCCCGGCGGCGGGATTGTAGAAAGCCCTGCGCGCGGGCGAAAGCGGCGGTTGCCGAACGGCCCGGCCGGGTCTAGCCTCGCCGCCGCATGGCCGAGATCACCACCCTTTCCCAAGCCGTTGCCGGGCTCGTCCGCGACGGCGACACCGTCGCGATGGAGGGCTTCACCCACCTCATCCCGCATGCGGCGGGGCACGAGCTGATCCGCCAGAGGCGCGTCGGGCTCACGCTCGTGCGCATGACGCCCGACCTCGTCTATGACCAGCTTATCGGCATGGGGGCCGCCAGGAAGCTGGTCTTCTCCTGGGGCGGCAATCCGGGGGTGGGCTCGCTGCACCGGTTCCGCGACGCGGTCGAGACCGGCTGGCCCAAGCCCCTCGAGATCGAGGAGCACAGCCATGCCGGCCTCGCCAACGCCTATGCGGCGGGCGCGGCGAACCTGCCATTCGCGGTCTTGCGCGGCTATGTCGGCTCCGACCTGCCGAAGCACAACCGGATGATCCGGACCCTGCGCTGCCCCTTCACCGGCGAGGAGCTGGCGGCGGTGCCGGCGATCCGGCCGGACGTGGCGGTGATCCATGCGCAGAAAGCCGACCGCAAGGGCAATGTGCTGATCTGGGGCATCGTCGGCGTGCAGAAGGAGGCGGTGCTCGCCGCCAAGCGCGCCATCGTCACGGTCGAGGAGATCGTCGAGCATCTCGATGCGCCGCCCAACGCGCTGGTGCTGCCCTCCTGGGTGGTCGACGCGGTCGTCCCTGTGCCCGGCGGGGCGCATCCCTCCTTCGCGGCGGGCTATTCCAAGCGCGACAACCGTTTCTACAAGGACTGGGACGCGGTCTCCCGCGAGCGCGAGAGCTTCCGCGACTGGATGGAGCGGCACGTGCTCGGCACAAGGGATTTCGCCGAGTACCGGCGCAGCCTGGAGGGCGCGCGATGACCGCTGGCTGGACCGCAGAGGAGATGATGACGATCGCCGCTGCGCGGCTGCTGAAGAACGGCACCGTCTGTTTCGTCGGCATCGGCCTGCCGTCGGCGGCCGCCAATCTGGCGCGGCTGACGCACGCCCCGGAGATCGTGCTGATCTACGAATCCGGCTGCATCGGCACCAAGCCGACCGTGCTGCCGCTGTCGATCGGCGACGGCGAGCTGGCGGAGACGGCGGACACCGTGGTCTCGGTGCCAGAGATCTTCCGCTACTGGCTGCAGGGCGGCCGCATCGATGTGGGATTCCTCGGCGCCGCCCAGCTCGATCGCTTCGGCACCATCAACACGACCGTGATCGGCGAGTACGGCCGGCCGAGCGTGCGCCTGCCCGGCGCGGGCGGGGCGCCGGAGATCGCCACCCTTGCGGGCGAGGTCTTCATCATCCTGCGGCACGGCAAGCGGGCGCTCGTGGAGCGGCTCGACTTCGCGACCTCGCGCGGCTTTCTTCCGGGCGACCGGGTCGAAGGCGCCGGCAAGCGCGGCAAGGGTCCCTCGGTGCTGGTGACCGATCTCGGCATCCTGAAGCCCGATCCCGACACCCGCGAGCTGACCTTGGCCTCGCTGCATCCGGGCATCACGGTCGAGCAGGCCAAGGCGGCGACGGGCTGGGCGCTCAAACTCGCGCCCGATCTGAAGGAAACGCCTCCGCCCACAGCGGCGGAGCTGGGAGCCCTGCGCGCGCTCCAGGACCGCACGCGCCGGGCGCATGGTGAGGACTGATCCAAATATGACTGAAGCGTTCATCTGCGACGGCGTGCGCACGCCGATCGGCCGCTATGCGGGCGCTCTCGCGGGCGTCCGCACCGACGATCTGGCGGCCCATCCGATCCGCGCGTTGACGCATCGCCACCCGCAGATCGACTGGGCGGCGGTGGACGAGGTGATCCTGGGCTGCGCCAATCAGGCCGGCGAGGACAACCGCAACGTCGCGCGCATGGCACTCCTTTTGGCGGGGCTGCCGGCGAGCGTGCCCGGCAGCACGGTCAACCGCCTCTGCTCCTCGGGGTTGGAAGCGGTCGCGCAAGGCGCGCGGGCGATCCGCACCGGCGAGGCCGAGCTGGTGATCGCCGGCGGCGTCGAAGGCATGAGCCGCGCCCCCTTCGTGATGCCGAAGGCCGAGCAGCCCTTCGCGCGCAGCGCGGAGATCTTCGACACCACGATCGGCTGGCGCTTCGTCAATCCCGAGATGCGGGCTCGTTACGGGGTCGATGCGATGCCGGAGACGGCCGAGAATGTCGCGACCGAGTTCCAGGTCACGCGCGCCGACCAGGACGCGTTCGCGCTGCGCAGCCAGGAGCGCGCAGCCAAGGCGAAGGCGGCCGGTTTCTTCGCGGGCGAGATCGCGCCCGTCGAGATCGCCGGGCGCAAGGGCGCGGTTCGCGTCGCCGAGGACGAGCGTCCCCGCCCCGACACCACGCTCGAAAGCCTGGCCAAGCTGCCGACACCCTTCCGCCAGGGCGGCACGGTGACCGCCGGCAACGCCTCGGGCGTCAATGACGGCGCGGCGGCGCTGATCATCGCTTCTGAGGAGGCGGCCAAGCGGCACGGTCTCACCCCGCGCGCCCGCATCCTGGGCGCGGCCGCCTCGGGCGTGGAGCCGCGCATCATGGGCATCGGCCCGGTGCCGGCGAGCCGGAAGCTGCTCGGCCGGCTCGGGCTCGCGCTGGACCGGATGGATGCGATCGAGCTGAATGAGGCCTTCGCCGCGCAGGCGCTCGCCTGCCTGCGCCAGTTCGGGCTGCCGGACGACGCGCCGCAGGTGAACCCCAATGGCGGTGCGATCGCGCTTGGTCATCCCCTCGGCATGAGCGGCGCGCGCCTAGCGCTCACCGCCATGCGGGAGTTGGAGCGCGGCAAAGGAAAATACGCGCTCTGCACGCTCTGCGTCGGCGTAGGGCAGGGGCTCGCGCTGGCCCTGGAGCGGGTGTAGCCCGGTCAGGCCCCGCACTTTTCCGCCGCTTGCGCGCACCCTTTGAGGGGGCCAGACTGTTCGGTTCAAGAACAAACAACCGGCGGTCATGGGCCCGCGCCCCCTGCGGGATCCGCCGGCCAAGAGGAGGAATCGATGTCGATCACGCTCAAGGCCGGGCGCTGGTCCGGCCGGCTCGCTGCGGTTGCGCTCGCCGCGTTGACCGTCGCCTATCCGCTCAGCGCGCAGGCGCTCGACGAGGTGAAGATCATCGCCCCGGCGGCGCCCGGCGGCGGCTGGGACCAGACCGCTCGCACGATGGCCGACGCCATGAAGGGAGCCGGGATCGTCAAGAATGTGCAGGTCAGCAACATCCCCGGCGCCGGTGGCACCATCGGCCTCGCCCAGTTCGCGGATGCGCAAAAAGGCAAGGGCGATTCCTTAATGGTCACCGGCCTGGTGATGGTCGGCGCGATCCTCACCAACAACTCCCCCGTCTCGCTGGCGGACACCACGCCCATCGCGCGGCTCACCGGCGAGTACGAGATCATCGTCGTGCCGGCCGATTCGAAGTTCCAGACCATGGCCGACCTGGTCGCCGCATTGAAGGCCGACCCCGGCTCGGTGGCCTGGGCGGGCGGGTCGGCGGGCGGCACCGACCATATCCTGGTGGGGCTCATCGCGCAGGCGGCGGGCGCCGATCCGACCAAGATCAATTACGTGCCCTTCTCGGGCGGCGGCGAGGCGCTGGCCGCGCTCCTGGGCGGGCATGTCGCGGCCGGCGTCAGCGGCATCGGCGAGTTCATCGGCCAGGTTGAGGCGGGCAAGCTGCGCGCGCTCGCGGTTTCGGGGCCGGCGCCGATCAACAACATCCCCACGCTCAAGGAGCAGGGGGTGGATGTGGAGCTCGCCAACTGGCGCGGCATCGTCGCGCCTCCAGGGCTTTCGCCCGAGGCCACGCAGGAGCTGGTGGCGACCGTGAGCAGGACGGTCGAGAGCCAGCCCTGGCAGGAGGCGCTGAAGACCAAGGGCTGGACGGACCTTTACTTGGCCGGCGACCAGTTCGGCGAATTCCTGCGCAGCGAGGAGGCGCGCACCAAGGCCGTTCTGACCCAGATCGGCCTCGTGAAGTGAGGGCGGCGTGACGATCCAGGCCGAGGGCGGCTCGAGGCGGGCCGACCTCGGCTCCTTCCTGATCGCGGCCGCGCTGGGCGCGCTCGGCCTTTTCATGCTGTGGGAGACCTTCTCGATCCCGGTCGCCATCAGCTATGCGCGGGTGGGGCCGCGCGCCTTTCCGGTCCTGGTCAGCTCGGCGCTCCTGCTGAACGCGCTCTGGCTCGCCTGGGAGGCGTGGCGCGCGCCCGCGCCCGCAAGCGCGGAGGAGCCGCCCATCTACTGGCCGGCGCTGGCCTGGATCAGCGCCGGGCTGCTGCTCGAAGCCGCGCTGCTCGAGCGGATCGGCTTCCCGCTCTCGGCTGCGCTGCTGTTCATGCTGACCGCGCGCGCCTTCGGCAGCACGGCGATCCTGCGGGATGCGGGGATCGGGCTGGCGCTCGCACTGATCGCGTGGTTCGGCTTCACCCAGGGGCTTGGCCTTACCCTGCCGGGCGGCCCTTTCGACGCGCTGATTTGAGGAGAGCGGCACGTGGAAGCGCTCTCCGGACTGGCAGAGGGTTTCGCGGTCGCGTTGGCGCCGCAAGGCTTGTTCTGGGCCTTCGTCGGCGTGTTGCTCGGCACGCTGGTCGGCGTGCTGCCCGGCATCGGCCCGGCGCTGACGGTGGCGCTGCTGCTGCCGGTGACGCTGAAGCTCGACCCGACCTTCGCGTTCATCATGTTCGCCGGCATCTATTACGGCGGCATGTATGGCGGCTCGACCACCGCGATCCTCCTCAACACGCCCGGTGAGAGCAGCTCGATCATCACCGCCGTCGAGGGCAACCTGATGGCCCGGCGCGGGCGCGGAGCTTCGGCGCTGGCCACCGCAGCAATCGGCTCTTTCGTCGCGGGCACGCTCGCCACGCTGGCCTTGAGCCTGCTCGCGCCCCTGATCGTAGAGCTGGCGCTGATATTCGGCCCCGCCGAGTACTTCGCGCTCATGGTGCTGGCATTCACCACCGTCTCGGCGGTGCTCGGAGGCTCGCTGCCGCGCGGCCTGGCCAGCCTTCTGTTGGGGCTGGCGCTGGGGCTCGTCGGCATCGACCTGCAATCGGGGCAGGCACGCTTCACGCTGGGGGTGCGGGAGCTCTTCGGCGGCATCCATGTGGTCGTGATGGCGGTCGGCCTGTTCGCGGTCGGCGAAACGCTGTACATGGCGGCGCGCCATCGCGCCGGCCGCGACGAGATCATCCCGATCTCCGGCTCGATTTGGATGACCCGCGAGGAATGGGCGCGTTCCTGGAAGCCATGGCTCCGCGGCACGGTGCTGGGCTTCCCGTTCGGCGCACTGCCCGCGGGCGGGGCCGAGATCCCGACCTTCCTCTCCTACATGGTCGAGAAGCGGCTAACCAAGCATCCGGAGGAATTCGGCAAGGGCGCGATCGAGGGCGTGGCCGGCCCGGAGGCCGCCAACAATGCCGCCGCGGCCGGTGTGCTGGTGCCGCTCCTCACATTGGGGCTGCCGACCTCGGCCACGGCGGCGATCATGCTGGCGGCGTTCCAGCAATACGGGCTGCAGCCCGGGCCGCTGCTCTTCACGAACGCCCCGCAGCTCGTCTGGGGGCTGATCGCCAGCCTCTATGTCGGCAATCTGATGCTGCTGGTGCTCAACCTGCCGCTGGCGGGGGTGTGGGTGCGCTTGCTGGCAATCCCGCGCCCGCTCCTTTATGGCGGCATCCTCGTCTTTGCCGGGCTGGGCACTTATACCCTCAACAATTCCACGCTCGACGTCGTGATTCTTTACATCATCGGCGTGGTCGGCTTCGTGATGCGGCGCTTCGGCTTCCCGGTCGCGCCGGCCATCATCGGTCTCATCCTGGGGCCGCTTGCCGAGCAGCAGCTGCGGCGCGCCCTCGCCATCAGTCAGGGCGATATGAGCGTGTTCGTGACGCACCCCTTATCGGCGGCGCTGCTTGCGCTCGCCGCTGCGGCGATCATCGGGCCGATCCTGTGGCGCTGGCGAAACGCGCGGCGAACGGCGTAGGCCGAGGGACTCCGGAATGCACTAACTTTACTATTCTAACCTCAAGCGCCTTGGCTAGGGCGCGTGGCGGATCGGTACGTACTCTGCTCCCGCCCCGCCGTTCCGGGATTTCTGACCGCCGCTATTCCCGGGGGTCGAAAGCGATCCCTTCCTCGCGCATCATCTGTGCAACCGCTGGACGCTCATGCACCAATTGCACCAGCCGCCTCACGTTGGGGAAGGTCATGGCGGGACGCCGCATGCGCCGGGTCCAGAAGGCCAGCATGTAGAAGAACAGGTCCGCCGCGCTGAAGCGCTGCCCCAGCAGATAGGGCCCCTGCCCGGCGAGCACGCCGTCGAAATAGCCGAAGCTCTCCTCGATCCGTCCGCTTGCATGCGCTTTTAACGCCGCCTGCAGCTCCGCTCCGTCAATGTAGAAATCCGGATGGAACCAGTGCATCTGGTGCTCCTGCATCGTATTGGTCAGATGCATGAGCCATTGGTTGAACAGCCCGCGCTCCGGGCTCTTGAGATCGGGCGCGAGGCCCGCTTCGGGGTGCCGATCGGCAAGATAGAGCAGGATCGCCGCCGACTCGTACATCACCAGATCGCCATGCCTGAGCGCCGGGACCCGGCCATGCGGGTGGATCTTGCGATAGGCCTGGGTGCGGTGCTCGCCCTTGTCGAGGTCGACGAGGATCAGCTCGTAGCGCGCCCCGATCTCGATCAGCGCGGCATGCGCCGCCATGTTGGCGCCGGTCGGGGTCCAGTAGAGCGTGTACATGTGCATCGTCCCTTTGTACGCGGACCGCGTCAGTCTAGGGCGCGCTGCGAATGACGCAAGGCGTTCCGGCGATATGCCCAGAACCACAGGACCGAGGCCGTCTGCACCAGGATGAAGGCTCCGAGCGCGCAGCGCCAGGCTTCGAGCGGGCGCATTCCGTCCGCACCCGCGGGCCACAGTTCGAGCAAGGCTCCGAACGCGTACTGCAAGGAGAAGGCGAGGCTGAACATGAAGAGGTTCATCGAGGTGTTCGCGCGCGCGGCCAGCCGCGACGGAACCGCCTGGTTGAGCGCGGCGAAACCCACGGCCATGAAAGCGGCGAGGAAGCTCGCCGCCGACCACAGCCACACCGTGCGCGCGGGCGGTGCCAGCGCGCACGGTGTGGCTGTGG
>Ga0247825_10002206_pt1 | contig 12899 bp, 10 predicted proteins | sample 13C_Vanillin_Day_FD_194413 | JGI IMG/M metagenome (GOLD analysis project Ga0247825, IMG submission 194413) | Soil microbial communities from agricultural site in Penn Yan, New York, United States - 13C_Vanillin_Day48 | ecosystem: Environmental > Terrestrial > Soil > Agricultural land | place...
CCATTCCTTCGCCCGCGCCAGTTGTCCCCCGTGGGTAAGATCCATGCGCAGCGGCGTCACCGAGACCCGCCGGTGCTCGACCGCATGGAAATCGGTGCCCGGCCCGGCGTCGGCGGCGCCGCCCGCCGGGCCGATCCAGTAGGCCGTCTCGCCGCGCGGCGTCTGCATCTTCACCACCGGCTCGGCCTTGTGGCGCTTGCCCAGGCGCGTCACCTCGATGCCGGCGAGCGCCGCGGGGTCGACATCGGGGACGTTGACGTTGAGCAGCACCGGCTCGCCGAACGGCGCGCGGCTCAGGCGCTCCACCATCTGCAGGGCGACGCCGATGGCGCTCTGGAAGTGCTCGCCGGTGCGGCTGGTGAGCGAGAGCGCGAGCGAGGGGATGCCGAGCAGGTAGCCCTCCACCGCCGCCGCCACCGTGCCCGAATAGATGGTGTCGTCGCCCATGTTGGCGCCGAGATTGATGCCGGAGACGATGACGTCGGGGGTGAAGTCGAGCAGCCCGGTCACGGCGATGTGCACGCAGTCGGTGGGCGTGCCGTTGACCGAGAAGAAGCCGTTGGGCGCCCGGCGCACGGTGAGCGGGCGGTCGAGCGTGAGCGAGTTGGAGGCGCCGGAACGGTCGCGCTCGGGGGCCACCACCGTGACCTCGCCGAGCTGGCCGAGCGCCTCGGCGAGCAGCGTGATCCCCGGCGCGAAGTAGCCATCATCGTTGGAGACCAGAATTTTCACGTGGCTGATTCTACCGTCCGGGTGGAGGGCCTCAGACCGGTGGAACAGACCCCGGCCCCGGTGTCTAATCCAGCGTGCGCAGCGCCGTAGCGGTCCTGGTAGCCGTTGTCGCCATGGCCGGCGGACCGGCGCTCGCGCAGAGCTACCGCGTCGAGGTCGAGGCGCCGGGCGAGCTCGGCCGCACCCTGCGGCAGGGACTGAACCTCGTGCGCCAGCAGAACGACCCCGGCATCAGCCCCGAGCGCTTCAAGCGCCTGCTCGAGGAGGCGGAGCGCGAGGCGCGGGAGGTGGCCGCGACCGAGGGCTACTTCTCGGCGCGCGTTTCGACCCGCATCGACGAGGCCACGCAGCCCCGCACCGTGCACCTTTCCCTGCAGCCGGGCGAGCGCACGCTCGTCACCGCGGTCGAGATCCGCTTTCGCGGCCCGGCGGCCGAGGACCCGGAGGCGCGCAAGGCGCTCGAGCAGGTGCGCGAAGGCTGGCGCCTGCGCACCGGGCAGCCCTTCCGCCAGGCCGCCTGGGAGGAAGCCAAGCGCGTCGCCGTACGCGCGCTGGCGCGCTGGCGCTACGCGGCGGCAAGCGTCGCCGAGAGCCAGGCGCTCGTCGACCCGAAGACGCGCAGCGCCGCGCTCAGCATCGAGCTCGAGAGCGGCCCGCCGTTCCGCTTCGGGCCCCTGCGCGTCAGCGGCAACCGCCGCTACCCCGACGCGATCATCGAGAACCTGAGCCCGGTGCGCGCGGGCGAGACCTACGACCGCGACAAGCTGATCCTCTACCAGCGGCGCCTGCTCGAGACCGGCTACTTTGCCAGCGTGCAGATGGACATAGACGCCCAGCCGCACGAGGCGCAAGGCGCCGCGCTGCGCGTCGCGGTGCTCGAGGCGCCGTCGCAGAACGTCGAGACCGGCATCGGCTACACCACCGACGCCGGCCCGCGCTTCGAGCTGCGCTACGGCAACCAGGACGTGCGCGACAGCGCCTGGCGCTTCAAGAGCGCGCTCGCCCTGGACGAGAAGGTCCAGAACCTGCAGCTCAACCTCGACCTGCCGCCGCAGCCCGACGCGCGCTGGAACAGCCTGTTCGGGCACGCGCGCCAGACCGACATCCAGAACGAGAGCACGCGCCAGCTCGCACTCGGCGTCGCGCACAACTTCGGCCGCGAGGTCGAGCCCTCGGCGCTGATCGTCTCGGGCCACCTCGAGGAGCAGAGCATCGCCGGCCAGCCGACCGACAACCGCCAGGCGCTGTACTTCGGCTTCCGCCGCACCTTCAGCCAAACCGACGACTTCGTCGCGCCGCGCTCGGGCTACCTCGGCTCCTTCGAGCTGGGCGGCGCGCCCCCCGAGCTCTCGACGCGCCAGTTCCTGCGCGCGGTGGCGAGCGCGTCGCTGTTCTACCCGCTCGGCCGCTCGAACGACCTCCTGCTGCGCGGCCAGGCCGGCAGCGTCATCGCCCAGGAACGCACCGGCATTCCCTCGAGCTTCCTCTTCCGCACCGGCGGCGACCAGACCGTGCGCGGCTACGCCTTCGAGAGCCTGGGCGTGCGCCAGGGCGAGGCGGTCGTCGGCGGCCGGCGCCTGCTCGTCGGCAGCGTCGAGCTTATCCACTGGGTGGGCGAGAACTGGGGCGTCGCCGCGTTCGTCGACGCGGGCAACGCCTGGGACAAGGGCGTCGAGTTCAATGCCGCCGTCGGCGCGGGCATCGGCGCGCGCTTTCGCACGCCGATCGGGCCGATCCGCGCCGACGTCGCCTACGGCGAGGAGGTCGGCTCGTTCCGCCTGCACTTCTCGGTGGGCTACAGCTTCTGACGATGAAGTGGCTCGCCCGATTCGGGATATTGGCTTTGATAGCAGGTCTGGGCCTCCTGTTGGGTTCGATTTGGGTCGTCGGCACCGAATCGGGGCTGCGCTGGGCGCTCGAGCGCGCCCAGGGCGCGGCCGGCGGCAAGCTCGCCGTCGAAGGCGCGAGCGGCGTGCTCGCCGGCACGGTGCGCATCGATCGGCTCGCCTACGAAACAGAGGGATTCAGGCTGGAGAGCCATCGATTGCAGGCGCGAGCCGGCCTGCTCGCCGCGCTCGGCGGCCGCATCGTCCTCGACCCCCTGGAAGCCGAGTCGCTGGAGATCGTGTCGCGACCCGATGGCGCCGCGGCTAGCGCGCCGCCGTCGCTGCCTTACGGCATCGTGCTCGCCAACGTGGCGCTCGAGCGGCTCGAGCTCGAGCACGCGGGCGAGCGCCATTCGCTGCGCGATGTGCGCCTGTCGCACCTGCGGATCGATCGCGCAATCTCCGCCGAAGGCTCGTTTCGCCGCCCGGACGAGCGCTTCCCGCTGCAGGCGAGCTTCACGCTGCAGGGTTCTCTCGAAAGAATCGAACTGTCGACCGCGCTCACCGTGGCCGGCATTCCGGCCAAGGCAAAGGCGCTGCTGCGGCCCTTCAGCGAGCCGCGCATCGAGGCGATCGAGGCGCGCGGCGGCCCGGTCGACCTCTCGCGCTTCGACGCCGGCCTGCCGCGCACCGCGATCTCGGCGAGCCTCGAGGCGAAGGCCGCGGCGGGCGGCGCGCTCGCCGGGACGCTTGCGGCGGCCAATGTCGCGCACGGCCCGCTGGACGAGGAGAAGATCCCGGTGGCGAGGCTCGAGACGCGCTTCACGACCCGCGACCTGGCGAGCGCGACGCTCGAGCGCCTCTTCATCGCGGTGAGCGGCGGCGGCACGCTCGACGGAAAAGGCGACATCAGCATGGAAGCCGCGCGCGCCGAGCTGCGCGCCACGGGCATCGACCTGCGGGCGATCCGCTCCACCCTGCGCGCCACCAGGCTCGATGGGCCGCTACAAATCGATCTTGGAAGACAAACCCAGCTCGTGCGCGGCCGCCTCTCGCAGGACGACGTCAGCGTCGAGGCGGACCTGGCGCGCGAGGGCGACGTCGTCGACATCCGCCGACTGCGCGCTGGCGCCCGCGGCGGAGAGCTCAGCGGCACTGGGAAGCTGCGCCTGGGCACGCTGCGCTTCGAGGCGAAGCTCGATCTCGCCGGATTCGACCCGGCGGCCTTCGGCGAGTACCCGGCAGGCTCGCTCAACGCCTCGATCGTCGCTGCCGGCACGCCCGACGGTGCGGACCTCACATGGACGCTGCGCGACAGCACGCTCGCGGGACGCGCGCTCGAGAGCCGCGGCCGAGCGAACGTCTCGCGGAGCCGCGTCGCCGGCGCCGAGGCCGAGGCGAGCTTCGGCGCGATGCACGGCAGCGTGCGCGGCGACCTCGGCGCCCCGGGCGACCGCCTCGCCTGGCAGCTCGAGGTGCCGCAGCTCGGCAGCCTCGACGAGCGCCTCGCCGGGCGCCTGTCGGCGAGCGGCACGCTCACGGGCACTTGGAGCGATCCGGGGGCGGCAGGCACGGTGCGCATCGAAAATCCCCGCGTGGCGGGCCTGCAGGCGCGCGAGGTGCGCGCGAGCTTCGACGGCCGTCTCGCGCAGCACGAGCTCGAAGTCTTCGCCACCGCGCCCGGGCTCGCCCTGCAGGCGCGGCTGCGCGGCGGGTGGCTCGGCGCGCAGGGCTGGGCGGGCGAGCTCCTGTCGATGGCGAATGCCGGCACGTACCCGCTGAAATTGCTCAAGCCGACCCGCCTCGAGGCCGCTCGCGATCGTATCGAGGTGGGACGCGTCGAGGCGACCCTCGGCGAGGGCCGGCTGCTCATCGCCGGTGCGCGCTGGCAGCCGCAGCGGCTCACCTCGAGCGGCGAGGTCGAAGGCCTGCCGGCGCAGTGGCTGGTCGGGCTCGCCGGGCTTGCCGGGCGAATCGGCGGCAGCCTGCGCCTGGACGGCGCATGGTCGCTCGCGGCGGCGGAACGCCTGGATGGAACGTTCCAGGTGCGCCGCGCAAGCGGTGACGTGTCGATCGACGACGTGGCCCTCGGCCTGGAGGAGGTCTCGCTCGACGGGCGCTTCACCGACGGCCGGCTCGCCACGAGCGGACGCGTCGCCACGCGCTTCGGCAAGCTCGAGCTGGACGGCACGGTCACCCCTGCGGCCGGGGAGAGCGGCATCGGCCGCGCGTCGCCCATTGCGCTGCGCGCCCGCGCCGACTTTTCCGCGATCCGCGCGCTCGCGCAGCCTTTCGTCGAGGAAGCGAAGCTCGACGGCGCGCTGCGCGCGGAGCTTGCGGTGGGCGGTACCCTCGGCGCGCCCTCGGTGAGCGGCGAGCTCGCGGGCGACGCGATCAGCCTCGAGGCGCCGCAGTACGGCGTATACCTCAAGAACGGCGTCCTGCGCGCGCAGCTTGAGCGCAACGCGCTGCACGTGCGCGAGCTGTCGATCCAGGGCGGCGAAGGGCGCTTCAGCGCGAGCGGCACGCTGCCGCTCGCGCTCGCCGAAAACGCGGCGCGCCTCGACTGGCAGGCGCGCAACTTCACCGTGCTGGAGCGCCCCGACATGCGCCTTGTCGCCTCGGGAAAGGGCGAGGCGCACTTCGACGGCAAGCGCCTGTCGCTCGTGGGCGAGCTGCGCGCCGACCGCGGCCACGTGGAGCTGGCGCGCGAGCGCCTGCCCCAGCTCGGCGACGACGTGGTCATCGTCGGCGAGCCCCGGACGGCGCGCGGCGGCCCGGTGCGCCTGCCGCTCGCCCTCGATCTCATCCTCGACCTCGGCGAGGAGCTCAGCGTGCGGGCGCAGGGGTACGAGGGCAAGGTCGCCGGCCGCGTGCAGCTGCAGACGAACAAGGAAGGGGAGCTGCGCGCCTACGGCGAGGTGTACGCGGTGAACGCCACGTTCCTCGCCTATGGCCAGCGGCTCGAGGTCGACCCCGGCAGGCTCATCTTCGACGGCCCGCTCGACAACCCGGCGCTGCAGGTGACGGCCTGGCGGCGCAACCAGGCCGTCGAGGCGGGCGTGCAGATCAGCGGCACCGCCCGGTCGCCCCGGGTGCAGCTCGTGTCGCAGCCGCCGGTTCCCGAAGGCGAGCGCCTCTCATGGCTGGTCCTGGGACGCGCGCCCGGCGACGCGAGCCAGGCGGACCTGGGGCTGCTGCAGGCGGCGGCGGGCGCGCTGCTCGCGAGCGGCGACGCGATGCCGCTCGACCGGCGCCTCGCGCGCTCGATCGGACTGGACGAGGTGAGCCTGCGCGGCACGGGCGAAGTGCAGGACCGCGTGGTCGCCTTCGGCAAGCGCCTGTCCGACCGGGCGTACGTGAGCTACGAGCGCGGCCTGGGGGCGATCGCGACGAACCTGGTCAAGCTCGACTACGCGCTTTCGCAGCGCTGGTCGCTGCGCGCCGAAACGGGTAGCAGCACCACGGGCAGCAGCACCAGCGGCTGGGGCATCTTCTACCGCTTCTCGTGGGATTGATTTCCCAGCCAGTCGAGCGCGGAGGGCTCGTCCCGGAACGCGCGCACCCCGGCGCCCTGCTGGCGCGCCAGCACCTCGATGTACTCGTGGGAAGCGCGCAGCTCGTCGGAATCGGCGAGCAGCGCAATGCGGTATCTCGGCTGGGCGGCGAGGCGGCGGAACTGCTCGGCGATGCGGTACTGGTCGACCTTGAAGATCGGGCGCGAATTACGGACCGAAACGAGCACCATCGTGTCGCCGTTCTTCAGCACTTCCTCCGTGACTGCGCGGATGAAGTCCTGCGTCTCGCCGACCGTCTGGCGCCCGTAGAGCTCCGCGCGCAGATGACCGTTCCCCTTGGCGATGGTGTAATGCATAGGCTCCCGGTTGCGCCGTTCTGCTTTTTCTTGTGGCGCGCAGTTTTGCATAGCAGCATGCGGCGTGGGTTTTAAATTCGAGTCACAAAAACGACTACTGTGCAGCAAATCACGCACCGCTTCGTCGAGACCAGCGGCATCCGCATGCACATCGCCGAATGCGGCGAAGGTCCGCTCGTGCTGCTCTGCCACGGCTTCCCGGAATCCTGGTACTCGTGGCGCCACCAGCTCGAGGCGCTCGCGGCCGCCGGCTTTCGCGCCGTCGCGCCCGACATGCGCGGCTACGGCCAGACCGACCGGCCCGCCGAGATCGAGAAGTACACGCTCCTCCATCTCGTGGGCGACATGGTGGGGCTGCTCGACGCGCTGGAAGCGCCGACGGCGGCGATCGCCGGACACGACTGGGGTGCGCCGGTAGCCTGGCACGCGGCGCTCCTTCGCCCCGATCGCTTCCGCGCCGTCATCGGGCTGAGCGTGCCGTTCCGGCCGCGCGGCAGCAGGCGCCCGACGAGCGCGATGCCGCAGACCGACGAGGCGGTGTTCTACCAGCTCTACTTCCAGCAGCCCGGCGTCGCCGAAGCCGAGCTCGGCCGCGACCCGCGCCGCACGCTGCGCATGGTGCTTCGTACGCCGACGAAGGAAGTGAACCCTCTCGTGACGATGGTCCCGCGCCAGGGCGGTTGGCTATCGCGAATGCCCGAGCCGACGGCTTTGCCCGCCTGGCTCACCGAGCCGGACCTAGATTTCTACGCGGGGGAATTCGCGCGCACCGGCTTTTCCGGCGGCCTCAACTGGTACCGCAACATCGACCGCAACTGGGAGCTGCTCGCGCCTTATGCGCGCGCGCAGGTGCAGGTCCCGGCGCTCTACATGGCCGGCGAGCGCGACCTCGTTCTTTCATTTCCAGGAATGAAGGAGCTCCTGCCCAGCCTTTCCCGGTTCGTCCCGAAACTCCAGCGGACCATCATCCTGCCGGGCTGCGGGCATTGGACGCAGCAGGAGCGGCCGCGCGAAGTGAACGCGGCCATGATCGAGTTCCTGAGAGGGCAGGGATGATGGTCTCCGTGGCGAGATTTGAACTCGCGACCCCGTCCACCCCAAGGACGTGCGCTACCAGGCTGCGCTACACGGAGATGCCGGGATTCTACCTCTGCAACTGGTCGAGGACGGCGCGCAGCTCGCGCTTGATCGCGGCGAGGTCGACGCCGGCGCCGGGAAGGGCGCGGCCGTTGCGCACCGGCGGCTCGGCCTTTTCTTCCTGCGCGAGGGCGGTGCTGTCGAGGCGCACGTTGTCCAGGCGGTTTCGCGCCCCGCTGATCGTGAAGCCTTCCTCGTAGAGCAGCTCGCGGATGCGCCGGATGAGCAGCACCTCGTGGTGCTGGTAGTAGCGGCGGTTGCCGCGGCGCTTCACCGGCTTCAGCTGCGTGAACTCCTGCTCCCAATAGCGCAGGACGTGCGGCTTCACCCCGCAGAGCTCGCTGACCTCACCGATGGTGAAGTAGCGCTTGGCGGGGATCGGCGGGAGTTCAGCTTTCCTGCGGCTTGGCTCCATGGCGGGCCTTCTCGACCATGGCCTTCAGCTTCTGGCTGGCATGGAAGGTGACGACACGGCGGGCGCTGATGGGGATTTCCTCGCCGGTCTTCGGATTGCGGCCCGGGCGCTGCGGCTTGTCGCGCAGCTGGAAGTTGCCGAAGCCCGAGAGCTTGACGCTTTCCCCCCGCTCCAGGGCGCCGCGGATCTCTTCGAAGAAGGCTTCGACCATGTCCTTGGCCTCGCGCTTGTTCAGCCCGACCTTCTCGAACAGCAAATCCGCCAGCTCGGCCTTCGTTAACGTCATCACCACGGCTCCCCGAGTCCCTAAGTTCTTAATTTCGCGGAGAATCGTCTACCCAGGAGCGCCACCAGAGCATCACAGGCAGCGTCCGCCTCCGCATCCGTAAGGGTTCGTTCAGTATGTTGCATAACTACCCGGAAAGCAAGGCTTTTTGACCCTGCAGGCAGTCCCGCACCGCGGTAAAGGCTGAACAGGCGGACGGCCTGCACGATGGGGGGTTTTTCGGCCGAAATGGCATCAATAACGGCCTGAACGGGCGTTGCAGCATCAAAAACCAGGGCGATGTCCCGTACGACCGGAGGGAAGCGGGACGGCACCATAGGGGTCGGCAAGGGGATGGAAAGCAGGGCTTCGGTTTCGAGCTCGAACACGATCGCCGGCCTGGCCAGCTCGTATTTGCGCACCCAGCGGGGATGCAGCTCGCCCACCCACCCGGCCGCGCCGCCCTCGAGCAGCACGCGCGCCGAGCGCCCGGGGTGAAGCGCCGGATGCGGCGCCGGCTCGAAGCGAGGCGCGAGCGGCACGCAGAGCGCCTCGAGATCCGCTTTCACATCGAAGAAATCGACCGGGCGGTCGAGCGAGTCGTCCCATTGCTCGCCGAGCGCCGCGCCATACGCCGCGGCGGCGATGCGCATGGGCTGGCGCACGCCGGCGACTGACAGAGGGCCGTCGCCCGCCGCCGCATCGCGCAGGAACACGCGCCCAACCTCGAAGACGCGGATGCGGGGGACCCTGCGGTCCTGGTTGTACTTGATGTTCGCCACGAGCGACGCGATGAGCGTCGTGCGCATCACCGAGGACTGGCTCGCGATCGGATTGAGAAGGCGGATCGGATTCGCCTCGCCGGCGAAGTCCTGCTCCCAGGCCGGCTCGACGAAGCTGAAGTTGATGACCTCGCGGTAGTCCGCCGCCGCGAGCCGCTCGCGCAGGGCATGCAGGCTTCTTTTCTTCTCCGGGACCTGCAGCATCACCGCCGGGGCGCGCGGCGGATGCGCGGCGATGCGCTCGAAGCCGTAGAGGCGCGCGACCTCCTCGATCAGGTCCTCCTCGATCTCGAGGTCGAAGCGGAAGCTCGGGGGTGCCACGGCGAATTCCCCCGCTTGCTTCTTGAATGGAAGACCCAGGCGTGAAAAAGCGCCCGCCATTTCTTCTTCCGGCACCGGTACGCCGATCACCTTCTGCGCCCTCGCGATGCGCATGCGCACGGGCTTCCTCTCGGGCAGCCGCGCAACCAGGTCCTCCGTGGTGCCGGGCTCGCCGCCGCAGATGTCGAGGATGAGCCGCGTGGCGCGCTCGATGCCGTCGGCGTTGTTCGCGAAGTCGACGCCGCGCTCGAAGCGGTGCGAGGCGTCGCTCGAGAAGCCGTAGCGCCGCGCCCGGCCGGCGATGGCCCCGGGGTAGAAGAACGCCGACTCGAGGAACACGTTCTTCGTCGCCTCGTCGGCCTTGGTGCTCTCCCCGCCCATGATGCCGCCCAGGCCAATGACGCCCGACTCGTCGGTGATGCACAGCACCGAGGGATCGACCTCGACCTCCTGCTCGTTCAGCAGCAGCACCTTCTCGCCCTGGCGGCCCCAGCGCACGTCGATCGCGCCGGAGAGCTTGTCGAGGTCGTAGACGTGCAGCGGCCGGCCGAGCTCGAGCATCACGTAGTTGGTCACGTCGACCAGCGCGGAAATCGAGCGCTGCCCCGCGCGCTCCAGGCGCTGCTTCATCCAGTCCGGGCTGGGCGCGCCGGCATTCACGTTGCGGATCACCCGCCCGGCGAAGCGCCCGCAGCCCTCCGGATGCGTGATGCGCACCGGATGCTTCGCCTTGCTCTTCGCCGCGATCTTCTCGATCCGGGGATTTTCAAGAGGCGAACCGGTCAGCGCAGAGACCTCGCGCGCCACACCGAGGATCGACAGGCAGTCGGCGCGGTTGGGCGTGAGCTTGAGCGTGAACACCCGGTCGTCCAGGCCCAACGCGGCGCGGGCATCAGCGCCGTTTTTCGTCTCTCCGGTGAGCTCCAGCAGCCCCGTATGATCGTTCGAGAGTCCCAGCTCGCGCGCCGAGCAGAGCATGCCCTCGCTCTGCACGCCTCTCAATGAGGTCGTCTTGATCTCGAGGGAAGGCAGCTTCGCCCCCACGGTGGCCAGAGGCACCTTCATGCCCTTGCGCACGTTCGGCGCGCCGCAGACGACCGTCAGCTTCTCGCTGCCCGCATCGACCGTGCAGACGGTGAGCTTGTCGGCGTTCGGATGGCGCTCGACCGAGAGCACCTCGGCGACGACGACGCCGGAGAACTGCGGGCCGACGCTCGCATAGGACTCGACCTCGACGCCGGCCATGGTGAGGCGATGCGCGAGCTCCTCCCCGGGAATCTTCGGATTGCAGAAACTGCGCAGCCAGCTCTCGGGAACGATCACGAGAACTGCTCCAGGAAGCGCAGGTCCCCGTCGAAGAACAGGCGCAGGTCGTCGATGCCGTAGCGCAGCATGGTCAGGCGCTCGAGCCCGGAGCCGAAGGCGAAGCCGATGGTGCGCTCGGGGTCGAGCCCGAAGTTGCGCACCACCGAGGGGTGCACCTGCCCGGCGCCGGAGATCTCCAGCCAGCCGCCCTTCCCGAAGCGCATGTCGATCTCGGCCGAGGGCTCGGTGAAGGGGAAGAACGAGGGGCGGAAGCGCACCTCGAGCGCGTCGTTCTCGAAGAAGCGGCGCAGGAAGTCGGTGTAGACGCCCTTCAGGTCGGCGAAGCTGATGTGCTCGTCGATCCACAGCCCCTCGACCTGGTGGAACATCGGCGAGTGCGTGGCGTCGGAGTCCACCCGGTAGGTTCGCCCTGGCGCAATCACCTTGATGGGGGGCTTGTGCATGCGCGCGTAGCGCACCTGCATCGGGCTGGTGTGCGTGCGCAAGAGGAGCGGCAGGCCGTCCTTGTCCTTCAGGTCGACGTAGAACGTGTCCTGCATCGAGCGCGCCGGATGATTCTCCGGGTTGTTGAGCGCGGTGAAGTTGTACCAGTCGGTCTCGATCTCCGGCCCGTCGGCGACCGCGAAGCCGAGCGAGTGCCAGATTGCCTCGATCCGCTGCCAGGTGCGGATCACCGGGTGCACCCCGCCGCGGCCGCGGCCGCGGCCGGCGAGGGTCACGTCGAGCGCTTCCTCGGCGAGACGCGCCTCGAGCTTCGCATCGGCGAGCTCGGCGCGCCTCGCCTCGAGCGCTGCTTCGATCTTCTGCTTGGCGGCGTTGAAGGCCGCGCCCGCGGCCTTTCGCTCTTCCGGGGTACCGCCTGAAGGACGAAAGGCGCCTAGCTCGCCCGCCTTGCCCAGGAAGCGCGCCTTGGCGTTCTCGAGGGACGCGGCATCGCCCGCCGCGCTGAACGCGGCGAGCGCGCGCGAAACGATGCTGTCGAGGTCCTGCAACTCAGTGAGCTAAGCTGGCTTTGACCTGGCTGGCGATCTTGGCGAAGGCCGCCTTGTCCTGCACCGCGAGGTCGGCGAGCACCTTGCGGTCGATCTCGATCTGGGCGCGCTTGAGGCCCGACATGAAGCTCGAGTAGGTCATGCCGAGCTCGCGCACCGCGGCGTTGATGCGCGCGATCCACAGCGCGCGGAACGTGCGCTTGCGGTTGCGGCGGTCGCGGTAGGCATACTGCCCCGCCTTCATCACCGCCTGCTTGGCGACGCGGTAGACGTTCTTGCGGCGGCCGCGGAACCCCTTGGCCTGCTTCAGGACCTTCTTGTGGCGCGCGCGCGCCGTGACTCCACGCTTGACTCTTGGCATGGCGCGCTCCTTACGACGAGTACGGCAGCATGGAGCGGATCGCTGCCGTGTTGGTCTGGTCGACGCCGCTGCGGCGGCGCATCTGGCGCTTCCGCTTCGTGCTCTTCTTGGTGAGGATGTGGCGCTTGTAGGCGCCGGCGCGCTTGATGCTGCCGCTGCCGCGCACCTTGAAGCGCTTCGCAGCGCCGCGTTTGGACTTCATCTTCGGCATGACATTTCCTTCTTTTAGCTTGACGCCGGGCGGCCCGCTTCGCGGGCGCTTGATGCCACGGCAATCACTTGTTTAGGCGGCAGCTGGCTTCGCTGCCGCAACCTTCTTCGGTTTTTCCTTCACCGTCACCACCTTCTTCTTCGGCGCCAGCACCATCACCATCTGCCGGCCCTCGAGCTTCGGGAACTGCTCGACCAGGCCGACCGCGTCGAGGTCCTTGCGCACCCGCTCCAGCAGCCGCTCGCCGAATTCCCGGTGCGCCATCTCGCGGCCGCGGAAGCGCAGCGTCACCTTGGCCTTGTCGCCTTCCTCGAGGAACTGGATCAGCTTCCCGAGCTTGATCTTGTAGTCGCCCTCGTCGGTGCCGGGGCGGAACTTGATCTCCTTGACCTGGATCTGCTTCTGCTTGAGCTTCGCCTCGTGCGCCTTCTTCTGCTCGCGGTAGCGGAACTTGCCGTAGTCCATCAGCTTGCAGACCGGCGGGTTCGCGAGCGGCGCGATCTCCACCAGGTCCACGTTCTGCTCCTCGGCGAGCCGCAAGGCTTCTACGGTCGTCTTGATGCCGAGCTGGTCACCGTTTTCCGCTACCAGGCGCACCTCCGGGGCGGTGATTTCCCGGTTGATGCGCTGCGATCTCTCGAGTGCGATGAGTGAAAA